>Ga0208269_100205_pt1 | contig 38873 bp, 39 predicted proteins | sample LakWasMe88_LOW11_2_FD_183912 | JGI IMG/M metagenome (GOLD analysis project Ga0208269, IMG submission 183912) | Freshwater sediment methanotrophic microbial communities from Lake Washington under simulated oxygen tension - Sediment Metagenome... | ecosystem: Environmental > Aquatic > Freshwater >...
TTTTGCAAGTTGGCTTGAATTTCAATTCAGCATCCCCACATTCACAGAAGTGTTAATAATGAACCGGGGACAACCATGCAAGACGAACAATCTACGCCGCAACCTGAGCTAGAAACAACAACTGAAAATGTACAAACGCCAGAAGCAAAAATTGCTGAATTAGAAGCAGCACTCGAAGAGGCAAAAGCCAGCGTACTTTACGTAAAAGCCGAAGGTGAGAACATCCGCCGCCGCGCTGTTGATGATATCGACAAAGCACGTAAATTTGCTTTAGAGAAATTTTCAGGTGAGTTACTAGCAGTAAAAGATAGCTTAGATGCAGCGTTAGCAATTGAGGCGACCGAAGTGCAAAGCTATAAAGATGGCGTTGAACTGACTGCGAAACAATTATCCAGCGTATTTGAAAAATTCCACATTGCTGAAATCAGCCCATTGGGTGAAAAATTCGACCCGAACAAACATCAGGCAATTTCAATGTTAGAAAACAGCGGCGAGCCAAACACAGTGACTAGCGTGCTACAAAAAGGCTACACCTTGAATGATCGTGTATTGCGCCCTGCACTAGTGATGGTAGCCAAGTAATTAGTTTTTTATAAATAAAAGCTTTCTATATAAAAAGCACTTGAATTTAGAAAAACAATCACCATCTAGCAAACAAGGTTATCAATTAAGCTGCGTTTAAGCCTCAGCGCTAAAAGCAGTTGGAACAAATTTAAAGTAAAAGGAAATAAAATGGGAAAAATTATTGGTATTGACTTAGGTACAACGAACTCTTGCGTAGCCGTAATGGAAGGCGGCAAACCACGCGTGATTGAAAACGCTGAGGGCGCACGTACTACCCCGTCTATTATTGCTTATCAAGAAGATGGCGAAATCTTAGCGGGCGCACCTGCAAAACGCCAAGCCGTGACCAACCCAAAAAACACGCTATACGCGGTAAAACGTTTGATTGGCCGCCGTTTTGAAGAAAAAGAAGTACAAAAAGACATCGGTTTAATGCCTTACACCATTGCTAAAGCTGACAACGGCGACGCATGGGTAGAGATTCGCGGTAGCAAAATGGCACCGCCACAAATCTCAGCAGAAGTTTTACGCAAAATGAAGAAAACTGCGGAAGACTACTTAGGTGAAGAGGTAACTGAAGCGGTAATTACTGTACCAGCTTACTTTAACGATAGCCAACGCCAAGCAACTAAAGATGCTGGCCGTATCGCTGGTTTAGAAGTTAAACGTATCATCAATGAGCCAACAGCAGCAGCTTTGGCGTTCGGTTTAGACAAACAAGAAGGTGACCGTAAGATTGCGGTATACGACTTGGGCGGCGGTACTTTTGACGTATCTATCATTGAAATTTCAAGTATTGATGGCGAGCATCAATTTGAAGTGCTTTCAACCAACGGTGACACATTCCTAGGTGGTGAAGACTTTGATAACCGTTTAATCGACTTCCTGGCAGATGAGTTCAAAAAAGAAAACGGTTTAGATCTACGCAACGACTTGTTGGCTAAACAACGTTTGAAAGAAGCAGCTGAAAAAGCAAAAATCGAGCTTTCAGGCGCACAACAAACTGAAGTTAACCTGCCATACATCACTGCCGATGCAACTGGCCCTAAACACTTAGTGGTAAAAATCACTCGTGCAAAACTAGAGTCTTTAGTTGAAGACTTAATCGAGCGCACAATTGCACCTTGCCGTACAGCGATTAAAGATGCAGGCGTTTCAATCGACGAAATCACAGACGTGATTTTAGTTGGCGGTCAAAGCCGTATGCCTAAAGTGCAAGAAAAAGTAAAAGAAATTTTCGGCAAAGAGCCACGTAAAGACGTGAACCCTGATGAAGCAGTTGCAGTAGGTGCAGCGATTCAAGGTGGCGTACTGCAAGGTGACGTTAAAGACGTGTTGTTGCTAGACGTAACACCATTGTCATTAGGTATTGAAACACTAGGTGGCGTGATGACTAAACTCATCAAGAAAAACACCACGATTCCTACCAAGGCATCACAAGTGTTCTCAACTGCTGACGACAACCAAAACGCGGTAACCATCCAAGTGTTGCAAGGCGAGCGCGAAATGGCGTCTGCTAACAAATCACTTGGTCAATTTAACTTGAGCGACATTCCACCAGCACCACGTGGCATGCCACAAATTGAAGTGACTTTTGACATTGACGCTAACGGTATCTTGCACGTTTCTGCAAAAGACAAAGCGACTGGCAAAGAAAATAAAATCACCATCAAAGCAAACTCTGGTCTTTCTGAAGAAGAAATCAAGAAGATGGAAGAAGATGCAATCAAGTATGCTGATGAAGACCGCAAGTTACGCGAACTTGTAGACGCACGCAACGCTGCTGATGGCGCAGTACACTCAGTGAAAAAATCACTGACAGAGCACGGCGATAAATTAGAAGCGGCAGAAAAAGAAGCGATTGAAACTGCAGTTAAAGACTTGGAAGAAGCATTGAAATCAGACGACAAAGCTGAAATCGAAGCAAAAACAGAAGCCTTAACCACAGCGTCACAAAAACTAGGTGAGAAAGTTTACGCAGAGCAACAAGCGCAAGCTAACACGCAAAGCGCTCAACCTAGCCCAGAAGGTGAAAAAACTGTGGATGGTGACGTAGTAGATGCAGAGTTTGAAGAAGTGAAGAAAGACTAATTTTAGCGCTAGCTTATGGTCGACAGTCGTTAGCGTCAAATGATGCTAACGACTTTTCCATTTAACCAGCAAGTCACAACTAACTACTACAGACTACATATATGGCAGCTAAAAAAGATTACTACGAAGTCCTCGGTGTTAATAAGGATGCCTCTGAAGAAGAGATTAAAAAGGCTTATCGCAAACTTGCGATGAAGTACCATCCTGACCGCAACCCGGACAATCCTAAAGCAGAAGATCAGTTTAAAGAGGCAAAAGAAGCCTACGAAATGCTCTCTGACGACCAAAAACGTGCTGCTTACGATCAATACGGCCATGCCGGTGTTGACCAAAGCATGGGTGGCGGTGCAGGCGGCTTTGGTGGCGCAGGCTTCGGCGATGCGTTCGGCGATATCTTCGGTGACATTTTTGGTGGCGGCGCACGTGGCCAACGCAGCAACGTGTATCGCGGTGCAGATTTACGCTACAACATGGAAATCTCGCTGGAAGACGCAGCCAAAGGCACTGAAACCAAGATTCGCATTCCAGTACAAGCTAAATGCGACCCTTGCAACGGCACAGGCGCAAAATCAGGCAAATCACCTGTCACTTGCTCAACCTGTGGCGGTCACGGCCAAGTACGTATGCAACAAGGCTTCTTCTCAGTACAGCAAACTTGTCCGAAGTGCCACGGCACAGGTAAAGTCATTAAAGATGAAGACAAATGCACCAGCTGCCACGGTGCTGGCCGCGTTAAACAAAATAAAACACTGTCAGTCAAAATCCCGGCAGGTGTAGATGAAGGCGACAGAATTCGCTTAAGTGGTGAAGGTGAAGCCGGTGTTAACGGCGGCCCAACCGGTGACTTATATGTTGTGATTCACTTGAAAACCCACGAGATTTTCCAACGTGACGGTGGCAACTTGCACTGCGAAATGCCTATCAGCTTTAGCACCGCAGCACTGGGTGGTGAAATTGAAGTACCTACACTGGATGGTTCAGCAAAGATGAAAATCCCTGCTGAAACCCAAACCGGTGGCGTATTTAGATTGCGTGGCAAAGGTATTAAACCACTGCGCTCTAGCGACTACGGTGACTTAATGGTGCATGTAGTGGTAGAAACGCCGGTAAAACTAACTACACGCCAAAAAGAACTGTTACGCGAGTTTGAAGAAAGCACGCAGGCAGATGCTGGCAAGCACAGTCCAAAAAATAAAAGCTGGGTAGATAAAGCTAAAGACTTTTTTGGATAATTAGTACTTTATAAATAAAGCATTACCCCTTAATAAAAAGGCCTGCAATTGTAGGCCTTTTTATTTAACTCATGGCATGTTCTCAGCTTTATAGAAATCCTACCAATGTATCAAAAAGGCGTTTCTAAAAACTCTTTAATTGATGTCGGCTTCCGACCCCAAGCGGTCATTCATTGTTAATTCCCTGTAAATTTAACTCTTCAATTACAATTAAATTAATCCATGCTCTGTCTCTATAATTACTGTTAGAAATTAAAATGAGAATTTATATATTTCTTGCCTTGCTGCTCCCGATTGCCTGCATGCTTTTATCCTCGGGTATTGTTTCTTTAATCCCAGGCTGTACAGTTGACGAAGGTGCTGGCGCATCAGCAGCTTGTGGTGCATTAGGCCCTATATTGGCATTTGGAATTCTTGGTGGTTTTTTATGGTTAATTTTCGGGATATTTGGTTTAATCCCAGCATCAATAATTCGCGCTTGGAAAAATAGAAGCTCCACTGAAAACACACCATCAAATTACTGTTTAAGAGCACTCGAAGCGAATGATGATAAATCAAAAAATACAAAAAAATGACACAGCAATTTCTAACCCATTATTCAAGCGGGACATTAATTCTAACGTTGCATGTCCGCTTTTGGCCGTTTAATAACTATTTCCCCACTATATAGATAGTTGAGTAAGCATAGACAACCTACGCTCGACTCTGCTCACTAACTAGGCGATGGCTTAACCACTTTTCAACTAGAAACTAAACTCACACGCTCTAAGCCTATCAGGCCACTTAGTCTTCAGTAACTCCGAATATCTGATGATAGATAGCTGCACTAACATGTACTGCCAACAAGGGGTAGATCATGATTGAAATTAGGAGATGAGTACTCTGCGCAAAACTATTAAACAGAGGTTTATTTTCAATAAAAGGCATTAACTCAATTAAATTAAATATCTGAACAGACTTTCCTAACGTGACTAAAATCACGATGCCAGCGATGCACTGCACGATTAAGACGGCATAAATACATCTATGCAGAGAAATAGCGGCCAACTTTTGCCAGCCTTTAATACTGTAGGATTTAATAGGGTTATGATTAACATTACGCCAAGTTAAACGCGCCAATATAACCAAAAAGAAAACTAACCCAATTGATGAATGCAATGTAATCAGCTTTAATTTTTCTGGGCTTGCTATCATTACCTCAAATTCACTTGCCAAAACAATGAGCGTAAGCAGCAACAGCACACTCGCCCAATGTAATATTCTTGCAATTAAGCCGTACTGCGTTTTTGTGTTTTTAATATTCATATTTTATATAGTCATTCAATAAGCCATATGATTATGGCTTATTGAATCAACGTTTTATTTCAATGAATACCTAAGTACTTTGATTGCGGCCATGCCGTAACCAACGGTTGTCAATGTGATGGTGGTGAAAATAAAAATACCGATTATCGGTGAGGTTGAACTAGGAAATACTGAGTTCAATATAAATGCCGTGGGGTTACCAATTGACCCAATTGCCATCGGCCACAAAACATATTTAGGCAAAGATATTTTAGAGGCATAAAATCCCAGCAGTAACATTGTCATCATCAAAAAGTCTAAATGGGCTGATAAAAGCTTGTCTGTATCTTCAAAGATATTTAGAAAAAAAGGAAGCTTCATGCCTTTCGTAAAAACTAGGCACCATGCCAGTACCAACGCTATTAATAAGCTAATACATGCAACTCTAAGTAAAATTACATTACCTGCATGTTTGTCTTCAATCATTCTTATCCCCTAAGTTTTTTATTACTGTGTTAATCTTTAACTGTAGTTTTGGTAACTAATCAGTTATTGCGTAGGATAAAAGATAGCTTTATTAATTTCCTGCTCATGGCGGCACAAAAGCTTGACTGAAACGGAGTTTTTGCCAAACCGGGTCGATTTTATTAGTATGTAATTGGCTATGAGTAGACAGCTCACGTAGCTAAAAAGGTGTGAGGTTAATTTCGGTGGAAGCCATACCTAGTAAACAACCAAGAGTAGTTTTATCCACTGCTAGCGTAGATGAGGTTAGCAGACGCGAATGGTTACAAGACATCATTAGTCGTGAATATACGAAAGTGGAAGTTATTCCGCACACGAGTATTAATTTATTTAATGAAATGTCACTTTACACATTGGATAAGCTACGTTTAACAGTAGTACGATCAAATGCACTTACTATAAAGCGCAAAAAGCATGAACCTTATCATGTGAGCCAAGATAACTACCTTGGTGTCATTCTTCTTTCTGGGCATTACCATTTAGCGCAAGGAGCGCACGAAGTATCTCTCAACCCTGGCGACATGACGATTTATGATGCCACACTCCCTCACCAAATCAGTTGCTCCCATAGTTTTTCAAAGATCCTTATTACAATTCCAAGAACAATGATGCGTGCCCGACTCTCAGGGGTGGAACACTGCACGGCCCTACGCATTCCCGGCAATCAAGGTATAGGCGCAATAACATCCAATTTTATTCGTAACGTTTTACAAGAGTCAGAAAATATTAACGATTGGAGTGTTCCGGCATTATCCGAACAATCCCTCAATTTGTTTACGTTATCACTTGCATCCCTAAACGCTCAAAGCTACTCCTTGTCACGCAGTCGCTCGGCTGCCCTCCAGAGCATTAAACATTTTGTTGAAAGTCACTTATCAAACCCAACACTTGATACGGCAATGGTTGTAAATGGGACTGGATTCTCAGCACGATATATAAATGAGCTTTTGAGAGATAACGACATATCGCTGATGCGTTATATTTTGCAGAAACGTCTAGAAAGATGTAGTAAAGATTTGTTGAGCGTACTGCATAGAAACCAAAACATCTCGGAGGTTGCCCTGAACTGGGGTTTTAATGACCTTTCACATTTCAGTCGTACATTTAAGCAAAAATATGGCTGCACACCGAACCAGTACAGACATGATCACTCAGTTACATCGCAAGGATAATTTACACTCATTTAATAGCGACAACTAAGTCTGTAACGATAGTGAATGTGCAATGTCCGCTTTGGACCGAAGTTTTCCATATGCTTTGAGTAGCCACCTACGATTGGTTAGTTTAAAGTTGTCATACGTGGGGGAAATTGGCGCTTACGTTACTCAGGATGGCCTTTAAATCACGTAGAGCGGAAAGTTAATTATGAGCAGACATCAATGGCTTTATAAGCTAATCAGCATCCTTTTTCTCATTGGATTGATAGCTACTATTTATGCGAATCTGGTTGTAATAAGCCACAAAGAATTTACACACTCAAATATTGCCGATCTGCCTAAAGAGAATGCCTGTCTAGTATTAGGCACAAGCAAAATTCTTTCAAATGGTAATCTGAATTTATTCTATCAATACAGAATGAATGCAACAGTCGAAGCATTCACAGCTGGTAAATGTTCTAAGATAGTTGTATCAGGCGACAACAGACGAAATGACTACAATGAGCCTGAACAAATGAAGCAAAGCTGAATCGCAATGAATATACCTTCCGAAGTGATTTTTTGTGATTACGCAGGAGGAAGAACACTAGATTCAGTATTAAGATTCAAAGACGTATTCGGTCAATCATCAGGCATCGTGATATCTCAGGGGTTTCATAATGAGCGAGCCATATATATTGGCAAGAACAATGGCATAAATCTAACTGGATTCAATGCTAAGGAAGTAGATGCATACAATGGATTTCGTACTAAATTTCGTGAAATATTTTCACGTGTAAGAGCTGTGGTGGATATTGAGATCCTCCAGTCAAAAGCAAGGCATTATGGTCAGCCGATAGCAATTTGAAGTACTTTAATGTCCAATTTGGGCCGACATTGACAAATTAGCATTCCTCCCAAGATATATCCAACTCACTTAATGCGTTTAGATACTCGTCACGAGAAATAAATCCTACACATGGGAAAGCGCCAACTTTATTAATTTCGTTGCGCACTAATTTTTTAGTTAATAAAATTGCTGGCATACATGGGATAAATGGGCCATCACCTGACCTAGCTGTCAGTTCAAATGTAATAGATTTATCATTGTCCATTTCATCTTTGCCCGACAAGCGCATATGAAAAGCACTATTGGCACTACCAAGCCAATCGAATAGAAATGATAAACGTAATAACAGTGGTGCAAATTTATCTAGCTTTCTAATTAGCCCAATACGAACCAACCATGACAGTCCCCAAAGCGTGATATGTATAAATGGAACCTCTAATCCTGCATAAAAACGAACTGTCTTAAGCTCTGGGTAAAGCTTTGGGAATAAAGCCAAATCAGGCACATCACAATTTCCCAGTAGCCGCCAACCGACTTTTGAGTACTTCCTTGCCTTTAACCCTTGCCAGCCATATATATCTGTAGGATGTCCATTAATCAGCGTTTTAAAGGCTTTGCCTGTATAACCTAGAATCGCGGCTGTAGTTGCTAAACCTCTTGCCGTTCTTTGGGCAGTGGTGATTCCATAATCAAGAGTTTCAATTGATTTGAAGTGAACTTTGTAATAATCGACCAAAGCAGAAGTTAAGCATGGGACAGAGCTTGCACCACTAATAGCTAATACATTATTTTTCTTTGCGACTTCATTAAGATTTACTATGCCCTCAACAAAGCTACGCCCATCTGCTAGATCAATGTAGTGAATATTATTGTTAATGCAGGCTTGGGCAACATCGTAGCCTTGCTCCTGAAATGGTCCTGATGTATGAATAACAATGTGTGGCTTTACGATATTCAAAGCGCTAGTAATATCAAGACTAATATCTAGCATTAACGCTTCAGGTTTATTCTTGGCCTCAATGTTCGAGATGAGTTGCTTAGCCTTCTCTAAAGATCGTCCTGCTACGATCACTTGGATATCAACTTCCAGAGCTAATGCCTTGGTTATAAAACTTCCAAAGTTACCGTACCCGCCTATGATAAGGACTCGCTTTATCAACTATTCTCTCTCATCCAAAATCGTCCCTTATATCCGTATATCTTGCCCCACCATGGATGCGTAATTTCGACCTGCATATCAAAACTACGCTCATCCACAGCTTTTTCCCAAGCATTTCCCTCACCAAGTAGCATGGTTAAGGGGATGGGAATAAAGTGACCTAATAATCTTAAAACATAGCCTTTGTGCTTTAACTTAATATATCCATCCTCCCAATGTACGGTCATTCTCCAACCAACCCCAAAGCGCATAATTTCGATTACTTCATTATCTACTACCTGAATCATTCGAGATTTGAACTGATAAGGTTTTCTATTCTTAAAATTGAATATGCGTTTAAAGATAAACTCTTTTGTATCTTTGCTACTTTCAAACATGACTATTACAGGTACATTACTTTCATTTTGAGGTGGAATTCCTCCTAATAGCCAGAATAGGGGCGACAAGAGTTTTAATGGTCCAGCACACATGACATCTAAAGTTCCTTCGACAGTATTGACATCATCCGAGTATGGACGATTTAAATAATGCTTATGCATGACGGGTGGCAATTCATTCCAGCTATTACCAAATATTCCTTTAAATATAGGTTCTGACTTAAGATTTAAGTTGTCTATGCGTGGAGTCTTATTTTTGCGAATTAATAGATTCCTAACTCCGCGCATCCAAGGGTAACTTAGTCTCGATAGATTGTCAGACCAAAATAAAGATTTATTAAATAAGTTAAATAAGCCCTTATGTTCACCAAATCGTGACATAAACCTTAAGGCTTCTTTACCATGGTAATAATGAGAGCCGTCATAAATAATCATCCCCTCATCAAGATCAAAAGCTCGCTTGTTAATTTCCTGAATAAGTGGATGCTCAAGTGATTCTCTAGCATTTAATAGATTAAGGACCCCGTATTCTTTTTTTATCCTCAAGGCTAATGCAGCGTTTTTACACAATGGGCAATCGCCATCATATACAAACCATACATCCCTTTCTTGATTTAGCTGATTCATACAGGTTTTGTAACCATCAAGAAAAATATCACTATTAAGCCTATGAATGCAGGCCATCCTAGGATAAACCAAACATTAAAAAGCTTGTGGTAGCGCTTTGGAAGTTGAGCGTTGCTTTCGACACAATTCACAAGTATTTTTCTTAGTTGAATCTGTATCCAAACGACAGGCAACCAGCACAAACCAGCTAATACATATATTGCGTAGGTAGTAAGCAACCATGGGTCCATCCAACCATACCCACTTTTATGCACTAACCACGCTCCAGTTAATACCTGAGTAATGACTGCTGGCAATGTAAAGAGGTAATCTGCTAATACTGTTGTTCTAGCTGCGTATAGTTTCTCAATTAAACTATTTGTGAACCTGCTGCGGAACATAAAGAAAGCAATACCAATACCTGTTCCAAATAGTATTGTTGAACTAATGATGTGAAAAGTTTTAACGACTAAATAGATGTCCATATGAGATGAATAATAACATCTAATATTTATATTTTAAGACAATGGATTAATCAAGCATTTATAGTGTGCATAGATTACATATGCCAACTCTATGCAAAATATATCTAAATCTCCACTGATTTTTTTGGATACTATATTTAATATCTCAGTGGTAGCTTTGGGCCGGTAAGAGACCTCCAAAAGAAACGGCCACTTAGTTTCAGTGGCCGTGTATGCTTAGATCTGACCTAAACCACCATCAATAAAGAATTCGGTACCTGCTATAAAGCTTGCATCCTCAGAAGACAGAAAAGCAACAGCTTTAGCGACTTCTTCAGGCTCACCTACACGTCCCAGTGGAACTTGTGAGCCCATGTAATCCAGCAAGCCTTGTTGCGCTACTGGGTCTGCGCCTGCAAGCTCTACTAAGCCCGGCGTTCTGATTGGGCCAGGGCTTACCACATTGACGCGAATACCCCGTTCTTTCAGGTCGATGGTCCAGCTTCTTGCTAGATTGCGGATTGCGGCTTTAGTAGCACTATAGATACTGAATGCAGCTGTACCCGTAATACTGGTTACAGAGCCAGTCAACACAATTGAAGCGCCATCGCGCAGTAAAGGCAAAGATTTCTGAACCGTGAATACGACCCCCTTAACATTGCTATTGAAAGTATTATCGTATTGTTCCTCGGTGATTGCACCTAAAGGTAACATGGTGCCGCCGCCCGCATTAGCAAATAGCACATCAATCTGAGAATGTTGTTGTTGAATCTCATCGTATAAACGATCGATATCCGCAAGTTTGGACATATCCCCCCTGACGCCAACCACAGCACCCCCTATAGTTTTGATGGCTTGATCTAGCTCAGGCTGACGGCGGCCGGTAATGAACACCTTAGCACCTGCATCGGAAAAGTGTTTGGCTGTTGCAAGACCAATACCGCTAGTACCGCCAGTAACTAAAACTACCTTATTTGTAAAATCGTATGACATGTTGTTCTCCTTAATTGATTGAATTGCGTGAGGAGAATATTGCCATTGGGTTAATATATGCACTAGACTGCTATTGTGAGTTACATTGTTCCATTAATGAGTCAATATGCGCGATATTAACGATTACATACTGTTCACCGATGTTGTGAAAGAAGGCAGCTTTGCCGCCGCCAGCCGCAAGGTAAAGATTCCAAAATCTACCATCAGCAGGCGTATAGGTAATCTTGAGGCCAGGTTAGGCGTGCGCTTGGTAGAGCGTTCAACCCGACGCTTCAGGGTGACAGAGATCGGTCAAACTTTTTATGAGCGCTGCAAGACCATATTACTGGATGTAGAGCAAGCTGACTCCATTGTGTCAGAGTCTTTGAGCGAACCGCAAGGACTGGTGCGCTGTAGCTGTCCACTTGGTTTATTTGAATTACTTTCACCAACGTTTTCATCTTTCATGCTTCAATTTCCGAAAGTAAGATTACAACTGATCGCCGGTGATCAGCCAGTGAATTTGATTGAAGATAGAATCGATGTGGCCGTCAGGGTACGCATCGCCATGGAGAACGATGCATCTTTGATAGTGCGAACCCTAGGGCATTCCAGAAGGATTTTAGTGGCTTCACCTTCACTGGCTATAAAGTGTAATAACACCGATATTCAACAACTTTCATCTCTACCTACATTGGCGACGGTTGAACATGCGGGCGAACTGGATTGGAAATTCAATCATCTAAGCCGCGGGGATGAAGTTGTTAGGCATGAACCTAAAATGACCTGTGTGGATTTTGCTACTGTAAGAGAGGCTGCAATCAATGGATTAGGTATTGCATTATTACCTGACCATACCTGCAGAGAGGCTATTGAGAGCAATAAGCTGGTACATGTATTTCCGGACTGGAGTACTGATATGGGCATCGTGCATATTGTATTCACAACCCGACGTGGACTTCCGCCTGCAGTTCGATCGTTTATTGATCATTTGGCTAAATCACTCAAATGACTTTGTGGCGTCTAAGGGCCTAAACCAGCCCCTCAGATTTAACTACCTGTAAAATAACCTACGCTGCTATTTAGGTGCAAACTGGTTCACAACGAATTTAGACATGCCAATTGCCAACTCTTCTTCCCCGTAGAACACTGTGCCCAATTTATCTTTGCGCAACAATTCGGACTCATCTTCGTTATGCGTCCTCAGCACAATTTCGATTTCAGGTCTAAGCGCTTTAGCGGTATCCACCATTTTGCGCACATCAATCGGCTCTGGCGTTGCCACTACCAACATAGAAGCATTAGCAATATGCGCTTGTATTAACACGCCCGGCTCAGACGCATTGCCAGAAACGGCAGGTATACCTTTTTTACGCAAGCCCTCAACAATGGCCCGATTCTGCTCGGCAACCACAAAAGGAATATTATGCTCCTTTAGCTCATTGGCAATCCTGCTACCAACTCGTCCGTAGCCCACAAGCACAACCTGCCCTTCTAAATATTTGCGCTCAGTACTCATCGGCAGCTCAGCAAAGGGGTCAACTCTTTGCTCTAATTCTCTTGCTACACTGGAGAGCCCTACTAGCCATTTTCTAAATGGCATAATGGCTGAGAACAACAAAGGATTAATGGCGATAGAAATTAATGCTCCTGCGAGAATCAGGCTCATCCCCTCCGCCGGAAGAATACCGAGCGACACACCTAAGCCCGCCAATATGAAAGAAAACTCACCAATTTGCGCCAGACTTGCCGCCACTACCAGTGCTGTATTAAGCGGGTAACGGAACGCCAGCGTAATCGCCATTGCTGCAATTGACTTACCAACGACAATCACCGCAACGACCGCAAGCACGCTCAATGGCTTAGTTAGCAGAATCGATGGCTGAAACAGCATCCCCACAGAAACGAAGAAAAGCACAGCAAACGCGTCTCTTAGCGGCAGTGATTCCTGCGCCGCACGATGGCTAAACTCGGATTCACGCATTACCATGCCAGCAAAGAAGGCACCCAACGCAAACGAAACGCTAAACAGCGCAGCGGCACCATACGCAATACCGATAGCAGCCGAGATCACAGATAGCGTAAATAGCTCGCGCGAGCCTGTTTTAGCCACATGCCATAGCAGCCACGGCAGCAAACGCTTGCCAACCACCAGCATAATCACAATGAATGCGGCCACCTGCAGCAGTGTCACGCCAATGGTGTGCCAAATCGAAACTGACTCATTACCTAATGCAGTGCCACCTAGCAAGCTTGCTAACGGCGGCAAAAGCACAAGAACCAATACCGTAATTAGATCCTCTACCACTAGCCAACCAATAGTAATCTTAGCATTGATGCTTTTCATCAAATTTCTAGACTCTAATGCCCTTAAGAGCACAACAGTACTGGCGCAAGACAATGCCAAGCCGAACACTAGCCCTTCACCAAAAGTCCAGCCCCAAACGCTAGAAACATACATACCAAGCAACGTAGCAATCGTCATTTGTACGAGCGCACCTGGTATTGCGATGCGCTTCACCGACATTAAATCTTCAATTGAAAAATGAAGCCCCACGCCAAACATAAGCAGCATCACGCCGATTTCTGACAATTGAGAAGCGATATGCGCATCTGCAACAAACCCTGGCGTCGCTGGTCCGATCAAAATACCAGCCACTAGGTATCCCACCAAGGCTGACAATTTAAAACGCTCTGCAATAAAACCGAAAATTAAAGCAAGGCCAAATCCGGCGGCAATAGTACTAATGAGTGTGACGTTATGATCCATAGGCTTTTACATCTCTACAGTACTAACAATTAAGTTAGATGTTTAATTAAATAATTTCTTGATTAGATTAAGGATAAGATAAGCATGAAGTATGCTCAGATTGATTCTACCAACAAAAACAACTCAAATCACATAAAAATAAGTTTCTCATCTAAAATAGCTGCATGTCACACGTGCTAATCATAGAAGACGAGCCTGCTATAGCGGAAACGCTGATTTACGCATTTAAAGAAATCGGCATGCAAGCCACACATAAATCGCTTGGCGGTGATGCGCTTACAGAGCTTAATCGTCACAGCTATGACTTTGTGTTGCTAGATGTTGGTTTACCAGACATGTCCGGCTTTGATGTTTGCAAAAAAATCCGTGAAACTTCACAAATCCCACTGCTATTTCTCACCGCACGTAATCACGAGATTGACCGAATTGTTGGCTTAGAAATTGGCGCTGATGATTATGTAACTAAGCCGTTCAGCCCACGTGAGGTAGTCACCCGCGTAAAAACAATTTTACGGCGGACTGAGCACCATGCTGAGATGGCTAAGCCAGCAAAAAATACCTCTCACTTTGTAGTAGATGCGTTAGCGAACCGCATTCAATATCACGACAGATTTTTAGATTTGACTCGTTATGAGTTTTTATTACTCAAAACACTGATTAATCAGCCACAGCGCGTGTTTTCTCGTAATCAATTGATGGATATTGTGTGGGTAAATGCAGAGAATACGTTAGAACGTACGGTAGACGCGCATATTAAAACCTTGCGCGCGAAGTTACGTGAAGTGAATGCAGAATCTGACGTGATTGTCACGCATAGAGGCATGGGCTACAGCTTGCTGAACTAATTAATGATGTACTTGTTAATGAAGCACTTGGGTTAATAATGCGATTACCTTTCAACATGACCATCAGCCTGAAAATATTTCTAGGCTATTTTTTGCTAGTGGGGCTAGCTGCATGGTTTGTGCTAACCATTTTTGTAGATGAGGTTAAACCAGGGGTGCGACAAGCCATGGAAAACACCTTGGTAGATACTGCTAACGTGTTAGCGTCACTCGCAAGCAATGAAGTTAAAACAGGAACAATACAATCGGGTAACTTTGCTCAAGCCATCAAACAATATCTCAGCAACCCGAATACTGCCAACATTTGGGGCGTACAAAAAAACTCAACTGACTATCGTATTTACATCACAAACACGCAAGGGATTGTGATCTATGATTCTGCGAATATTGCATTAGGACATGACTATTCACGCTGGAATGATGTTTATCTCACGTTACGCGGAAAATATGGCGTACGCTCCAGCCCAGTGACTGCAGGGGATGAGCACGGCGATAGCATCATGTACATTGCCGCGCCCATTAAAGATGGCAAAAAAATCATAGGCTCACTAACAGTTGCTAAACCCAACCGTACTTTATTGCCATTTATTGAACGAGCGCAACTAAAAATTATGCGCTGGGGCTTATTGCTGTTTGCACTATCACTCGCTATCGGCATGCTGTTCACATGGCGCTTTACCCGCGCCATTCATCGACTACGAGACTACGCGATTGCAGTGGCTCAAGGTAAAAAAGCAAGCAACCCCAGCTCTAGCAATGATGAACTTTCTGAGTTAGCCAACGCAATGCAATCCATGCGCCATGAGCTTGATGGTAAACAGCATGTACAAGATGCTATTCATCAGATCACGCACGAGCTTAAAAGCCCAATCACCGCTATTCAGGCGGCAAGTGAATTAATGTCCCCTGACATGCCAGCAGCAGACCAGCAACACTTTTTAGGCAATATTCAAACACAATCGCAACGCCTGCAAAAGATGATACAAAACATCTTAGGTTTAGCTGCACTGGAACATCAGCAACAGCTGGTGCACCGCACCCGCTTGCACATCAAAGACCTAATTACAGACCAAATGCAACTACTCAAGGATAAAGCATCCAAGCGTGACATTCAGTTTGAATTACTTGCGAGAGATGATGGCATATTTGAGGGTGACCGCTTTTTATTAAGCCAGGCAATCAACAACCTGCTTGAGAATGCTTTGGATTTTAGCCCCAACCAAAGTACCATCAGCATTCAACTAAGCCGAGAACAAAATCACCTAATGCTCAGCATTAAAGACCAAGGGACAGGTATACCTGAATTTGCAGTGGATAAGATCTTTGATAAGTTCTACTCGCTACCACGCCCTGAATACTCCGCCAGCGCGGGCCAGAAGAGTACTGGCCTAGGTTTGAATTTTGTCAAAGAAGTCGTGCTACTGCATGGCGGCACCTTAACAGTTGGCAACGCCCAAGAAGGTGGGGCTAAAGCAACAATTACGCTCTAACTTGAACCCACTTCACACTCGCTTCACACAGGCGCATTAACACTTCACGTTAGCGCTCTATTCTACAAGCTCCAGAAAACATCAGGAGCACATCATGAATCGACCATTTTTTTTTAAAGTATTAGGCATTTTCTTACTGACTGTTCTTATGTCGTGGGCGGTAAGTTACGTTAACTCGCTCATTATTGAGCGTCAAACTCGGCAAGCAGATGTAAAACGAAACATTGCACAAAGCTCAGCTGGCACACAAACCATTATTGGGCCTGTACTAGCGGTGCCCTACACTGAGGAATACATAGAGTACAACGAGGAGTTTACTGCTGCTGGCATTAAAGTATTAAAGCCTATCAGCAAGCGGGAGTCCTCTATTGCCTACTACCTACCAGAAAACCTTGAGCTGATTGGCGGTTTTTCTAATGAATATAAAAAGCTAGGTATCTACAAAGCCTTAATGTACCAACTAGGGGGAACGGTCAAAGGTAATTTCAACCTCCCGGCCAACTTCAATATAAACCCTGCACACGAAGATGGAAAGATTACCTTTCAGCCCGCATACATCGCATTAGGCATTAGCGACACCCGTGGGATTACAGGTCAGCCAAATTTCACATGGAACAAACAAGCTTTAAAATTTGAGCAAGGTAGCAGTATTGAATCTTTAGGCAACGGCATACATGCAACTATTGGCGTTATTACCGCAGAGGTAGCTCAAAACATTCCATTTGAATTTAATCTAAACCTACGAGGCATGGAGAACTTTAATTTTTCGCCTATTGCAGAAAACAACAAGATATCACTGCAATCAAGCTGGAGGCATCCACATTTCAGCGGTAGTTTTTTACCAGATGCCGCAACACAAAAGATTACACCAGCAGGATTTGAAGCGCATTGGGAGATATCATCCCTTGCTAGCAACAATCAAGCTATGCTTACCAACACATTAGCTAAACGTTGGGATGCTGCGACTAACAACCAGAACAAATCAATTGCAGATGCTAGCAACGGCATTAAATCACTATCAGTCAGTTTTGTTGAGCCAATTAACGTATACAGCCAAGCCGACCGCGCAACTAAATATGGCCTACTATTCATTGGCCTAACGTTTGCAGGCTTCTTTATCTTTGAGATTCTAAAACGACTACGCATCCATCCAGCCCAATACACATTGGTTGGTCTGAGTATGGCGCTATTTTATTTACTACTGATTTCATTTTCAGAGCATATTGGCTTTGCCTGGTCTTACCTTGTTGCAAGCTCGTCATGTGTAATTTTACTTGGCTATTACTTAAGCCATGTACTAAAAAGCAAGATGCATGGCTTTATGTTTAGCACCATGCTGATTACTTTGTATGGCGCCTTATACGGCATATTGGCCTCAGAAGATAACGCACTGCTCATGGGCACACTTTTAGTCTTTGGCTTACTTGCACTCACGATGGTGGTGACAAGAAAAGTAGATTGGTACCAAATTGGTAGCCTTGATAACAATTAATGCCAGATAGCAACTAAAGGAACTTCCAGTCCTTCGTTAGCAACGAGAAGGACTGGACTTAACATACGTAAATGCTGATATCAGGCTGCCATCACTCACTTGGTGTTTTTAAATCACCTCATTTAAGTGTTAATTATATGAAAAAAATATACATCTTACTTTTAGCTGTCATTATTATCGGCTGCAATATCAAGCAAAAAGGCATCATCCCCGTAAAGGGAGCAACCCCTCTAGATTGGAACAAGCATAGCTTTTGGCATTACCCTTGGGGTAAGTCTGGCACTCATAAAGGTATCGATATCTTTGCAAAACACGGCACACCAGTGCTTTCAAGCATAGGGGGATTAGTCATATTCACAGGCAATATCGTTATGGGTGGCAATGTTGTGGCGGTACTCAGCCCGCAACTGCAGGTGCATTATTACGCCCACCTGCAAGCAATAGACACAATGCCATTAAGCTGGGCAACACAGGGAGAGGTAGTTGGTCAGGTAGGCGACTCAGGAAATGCTGCGGGCAAGCCGCCACATTTGCACTATAGCGTCGTGTCATTAATCCCCAACCCAACAAATATGACTACTGAACCACAGGGTTGGAAGCGCATGTTCTATATGAACCCACAGGATCATTTCAATTAGTTACACGACGACTATGCGCTTATGTCTACATTCCTACATAAACTTTGGTGGATAGCTGAGAGCTCTGAAGTAACATCTATGAAGTCATCATAACTCCGCCCGGCACTACGGCCATACCAATACTTGCTATTCCACTCATCGCCTTCTATTTTATGCAGCACGGCATGCAGCCAATTAGCAGTGGGGCTATTGTAATCTTGCGCGATTTGATGTGCTGCATCCCAATCTCCCGCTTGCGCGGCCTGCACGGCTTTGAGCAAAGCTGCTTTATCCATCACTAACACCCTCAAAGAAATTGAGTTTTTTATGTCTGGGTAAACTTTTTAACTGTGCCTCGGCCACACTTGCAGCCGAGCGATCGGGGTAAGGCTTAGACGCTAGTATTTTAATTGGCGGGTTAGCGCGGGTATAACGTGCGCCTTTACCAGCCACATGCGCAGAAAACCTGGAGGCTAAATCATTGGTAATACCTGCGTAATAAGCACCATTCTTACACTCCAGCAGGTATAAACACCAAGTCATATCACTACAGTTAACATGAATTCTTGTTGAAAATTAAATGGGCACAAAGTGCCCAAATGCAGACAGCAAGACAAGCCGTTAAGTGCCGGCAAGAGTTAATAAGTGCCAGCCTGAATAAACTCGACCTTATAGCCATCCGGGTCTTCAATAAAGGCAATCACAGTAGTGCCGTGCATCATTGGGCCAGCCTCACGCACCACTTTACCACCTGCATTGCGCACTGCTTCGCAGGCTTTGTACGCATCGTCCACCTCAATGGCGATATGGCCGTAAGCTTTGCCCATGTCATAGCTTTCTACACCGTAGTTGTAGGTCAGTTCCAGTACTGTATGCTCGCTCTCGGCACCGTAGCCCACGAAAGCCAAGGTAAACTGGCCATCAGGGTAATCATGCTGACGTAGCAACTTCATGCCTAATACTTCGGTATAAAACTTAATTGAGCGCTCCATGTTACCAACACGAAGCATAGTATGTAGCATGCGCATTTGCTGTCCTTATTATTAATTAGATGCTGTTAATTGATGATATTTTTCAAGCAGTTGCTCTTTAGATTCCACTTTATCTGGGTCTAGCGGAATACAATCTATCGGGCACACCTGCTGGCATTGCGGCTTATCATAGTGCCCTACACATTCGGTACATAAATCCGGGTTGATCTCGTAGATCTCTTCACCCTGATAAATTGCACTATTCGGGCATGCAGGCTCGCACACGTCGCAATTAATGCATTCATCTGTAATCATCAATGCCATAAACTAAAGACTCACTTTTAATTTTTTCACAATCGCATCTTCAACCGATTTAGACACGAACTGATCTACCGCACCGCCTAACTTAGCCACTTCACGCACCAAGCTTGAAGACACGAACATATACTGTTCAGAAGGCGTTAAAAACAGGGTTTCTAGCTTTGGGTAAAGCTTACGGTTCATCCCTGCCAGTTGAAACTCGTACTCAAAGTCAGAGGCAGCGCGCAGACCGCGAATCACCACTTGCGCGGCTTGGTCTTGTACAAACTGCATCAGCAATCCGCTAAAGCCAACGACTTTTACATTGTCGTAAGCACTAAACAGCGCTCGCGCCAGTGCAACACGCTCTTCCAAATTAAATAAGGTACTTTTATTGGTACTACCCGCTACCGCGACCACTACCTCATCAAACAAATAAGCGGCGCGGCGGACAAGGTCTTCATGCCCAAGTGTAATTGGGTCAAAAGTACCGGGGTAAACAGCAATGCGTTTTTTAGTTTGTGTCATCGCGCAATTTTATCAGATGATAAAAAACATTACCTGCTTTACTCTGTTTAAATACTTGCCAAGTATCGTCATCGGCCAATGCATATTCAGCCTCCACATACACTACGCCTTGCGCACTTAAGTGCTTAGGCAGTTGCGCCAACACTTTATCCAGCCAGCCTTGGTGGTATGGTGGGTCCACAAAAACCACATCAAACAACTCCTGATTTTTATCTAAAAAAACCAAGGCGTCCATATTAAGCACATGCGCGGCATCCGCTTTGAGCATGGACTTATTATCTAACATCGCGCGGTACACTGCGGTGGTTTTCTCTACCAACACCACGGACTTAGCATTACGCGATAGCGCTTCAAACCCCATGACCCCAGTGCCGGCAAATAAATCTAAGCACTTTTTACCGGTAAGGTCTTGCCCCAGCCAGTTGAATACCGTTTGCCTGACGCGCTCTGGCGTTGGGCGCAAACCCTGTGCATCTGGAAACTTAAGTAAACGGCTCCGCCATTCTCCCGCATTGATGCGTACAGTATTTAGTTTTTTCTCGGCCATATTAAATGCGGTGCTATTGATTGCAATAAAACCGCATTTTACTATCAATTCGCATCACACCCCATTGCAAATCACAGCCTTAGCATCAGGGGAGTCGAACACTGTGATTAATTTTAACACTGTGAGATGACACCAAAGTTACTGCGCGCTAGGGTCCCCCACTATCACTGTGACAAAGTTCTGTGTATTTAAACGGCGATTAAAAGCATCTTTAATTTGCGCAGCGGTCACGCTCTCTACATTTTTATTGTATCCATCCAAATAGGTCAGCGGCAATTTGTAAAAACCTATCACGCTTAAATAATCCAAAATCTTCTTATTGCTATCAATACGCATAGGAAAGCCACCAATAATATTGGCTTTAGCTGCCTTTAGCTCCGCCTCAGTGACGCCATTTTTAAGAAACTTCTCCAGTGTTTCATGCACCAGCGCCAATGCGGCCTCGGCCTGATCTTTTTTGGTTTGCAACCCGATCTGGAATGGCCCTACTTCAGCCATAGGCATGAAGTAACTGTATACGCTGTACACTAGGCCACGCTTCTCACGCACCTCTTCTGTCAGCCTGGAGACAAACCCACCGCCACCTAAAATATAGTTACCTACATAAAGCGGGAACAAGTCAGGGTCATTACGCTTAATGCCGGTATAGCCTAATAGAATGTGTGACTGAGATGCCGGATGCGCAATACGCTGTTCTTTTGCCTGACTAGGCGCAGTGACAGCGGCAATCGGTGCTGGTGCTGGCGATGCAGGCAACCCAGCACTAAGGCTTTCAGCAATCTGCTGCGCCTGCTCGCGCGTTACGTCGCCAATAATGGCAATAACCGCGCCTTTGGCACCGTAAAACTGCTGGTAAAACGCGCGCAAATCATCCGGCTTAATTGCGGCTACTGTATCAATTTCACCGCTGTCATCCAGACTGTACGGGTGATTGCCATACAGCGCTGACATAAACGCTTTTGTTGAAATACTTTCGGGCTGAGTGGCAGACTCTTGCAAGCCTGAAATAATGCGTGCTTTTTCACGTGCCAGCACCACATTAGGAAAATCTGGCTTTTGCAGAATCTGCGTAAACACATTGAGCGCCTGTAAGCGCTCACGCTCACTGCTTAAAGTACGTAACGATAACGCGGCGCGGTCTGCATCAAAGCTACCGCCCAATACCGCACCTACGTCTGCAAATTGATTAGCAATGGCTTCATCGCTCATGCCGGCAGCGCCGAGTGTCATTAAGTAGCGCGTAATGCTGGCCACGCCAGACTTTTCTGCCGTATCGCGCGCACTGCCCGCTGCAAAGTTCACGCTAAGGTCTAAAATCGGCAAATCATGATTTTCTACGAAATACACCGCTGAGCCGGCAGTAGTTTGCCATTGCTGAATCTTAACCGCTGCTTGGGCGCTGGTTGTAGCAAACATCAGCCCAGTGCTGACAATGAAAAAACCTGATGTCACTATTCTTTTTATATATTGCAAACTCATTATTTTTACCTTAGAAATCAAAGTGTAATATTTAATTAATGTACGTGCGGTTTACCTTGGGGCTTTGCATTAGGGGCAATCGGCTGCGGGTCTAATGTGGCAATGGTGAGGTTATCCTGGTGCAAATATTTTTTTGCAACCGCTTGCACTTGCTCCGCAGTCACTGCTCGCAATTTGCTAGGGTAATCTTCCAGTATTTTCCAGGAGAGCCCGATGGTTTCTATCGTACCCAGTTGCATGCCTTGATAAAACATGGAATCACGCTGGTATACGTCTGCCGCAATCACCCCAGCTTTTACACGGTCTAGCTCCTGTTGTGAAACACCAGATTTCTTAATTTTTTCCACTTCCTGGATTAACGCCTGCTCCAGCTCAAGCACGGTTTTACCTTCGCTAGGTGTGCCATCCAATGAAAATAAGCTTTGGCGACCACGCGCTAATAAATCGTAGCCAGCGTCCACATCTATCGCTAATTGCGTATCTCGCACCAGGCTTTGATTTAAACGTGCGGCAGGGTTACCACTTAACACACCAGCCAATACTTCCAAGGCGTAAGGCTCCCAATCTGACTCAGGATTAACCACCGGTGGCACATGGTAGCCCATCAAAAGATAAGGCAACTTTGCCGGTGCTTTTACTACCACGCGCCGCTCGCCTAGCTGTACCGGCTCTACCTGCGGCTTACGTTCAGGCAATGCCTTGGCTTTTATTTTGCCAAAGTATTGTTTTGCTAACTGGTAGACATCATCGGCTTTCACATCGCCCACTACCACCAGCGTGGCATTATTAGGCGCATACCAATTGTGATACCACTCGCGTGCATCAGCAACGGTCATATTTTCCAGATCATTCATAAACCCGATTACTGGGCGTGAATACGGGTGTGCGCGATACGCCACCCCTTGAAATGCCTCATTCACCTGTGATTGCGGTTTATCGTCGGTGCGCCAGCGGCGCTCTTCCATCACTACCTTGATTTCCTTGGAAAATTCCTCTTCACTCAACTGCAGATTCTCCATACGGTCAGCTTCCAGCTTGAAGGACAGTGGCAAGTGTGATTTTTCCAGCTGTTGGAAATAGCAAGTATAGTCGGTGCTAGTAAAGGCATTTTCTTTACCTCCAGCGGCCGCAACCAAACGTGAGAACTGGCCTGCGGGTACGTTTTTTGTCCCTTTAAACATCATATGCTCCAGCACGTGTGCCACACCGGTTTTACCATTTACTTCATCTAGGCTACCTGCGCGATACCACACCTGAGAAACCACAACAGGTGCGCGATGGTCTTCTTGCACAACTAACTTAAGGCCGTTATCCAGCTTAAATTCTTTAATGAGCGGGTTAGCAAAAACAGTGACAGGCATTACTAACAAAAGTAGTAAAAAGCATTTTGTACGCACAGGACTTAATCTCCAGTTATTGTTATCAATATTCAAAAGCTAGCATCCTTTCAAACGATGCATTGAATCAGATTTTGGGACAAGGATACCATCGACTTAGTTCAGCCTGGCAGGCATCGTAATAAATTACTGGCGTTATTTTAAGGCTGAGCAATATCGAACCTTGGTGCTGCACTAGTAAAAATACATAAGCATTCATTAACATACATCAAATGAACTGGTTTGCCACAAGCGAAATTAAGCTAAAATAGTGCTACTAAACTCAGTTAAAAATTTATGTTCGATTTTTTCAAAAAAGACAAAACACCTGTTACCACAGAGCCTAGCCCGGTGGACGCAGCCCCAAGCCAAAGTTGGGCAGCACGGTTAAAACAGGGCTTAGCAAAAACCAGAAATCAGCTGGGCAACCAACTTGCCAGCATTTTTGGCGGCGGCAAAATTGACGCAGAGGTCTACGAAGAGTTAGAAACTATACTCCTTACCTCAGATGTGGGCATCAATGCCACGCAGCACTTGCTGGATGACATTAAAAGCCGTGTCAAACGCCAAAGCCTGGATGATACAGTTCAGCTCAAAGCTGCATTAAAAGATGCGCTATCTGACCTACTTTCTCCACTAGAGCAACCATTAGTAACAAACAAGCAGCAGCCATTTATCATTATGCTGGCGGGCGTAAACGGCGCGGGGAAAACCACCACCATCGGCAAATTAGCCAAGCTATTTCAATCCGAAGGCAAAAGCGTACTGATTGCGGCCGGCGACACGTTTAGAGCAGCGGCACGCGAGCAATTACAGATTTGGGGTGAGCGTAACAATGTACATGTGGTTGCACAAACCAGCGGTGACCCTGCGGCGGTGATGTTTGATGCCATCAACTCGGCACGCGCTAAAAATATTGATATTGTGCTGGCAGATACCGCAGGGCGCCTGCCAACACAAATACACTTGATGGATGAAATTGCAAAAGTAAAACGCGTGATGGACAAAGCGCTACCAGGCGCGCCGCATGAAGTATTGCTGGTGTTAGATGCGAACACCGGGCAAAACGCAGTATCCCAAGTGAAAATATTTGATGACGCATTGGGTGTAACGGGCTTGGTACTGAGCAAACTGGACGGCACGGCAAAAGGCGGCGTGATTGCCGCCATCGCCCAGGCGCGCCCGATTCCGATTCGCTACATTGGCATTGGTGAGGCGATTGACGACCTCAGGCCATTTAATGCCAATGAGTTTATTGACGCGATGATCGAGTCGTAAACTATTTTTAATCCGCGTGCACATATTAAGACTAAAATACCAGCATGATTCAATTTGATAAAGTCACCAAGCGCTACCCAGGTAGCGATGAAATACTCAAAAACATTAGCTTTAACATTGATGCTGGTGAGTTTGTGTTTCTGACCGGCCACTCCGGTGCCGGTAAAAGCACGCTGTTAAAACTGATTGCAGCAACAGAGCGCCCCACTAGCGGCACGGTGTTAATTGCCAATCAAAATGTCAGCCAGTTAAAACCTTCTGCCATCCCGTTTTTACGCCGCCGCTTTGGTTTGATTTTTCAGGACCATAAACTGCTCTACGATAGAAACTGTTTTGAAAATGTCATTTTACCCTTACATATCAATGGCATCTCAGGTCAGGAAGCCGCCAAGCGCGTACGTGCCGCGCTAGATAAAGTAGGCTTGCTGCATAAAGAAAAAGCCATGCCCATCACCTTATCCGGCGGTGAGCAGCAACGCTTGGCAATCGCGCGTGCCGTGGTCAGTCGCCCATCTATTCTGCTGGCGGATGAGCCTACCGGCAATTTAGATGCAAGTTACGCAGCAGACATTATGGCAATCTTCTACGCCTTTAACCAAGTTGGGGTCACGGTGATTATGTCTACGCATGATGCCCTAGGCATGAGCGCCACACAAAATCGCGTGCTGCACATTAACCAAGGCTCACTGAGCGAACCGTTACTAAACACATCTAATTTAAACCAAGAGTCATCCTCTATCGAGCGCTTTACATCATGAGTAACTGGCTAAACCAACATATGCAAACCCTTAAGCTGGTACTTAACCGCATGCACGCCAACATGCTGTCAACGTTTATGATTTGCCTGGTGATTGGGGTGGCAATGTGCCTACCTAGCTTATTTTATTTGGCGGTAGATAACTTATCCAAACTCACAGACCACATACAAAAAGACACAGAAATCAGCCTGTTTCTCAATGTAGAAGCTGGCGCTGGCGCGATTAAAACCATTGAGCGCCAATTAGCACAAAATAAGGATATTGAGCGCTTTCACTTAGTGACCAAAGAAGAAGCCTGGCAACAGCTACAACTCAAATCTCAAAGTAATCAGGATGTTAACGATGCAGTATCGCAACTGGGCAAGAACCCATTGCCAGATGCGTTTTTTATTCAAGCCAAATCTGCCGACCCAGATAGTTTGATTCAGCTAAAAGATACGCTGCAAAGCCTACCTAACGTAGAGCTAGCATTACTAAACACCGAATGGGTAAAACGCCTGTCATCGTTACTGAGCTTAGGTAAAACACTAATCTCTATGATTGCCGGCTTATTAGCGATTGTATTGCTGGTGATTATCGGCAATACCGTACGCATGCAAATCTTGACGCAAAAAGATGAAATTGAAGTGAGCAATCTGATTGGAGCAACCAGCAGTTTTATACGCATGCCATTCTTGTATGCAGGCGCGCTATACGGATTATTTGGCGGATTAATGGCAGTGCTGATGCTGATAGGGATAGTTCACGTGTTTAATCTCTCTATGTCACAAATTGCCCATTTATATAGCAATGACTTCAGCTTATCGCTATTCAATTTGCAACTATTTCTAGCAGTCATCATTACTGCAGTCTGCATAGGTTGGGCAGGCTCATACATCGCCGTATCACGTGCGATTGCAAGCTACAAAATCAACTAGTGCCCGCCTCAAGATAAAGCACGCCTGAACGCCTGAGTACATCAGGCGTCAACATCTTATGCATCATCATTAAGCTTGAGTTAAGCTTACGCATGCACAATACATGACCATTACGTTCACTCGGAGTTTTTGACTAAGGCAGCAGCTTGCCCCATGCAAATTAAGCACACTATGACGAAAAAACTCGGAATTTTTGTATTGTTAACAGCAACATGCGTATTGTTAGCGGCTCTTTTCATCCTTACCAACAATACGGCAAAGGCTGATATCAATCAGCAAACCGCACGCCAACTACTAAGTGCGGGGAAAATACTGCCTTTAGAAAAAATCACAAAACTAGCAAAAGATATCAAACCAGGCGAGGTACTGGAAACCGAGCTTGAGCACAAAAAAGGTAGGTATATTTATGAGGTAGAACTGCTGGATGCGCACAGCCAAGTTTGGGAAATAAAACTGGATGCAAAAACTGGCAAGCTGATCAAAATGGAACTTGAGGATTAATCCATGCGCCTGCTTTTGGTTGAAGACGACCCCATACTCGGCAAGCAGCTGCAAACTAGCCTGCAGCGCGCAGGTTATGCCACAGACTTAGCCACAGATGGCGTAGAAGCAGAAATACAAGGTGAGTTAGAGCCTTATGATTTAGCCATACTGGATTTAGGCCTGCCCAAACGCAATGGCTTGGAGATATTGGCACACTGGCGTAATGTGCAGGTCAATACACCAGTCATCATCCTCACCGCCCGCGGCGGATGGCAGGATAAAGTGGCTGGATTTAACACTGGCGCGGATGACTATGTCAGCAAGCCGTTCCAAATTGAAGAGCTGCTGGCACGCATAAGTGCCGTACTCAAGCGCAGCATGCTTAATCATGCAAGCGAGCTGCACTCAGCACAATTCAAGCTGAACGAGCAGACACAAACCGTGATATTTGACGATGGTACTCAGCACAACCTCACGAATGTAGAGTTCAGATTACTGCGCTACTTTATGCTGCACCCCGGGCACATTCTGTCTAAGTCAGTATTAACCGAGCATGTCTATGAGTATGATGCAGATAAAGACAGCAACGTGATTGAAGTGTACGTTAACCGCCTGCGCCAAAAGATCGGTAGCCACCTCATACAAACCAGGCGCGGCCAAGGTTACGTGTTCGGAGTTAGTGCTTAATGCGCTCACTCAAAGGCAGGCTGTCATGGAGCATCACGCTTAGCCTGGTGCTGTTGCTATCGCTGCAATGGCTAGTGGTCAGCTATGCGATTAATAAACTTAGCGAAGACCAACTGATCAAGCGCCTGCAGCATGAAGGCGAAAGCCTACTTGCCAGCGCCCGATTAAATGCATCCAACCAACTGGAAGTTGACGCACAGCGCCTAAGTGCCATTTACCAGCGACCATTCTCCGGTAACTACTATGTGGTCATTTCTGGGCAGCAACGCTTAATTTCCCGTTCACTGTGGGATACCGACATCAACATCGCCCCGCTAGCTGCAGGTGAGCAGCAATTACTTTATAGCCAGGGCCCAGAACAGCAGTCGTTACTGATTGTGGCACATGGCTACCAAAAACAAACTCTGCCAATTACGATTGCAATTGCTGAAAATCTAGGCCCGTTAAAAGCCAGCATTGAACGCTTTCAGCTGATTTATGCTGTAATCTCATTGTTGGGCCTTATTCTGCTATTGGCGATACAACGGCTGATGATACAACGCGCACTCTTACCGCTAAAACAGATGCAGAGCGACATTGCCAAACTAGAACGTGGCGAGGCTGACCAAATTGCATCAAAAGGGCCAGAAGAAATTGCGCCGCTGATTACAGAGCTTAACCATCTACTGCATACAGTCCAACAGAAATCCAAACGATCCCGTGAGTCTTTAGGCAACTTAGCACACGCCCTTAAAACCAAGCTCACACTGCTGAACCAAACTGCGGAACGCACAGAGATTGATAGCCTGCCCGAGATTCGCGCATCCATTTATGCGGTAACAGAGTCACTGGACCAAATTATCGAGCGTGAGCTCAAACGCGCACGCTTAATGGGTAATGCCAAGCCTATGCAACAGGTAGATTTAAAAACCGAGATTGCTCAACTAACGCATACCATGCGCATGATTTATAAAACAAAAACCGTGAATATCACGTGGGAAGTCGCAGAAGGGACGCGATTTCATGGCGATGGTGAAGACCTATTAGAAATACTGGGCAACTTGCTAGATAACGCCTGCAAATGGTGTACACGTAATGTGTCACTCACGGTAACCGGTAGTGAAGCGCCTATTTTTGTAGTAGAAGATGATGGGCCAGGTTGCCCGGTACATGAGTTAAATTCACTCACACAACGTGGTTTTAGGGCAGATGAAACGGTTGCCGGCAGCGGGCTGGGGCTGGCCATCGTATACGACATTGCCAACAGCTACGGGGCAAACCTAAGCTTTAGCCGCTCAGCCGCACTTGGCGGCTTACGCGTTGAAATTAGATTTAACCCACGGACTATTTAAAACCAGTCGCGGCTCACATCACGTACCGCGCCAGTTTTAGCGTCCACTAACACTTCCCACTCACGCCCATCGGCATCGACTATTTCAAACTCGTAATCCCAGCCTTTGCCAAACTTTCTATTTTCCAAATCAACATCAGATACCGTGCCAGGTTTTGCAGCCAGCGCCTTGGCCTTGGCCTGATCTAAGGTAATTAACCCCAACTCTTTAGAGATAGCCTCAATTTCATGAATATCGTCATCAGCAAATACTAAAGGCGATAATAAACTCAGTGAAATAAGTGAAGCTAAGGTAAATGTAGAGATTGGTTTTTTCATGATGTAACTCCTTTTATAAATGGTGACATCACTTTATGCGCCTAAGCTTAAATCAAGCTTAACAACGCATCACATCTATGCTCTACTAAACCCCACACTTATTTAACCATGCACTCAATAGGGTCACTTTACCTGTACAGACAATTTTGTTAGAGTTGAAGCATGTACTAAACTCAACATTTCAAACAGCTGGCAGACATGCAAATGTCTTCTCATTGGTGTAGAAATTTGGCGTATAGTCAATTGTCATATGCAGTGACAAGAACTGAGAAAATACTTGTTCACAAAATTACACATCAAAGATGACCTAGGCATCGCTCAAGCACTCACTTGGCGTTACGTCCTTGCACTATCTCTCGTCGCAACACTTTCAACTGCCGCTTGGTTTAGTCTTGAGCTGGTAATCTCCGAGCAAAACGGCACAGCAGCTTTGGTCAACGTCAGTGGACGGCAACGGATGCTAAGCCAACGCACAGCATTGTTTGCCAATTTATTGGTTACGGCGTCCAACAGCGAGCGCGCAGCTATTCGCAACAAATTAACAGAGTCAGTAGAGCTGATGGCGGTCTCGCACCACGGCTTACTGCATGGCAACCCAGACATGGGGCTACCCAGCACAATGTCTCCCGCCATCAAAGCCATGTATTACGAGGGAGAGCAGCCACTCAACCAACAAGTAAGAACTTACATCAATACGGTGCGCGCATTGATTGCTACAGATAATGACAAACTTGCCATAGACAACCCGGCACTGCGCTATATCACGCTCACGGCACCGGGCACTTTGGTTTCATCGCTAGATAAAGCGGTACACCAATACCAGTTAGAAGGTGAAGCCGCCATCAAGCGCCTAGAAAAAGCAGAAACTGCCTTATGGATAGTGACCTTACTCCTGCTGACGCTAGAGGCCATGCTGATTTTCAATCCGTTTATCAAGCATATTAAAGTGGTGTTAGATAAACTCAAACGCGCTACTGACGAAATTTGGCTCAATCAGGAAAACCTGGAAGAGAGAATCAAACAACGCACCGCCGAACTTGCTAACAGAAGCAAAGCCCTCGCAGAAAGCGAACAAAGACTGTCAGTGCTGTTAAATAACACCAATATACATATGTGGGCGTTTGATGGCACAGTATTCACCTATACCAATAAGCAGTGGTTTGACTTTACCGGCCAAAACCCGGAAAACAGCCTAACCATAGAAAAGTGGGTGTCGGTTGTACACCCGGAGGATTTAGCCGAGGCACGAAAGATCTGGCAAGTAGATTTTGAAAAGAAATCTGGCCATGACCATTACTTCAGATTAAAGCGGCACGACGGCGTGTACCGTGATTTCTATTGCCGCGTTACACCGATTAAAGACGAAACCGGCGCGCTGCTTTATCTGCAAGGGCATAATTTAGACATTACGGACCGTAAACAGCTAGAAGACGAAGTGCGCCAACTGGCGTTTTACGATGCGCTAACCACACTGCCCAACCGACGCCTACTAAAAGACCGTTTGAGCCAAACCATGGCATCCAGCAAACGTAATCGCCGCTACTGTGCGCTCATGTTCCTAGATTTAGATAACTTCAAGCCTATCAACGATACCTACGGCCATGCATTTGGGGATGCCCTATTGCTAGAAGTGGCAGAGCGCATCAAAAGCTGCGTGCGTCAAGCTGACACCGTTGCACGCTTTGGTGGTGATGAATTTATTGTGCTGCTCAACGCTTTAACTACGGATAAAGAAAATTCAGTACACCAGGCAAACCGCATTGCAGAGAAAATACGCAAGGCATTATTGGCACCATACTTACTTTCATTAAATACAAATGACACCAAGGCCCAAATTGAGCATTTATGCTCAGCCAGCATAGGCGTTGTCGTCTTTGTTAATCATGAGTCAAATGAGGAAGAAATCCTTAAACGTGCCGACGATGCAATGTACGCAGCAAAATCTGCCGGTCGCAACCAGATTCGACTTGACAGCGACTCCATTTGACTCTCCAGAAATAGGCAAAACTGCCTTGTTAGCGGCCTAGATATTGAGGCAATGCAAAAAAATTAACTTTTATTCAAATTAATTAAAAAAGGTGTTGATTACCTACGGCAATGTCTGTAATATGCGGCCTTCGTTAGTGCTGCAGGGTGCTTAGCTCAGTTGGTAGAGCGTCGCCCTTACAAGGCGAATGTCAGCGGTTCGACCCCGTTAGCACCCACCAAAAATTTGCACTGACGAAAATTTGAGCTTTAACTGAATATGTACTGATTTTATCAATACATAAAGTTCAAGGAGTGGTAGTTCAGTTGGTTAGAATACCGGCCTGTCACGCCGGGGGTCGCGGGTTCGAGTCCCGTCCACTCCGCCAATATTTTAAAACCTTTATAAGTGAAAACTTATAAAGGTTTTTTCTTTTCTAGTTATCAAAAATGGCCAACGCCTCTCGACGCCAGCCATACGGATGCTACAAGCCAAACTTATCAGCCATACCGCTAAGCAGCATGGCTGACGATATAAGCGTTCCGATACCTTAGCTTAAACTTTTAAATAGATTGCGCCTCGGCAACCGGCATTAATATATAGTGCATGCCGGTATCACTAAACACTTGCTTCAGCTCGACTACTAACGCTTGTAACTCCGCAAAACTGGCATGCATCATAAACTGCACACGCTTTTGGCGGCCAGCCACCTGCTCAACCAGACTCAGCTCGGCATGCTGCCTGCCATGCCCGTTGACATTAGTTGTAGTAAAACCAGATATCTGGTCTTTTTGTAACAACAAATCAACCAATGTTTCTTCTAAACTCACTGGCGCCATCAGTATTAATAAGCCTTGTTCGCTTGGAGACTGACTCATTTTGTAACCCCATTAAAAAACCTGCGATAAAAGATTGGCAACAACACTAATGTAAGCGCGGTAGAGCTAACCAGACCACCGATCACGACAATAGCTAAAGGCCGCTGAATCTCAGAGCCAGGCCCAGTTGCAAACAGCAGAGGAATTAAGCCAAAGGCAGCAATGCTCGCAGTCATTAACACAGGCCTCAACCTGCGTTTAGCACCTTCCACCACGATATTAACCATCGCCATCCCCTGCGCCTGTAACTGGTTAAAATAACTCACCATTACCACACCATTCAACACAGCAATCCCAAGCAATGCGATAAAGCCAACAGAGGCAGGGACGGATAAGTACTCCCCTGACAGCCAGAGTGAGAACACGCCGCCTATCATTGCAAAAGGAATATTAGACAAAATCAATGCTGCCTGCCTAACCGACCCAAATGTCGCAAACAACAATAAGAATATCAATCCGATCGCTACTGGTACCACAATAGCTAAGCGAGCAGACGCTCTTTGCTGGTTCTCAAATTGCCCGCCAAATTTTGCAGCATAGCCTTCATCAAACTTAACCTCTGCCTGTACACGCTGCTTGGCCTCCTCCACAAAGCTCACCAAATCACGATCACGCACATTGGCTGTCACCACAACGAAACGTGCACCACGCTCCCTATCAACTTTGACGGGGCCTTCTTCACGCTCAATTCTAGCCACAGCCGAAAGCGGGATATTCGTACCATTGTCCAGTGTTAACATTAAGTTACCGAAGTCTGCGGGAGATGCACGTAGATCCTGACTGCCTCGAATCAATACCGGGGTGCGCTTCTGCCCTTCCTGCACTACGCCCAACTGCTTACCCTCAAGCTGCGCGAGCAATATCGCCTCTATCTCGGTGACGCTCAGGCCGAGGCGACCTGCCGCCATTCGATCAATTTTGATTTGTAAATACTGTACACCACTGTTTTGCGGGGTATATACATCCTGACTACCCGGAATAGAGGTTAAAATTTTAACAATCTGCTGTGCTTTTGCATTCAGCGTATTGAGGTCTGGCCCAAATATTTTAATCGCCAGATCACCTCGCACGCCCAATATCATTTCATTCACACGCATATCAATCGGCTGTGTAAAACTAAAGGCGAGACCTGGTAGCTGGTTCATCACTTTCCGCAGCTCATCAATCAGCTCCTCTTTGGTCGCCATGCGCCACTCGCGCATCGGCTTTAATATCAAGAAATTATCAGTTTGGTTTAAGCCCATCGGGTCCAACCCCAAGTCATCGGAACCAACTCGCGAATACACGCCTTTCACTTCCGGTACTTGGCTTAATATCGCGCGCTGCACGTTCATATCGGTAATGATGGTTTGATTAAGATTAATCGATGGTAATTTCTCTACCCCAATAATAATGTCGCCTTCATCCATCACTGGCATAAAAGTCTTACCAATCTGGCTATACACTACGCCAGTAAGGGCAAGCATGACTAGCGCTGCAATGACAATCACCTTTGCATGAGCCAGACACCAGATCAATATTGGTTCATAAATCGCCAGTGCCTTACGCACCAGCCATGGGTTATCGTGACTCACTTCTTTTAACAAAAAGGAAGACAGCATAGGAATCACCGTCAACGACAATACGAGCGAGCCGGCTAACGCAAACATAATGGTCAAGGCTACTGGCGTGAATAACTTACCCTCTAAGCCCTGCAATGTGAGTAAAGGTAAAAATACCGTAATAATAATCAGCACACCAGCAGTGACTGGCACGCTAACCTCGCGCACTGCTCGATAAATAATATGCATACGCGGTAATGTGCCGGCCTGCTTTTTATCTGCCAGATGCGATACCACATTTTCCACCACCACCACTGCCGCATCTACCAACATACCGATGGCAATAGCAAGTCCGCCTAGACTCATTAAATTGGCAGACATGCCGAAACTGCGCATCAATAAAAACGTAAACAATGCAGAAAGCGGCAGAATAAAAGCAATGGTCAGTGCTGCTCTAAAGTTACCCAAAAACAGTACCAATAAAATCAACACGAGGACTACAGCTTCAAGTAGTGCCTTCGTCACGGTATTAACAGCACGTTCAACCAAGCCGCCTCTATCATAAAACACATTAATCTTGACGCTCTTAGGCAACTGTGGCGCTATTTCTGCCAGTCTGGCTTTTACGCCCTCAACCACCTTTTGTGCATTAGCTCCGCGTAAGCCCAGTACCAAGCCCTGCACGGTTTCATTCTGACCATTACTGGTTACGGCACCATAGCGTGTAATTGATCCAATACGTACAGTCGCAACATCAGCTACCCGCACAGACATGCCATGATCCGTGCGCACCACGGTGTTCTCCACATCTTCAATGGTTTTAAAACCACCCTCTGTGCGTACCAGCAAAGAGCCTTCACCATCGTTCAATCGCCCAGCACCACCGTTACGATTATTGGTTTGCAGTACTTGCTGCAGCAGATCTATTGCCACACCTCTTGCGTACATGCGTGCATTGTCCGGTACGATTTCAAAACTACGCACTAAGCCACCAAGTGCATTAACATCTGCCACACCGGCAACTGTGCGTAATTGTGGGCGAATCACCCAGTCCAATAGGCTGCGTCGTTCCTGCAGGCTCAGATCATCACTCTCCACGGTGAACATAAACATCTCACCTAAGGGTGTTGTCATCGGCGCCATACCACCAGACACATTGTCAGGCAAATTCGGCCAGACTGCATTTAGCCGCTCTGACAACTGCTGTCTGGCCCAGTAAATATCCGTACCATCTTCAAAATCAATCGTAATGTCAGTGAGTGCATACTTAGCGACTGAGCGCACCCCCACTTGATGGGGTATGCCTAACACCTCAACCTCTATCGGTGCCGTAATTCTTGCCTCTACCTCCTCAGGCGTCATACCAGGAGCTTTAACCACAATTTTCACCTGTGTAGAAGACACATCGGGAAAGGCATCAATAGGCAACGCCCGATAAGCAAAGGTACCTGCAGCCGCCAAACCGAGTGTAGCAATCACCATTAATAGTCGTTGCGTTAGCGCAAATTGAATCAGCTTAGCTAGCATCATTCACCCCCTAAACCCAACCATGTGCCTTTAATCGCAGAGATACCGGTCACTGCAATTTTCTCGGCACCTACAAACGACGCATCTACTACAGCCTCATCCCCTTGCTCAGAAATCACCGTCACCTTAGTCGGCCTAAAGCCTGTTTGCGTCTGTACAAACACCACGGCATTGCTGCCTTGCCTTGCAAGTGCTGATTTGGGCACACTAAAATGCTTAGATTGATCACCTAGGTTGATTTCAGCCTCTACGAACTGCCCTGGCGATAGTTTTTCCGCACCTTTGGTTATCTCCGCCCGTAAATGCAATGTCTGGTCGGCTTTATTGACACTACGAATCACAGCAATAAGATGACCGCTTGCCTGCAACTTAGGCACCTGCACTTGCATGCCCTCCTTCACAAATGGCAAACCCTCAAGTGGCGCATGAATTTCAAGCCACAACGGAGACAATTTCGCAATTCGGTATAAAGGCGTCGCCATATCAACACGCTGTCCAGTCGTCGCCATCTGCTCTAATACTTGGCCAGAAATTGGCGCTACCATGCTGAGTCCGCTAGCCATTCCTGCTGATGGGCTTAGTTTTGCAATAACGCCATCACTGACGCCAGCCAACTTTAATGCCTGCTTACGCTGAGCTAAATTGGCACTAGCCTCATCATGCGCACTCTCAGTTTCTAAGTACCTGCGCTGTGCAATAATGCCATCCTTTAATAACTCCGTATCACGTGCCAACGCTTTTGCCGCCAGCTTTTTCTGCGTTAATGCCTGCAGATAGTCGCGCTGCAATCCCAACAAGTCCGGGCTGATTAAATGCGCCATTACTTGCCCCTTTTTTACCGTCTGCCCAGCTGCAACATGCATTTGATCTAACAAACCTGACTGGGGCGCACTAACAACGCGCTCCTGACCAACTGGAATCACAATTTCGGCCGGAAAGCGGCGGCTACTCAATAAAGTATTTTTACTGATTGGAGCCACTACAACGCCCAGACTTTTTTGTTGCGTCAGACTCATCACCACATCAGCTGCCTGCGCATTGCCGCCGATAAATACCAGCGTACTGATTAATACAAGAAAATATCTCATGGGAGCACTCCTACTGTTTGGTTATAGCGGGCGATATCCCACTGCACTTTTATTTTTTGATTAGTGAATATACGCTCAGACTCAAAAGCTCGCGCCTGCACTCTCAACAGGCTCACCAAGTCAGTTTCGCCTAATTTAAATGCCTTATCCGCAAGCCTGGCACTTTCGGCCGAAATCTCATGCTGCTTAGTCGCCAACCCCAGTTCTGCACGACTTACTTCCAGATTATGCTCAGCTTCATGCATCGCAGTTTCTAAGGTGTACTGCAAGGCTGCCTGCTCACTTAAAGCGTTACCTACATTTTGCTCAGCTGCTGCTTTGATTGGCGCAGCACGCACCTCACTACCCAATGGTATGCGTAATTTCACGCCAACACTCTCATTGAAAAGTACATCGAAGCCACCACGGATACTGCGCATATTCAATGAAAGCTGCACGTTTTCACGGCTTTCTACTTGCGCAAGCTCTCGCTCTGTTTGTGCTAAATCTAACTTGGACTGCGCCTCAAGCCAGATAGGTGACTGCTGATAATCACGCAAAGCCGACTGTGGCTCAACAAAGCCTGCGGGTATCTCGCGCAAACCTGTCAGCACATAATATCGGTGACGAGCATGCATCACTTCTGCCTCCGCACGTAGGTTATCCTGCTCTGCGCGTAAGGTTTCCTGCTGCACTAACATCACTTCTGTCTTTGCAAGCTCACCCGCTAAAAAGCGCTTTTCCACATCGTGCTGAAGCTGGTTGGCAAGCTTTAATTTATTCGCAGTCAGGGCTAAGCCATTTTCACTCATCGCTAGCTCCCACAGCGTATCCCTGAGTAAGCCAGCTACGTGCAGCTTTAAACTGCCACGGCTAGCCATCAGACTACTGCTGCTCGCATCGGCAACCATGAGGCGCTTATTACGCTGATTGGGCATCCAAACTGGCAACTCAACCTCAGCTAACCATTCACGCTCACCACGACCGCTAGCCAGAGCATCATTCTGATGCGACACAACCATCGCCGGAGCGGCAGGCAAGACAGCATGCGCCAAGGTTTGCTTGGAAGCCACCAGCGCATTTCTAGACTGCAATGCAGACTGCATAGGGCTACGTATAAAGGTTTTTTCCAGCACCTCGGATAAATGCAAACTTGGGTTAACTTTAAGTAAGTCTAAGTGACGCCCAGAATTGCTTTCATCCACAAGTGATGATGACAACGCAACATCACCTTGAACATGAGTCTCGGCATGAAGCAAATTGCTATAACTGACAGATAGCGCTATTACTAGCCAAAGTCGGCTGAATATAGACATATCGCACTCCTAAAAAAGCAGAAAATCATTCGTGACAAGCACGAATATTGAATCTTGGACTTTTAGGAGAAGAGAGGTGGAGCGCGCGGCCCCGCTACAGACTGGAGAAAAGGAGGAATACTGATATGCGCCGTAAACGCATATTTATAACGCCGGATAGAAATGGCGAGTAAAGGAATAATAAATAACATCAAAAATAGCGGCACAGGTAATGCCTCTAAATTTTTAGTTTTAGTTAAAGCTTTATCCACCCCTATCACCTGTACATCATTAACGTTCTTAAATGTATGTACAGTATCTAGCGATTGAAACAACCCTGCTTCATGCATATGCAAGCCATGCCCATAAACAGGAGCATCCTCCTGCACATGCGCATGGATAAATGGGGTAAAGGCTTGCAATACCGCAAACCAAACCACAATGACCATCAATAGTTTTTTATTAAAACCTTTGAGCATGGAATAAATGTATCAGCTATTGAGGAAGATGACAAACGATGTGTTTAGTAAGTTCTTTTTCTAGGCGTAAAACTATGATGGTTATCAATATGCCTAAATGTAATGCGGCCATTGTTTACATCGTAAGGAGATAACTCCAGCGTAACCTTGTCACCCGCTAAAATGCGAATATGGTTCTTTTTCATCTTACCGCCGGTATATGCGATTAATACATGACCGTTATCTAAAGTTACACGATAACGCGAATCCGGTAAAATCTCCGTTACCACACCGCTCATTTCAATCAACTCTTCTTTTGCCATTGCTTTGCTCCAAAATCATGTAAGACCCGTGTTAAAGCAAAAAGCGAATCAAAAGTTGATGCAATCGTAAAACGTTGGGAATATTGAGTATAAAATAGTTTACGCAAGCACTACTTAACGCACGCGCACTATAGCCCCAGAAACCTAATTTAGCAAGCTAATCAGTTAAATAAGTGCCTGATTTTAATAACTATCAAGTATGACCCTACAAAGATAATTCAAATTGTGCTTGACAGGCTCCCAAATTGTCCGTAAAAAGCAATGTAGGCGTTTGAATTTTTAATTTTTTAGTCTTTCGTAGATTGATTGTATTTAAAAACCCGAACTTTCAGGGTGCCTCCCTTTTTTAAAAAGTATGGAATAAGATATGGC
>Ga0208269_100208_pt1 | contig 38187 bp, 33 predicted proteins | sample LakWasMe88_LOW11_2_FD_183912 | JGI IMG/M metagenome (GOLD analysis project Ga0208269, IMG submission 183912) | Freshwater sediment methanotrophic microbial communities from Lake Washington under simulated oxygen tension - Sediment Metagenome... | ecosystem: Environmental > Aquatic > Freshwater >...
GGTTCGACCCCGTTAGCACCCACCAAAAATTTGCACTGACGAAAATTTGAGCTTTAACTGAATATGTACTGATTTATCAATACATAAAGTTCAAGGAGTGGTAGTTCAGTTGGTTAGAATACCGGCCTGTCACGCCGGGGGTCGCGGGTTCGAGTCCCGTCCACTCCGCCAATATTTTAAAACCCTTATAAGTGAAAACTTGTAAGGGTTTTTTCTTTTGTACCAATCACAAAGCGTGACCAAGTTTTTTTCAACCCGCAACTATACCGATGTTAAAACCAGACTTATCAGCCATACCCTTTGGCAGTATGGCTGACGATATAAATACAACAAACACCTAACCTTAATTTTATATAGACTGCGCCTCGGCAACCGGCATCAATACATAGTGCATGCCGGTGTCACTAAACATTTGCTTCAGCTCAACGACTAAGCTTTGTAACTCAGCAAAACTGGCATGCATCATAAATTGCACACGCTTCTGGCGGCCTGCAACCTGTTCCACCAAGCTAAGCCCAGCATGCTGCCTGCTGTGCCCGCTGACATGACTTGTAGTAAAACCAGAGATATCGTCTTTTTGTAATAACAAATCCACCAATGCCTCTTCTAAGCTCACTGGCGCCATCAGTATTAATAAGCCTTGCGCAGTTAGATACTGACTCATTTTTCCGCCCCATTAAAAAACCTGCGATAAAAGATTGGCAGCAGCACCAATGTAAGCGCTGTAGAGCTAACCAAGCCACCAATCACTACAATGGCTAAAGGCCGCTGAATCTCAGAGCCCGGCCCTGTTGCAAATAACAAAGGAATTAGGCCAAAGGCAGCAATGCTGGCAGTCATCAGCACGGGCCTTAGTCTGCGCTTGGCACCTTCCACCACGATAGCCGTCATGGCCATGCCCTGCGCCTGTAGCTGGTTAAAATAACTGACCAATACCACGCCATTCAACACCGCAATCCCAAGCAAGGCGATGAACCCTACAGAAGCGGGCACGGATAAGTACTCACCTGACAGCCAGAGTGAGAACACGCCGCCTATCATTGCAAACGGGATATTAGACAAAATCAACACTGCCTGCTTAACTGAGCCAAACGTCGCAAACAATATTAAGAATATCAATCCGATAGCAACCGGCACCACAATAGCCAAACGAGCGGATGCTCGTTGCTGGTTCTCAAACTGCCCGCCAAACTTTGCAGCATAACCTTCATCAAACTTAACCTCTGCTTGCACACGCTGCTTAGCCTCTTCCACAAAGCTTACTAAGTCACGATCACGCACATTGGCTGTCACCACCACAAAGCGTGCACCGCGCTCCCTATCTACCTTCACAGGGCCTTCTTCACGCTCAATTCTAGCCACTGCCGAAAGCGGTATATTGGTACCGTTATCCAGCGTTAGCATTAAATTACCAAAATCCGCAGGGGATGCACGCAAGTCCTGGCTGCCGCGAATCAACACCGGGGTGCGTTTTTGCCCTTCCTGCACTACGCCCAACTGCTTACCCTCAAGCTGTGCGAGCAAAATGTCCTCTATCTCGGTGACGCTTAAGCCAAGGCGCCCTGCCGCCATGCGGTCAATTTTGATTTGTAAATATTGCACACCACTATTTTGCGGCGTGTACACATCCTGGCTACCCGGAATAGACGTTAAAATTTTAACAATCTGCTGTGCTTTTGCATTAAGTGTAGCTAAGTCTGGCCCAAAGATTTTAATCGCTAGGTCACCACGCACACCTAGTATCATTTCATTCACGCGCATATCAATCGGCTGCGTAAAACTAAAGGCCAAGCCTGGCAACTGATTCATCACTTTACGCAGTTCATCAATCAACTCATCCTTATTTGCCACACGCCACTCACGCATTGGTTTTAATATCAAAAAATTATCCGTTTGATTTAAGCCCATCGGGTCTAGCCCCAAATCATCGGAACCAACACGCGAATACACGCCTTTCACTTCTGGCACTTGGCTTAATATGGCGCGTTGCACATTCATATCGGTAATGATGGTTTGGCTAAGGTTAATCGACGGTAATTTCTCCACCCCGATAATAATGTCGCCTTCATCCATCACCGGCATAAAGGTTTTACCAATCTGGGTGTACACCACACCAGTGAGTGCAAGCAGCAACAGCGCCGCAACGACAATCACCTTGGCATGCGCTAAGCACCAGATTAATATTGGCTCATAAATCGCCAGTGCTTTACGCACCAGCCATGGGTTATCGTGGCTGACTTCCTTTAATAAGAATGATGACAGCATAGGAATCACCGTCAACGACAATACGAGCGACCCTGCCAGCGCAAACATAATGGTCAAGGCCACTGGGGTAAACAACTTACCTTCCAAACCCTGTAAGGTGAGTAAAGGTAAAAATACCGTGATAATAATAAGCACACCAGCAGTAACCGGCACACTGACCTCGCGCGCGGCTCGATAAATAATATGCATACGCGGCAACGTACCGGCCTGCTTTTTATCGGCCAAATGCGAGACCACATTTTCTACCACCACGACCGCCGCATCCACCAGCATACCGATGGCAATGGCCAGCCCGCCTAGGCTCATTAAATTGGCAGACATGCCAAAACTGCGCATCAATAAAAAAGTAAACAATGCAGATAGCGGCAGAATAAAAGCAATGGTGAGTGCCGCTCTAAAGTTACCCAAAAACAGCACCAGTAAAATCAGCACCAGCACTACCGCTTCAAGCAATGCCTTGGTCACGGTATTCACCGCGCGTTCAACCAAACCACCTCTATCATAAAACACATTAATCTTGACGCTTTTAGGCAACTGTGGCGCTATTTCTGCCAGCCTGGCTTTTACACCATCAACCACTTTTTGTGCATTTGCGCCGCGTAAACCTAACACCAAGCCCTGCACAGTTTCGTTCTGACCATTGCTGGTCACCGCACCGTAGCGCGTAATTGAGCCAATACGTACTGTAGCAACATCGGCCACCCGCACCGACATACCATGATCCGTACGCACCACGGTATTCTCAACATCGGCAAGGGTTTTAAACCCACCCTCGGAGCGCACCAATAAAGAGCCTTCACCATCGTTTAACCGCCCAGCACCACCGTTGCGATTATTCGTTTGCAGCACCTGCTGCAATTGATCTATCGCCACACCTCTTGCGTACATGCGTGCATTGTCCGGTACGATTTCAAAGCTACGCACCAAGCCACCTAATGCATTCACATCCGCCACGCCGGCCACTGTTCGCAATTGCGGGCGAATCACCCAGTCCAGTAAACTACGGCGCTCCTGTAGGCTAAGCTCGTCACTCTCTACGGTAAACATGAACATCTCACCTAAGGGCGTGGTCATCGGCGCCATGCCGCCAGATACATTGTCAGGTAAGCTCGACCAGACCGCATTTAAGCGCTCTGACAGTTGCTGCCTAGCCCAATAAATATCGGTACCATCTTCAAAATCAATCGTGATGTCAGTGAGCGCATACTTAGCCACCGAGCGCACGCCCACCTGATGCGGGATGCCTAACATTTCAACTTCTATCGGTGCCGTAATTCTTGCCTCAACTTCTTCTGGCGTCATGCCAGGGGCTTTCACCACGATCTTAACTTGGGTAGAAGACACGTCCGGAAAGGCGTCAATCGGTAACGCGCGATAAGCAACGGTACCTGCAGCTGCCAAACCCAGCGTGGCAATCACCATTAACAATCGTTGCGTCAGGGCAAACTGAATCAGCTTAGCTAACATCATTCACCCCCTAAGCCCAACCAGGTACCTTTAATTGCAGAAACCCCCGTCACTGCGATTCTCTCGTTACCGGTAAACGGCGCATCTACAACTGCTTCGTCCACTTGCTCAGAAATAACGGTCACGTTCATCGGCTTAAAGCCAGTTTTCGTTTGCACAAACACCAAGGCACTCTTACCCTGCCTTGCAAGCGCCGACTTTGGCACACTAAAATACTTAGATTGATCGCCCAAGCTGATTTCAGCCTCTACAAACTGCCCCGGTGATAATTTTTCTGCGCCTTTTGTGATTTCAGCACGCAAATGTAGCGTCTGGTCAGCTTTATTGACACTGCGAATCACCGCAATCAGATGCCCACTTGCCTGCAGCTTAGGCACCTGCACTTGCATCCCCTCTTTCACAAAGGGTAAGCCTTCAAGTGGCGCATGAATCTCAAGCCACAACGGAGACAGTTTGGCAATTCGGTATAAAGGCATTGCCATATCAACACGCTGCCCTGTTGTCACCATTTGCTCTAACACTTGGCCAGAAATTGGCGCCACCAAACTGAGCCCGCTTGCCATGCCAGTTGATGGGCTTAACTTTGCAATAGCCGCGTCACTCACACCAGCCAGCCTTAACACTTGCCGGCTCTGCGCTAAGTTAGCGCTAGCCTCATCATGCGCACTTTCGGTTTCTAGATATCGGCGCTGCGCAATCACGCCTTCTTTTAATAGCTCCGTGTCACGTGCCAATGCCTTGGCAGCCAGCCGGTTCTGCGTTAGCGCCTGCAGATAATCACGCTGCAAACCTAGTAAGTCCGGGCTGATTAAATGCGCAATGACCTGCCCTTTTTTAACTGTCTGCCCTGCTGCAACATACATTTGATCTAACAGGCCAGACTGCGGCGCGCTGACAATGCGCTCCTGACCGACTGGAATCACAATTTCAGCCGGAAAACGACGGCTGCTCAATAATGTATTTTTACCAATTGGGGCAACGACTACACCCAGACTTTTTTGTTGCACCAGGCTCATAACAACATCAGCAGCCTGCGCATTGCCGCTAACCAATACAAACGCGGTGATTAATACGAGAAAATAATTCACGAAAGCACTCCTAAAAAAGCAGAAAACCATTCGTGACAAGCACGAATATTCAATCTAGAACTTTTAGGAGAAGAGAGGTGGAGCGCGCGGCCCCGCTACAGACTGGATAAAAGAATGAATACCGATATGCGCCGTAAACGCATATTTATAACGCCGAATAGAAATGGCGAGTAAGGGAATAATAAACAACATCAAAAATAGAGGCACAGGTAATGCCTCTAAATTTTTAGTTTTAGCTAAGGCTTTATCTACCCCAATCACTTGCACATCATTCACGTTCTTAAACGTGTGTACAGTATCTGGCGATTGAAATAACCCAGCTTCATGCATATGTAAGCCCTGCCCATAGGCAGTGGTATCCGCCTGAACATGCGCATGGATAAATGGGGTAAAGGCCTGCAATATCGCAAACCAAACCACGACCACCATCAATAGTTTTTTATTAAAACCTTTGAGCATGCAGTAAATGTATCAGCTATTGAGGGTGATGACAAACGATGTATTAGTAGGTTTTTTTTCTAGGCGTGAAAGTATGATGGTTATCAATATGCCTAAATGTGATGCGGCCATTGTTCACATCGTAAGGAGATAGCTCCAGGGTAACCTTATCACCCGCCAAAATGCGAATATGATTCTTTTTCATTTTACCGCCTGTGTAGGCAATCAACACATGACCATTATCTAAAGTCACGCGATAACGCGAATCCGGTAAAATCTCAGTTACCACACCGCTCATTTCAATCAACTCTTCTTTTGCCATTGCTTAGCTCCAAAATCATGTAAGACCCGTGTTAAAGCAAAAAGCGAATCAAAAGTTGATGCAATCGTAAAACGTTGGGAATATTGAGTATAAAATAGTTTACGTAAGCACTACTTAACGCACGCGCACTATAGCCCCAGAAACCTAATTTAGCAAGCTAATCAGTTAAATAAGTAACTGATTTTAATAACTATCAAGCATAGCCCTACAAAGATAATGCAAATTGTGCTTGACAGCTTCCCAATTTGTCCGTAAAAAGCAATGTAGGCGTTTGAATTTTTAATTTTTTAGTCTTTCGTAGATTGATTGTATTTAAAAACCCGAACTTTCAGGGTGCCTCCCTTTTTTAAAAAGTATGGAATAAGATATGGCAACAGGTTTAGTAAAATGGTTTAATGACTCTAAAGGTTTTGGTTTCATTACTCCTGACGCAGGCGGTGACGATTTATTCGCACATTTCTCAGCTATCAACGATAGCGGTTACAAAAGTTTGAAAGAAAACGAACGCGTATCTTTCGACGTGACTGACGGACCAAAAGGTAAACAAGCTTCTAACATTCAGAAGATTTAGTACTTAAAGAATCCATTTAAAATGACCCTTTATCGGGTCATTTTTTTTGCCTATAGATTTAGTATTTGCACTATCAAGCGATGAGCGTTTATTCTTATACTTATATAAAAATTGACTCCAGAGTAAGATGGTGGCTTGTTACAAGCGCGACATCATGTAACAATCACCCAAAAGGATTAATCAGTCGGATCTTATGGAACAAAAACTAACACCACTTGAAATTGCTCGCCAAACTTTAATTCAGCTATCAAAGAGCCAGAAACCGCCTACGCCGGAAAACTACAGTAAAGTTTACGATGAGATTGCAGGGGGCACTCCATCCAACGGCAAACCTTTACTGGATATTACACTTAATAAAATACTGGTAGAAAAAGGCAAAGAGCATCCTAAATACGCATCAATTGCAAAACGTATTCCGAATCTGATTGAAAAGAATGATGCTATTAATCTGGATGCGCAACTGCGTGCGCTTATTCTTAACGATGCAGATAAAGACAGTGATGTACAGTGGGGCCCCCTATTGCGCTACTTGCTTAAGCAGCTGGAGCTTAACCATACAGAACTATCCGCATCAAGCAAACGTGATGGGTTAAATCGCCTCATCACCACGTTTGGTAACGATCCAGCTCAGCTGGCCGAAAAGATTCAAACTCTCATTACCTCGTGGGGCGAGGGCAAAGCGGCAGACATTGAAATATCTGCCAATCACACACCAGCCCTCAATCATCATGATGTGCAGGCAACTAAGCATGTGCCTCAGCACAGCGACAATAACAGCTCGACGCCTGCAGATATCGCCATTGCCTGGCGTGACATATTGGTGAGAACCATTCGGATTATTGTCATGCCAAAATTCGCGGACTCACCCAGTGCGGCGAACCGTGTGGAAGAGCTGATTAAAGAAGCTGAAGCAGCGCAAACATTAGCGCAAATCGAAGAACTGAACGGCACACTACGCTCAACCCTGCTTCGAGCAGAAATGCAAACTGACGCACAGCGCAGAATGCAGGAAGCGCTGATTGAAATATTGCGCCTGCTTGTTTCCAGTATGGCAGAACTCACTATTGAAGATGAATGGCTACACGCGCAAATTGCCATCGTTAAAGAGATTGTTTCTAAGCCATTAAAAATTGATACCGTCTATAACGCTGAAAGCAGCTTGAAAGAGCTCATTTTCAAACAGGCGCAAATTAAACCAGGCCTGATTGAAGCGAAAGAAACCCTGAAAAGCATGGTGAATACCTTCGTCAGCAGGCTGGCCGACATCACCTCTTCTACCGGCAACTACCAGAACAAGATTCAGGAGTATCACAATCAAATTAATGCCGTTAACGACATTACTGAACTCAATACAATACTAGAGCATTTAGTAGACGATATTGGCGAAATGAATACCGAAGCCAAGGCCAATCATGAGACGCTGCTTGAGTCTCAGAAAAAAGCACAAGAGGCCGAAAAGAAAATCAACGAGCTCACACTCAAGCTGGATTACATTAGCGAAGCTGCACATGAAGACTTCCTCACTGGCGCTTTAAACAGGCGAGGTATGGATGAGGCCTTGATTCGTGAATTTGAACGCTCAGACAGGCATGGCACATCACTCTCACTGGCAATGCTGGACGTTGATCACTTTAAAAAGATCAATGACACGATGGGGCACTCTACAGGCGATAAAGCGCTTGCCCACTTATCCAAGGTGGTGAAAGGTATTTTACGCAGCACCGATGTCTTAGCGCGCTATGGCGGCGAGGAGTTTGTGATTCTGTTGCCTGGCTCCAACCAAAACGATGCTGTCAGTGTGGTTTCTGGCTTGCAGCGTGACCTTACCAAGAACTTCTTCTTACACAATAATGAACGTGTACTGATTACATTTAGTGCTGGCGTTGCGGAGCGTGTGCACGGTGAAACTGTGGATAGCGTTCTGCCAAGAGCAGACGCAGCGCTATACTTAGCGAAGCAATCTGGGCGTAACCGCGTTGTGGGGGCGGAGCCACCCAAGGTGCACACTGAATAAAATCTCGTGAATAATATCTAAGATACGCTGTATGCTCAGTACTTTAATCGGAAGCAAGCGGCGTAGGGGCCTGTAGAGAAGTGAGCATTCACAATTGACGATAAAAAAAGGGCCAACCTCACGGTTGACCCTTTTCTTTTATGACAGAATACTCAACCAGCTAGGCCTGCTTAAGTACCCATTTCACAATCGTTTTAATATCATCATCTTTTACCTGCGGGCTGTTAGGTGGCATCGCCATCTTGCCCCAAACACCACCACCACCGGCTTTCACTTTTGCAACCAAACGTGCTTCAGCAGCTGCATCACCTTTATATTTAGTGGCTACATCTTTGTAAGATGGGCCAAGAATCGCATTCTGAATTCCGTGACACATCAAACATCCGCTCTTTTGTGCAAGACTTTCTGCCGGATCAGCAGCGCTAGCCGCTTGTGCACTCAAGAGCAATGCACTTAATAAAATTGTTTTCTTTAATAGAGACATTTTATATTTCCTTATGACTTAACAAGTTACAGACTAAATACGTTCATTGCGCCACCACCAGGTGCAGCGTTGTATTTCACTAGATCTTTATAACCACCAGCAGCACCCAAGCCATCAGTGGAGTTAGTTAAACCTAGGTTCATTGCCACGCCTGCCCAGCCACCAATACCTGATAGCACGCCAACATATTGCTTACCTTTATTGCTATAAGTAATGGCATTACCAACCACGCCTGACCCTACTTGGAATTTCCACAACTCTTTACCATTGTTGGCGTCCACTGCTTTAAACCAGCGATCCAATGTACCGTAGAACACTAGGTTAGTTGATGTAACCAGCGCACCGCCCCAAGCTGAGAATTGTTCTTTTTTATACCAAGCTGACTTGCCTTTTAAGCCGTCCCAAGCCATAAATCCACCCATTACACCGTCTGGTCCTGGGAACATGGTGAGGGTTGAACCTACCCATGGCTGGCCTGCAACGTACTTAGATTCAACAGGCTCATATGTCATACATACATGGTTAAGCGGTACGTAGAACATGCCAGTTTTTGGGGAGAATGCAGCAGGCTGCTGGTCTTTTACCCCAAGTGCAGAAGGACAAATACCCTGTGCGTTGTAATCTTGGTGGGTTGAGAATTTAGGGTCTTTATTTGGTATACCAGTTTTAAGGTCTACATTAAAAGCCCAGTTCACAAATGGATGCATTTTGTTGGCAACGAGCAATGAGCCATTGGTACGGTCAAATGTATATCCAAAACCATTACGGTCAAAGTGGCTAGCTAGTTTCTTACCTTTAGCTTCCCACAAAATGATTTCATTCATGCCGTCGTAATCCCACTCGTCATGCGGTGTCATTTGATAACCCCATTTCGCCTCACCGGTATCGACATCACGTGCAAAAATAGTCATTGACCATTTGTTGTCACCTGGACGTACATCTGGGTTCCAAGTACTTGGGTTACCAGTACCGTAGTACATCAGGTTTAATTTTGGATCATATGAGTACCAACCCCAAGTCGGGCCACCACCGTTTTGCCAGCCGTCTTTTTTGGCTTGTGGTTTCAACCAGGTTTTAATGCCTAGGTCTTTTTCTGGGAACTTCAATTGGTCTTTAGGCAAAGCTTTGAATGAGCCGCCAATTTTATTGCCGCCGTTCACATCTTGGTAAAGTGATAACGCGCTGTAGTGCGGATTATCCTTATTGAAATCATTACCGATCAATACGTCTTGGTCTGAACCTGTGCTGTATGCACGCCACACCAAAGCACCATCTTTGATGTTGTAAGCACTGATATAGCAGCGTACACCGTACTCGCCACCTGAACAGCCTGTAATCACTTTATCTTTAATCACGTGTGGTGCATTAGTGTTTGATGCGCCTTCTTTAGGATTTGTTACTTGTGTATCCCATAGTTTTTTACCAGACTTAGCATCCAGTGCAACTAACAAACCATCATTCTGTTGCAAGAAAATCTTGCCTTCACCATAGCCTAAGCCACGGTTAACGTTATCACAGCACAGTAAAGCTTGTGTTGATGGGTCTTGTTTCGGGAAATATGACCAAAGGATTTTCTGGTTGTCATTAAGATCCAATGCGTAAACATTATTAGGGAATGCTGTATGCACGTACATCACGCCATTCACTACTAGCGGCGCACCTTCATGACCACGGTTAACACCGGTTGCAAAAGACCAGGCAAGCTTCATGTTTTTCACATTGCCTTTATTGATTTGACTCAGACGGCTGTAACCAGAGTTGCTAAAATCTTTACGTGGGTGCACCCACTGATTATCATCCTTCATGAGTGTTGATAATTCATCTTCAGCAAAAGCTGGAGTACTTAGCATGCCAAATAGGCCTGCACTTAAAGCTAGGCTAACGCCAAATTTACGTTTAAATAGATGATTCATGTTGCATCCCCAAATTATAAAATTATTTAAGTTCTGTATTACTAATCTCATGCATTGAAACGATATTGGTAACAGTGCTAATATTGCAACAGGCATGCCAACACAATAAAAAGCCGCAAAATTAAATAATCTTTTATAAAAATTTTATTTAGAATCAACAAACTAGAATTTTCGTGGAAATAAATGCTTTTTCTGAATAGAGAGCATTTAACTTTTGATACTGTGTCAGAATTGAACAGGTGTCACGTGACAGGTGTTCAATTAATTTAAGGTAGTTAGCCAATATATGAGTAATGCTGCAACAGATAAAACCCCGGCCATCCTGCAAGCCAGAAAAGAGTTTCTGAGCAATGGCAACGTGGAGCAAGGGGCGATTGCAGAGGCGATTGAACGCTCATGGCGACGCTGTCTGGCTAATGGTATCGACACCAACTCGCCCTCCAGTTTAGAAGTAGTCACAGCACAAGAGCTAGCACTCAAACGCGAGCAAAACCAGCAACTACTTAAACTTGCGCAGCCAGAGATGGAAACACTCAACGAGCAAATCGCCCATACCCGTAACGTAGTGATACTGACGGACGATGAAGGCGTGATTCTGCATAGTCTGGGTGGCCATCATTTTTTAAATGAGGCACAACGCATCGCCTTATCTGCCGGCGCATCCTGGCATGAGGACCACAGAGGCACCAATGCCATTGGCACGGTGCTGATTGAGCAATCCGCACTTACCGTGCAAGGTGCTGAGCACTTCATGTCCTACCATCACTCGTTAAGTTGCTCGGCTGTGCCGATTTTTGGAGCGGAGAATCAGTTAATTGCCACACTGGATGTCTCTAATGACTCCAATATGTCGCAGCAGCATACGCTGGCGCTGGTGAAGATGTCTGCGCAGATGATTGAAAACCGCTTGTTCTTGGCAAGCCATCAAGGCGAGATTGCACTGCATTTTCATGCGCGCCCAGAGTTTATTGGCACGCTATGGGAAGGTGTGGCTATCTTTACAGACGGCGGCCAATTAGTTGCGACCAATCGCAGCGGCCAATTTCAACTCAGTTTAAACACCAGTAAAGCAGCATCGCAGCAAGGCATTAATTTCAACAATCTGTTTGATATCCCGTTTGCAAGCCTATTAAGGCAAATCGGTGGTACTGATAAATTAATCGTGCCTTTAAGATTAAATAATGGCGCACGTATTTATGTGCAAGTGGAGCTACTGCAGAAAAAACAGCAGATTAGCACCACGCCTCCAGCTGTTGTCAAAAGGACCAGCGCCGCCAATTTAGATTTACTCGATAGTGGCGATGCGAAAATCTCACGGGCGGTACAGCAAATCAAACAAGTGCTGTCGCGTGATATTCCTATTCTGATTCAAGGTGAAACCGGGGTGGGTAAAGAGCTATTTGCACGTGCGATTCACGAAGCCAGCGCGCAGCACAAAGGCCCGTGGATTGCGGTGAACTGTGCCGCACTGCCCGAAGGTTTAATCGAGGCAGAACTGTTTGGCTATGAAGAAGGCGCATTTACCGGCGCGCGCCGTAAAGGCAGCCCAGGCAAAATTGAGCAGGCCAATGGCGGCACTTTATTTTTGGATGAAATTGGCGACATGCCGCTCTCATTACAGGCACGCTTACTGAGAGTGCTGCAAGAGCGCACCGTAACCCCACTCGGCAGCACAAAAACCATCCCGGTTAACTTTTCACTCATTAGCGCGACCAATCTAAAACTAAAAGAAAAAGTAGAGACTGGCGAGTTCCGTAGCGATCTGTATTATCGGCTCAATGGCCTCAGCGTGGGACTGCCGCCGCTGCGCGAACGCTCTGACCTGCAAGCACTGATTGATGTCATCTTACATATTGAGCAGGCAGGCACCGTAGAAATTACGCCTGAAGTGCTAGCGATATTCCAAGCGCATTCGTGGCCAGGCAATATCCGCCAGTTGCATAATGTACTCAGAACCGCCATTGCGCTGGCGGATGGTACGGCCATCACTGCGCTGCATCTCACTCAGGACTTTATTGACGAAATGTCACTAATCAAGCCAAGTATGAGCGCTAACGTAGCATCCAACCCATTGGATTTAGACGACCTCACCAGCCAGGCAATTAAGCAGGCCATGCAAGCTGAGGCTGGCAATGTTTCCGCAGTTGCGCGCCAGCTAGGCATTAGCCGCAATACGCTTTATCGCAAACTTAAAGCGATGGGCATCTCTTAGGTTGATGTTTATATCGGGCTTAATGGCTTGCAGTTAGCTTTAGCAGCCATATGTCACATGCTTTCTGCGCTTATGCTTAAGTCATTACACAGGGACGTTTCATGATAGGTATTTTACTGGCGGCTGGTTTTTCCCGCCGTTTTGGCGCAAGCAATAAACTATTACAGCCAATGGCTGATGGCCGCCCTATCGCACTAGCCGCGGCACAAAACCTGATACAAGCTATACCAACCTGCATTGCCGTGGTACGGCCAGAAAATACAACGCTCGCAGCATTATTACAACACGCTGGTTTAACCGTATTTTCCTGCAAAGAGAGTGAGCAGGAAATGGCAGATAGCTTATCTGCAGCCATTCGTTTTTCCGATAATTTCGAGGCAGCCAGTCATGGCTTTGTGATTGCATTAGCGGATATGCCGTATATTCAGCCAGCAACTATCCGCACAATTGCCAATCGGCTTAATAGCAGTGAATCTATTATTATCCCTACCTATCATGGGCAACGTGGGCACCCGGTTGGTTTTTCGGCTAAGTACCGCAGCGAGCTAGAAAACCTGCAGGGAGATGAAGGCGCACGCTCTATCGTCAAACGTTATGCCGATGCAGTTTGCCTGCTAGCGTGTGAAGATGCCGGCATTTTGGCAGATATTGATACACCGCAAGATTTAGAGCGTATCGATTTAAAACGCTAGAGATTTAAAACCTTAAGCCGCACAACTCACTTCACGCGCTAAGCCTATCGTGGTTTGCTGTGCCCGCACCTGTATCAACTCAGCAAGAATGGCAACGGCGATTTCTGCCGGGGTGCGGCTGCCGATACGTAAACCCACGGGGCCGCGCATGGTAGCGATTTCCGGCTCACTGAGATCAAACATGCGCATACGCTCACGCCGCTTTTCCTGATTTTTGTGCGAGCCTAGTACCCCTACGTAAAACGCATCTGATTTTAGCGCCTCCAGCAAAGCCATATCGTCGAGCTTAGGGTCGTGCGTCACCGCTACAATGGCAGTATGCGCATCTGGCGCGATATCCAGCACCACATCATCCGGCATACCATAAACCCATGTCACACCATCCACATGCCACTCATCCCGAATCTCTTGGCGCGGCTCACACACCAGCACTTCAAAATCCAAGGCTTGCGCCATGCTCGCTAAAGTTGCCCCTAACTGATTAGCACCGATAATAAGCAAGCGCCATTGCGGGCCAAAATAGGTATGAAACCAATCCCCCTCGATGCGTGGCGCACCCTCTGGCAACACTTCTGTTAACTTAATTTCGCCGGTACTGATGTGGGTTGAGCGCTTGGTGAGTTTTCTATCCCGCAGATTCTGCACAATAGGTAGCAACTGTGATGCTTGCTGCAATGGCTCAACAAAAATCTGCAAACGACCGCCACAGGGGATTCTAAAGCGCTGCGCATCCTCACGGCTAATGCCATACTCCATAACGCTAGGCTGGGTGGGCAGTGTTTGATTACGTGCTTTATCGGCTAAATCATCCTCAATACAGCCGCCGGATACCGAGCCGATTAAATGGCCGTCATCTCGCACAACCAATACCGCACCGGGCAAACGCGGGGCAGAGCCCCATGTTTGCACCACGGTAAACAGGTGTGCTTGATGGCCATGATTCAGCCAATCAAGCGCGCGCTCTAATACTTCTAAATCTGCAGACTTCACAGCATTAAGCCAGCTGACTGCCAATCGGCAATTGGCGGATGCGTTTACCCGTTGCCGCAAAAATAGCATTAGTCACCGCAGGTGCCACTGGCGGCAAGCCTGGCTCGCCTACACCGCCCATTTTTTCGGTACTTGGCACGATATGCACATCTACCTTAGGCATGTCCTGCATACGCATCACTAAATAATCGTGGAAGTTAGATTGCTGCACTTTACCTTCTTTAAAGGTAATTTCACTTTGCAAGGCGGCACCCAAACCAAAGGAAATAGACGACTCCATTTGCGCTTTGAGCGAGTCTGGGTTCACAGCCAAGCCGCAATCGATTGCACACACCATACGGTGCACTTTTACTGCCCCCTGATTCACTGACACTTCTGCCACTTGCGCGACAAAACTGCCAAATGACTCATGCACCGCGATGCCACGATAAACGCCTTTATGCAAAGGCTTGCCCCACTCGGCTTTTTCAGCAGCCAGATTAAGTGCAGCTAAATGACGCGGATGAGTTTTAAGCAACTCACGACGATAATCCAATGGGTCTTGATTCGCAGCATGTGCAAGTTCATCAATCAAACTTTCCATCACAAAGGCAGAGTGGCTATGCCCAACCGAGCGCCACCAAAGCACAGGAATAGTAGCCTTCACCGTATGCAAACTCACATGATAGTTAGGGATGCCTTTCAGATATGGCGAGTCAGCAATGCCTTCTACTGAGGTCGCATCTACCCCATTTTTAATCATAAACGCCTCAAATGGCGTACCCACCATAATAGACTGCCCCACCGTCACTTGCTCCCAAGCGGCTGGGATACCATTGGCATCTAACCCGATTTTGGCTTTGTGCACATACATTGGGCGGTAATAGCCGCCATGCACATCATCCTCACGGCTCCAAACCGTTTTTACCGGCACACCCGCAGCCTTGGCCACGTGTACGGCTTCAGACACAAAATCCGCTGCTGGGTTGGCACGACGGCCGAAACCACCGCCAAGAAACAGGGTATGAATTTTCACTTGCTCAGGTTTTAGCCCCAATATTTTTGCCGCAGCTTGCTGGTCGGTACTTTGCATTTGCGTGCCGGTCCAGATTTCACATGTATCTTTATCGATACGTACTGAGCAGTTCAGCGGCTCCATCGGCGAGTGGGCTAAATATGGCAGTGCATATTCCGCTTCTATAGACTTTGCTGCCTTAGGTAACGCCGCCTTGCTGTCACCGAGCTGTGCTGCCACCAAGCCTGGCTTGCTCGCCAACGCTTTGTACTCTGTCAGCATCACAGCTGAATCCAGATTTGCGTTAGGGCCTAAATCCCACTCTACTTTCAGTGCGTCACGCCCTTGCTTTGCCGCCCAGTAATGATCCGCAATCACGGCCACGCCAGTCGGCACTTGTACGACATTGCGCACACCTTTAATTTGTTTAGTTGCGCTGGCATCAAACGATTTAACCGTGCCGCCAAACACTGGCGAACGTGCCACCATGGCGGTCATCAAGCCATCAAAATGAATATCCTGACCAAACACTGCAGTACCATTGATTTTCTCTGGGCCGTCTAAACGCTTAGTCGCTTTACCAATCACTTTCCAATCTTTAGGGTCTTTCAGCACAACTGCTTTAGGTGTTTCTAATTTAGCAGCAATCTCTGTCAGTTCACCGTAGCTAACCTTGGTATCGCCGCTAATCACAAATCCATTTTCAGTTTTAAGGCTATCTGTAGCAACACCTAATTTTTCAGCCGCAGCGCCAATCAGTAGTTGGCGCGTCAATGCGCCAGCTTGGCGGTAACGGTCAAATTCAGACCAAGTGGTAGAAGAGCCACCCGTGATTTGTATGCCATAAGCCGTGTGTACATAAGCTGGTGCGGCAGCGGCATGCTCAACTTTAATTTTGCTCCAGTCGGCATCTAGCTCTTCTGCAATCAGCATAGGCAATGTCGTCCAGATGCTTTGCCCCATCTCACTGTGAGCCAGCATTACCGTAATCGTGTTGTCCGTACCTATACGTAAAAAGGCATTTGGTTCAGGTAGTTTAGCAGCGGCTGCGCCAGCATTATCTGGTGCTGCACCGGGCATTAAAAAGCGTTTAGCGGTAGGGATAGAGAAAGCAATCACCAGCCCGCCAACCACAAGTGCTGAGGCTTTCAGGAAAGTACGTCTTGAAATATTTAAAGGGGAGTTCATGTGATGGCTCCTTAAGCTAGCTTAGTGGCAGCAGCATGGATCGCTGCACGGATACGCGGATAAGTACCGCAACGACAGATATTTCCGCTCATTGCTGCATCAATATCAGCATCGGTAGGCGCTTGATTCGTAGTGAGTAAAGCCGTTGCCGCCATAATCTGGCCAGACTGACAGTAACCACACTGCACAACATCAATCTCGCTCCACGCTGCCTGCACCGCTTGGCCAACTTTATCATTTTGAACATCTTCAATCGTGACGATTTTTTTACCGGCGGCTGCAGAAACTGGCGTAATACATGCGCGGGTAGGCTGCCCATCAAGGTGCACAGTACATGCCCCACATTGCGCCATACCACAACCAAATTTGGTACCGGTAAGATGCATTACATCTCTCAATGCCCATAAAATCGGCATATCATCAGACACATCCAGCTGCTGTTCTTTACCATTGACATTCAAAGTAATCATGATGGTCACCCTCTAATCTGTTGTTTTAATATTGATTTTTATAAACTGATGCAGAAACTACCGTTTTAATGCTTACAACAATTCATGCAAAAATAGCACTATCGCACACTGTTGGCTATCATTATATGGAATAATCTGGAATTGATAATTCCAGATTATGGATAGTACCAGCCATGCAAAATCAATTAGAAATGCTACGCATATTTCAAGCCGTAGCTGAATCCTCCAACTTTAAAGAAGCCTCCATCCGGCTCGGCATATCGCCGCAGTCCGTCACGCGCGCCATCAAAGAGCTTGAAGAGCGCTTAGGTGAGCCCCTGTTTTACAGAAGTACACGTAACACTACCATTACCGAATTTGGTAAGCAAATGGCGCTCAAAAGTGAGGGCGTGATTGAACAGATGGATGCGCTATTCCAACCCAACCAACATGCAGAAACGCCGCAGGCGATTGCAGGCTCAGTCAAGATTACAATGCCAAATACATTTGGCCGCCAATACTTACTGCCAGCGCTGACAGCCTTTACCAAAGACTACCCAAACATTCAGCTCGATTTAAGATTCTCTGACCTTATTGATAATGTAGTAGCAGACCAGATGGATATTGGTGTGCGTATCGGCTTTTTTAGCAACAACAGAAATGTGGCAAGGCGTGTGAATGAAATTAAATTCCATATTGTTGGCGCGCCTGCGCTCATTGCTAATACTGGGGTACCGCAGCAAGTAAATGACCTATGCGCCATGCCATACACCGGTCTGATTGACCAAAACACAGGCAGAATGTGGTCTTGGACCTTTGCAGACGAGCCCGATTGCTTTCCGAGCACCCCTGCATTTATCACGGATGACATTGAAGCAGAACTGGCAGCAGTGCTTGCCGGCATCGGCTATGGTCAGCTGCCTGACTTTATGTGTGAGAAATACCTAAAAACCGGGCAACTGGTGGCCGTACTAGAACACCAATCACCCGCACCCTGGGGTATTTATGTTTACCGCCCACAACGCGGCCCCGTTGCAGAGCGCGTACGCGTATTGTTTGATTACTTGGCAAAAACACTAAGTGAGATCAAGTTCGGCTAAATATATAAGCGCCTGCTATTGCAAATACAGTTGGCAACCCTAGGCTACCAACTGTACGTTAACTACCAAACGCGGTAAGTTTCACCTGACTGATTTCCCTCTACACTCTTACGGTAGGCAAGCGCTACTTTAGCTACAGGCACAGGCGTCGTGCCGGGCACACCACCGCCATAAATCGCCCAAGACTCCTCAAGCACATTAGGGCTTACTGAGTTTATACGACAATCACGACCTAGCTCGACAGCAACACCGCGAATAAACCCATCCACTGCAGAGTTAACTGTGGTGAAGCTGGCACCACCAACATATGGATCATGGCTTAAACTACCGCTAGTTAAAGTGATAGAGCCACCATCATTCAAAAATGCTTGCCCAACCAGTGTTAGGTTAACTTGTCCCATTAACTTCTCATCCAGACCAAGTCTGAACTCATCCGCGGTCATCTCTTTAAATGAACCCCAATGCACATTACCTGCCGCCGCGATAATGGCATCCACTTTGCCAACTTTATTAAACAATTGACGCACGCTATCAACATTAGTGATGTCCACTGGATACTGGCTATTGCTTCTGCCTGCTTCAATAACTTCATGTCGCGGCGCCAGTTCTTGAATGATTGCTTTACCAATTGTGCCTGATGCGCCTACTAATAATACTTTCATAATGCCTCCTAAATATTTAAATGAATCTATGTAACGGATGCCATTCTGAGCCTATTATTCATCACAATAAATACTATAATAGTCAAAACATATTTAACTGACAGCATCAAATATAGGGAGTATCCAATATGGATAGGCTACTGAGCATGGAAGTATTTGTGTCGGCTGTAGAGTTAGGCAGCTTCTCCGCTGCCGCTGAAACATTCAAAATCACACCAGCCATGGTGAGCAAACATATCACCGCGTTGGAGAGACGCTTAGGTGCAACACTGCTAGCAAGAACCACTCGCAGGCAAAACCTTACTGAAATTGGTAAGAACTATTACGATAACTGCAAAAAGATACTGGGGCAGATTCGCGATGCAGAGGCAGGTGCTGAGTCAATGGGCAGCAAACCCAAGGGCCACCTTCGAGTAAACGCCTCCCTATGGTTTGGTTCGCTCACATTGACACCATTAGTTTGCGACTACCTATCTCAATATCCAGAAGTAAATATAGAACTATCTTTAACAGACCGTTATATCGACCTGGTGGAAGAAGGCTTTGATGTTGCTATTCGTATTGGCGAGTTAAAAGACTCCACACTAATTGCCAGAAAGTTATCGATGTTTGAGGTAGCAGTTTGCGCATCCCCTGATTACCTGAAAAAAGCTGGAACACCAAAAACACCAGATGACTTGATACAGCACCAATGCCTAGGTTTTACTAATTGGCACAATCAAGGCGGTTGGCAACTGATACAAAAACAATTAGGAGCTAAATTTGAACAAGTCCCAAGATTTCAATCGGATAATGGGCAGGCGCTATTAACTGCCGCAGTCAAAGGGATTGGCATTATTATGATGCCAAAAGAGCTGATGAGAAAAGATATTGAATCTGGCCGTTTGGTTGAGCTCATGCACGACCACCTACCACCAGCACGCCCCATATATGCGGTGTATCCAAGTGAGCGTCAACTAGCACCAAAACTTACATCGTTTGTCGACTTTTTACTGAGCAATCTACATTTATAGATAATCACAACTGCACAGTGAACTAAGCGCTCTGGTGAAAGACAAAACATCCATACTGTTTAAAGTCCAGCAAGCCCATTTAAATAATGTTGCTCATGCCACTTAGCATTTAGGAGTCATTGATGTCAGGAAATTACCGCGTATTAATCACAGGCGCCAACCGCGGCTTAGGTCTGGAGTTCGCTAGGCAATATGCACAAAGTGGCTGGCAGGTATTAGCGTGCTGCCGCGCACCACAGCATGCCGAAGCCTTACAAGCCTTGGCAAAAGCACATAGCAGCATTCAAGTGCTAGCCTTAGATGTTGCTGATTTTGCACAAATTGACGCACTAGCCCAGCAGTTAAAAGACATAGAAATTGACGTGCTGATTAATAACGCAGGCATTTACCCTGATAGCAGCTCCACGAATATCAATACCGATGACTGGCTAGAGGCATTCACCGTGAACAGCATCTCCCCATATAAAGTAACCACCGCCTTTACCTCACACGTTGCAAAGAGCCGCCTTAAAAAGATTGCCACACTCACCAGCAAAATGGGCAGCATAGACGATAACACCAGTGGTGGTAGCTATATATACAGGAGCTCCAAAGTAGCAGCCAATATGGTGATGAAAAGCCTGTCCATCGACCTGCAGCCGCTAGGAGTTTCGGTAGTCATATTACACCCGGGCTGGGTGCTAACCGATATGGGTGGCAGCAATGCACTGATTGACACCAAAACCAGCGTTAGCGGCATGCGGCGTGTGATCGACCATTTAAACCCAGCCACCACCGGCCGCTTCATTAACTATGATGGACAGCATATACCTTGGTAAATAAGCCTTAGATACAGAAGCCGTGGTGCGTAACAATCGCACCACGTCTAGAACTAATACGCTTAAAAATAATTACTGATGGCATCAAAGTGTAGAATACTTACTCCACGCATTACTTTAGAAACGGTCCATCATGTCCACACCTCTTGAGTTGTTCGTTGATTCACGCTTTGTGAGTCCTTTTGCGATGGCCGCATATGTAGCGCTGAAAGAAAAAGCCGTGCCATTCCAGCTAAGCACAATTAACTTGGCGCAGCGCGCACAGTATGAACCCAGCTATGTCACCAAATCTTTGACTAGCAAAGTACCTACACTTGTACATGGAGATTTCTCTTTATCTGAATCTTCGGCTATCACTGAATATTTGGATGAAATATTTCCTGGCGTAGCGCTTTACCCTAAAGAATCACAGTTACGTGCAAGAGCACGGCAGGTTCAGGCATGGCTACGCACAGACTTGATGCCGATTAGGCAGGAGAGGTCCTCAGAGGGCATATTCCAAGAGCCAACTCATTACTTGCCTCTTTCTGCAGAAGCCACTAAGGCTGCCGACAAGCTTTTCACTATCGCAGAAAAATTACTTGCTGATAGTTCTGGCAGCCTATTTCCTCAATGGTCAATTGCAGATACTGAATTAGCCCTAATGCTCAACCGCCTAATCAAGTATGGTGACCCTGTACCGGACAGACTAAGGCAATATGCCAACGAGCAATGGAAGCGCCCCTCAGTACAGAGCTGGAATAACCTCCCTAGACCTGCCTAATGCTGCTACTTGGACAGTTGATTGAACTTTCTCACACTAGCACTCTCGAACGTAGAGTGCTAAAATGACCTAACAAGGAGAGGTAAGTACGAATGACTAATGCTTTAACAGTACCTGTATTAACGGCAGCTGACAGTCTAGATCAATATACTAGAGCGATTAAAGCTTATCCTATTTTATCGGCGGAAGAGGAGCTTGAGCTCGCGACCCGATTCAAAAAAGAAAATGATCTTGAGGCTGCGCGCCAGTTGATTGTTTCACATCTACGTTTGGTAGCGAGTATCGCACGTGGCTACATGGGCTATGGCCTGCCACAAGCCGATCTTATCCAAGAAGGCAATATCGGCCTGATGAAGGCAGTAAAACGCTTTGACCCTGAGCGCGGCGTGCGTTTGGTTTCATTTGCTATGCATTGGATTAAAGCAGAAATTCACGAATACATCGTACGTAACTGGCGCTTAGTTAAAATCGCCACCACCAAAGCTCAGCGCAAGTTGTTTTTTAACTTACGCAGCATGAAAACAGGCATCAACGCCATGCAGACTGGTGAAGTTGACCACATTGCACGTGAACTGAATGTGAAGCCTGAAGAAGTACTAGAGATGGAGTCTCGCCTCAATGGTCATGAGATTTCACTAGAGAGCAACATTGATGACGATAGCGAAGAGCATTACAGCCCGATTGCTTATCTGCAAGACGAAAGCCTGACGCCACCTGAAGCACTTGAAGCCAAACAGTTTGAAATGGCTGAAACCACTGGCTTAGCCTCAGCGCTTAATCATTTGGATGAGCGTAGCCGCCGTGTAGTAGAGGCGCGCTGGTTGCAGGAAGATGCAAGCAAAACGTTGCATGAGCTGGCAGATGAGTTTGGCGTATCCGCCGAGCGGATCCGACAAATTGAGCAAAAGGCGATGCTAAAAATGAAAACGCTGATGTTAGCGAGTCGTTAACACGCAGTAAAAAACACAAAAGTTTTAAGCAATAAAAAAGGCTGCTCACGCAGCCTTTTTTATTTAAGCAGTTTCCTACGCAGCGGCAGTCGCCAATGGTTCAGCTTCAAATGCCAGTGCATTACGCATATGCATGCGCAGCACATTCAAGTCATCTAGCTGCGCTTGAATGCTACGCTCAATCGCTTCAAGCTCGGCAATCCTATCTTCTAAAGTATCTGTCGCTTTATAAATACGCTTGATACTTTCTAAGCGCCTACGCAATTGCAACTGGTGCTCACGCACTTGCGACTCCATAGGTGCTATCACCGCTTTTAGCCAGTTCTCAATATCACGGTTAGCTACTTCAAATACATGAATCACGCGGCTGGCCAGTGTTTCAAAGAACTTGCTGGTAAGCGTCATCTTCTCGTGAGCGATCATATTAAACGCGGTATTAAATTGCTCTTTATAAGCACGCTCTAATTTAGACAGCTCTTTTTGATAGCGTAAGGTAGTAAATGCTGGCGGTTCAGATTTACGCAAGCCATGCTCTTTTGAAAACTTCTCGTACATCACATCCATCATCTGTTTAATTTCATCAATTTGCACGTCTGATGAAATTAAACGCGTTTTCAGCTCACTAAAGAAGTTATCCATCGCCTGGCGTATGGTTTTGGTAAAGCTGGCGTCCACCATGGTTTGGCGTGTGGCATGCACATGCACTTTCAGCGACTCCATACCTAGCAAGGTAAATAAACGGTTCGTATGCTGGGAGAAGATACTGCGCAATGCCTGGAAACGTTGTAGCCCTTGCTCAAAGTTTTCTTTATCAACTTTGACTTTATTCATCATGTGTTCGACCACGTCTTCGTTTTTACCGCGCAATCCGCGCAGCTCAAGCAATTGGTCGTTAACGCCAGAAAACCTTGCGTCCAAAATCACATGTGAGTTTGCAATCAGGTCTTCAATTTCATTTTGCGTGTTATCACGCACGATTTCCTTTTTGGCTGGAATCAGCTCATTAGACAAGGCTTTTTCCAGCTCCAGAACACGACTCTTCGCCAGTAAGGCTTCATCGCTATTCACCTTAGCAAGCAAGCCTTTTTGTGCGGATACCGGGTAGATATGATGCACATCTAAACCCAGCAGGTCTGCGCTGGTTTTTACTTGCTTCGCAAGTTCTGTTTGAATCTCTTCCTCGTCTTTTAACTCATCCCACAAGCCGTCAATCTTGTTTAATACAGCAAGACGCCCTTTCTGCTTCCAGCGTGTGCCGCTGATGTATTGTCGCCAAACATCAATCTCAGACTTAGTCACGCCTGTATCTGCAGCCAGAATAAATAACACCGCGTGTGCATTAGGCAACATGTTCAGTGTAAGCTCAGGCTCGGTACCAATCGCATTCAAGCCCGGTGTATCTAAAATCACCAAACCTTGCTCTAGCAATGGGTGTGGGAAGTTAATCATGGCATAGCGCCAGCATGGCACATCAATCGTGCCATCTTTGTTGATGTTTAGTGCATCGTCAGCGCTATTAGGGTCGTACAGTCCGTATTTTTCCGCTTCCAGTAGCGTGACCGCTTTAGTGCTGCTCACTTCCTTAAAAGCATTAACCATGCTTTCGTTAGAGTCCACCTCAAAAGTGACAGTCTTCCATTCATCCGGATAACGTTTATATTCAGAGGTGGTTGCATCAGAAAGACGAGTTTCAATCGGCAACATCATAATCGATGTTGGTTTGGTTTTATCGTAAAGCAACTCGGTTGGGCACATAGTGGTGCGACCAGCGCTGGAAGGCAGCAGGCGTGTACCGTACCCTGCAAAAAATATTGCATTAATCAGTTCAGATTTACCGCGTGAGAACTCTGCAACAAACGCAACGTTCAGTTTATCTTCACGTAGCCTGTCCAGTAATTGTTGAATTCGCTGATCGACTTGCGCATCATTGAGCTCTTGCTCATTTAGCCAGCTGCGATAGTCGCAAATCGTGTCGACTAGCGCCTTACGCCACTGGGAATATACTTCAAAATGATGTGCTAATTTATTATCTGCCATGATGGTCCTCAAACCATTTTTAGGTAGCATTACTTTATCACTGTTAATTCAATCTGCAAATAAATCCGTGCACTATTGTTTATGTATCTGAAAATGATTCAGACAAGCGGTTCATTATTTAATATGAACGGTTGCGCTGTAGATTATCAGCAAACTAACTCATTCTGTTATCATCTTATTTTTTAAAGTAGTTAAGCAAACCATGAGCGAAAATACACAAAACGCACCTCGCCCAATTGATATTAAACTTCATCAAGCGTCACGTTTGTTGGAAATTAAATTTGATAACAATACTGAATGCATGCTGTCTTGTGAATTTCTGCGAGTTTACTCACCTTCAGCCGAGGTGCGCGGCCACGGCCATGGTCAAGAAGTGCTGCAAGTGGGTAAAGAAGATGTCAATATTTCAGCCATCCACCCAGTTGGCAATTATGCCGTCAAACTAGTGTTTACAGATGCTCATGACACTGGGCTGTACTCATGGGATTACTTATACGATTTAGCGCGCAACTATGAGTCACTCTGGTTAGAGTATCTGGGCAAATTAAGTGCCGCTGGGCATACGCGCAAAAACTTATCTTAAAGAAAAGACTGCAATGACATCCGAGCAAAATACACACTTTGGTTTTAAAACGGTTGCCGAAACTGAAAAGGCAAAAAAAGTTGCTGAGGTATTCCACTCAGTTGCCAACAAATACGACTTAATGAACGATGTAATGTCTGCGGGCTTACACCGCACTTGGAAGCGTTTTGCAGTCAGCATCAGCGGTGTAAACCCTGGCGACAAAGTGCTCGACATTGCTGGCGGCAGCGGCGACCTATCTAAACTATTTGCAAAAAAAGTAGGGCCTGAAGGTCAAGTCATCCTGACCGACATTAATGCATCAATGTTGGGCGTTGGGCGTGACCGCATGCTGGACGCAGGACTAAACGTACCTGCCATGCAATGCGATGCGGAGAAACTACCTTTCCCTGACCAGTATTTTGATTGTGTGATTGTGGCGTTTGGTTTGCGTAACATGACGCATAAAGATAAAGCGCTAACGGAAATGCAGCGCGTACTTAAAGTAGGCGGTCGCTTACTGGTACTTGAGTTCTCAAAAGTATGGCAGCCTTTATCTAAAGCTTATGATGTTTATTCATTTAAATTGCTGCCATTAATGGGCAAGCTACTGGCACAAGATGCCGATAGCTACCAATACCTGGCTGAGTCTATCCGCATGCATCCAGACCAAGAAACGCTGAAGCAAATGATGGTTGATGCCGGCTTAAGCAAAGTGGATTACTACAATTTATCTGCTGGTGTGGTGGCCTTACATAAGGGTTATAAAACCTGATGTTCAAGAGCTTTAGCACACACATACTGCAGCATCTTATTGCACAAAACGCATGGGCTTGCAGCATGCTGCAACCTTTCGCTGGCAAGTCTGTACGCATTACCATTACACCAGTTCACAGCACACTGGTGATTTTAGAAGATGGCAGCCTAGCGATAGCGGGCGAGACGAACGTTCCGGATGCGAGTATCAATATTGCACCTAGCTTGTTGCCGCGACTTATCGCCAAAGATGAAGCAGCAAAATTGCAAATTGAAGTAACAGGCGACACACATCTGGCAACCGCATTAGCCAAAGTACTTTCTCATCTGCATTGGGATTACGAAGATGACTTAAGCAAACTGGTAGGTGATGTCCCCGCCAATAAAATTGGCTCTTTTGCCAGAAGCTCGGTGCAAAGCCTTAAAGGTGTGGGCATTAATTTTGCCAATATGCTCAGTGAGTACTGGCAAGAAGAAAAACCTATACTCGCTAAAAAAAGACATGTGGATCAATTTAACCATGACGTTGACCACCTGCGCTCTGATGTAGAGCGTTTTGAAAAACGGCTGCAAAAACTGGCCAAAGCACGTGAAGCCAGCACAGGCGGCAGCCAAGCTAACAACTCCGGCACCACCCCAAACAATCAAGTTACAGATAGCGTTAAATAATTTATGCGGATTTTTCGGCTTTTTTATATAATTTTTATTACTCTACGCTTCGGCTTAGATGAGTTTATTTTAAGCCATAGCAAACTCAAGCCACTGCAATCTACCATAGGCACTCTGCTATTTTGGCGCAACACCAATACACCGCGCGGCGCTCGATTAAGGTTAGCCCTAGAGGCTCTAGGCCCTATTTTTGTGAAGTTCGGGCAGATGCTATCTACCCGTCGCGATTTAATCCCTGCTGATATTGCTGATGAGTTGGCTAAATTACAGGACCAAGTCCCGCCATTTAGCTTTGCTGAAGTAGAAAGCATTATTACCCAAGCCTTTAACGAGCCACTCACCCAACGCTTTTCACAATTTGATGAAACACCGGTTGCCAGTGCGTCTGTAGCGCAAGTGCATTTCGCCCACCTCCCGCATGGCGAGCCTGTTGCAGTTAAAGTGTTAAGGCCGAATATTGAAAAAACCATCGCCCATGACCTGCTGCTCATGGATACAGTGGCTTGGTTGCTGCAAAGCATCTCTGCAGAATTTAAACGCTTAAAACCGCGCGAAATTGTTGCGGAATTTGCCAGACATACCGAGAGTGAACTGGACTTAACACTGGAGGCGGCAAACTGCAGCTTGCTTGGCCGCAACTTTGCAGACAAATCTATGCTCATCGTGCCAGATGTGCATTGGGATTGGTGCCGCAAAGAGGTGATGGTCATGCAGCGTATGTATGGCACCCAGATCAGCCAACGTGATGCACTAATCGCTAAGGGGATAGATACATCCAAGCTGGCAAAAGACGGCGTTGAGATATTTTTCACACAAGTGTTCCGTGACGGGTTCTTTCATGCAGACATGCACCCAGGCAACATACAGGTAGCGGATGACGGCAAATATATCGCGCTAGATTTTGGCATCATGGGCACGTTAAATGACGTAGATAAATACTATCTTGCGCGTAATTTCTTGGCATTTTTTAATCGCGATTACCGCGATGTTGCACAAGCACATATTGACTCTGGCTGGGTACCTGCAGACACCAAGCGTGAAGAACTGGAAACCGCGGTACGTGCGATTTGCGAGCCGATTTTTAACAAACCGTTAAAAGATATTTCTTTTGCGCGCACGCTGCTTAGCTTATTCCAGATGGCGCGTCGCTTTGGCGTTATTATTCAGCCGCAGCTGATTATGCTGCAAAAAACCCTACTCAACATTGAAGGCCTAAGTCGAGAGCTAGACCCTAACCTAGACTTATGGAAAAGTGCACAGCCATTTTTAACTCGCTGGATGAGCGAGCAAGTCGGATGGCGCTCAATGTTCAACAACTTTAAAAACGAGCTGCCACATATCATTAAAAGTATGCCGCAGATGCCAAGACTGGCGCATCAGTTTCTAACACAGACCAATCAAGCCGAACAAGACGTGCCGCTACGCACGTCCATAGAGCAGCTGGTGCAAGCACAGCAACTGCAAGCAATATGGCAAAAACGATTAGTCATAGCAATTGTCGTATTGGCACTGGTAGAAGTATTGTTGGTAATTGGCACTTATTTTATTCATTAACCGTTTTATTCACTAACCGCCTTTAACTTACGCACTATTCAACAGCATCATGATAGCTATTAACCAAATTACTGCCATGCACACTTTATTGACTCACCTGACAGCAGCATGCACTGCACCACTCATGTTCAAGAATAAACTTTAGGGTACTGCTGCTATGCTGATTTGGTTTGTCGTCATCTACTTATTAGTTTCTATCACGATAGGTCTAGTGGCTGCCACACGCGTAAAAAACACTAAAGACTACGCGGTTGCCGGGCGGCATCTGCCATTACCTGTGGTGATTGCTACCGTGTTTGCCACGTGGTTTGGCGCAGAGGCCATTTTTGGCGTATCGGCCACCTTTGTCACCAAAGGCTTAAACGGCGTAGCCGCTGACCCGTTTGGTGCAAGTATGTGTTTGGTACTTGCCGGCTTTTTCTTTTCTACCCAGCTATATAAGCTCAATATTATTACGCTGGGTGACTTCTACCGTATGCGCTATAACCGCACAGTAGAAGTACTCACCACCATTGCCATCGTTATTTCATACTTAGGCTGGGTGGCAGCACAAATCAAAGCGCTAGGCCTCATTTTCAACATTATTACCCATGGTGCAGTAAGTGAAGATGCCGGCATGGTGCTGGGCACGGCAATTGTACTGACTTATACGACGTTTGGCGGCATGCTCTCAGTCGCGGTGCTGGACTTTGTGCAAATGATCGTCGTGATTGGCGGCCTGCTTTATATTGGCAGTATCGTTTCTGAAATGACCGGTGGCGTTGCCCCAGTGATTGAGCATGCTCGCGCAGCAGGCAAACTAGACTTTTTCCCTAAGGGTGCAGATATCTGGGTCTGGCTGACCTTCCTTGGCGGCTGGGTGACCATGATGCTAGGCTCAATTCCGCAACAAGACGTATTTCAGCGCATCACCTCTGCCAAGAGTGCAAAAATTGCGCTATGGGGCTCGTTGCTTGGCGCCACGGTGTACTTCTGCTTTACTTTTGTACCTATGTTTATTGCCTACTCCGCCACCCTGATTGACCCAATGCATTTTGGCGCATTAGTGGTAGATGACTCTCAACGTGTGCTCCCTTATTTAGTGCTTGAACACACACCACTGCTGGCTCAAGTGATTTTCTTTGGCGCGGTAATGTCTGCCATTATGAGTTGCTCATCAGCCACGCTATTAGCGCCATCAGTATCTTTTGCAGAAAACATCGTTAAAGGTTACATGCCGCATTTAAGCGACAAAGGCTTCCTTAAAGTCATGCGCATTTGCCTGATAGGCTTTGGTTTGTGCGTGCTGCTTTACGCACTCAACTCAGAACGCTCCATTTTTGGCATGGTAGAGTCCGCCTATAAAATCACACTAGCAGGGGCATTTGTCCCCCTCATTTTTGGTGTGTTCTGGAAGAGGTCCACCTCACAAGGCGCACTGGCTGCTATCATCGGCGGTGTGAGCACCTGGGTACTGATTGAGGCGCTGATAGGTGAAGCTTGCTTGGTACCACCGCAACTCATTGGCTTAGGCGTGAGTATCATCGCGATGATTGCAGGCTCGCTACTACCGCAAAAAATCGGCGGTAGTCCAGAAAGACCAGCCGGCTATTTACACGAGCATGCGGCAAGGCCACATTAACATCCACGTATTAGATTAGCGTAATGGTTAACTGGGTGAGGCTATTAACCACAGACATTTACCTCGTGATAGCCAGCGCTACGCCTTCTGACACACACCACAATAAAATGTAGAACGCTGCCCTTGCTTGATATTTAAAATAGGCTTGCCACATACCCGGCATGGCTCGCCAGTGCGGCCATAAACAAAATACTGCTGCTGAAAATAACCTGGGTTACCATCTGTGCCAAAAAAATCACGTAAGCTGCTGCCACCGGCTTTCAGCGCATCGCTTAATGTCGATTTAATTTCCGCCACTAGCGTTTCACACTGTTGCAAGCTGAGTTTATTGGCTGATGTAGCTGGGTTAACTCTGGCACGGAACAAAGACTCACTCGCATAAATATTGCCAACGCCCACCACCAAATGGCCATCCATAATCGTGGTTTTAATGGCTGCCGTACGCGTGCGTATATGCTGCTGCAAATAAGCGCCTGTAAACGCAGCATCTAGCGGCTCTGGCCCCAGCACGCTAAGCAACTTATGCTGTGCATAGTGTTCGCCAGCCCACAGCACTGCGCCAAAACGGCGCGGGTCACGTAAACGCAGCACCTGCCCATCTTCAAACACTAGATCAAAGTGGTCATGCTTCTGCGCAGCTTCATTTTCTGCCAGCAGGCAAATACGCCCAGACATACCTAAATGCAGCAATAACACCCCATGGTCAAAGTGCGCGAGAATATACTTGGCGCGGCGTGTCAGCGCCCTCAAGGTTTGGCCTTGCAACAGACTGGCTAAGTTATCAGGAATCGGCCAGCGCAATGATGCATTACGCACCACAACCGCTGCAACAGTCTGGTTTACAAGTGACAGCAATCCTAATCGTGTCGTCTCTACTTCTGGGAGTTCGGGCATAAAGTTAATTCCTAAAAAAATCCCCCACGATGCAAACACCGTGGGGGATTTTTAAAGTTAGCAAAATAATTACAGCAATCTCACATTACTTATTGGGCAGATTGATGGGTGGGTTTAGCATCACAAAACCAGCGTCAGATGGGAACGTATACATAATACCCTCATCTGGGCGCCCTAATAATAAATCTGGCGACTCTTGAATCTTGTCAAAATGCACTTTAGTACCGTCTGCCATTTTAATTTCAAATGAAGGGTAAACCGCTTTATGGTCAGGCGTATATAGCTCCACTGATTTTGCCAATGTATGTACCCATGAGTAATCCACCCACTCATTCATTTCGTTTTGCAATGGCTTGGCTTCTTTAATCGAAACCTTCCATTGACCGGCAACTAAATCCAGATTCAATCTAGACGATTCCCATTGCTCGAGTCGGCTAAAGTCAAAACCAGCTACTTTCTCGCTAGGTTTTAATGGGGCTTTATCCACCATTTCAATCACTTGGGTAGAAGCCGCCTCCGCATAAGAGTTAGGCACCAAATACACCGTACCTTTATGTGCGATGTACTGCTCATCAGTGAGCGGGCTGTGGGTGCCGAATAAAAACTCTTCTGCGTTATCTTTATCTCTAAACAACTTTAACCTAAACGAAGGATTCACCAGCCCAAACTTTTCCATATCGTTAGTTACGATTTTTTGATGACTCTTGGCTGCAATGATCGCTAAGATGCGCTGTACCGACATTTGGTCTGCACGTGTTTTATATGGGGCAGTTAAACGCCAATACTTATCTACCTTTTCAAAGGTGACAGCAGCCTTGGCTGGAAACTCAATGCTAATCGCGTTAAATTCTGCCAGCTTATATGGAGAGACTTCGTACTCTGTCGCTTTATTGGCTTCTGTTTTGGGGCGGACATATAAAAATGTGATTAAGCTAGCAACCACCGCAAGCAAAATAAGATTCAATAACCAACGTTTTTTCATGTCAAACCCTCAAACAGCAATTCATTCCAAATATTTAGCTTATTAAGCCTTTGTACTTAAGCTCTTCTGCGTTTCCACCAGAAATACAAACCAGCAATCATGAAACCCAGCGGGATAAAGTACTGGAAGCCATGAAACACGGTCCAAGCCACCAAGCGGCCTTGGTCTGTATCTGGAATAGAAACGTTAATGTCTTTTAGCGGCATTGGCTGTATCGTAATCAGGTTGTCATCACCAGCTAACCAGTTCACGATGTTCACGCCTAAATCTAGGTTACCGCCATTGGTAATAAAGGTATTAGATAAAAAGTTAGCGTTACCCATTACAACAACACGCTGACCTTTTTTACCGTAAATACGCTCTAATGCCACACCCACGTTGATTGGGCCGCGCTTATCTGTTTTTTCATTAAAAACAGGCTTATCCCCTTTTGCCAACTTCTTAGCTGAAAGCCAGCCATTAGGCGCTACTTCAACCAGCTTACTTACTTTCCAGCCGTTATCATCGGTACCCACCGCACTCACTTCATGTGACTCCGGGAACAAAGTACGCAACATAAAGTTAGTAGTGATTGGATGCTCGCCATACAGGCTAGCAAAAGCAACGCGTGCATCAGCGCCATACTGAGCAGATGCCATATCTAACACCACGCCTGGTGACACGCTCAAACCTAAATAGTCGGCAACCGCTTGCATGCCTTTATAGTCATTATCATCCAGCAACCACAGTAAATTACCGCCGGCTTCCAAGTACGCCTTAATCTTTTGCGCTTCAATATCACTGATATCCACTTGCGGGCTAGCCACCACCAACATGGCGCCATTACGCGGCACAGCTTGTGCAATGGTTAAGTCCGGGTTGGCAAATTTAAAGCCTTTGCTTTCCAACTGTTTACCAAACTCACCCAAATCATGATTCTTAACCCCTAACAGGTTACGCTCGCCATGACCATCCAAATACATAACCGCTTGCTGGTTAGTACGCGATAATCTAACCAATAAGTTAGTAAACTCTTGCTCAGCAAATGGAGGCGTAATGTGCTCTGCACGTTTTTGATACTCCACCACTACTTCGCCATCTACCTTAACGCCAGCATCTTGCGCTAGTTTTGGTTCTTCAGACGGGTTCACAAACTTTAGCCTGATATCATGTTTATCACGTTGATAACGCGCGACAAAATCCACAATACCTTTACGGAACACATCACCACTTGATGCATCATCTTTAGTTGCAAACACGGTAATATTAACCGGTGCTTTCATTTGCTTAAGCACGTTCACACTACCCTGCGTCAAGATGTTGCGATTTGCCTGTGTAATATCTTTTGCAACGCGGTACTGGTTAGCCAAATAGCCTAACAACACAACTAGCATTAAAAACAGTACGACAAAAAACCAGTTTTGTACCAATAACTGAAAACGTAATTTACGATTAATGTTCATGTTAAGAATTCCAATTAACCACGTAAGCGGTCAGCATCTAGGCGACGCACTGTTAAGGTTAAAAATGTCACTGCGAATAAAATAAAATAGACGATATCGGCGCTATCAATCAAACCACTGGCAAATGATTGAAAGTGACGTGTGAGTGATAAGCTACCAAGCACATTGGTTGGGTCATCACCAAAAAAGCGGTCTAGCATCATCAAAGCAAATAGCGCGATAAAGGTCAAAATTGCAGCAATCACCGGCTGCTGCGTTAAGCTGGAAAAATAAATACCCAGTGCAGAGAAGCCCGCTACCATCAACAGTAAACCTAATGAATTGGCTAACAAAAAGCCAAAATCAATGTCTGCCCAAATATTAAGCGTAGATAACATAGCTGCAATAAACACAATCAACACACTTAAAAACGCAACCAAACCTACAAACTTGCCCACCACAATTTCCGTAAGTGAAATAGGCGCACTAAATAAGAATGGCAAGGTTTGGCTACGGCGCTCTTCAGAAATCAGACGCATAGACAACAACGGCACGGCAAACAACATAATAAATGAAGCCAAACCATACACAGACTGACCCACAAACTGAGTCACCCCAGTACGCTCAGCTGGGCGCATCGCGCCAGACATCACGGCAAAGTAGTCATTCACTGCATTCAGGTATTGCGTACCAAAAGCAAACATCAGTAACGATAAAATCACCCACCCCATCGGCGAGGCAAACACACTTTTAAGTTCTTTTCTTGCGACATTAATAATCATAAATAAAACCTTAAATAACCGATTGTTATACTGAAAAGTGACTCGATTGAACCAAATTAAACAGCGGCATAGTGAACAACGTGTAGATTAAACAGCAACCTGCTCTTGGTAAGTCAACTGCATAAACACGTCTTCTAAACTGGTTTGGTCTGGTGCGATTTGATGCAAACCCCAACCTTGCTGAACGGCGGTTTGTACAATCGCCTCGGCTGGCTCTGCACTCTCGGCATAACGGACACGAATCAAGCCATTGGCTAAACTTTCAGCCTCAGAAACACCTGATATTCTTAGAATTTCTTCAATCGCTGGCGGGTTGCGTAAACCAATCAGCAGTTTATTACCAACACGCTGACGCTTAAGCACATCAATTGAGCCGTTGAAAACCAGCTTACCTTTATCAATAATCTGCACTTGGTCACACACCATTTCTACCTCAGGCAAAATGTGTGTAGAGATAATCACGCTATGGTCAGTACCAACTTCACGAATTAATGTACGAATGTCACGAATCTGAATTGGGTCTAGGCCTACGGTCGGCTCATCAAGAATCACCACCATTGGGCTATGAATGATGGCTTGCGCAATGCCTACACGCTGCTGATAACCATTGGATAAGTTTTCAATCAGGCGCTTGCTCATGTGCGTTAAACCACAACGCTCTTTTGCATTCTCAACTGCCTTCTTGATGTTTTTAGCACTTACGCGATGCAGTCTGGCTGCCATCGTCAAATACTCATCGACTGTTAACTCTTTATATAGGGGGCGCATTTCCGGTAGGTAACCAATCAAGGCTTTAGCCTCTTTTGGATTCTCTATCATGTCGATACCGCAAATCTTGACGCTGCCATGGCTGGGTGCCAAGTTACCAGTAAGCATTTTCATGGTGGTAGATTTACCTGCACCATTCGGGCCTAAAAACCCTAAAACCTCGCCCTTACTTAAGGTGAAATTTACATTACTTACTGCTTCGCGGCCTCCATAAAGCCGCGTAAGCTCAATTGCCTCAACTGTAAAATTATTCATAGGTACTCAATTTTAAAACATTCGTTTAAATACAGACGGTTATTACCAATTTTATAAAAACATCATAAAAAGCCTGACCCAGATAAAACAAATCTGTAGATGCATATCTACAGGCGACAGTTCATTTCACTTGCGTTATAGTCAACCTGTAATTATGTCGGAACTTGCTGCCGCTGTCACGGACTAAGAAGCAACGAGGCATGATACAGTGTTTAAGCTAATTATTAGAAGGGCTCACCTAGCCCCACAGCATAAATATTGAGCGAATCTCATTAAAATTAATGCAATCTACAAACGCGTAATTTACTATATAACTAAATCGATCAATTTTATAAAATAGTTTCACATACCCTGATGACAAAAAAACTAGATCTGAATACACCGCTGAAAAAAACTTCTTCAATCTCCACGGCGGTGAGTGTTACTTTATGCTTACTTGCACTAGGGCTAACCAGCTGCGCCAGCAACAACCCCAACCGCTACCATTCAGATACTTTGGCAAAAGGTAATGAAGCTGCCAATCCTAATGAAAGAACACTCAGCGCAGAGTTCGTATATAAGTATCTAGTTGCTGAAGTTGCGGGGCAGCGCGGTGAAATCGGCACAGCCGGCGCAATCTTTTATGACTTGGCGCGTACAGAGCAAGACCCTCGCCTCGCCGAGCGAGCGGCTAAAATCGGCGCTTATGCCAACATTCCCAGCCTGGCAATCCCTGCGGTAAAGCTTTGGGCTGAGCTAGACCCATCCTCAACAGAGGCGCAGCAAGCCATGACCGAGATGCTAATTGCAACTGGGCGCTTGCATGAGGCCGAGCCTTACTTAGCGCAACTACTAGTTAAAGAAGACTCAAGAGCTGGTGGCTTTTTATTTATTAACTCATTATTAAACCGCAGCCCAGATAAAGATGCGGTATTAAAGCTCATTCAATCGTTAGCCAAACCCTACCCAGAACTGGCTGAAGCAAACTTTGCTATTGCACAGGCCGCCTATATTGCGAATCAAGATAACACTGCGCTAGATGCTCTGGCAAAAGCAGAAGAGTCACGCCCTAACTGGACGATTGTTGCCCTACTAAAAGGCCAAGTGCTATTTCGCCAATCCCCAGCCAAAGCGATTGCCTTTTATTATGAGTATTTAAAAGTGCAGCCAGATGCAAACGAAGTGCGCATCAACTTGGCAAAAATTCTCGTTAACCAGAAACAATATGCAGCAGCAAAAGCTGAGTTTCCGGTCATCCTAGAGAACGCGAAACAATCCGCAGAGAACAACAGCGCTGAAATTTATGCGATTGTGGGCTTGCTGGCATTCCAGACTACGGACTACAACGAAGCGGAAAAAGACTTTAAGCAAGCCATTGCCAACAACTTTAAAGATACCGACCAGATTTATCTTTACCTTGGACAGACCGCTGAAAAGCAAAAACATGATGTAGCCGCGATGTCTTGGTATAACAAAGTTTCAACAGGACCACGCTACCTTGAAGCACAATTTAGCCTAGCCAATCTGATTGCACGCACACAATCAACAGACAAAGCGATTGAACTGCTAGACAACCTAGAAGACTTAAACGTAGAGCAGCAAATCCTAGTAATTAAGGCGCAAGCGTCCTTACTTGCTAAAGACAAGCGCAATCAAGAGGCTTTCGACCTGCTGGAAAAAGCAGTTAAGAACCTACCTAACACGCCAGATTTGGTTTATGACTACGCGCTTGCGGCAGAACGTTTGGCTAAATTCAATATCATGGAATCAGAGTTACGTAGAGCCATTGCTGAAAAACCAGACTTTGCAGCTGCCTACAACGCACTAGGTTACTCATTTGCCGATCGCAACATTAGATTAAAAGAGGCGATCACTTTAATTGAAAAGGCACTAAGCCTAGCCCCTAATGACCACTATATGCTTGATAGCCTAGGCTGGGCACATTACCGCAAGGGCAATCTGGACAAAGCGATTCAACTATTGGAGCAAGCGTTCAGCATTAACCCTGACCCGGAAATTGCAGCCCACCTAGGGGAAGTGCTATGGCAAAAAGGTGAGTACGAAAAAGCTAAGAAGGTATGGAGCGATGCGCTAACTGCAGACCCTGACAATGAAATTTTATTAACGACTGCTAATAAATTTAAGTCTTAAATCCTAGCGTAGCCCGCCAACTGAACTCAACCTACACTAGCCATGCCTATGCAATTAACACGTCATTTTTTAGCGCTCAGCATGGTCACTTTATTATCAGCATGTGCAAGCACAGCACACCAAGTGACCATGAGTGCAGACTCATCCGTACGCAATCAAACACATTTGCAGCGTAATGCAGCGATACAGCAATTCTCACTGCAGGGCAGAATCGGCGTACAAACCAATAACAAAGGCTTTTCAGGCGGCTTACAGTGGCAACACTCAGCCACCAACGACAATATCGCACTCTTTTCACCGCTAGGTGGCCAAGTTGCGCAAATTACAAAATCAAGCGACCAAATCACGCTCACCGATGCCAATGGCAAGCAGATATCTGCCGCCAATGCAGAAACACTCACCTATAACGCTTTAGGCTGGTCACTACCACTCACAGGATTATCCGACTGGTCATTGGGGCGCCCATCCAACAGCCCCATTCAGGCAAGCACCTGGGATGAGCAAGGTCTACTTACCACCTTAAACCAAGATGGCTGGAAAATTGAATTCTCAAACTACACCGAGCAGAATGGTCATTGGCTGCCGGGCAAAATCTCCCTGAAAAGCGACCAAGTGAACCTTAAATTATTGGTAGAAAACTGGAATAACATTACTAATTAGCATAGCAATCCATTTAACACTTTAATATTCCCCCACTCCTATACTAGCCCTACACTACCATGCACGACTTTGAAGCTTTTTTAGCACCCGCAAAAATTAATTTATTTCTACACATCGTGGGGCAACGCGAGGATGGCTACCATCTACTGCAAACCGCATTTAGATTATTGGACCATTACGACACTATTTATATAAAAACCACAAACACAGGTGTGATCAAACGCGTGAATGACGTGCCGGGCGTGCCGGAGGCGCAGGATTTATGTGTACGCGCCGCATTGCTATTACAGAAACATACCGGCTGCCAACTTGGCGCCGAAATATTGGTAGATAAAAAAATACCGATGGGCGGCGGACTTGGCGGCGGCAGCTCAGATGCCGCAACCGTACTACTTACATTAAACCAACGCTGGCAACTTAACCTACCACGTGAAGAATTACTAAAACTAGGATTGCAGCTAGGTGCAGACGTGCCATTTTTTATTTATGGCAGCAATGCATGGGCAGAGGGCGTAGGCGAGCAATTACAAGCACTTACGCTGCACGACGCCTACTATGTGGTGCTTACGCCTAAAGTTCATGTATCAACCGCACAAATTTTTGCTAATAAGCAATTGACAAAGAATACGATTCCTAAGACAATAGCGGCCTTTTCAGGGATAGCGCAATTAAGCACTGAAAATTCAGCGGGTAAAAACATACA
>Ga0208269_100210_pt1 | contig 37265 bp, 23 predicted proteins | sample LakWasMe88_LOW11_2_FD_183912 | JGI IMG/M metagenome (GOLD analysis project Ga0208269, IMG submission 183912) | Freshwater sediment methanotrophic microbial communities from Lake Washington under simulated oxygen tension - Sediment Metagenome... | ecosystem: Environmental > Aquatic > Freshwater >...
GGCATACACCGAGCTACTCTCCACGGCTCAATCCTGCCGAATATCTGATCCATGAAGTGCGGCGAAACGGTTTATATCAAGTGCCTTGTACTTTAACCCTGCAAGAAAAGGCGGCGCGTATAAGAACCCAACTGGCACGGGGCTCGCCCATGAACGAGCAGCAAATGCGTAATTTACTTGATTTTATAGCCCATTCTAAAGTTAAGCGGTTTTAGAGTAAGATGGGAGTAGACGTAAAACGCAGGGTTGTTTGTTGAATGTTCGTCATGCCATGAAATATCCCGACCCTCGTAGTTGATTAGAAACGCAGATGATCCGAGAACCTTCATTCGCTTCGCACATTAACCCACTCCCTCTCTACCGGACTAACCGGTTTTCAGGCACTAGCTGAGACAGCTTGCTAATAAGGATACCGGTTACAGAATTCTAATAGCGTTCCCTGTTTTAAAAAAAACACACTCATCTCTTACCAAGACCGGAGACTATTTTTTAACCACATAAAGTAAAATGTATTTTAACCATACAAAATTAAATGGATTGTTTTAAAATAACCGCCTTTCCAATCCACAAGCCTTCTTTTCAATCACGTCTACCCTGACGTTTTTGACTAGCGACCCTATATAAGCACCACTCAAAATAACGAAAAGAACTAAGAGACAGTTTATGAAGACCAATATGCCGGTAACCGACCTGGAATACTCGCTTAAAGAAAGCGACTCCATCGTATCCAAGACTGATTTAAAAGGACTGATTACCTATATCAACGAAGACTTTCTTCGCGTTAGCGGATTTACCAAAGCCGAGCTGATCGGCTTTCCGCACAATATCGTGCGCCATCCGGACATGCCGGCGGAAGCGTTTGCAGATATGTGGAAGGCATTGAAAGAAAATCGCCCGTGGACCGGACTGGTAAAGAATCGCTGTAAAAACGGCGACTTTTACTGGGTGTTAGCCAATGCCACGCCCTTTTATGAAAACGATCAACTGGCCGGTTATCTGTCGGTGCGCAGCAAACCCGGCCGGGATCAAATCAATGCCGCGGATGCCGCCTACCGGCTGTTTAAGGAAGACAAAGCCGGTAATTTAACAATCCGAGACGGCAAAATCGTCAAGTCGACTTTTTTGGGAAAACTTAACCCCTTCAAGAATCCCACCATCAAAAGCCGCTTAATAACCGTTCTCGGCCTGCTGGGCGTATTGCTGATGATCATCGGCGGCATGGGCCTGCACGGCATGGATAAGGCCAATGCCGGCCTGCGCACCGTGTATGAGGATCGCACCGTGCCGATGAACCAGATATGTTTTATCAAGGAACTGATGCTGACCAACCAACTGAAAATTAGCGCCGCCTTGATTACGCCAACGCCCGAGTCGATCAGCAACAACATCGTTGACGTGGAGCAAAACATCGCGGCAATCAGTAAGATGTGGGCATCCTACATGGCCACCTACCTCACCGTAGAGGAAAAAAGGCTGGCCGACAAATTCATCGCAGACAGAAAACTGTTTGTGGAAGAAGGTTTGAAACCGACCCTTGCGGCGCTGAAAGCGCATGACCTCGCACTCGCCAACAAGCTAGCCGTCGATAAGGTTAACCCGCTTTTTACACCCGCTAACGAAGATATTAAGCTACTGATGCAATTGCAGGTCGATGTCGCCAAGCAGGAATTTGAATTGGCGCAATCCCGTTATACCCAAACCCGTAACATCGGCATCGGCTTAATCGCTATGGGGGCATTACTGGCCTTATGGCAAGGCTTTCTTCTGATTCGCGTTATTGTGCGCCCGCTTGATGCCGCTATCAGCGATTTCGGCCGCATCGCCCAAGGCAACTATAACAACGCTATAGACATTGAACGCCATGACGAAATCGGCAAGGTGATGGAAGCGCTGAAATCGATGCAGACCCAGCTCGGTTTCGACGTTGCGGAAAGCAAGCGCATTGCCGAAGAGAGCTTGCGTATCAAAATCGGATTGGACAGTTCCACCTCCGCGATCACCATATCCGGCACCGATGCCCTGCTAATCCACATGACCCCTGCGGCCAAGAGTCTTCTGGCTTCGATCGGCGGCCCAGACTTCAATGTCGAAGGCCTTTACGGCAACAGCCTCTCCAGTCTGTTCAACAATCCGGAAGCTGCCGCCAAATTCGATCGCGCCGCCCAAACCGGCGAAGACGTGGATCTGTTCTTCCGGAATCATCACCTCCGTCTGGCCGCCCGCCCCATCATTGGCGAAAGCGGCAACTCGCTGGGCCGGGTCACGCAATGGCAGGATCGCACCGCCGAAGTCGAGGTAGAACAGGAAGTGGCCGCCATTGTCCATGACGCAGTCATGGGCAATTTCACCCGGCGTATTGACCTAAAAGGGAAAAAAGATTTCTTTAAACAACTGGGCGAAGGGCTTAACGAGCTGCTGGAAACCACCGAGAGCGGCATCAACGATGTGGTGCGCGTACTGGCCGCACTCTCCCATAACGACCTGACCCAAACCGTTACCAACGATTATGCCGGCAGTTTCGGACAACTCAAGGACGATGCTAATACCACGGTGGAAAAACTCAAGGACATCATCAGTCAAATCAAAGCAGCCACTGACGGCATTAACACCGGGGCGAAAGAAATTGCCTCGGGTAATAACGACTTGTCGCATCGCACCGAGGAGCAAGCCGCCAGTCTGGAACAAACCGCGGCCAGCATGGAACAACTAACCTCGACCGTGCAGCATAATGCCGCAAACGCCAACCAAGCCACCCAACTTGCCGTTGACGCATCCGAAATAGCCGGCAAAGGCGTCGAAGTGGTCGATCAAGTGGTTAGGACCATGGACGATATTAACGATTCGTCACGCAAGATCGGCGATATTATTTCGGTCATCGACGACATTGCTTTCCAAACCAACATCCTGGCTCTCAACGCCGCTGTCGAAGCGGCGCGCGCAGGCGACCAAGGCCGCGGCTTCGCCGTGGTCGCCGTCGAAGTGCGCAACCTCGCCCAACGCGCCTCCACGGCTGCCGGAGAAATCAAAACCCTGATCGATGATTCGGTCATGAAAGTCTCCAGCGGCAGCAAATTGGTCACTCAAGCCGGTCAAACCATGGAAGAGATCGTCAATTCCATTCGCGACGTTACCGTGATGATGTCTGAAATCAGCGCCGCCTCAACGGAACAAACAGCCGGCATTCAACAGGTCAATCAAGCCATCACCCAAATGGACGATGTAACCCAACAGAATGCAGCCTTGGTGGAGCAAGCCGCCGCCGCCGCGGAATCGCTGGAAGAACAAGCCCAACGCCTATCGACTACAGTAGCGCAGTTCAAAGCCGACGAAGTCGTGTCTTTTCATGCAGCCCCGCTACGAAAAGAAACGCGACAGGTAACAAGAACAGCGGCCCAAAGACCGGCAGCCGCTCTGCCAAAACCCATTCCGCTGTCTTCCAGCGACGAATGGGAAGAGTTTTAGTTCAAAACCTTAGCGGCTTACGAGATGCGCTTCATCAGTGCAGCGCATCCCGTATTTCAAACGATACATCCTTCGACTGAGTCCAGTACGCCCTGTCCACGAAAAGCACGGAAGACACGAAAAAACAGAAAGCCTTTGTTTCCCTGTACCCCCATTTTTTTTCGTGCTTTTTGTGTTTTTCGTGGACAGGGCTTTTTTATTAGATACATACTCAACACCAGTTGTTAATATCCACACCGTCCGGAATTAAAACCGACCCGATCATTGGCTCATGCAGCGAATTAAACCTGCTAAGTAACCGCACTTATTGATTGATAAAGTCGAGTTCTCTATCCTAACGACATCTACACAACGCCAACCGAATTTTTGGATTAACGCATTTCGATTTCGTGAAAACAAATGACCGCCTATGTTCAATTTCACTAAAAAATACAACACGGCCCTGGTCGACGCACATGAAAAAACCGTCGAAATCAGCGAAAAGTACGACGCCGCGATAAAAAAAATCGAACGGCTTGAGGACGAATTATGCCGAAAAACCTTTGAATTAAACCATAGCAACAAGGCTCAAGCGATAATGACTGACGGCGTAAAAAAATGCGTTGAATCGCTTTACGCCGTTCAAACCCAACTGCAAGCCGTAGCGGCGCACTTAGACCATTCAAACAAACGCATTTTTGAGTTAATGCAAAAAAACAAGGCGCTTAAATTATCAGGCGACGAGTGGTTCAAGCGTTCCATCAAACTTGAATTTGAAGTGTTAAGAGCTAAGGACGAGCTTAAAAAAATCGAAAATGAGCGTGATTCGGCGATAAAAATGTGTGAGCATCTTCAAACCGAGTTAATGTCCAACAGCCCTGGCAGAAAGCAGGGTTAAGCCCTACGCATCCGCTGAACGCGCAACTCGTCCGGCAAAACAACCCTGTTGAATAAAATACAACGCCTGTTCTATGACAGCCTCGCGCCGCATGATAAATGAATGCGAATAAGGCATCACGATAAAATCCTTCATGCCGTCCACTTGCGCCCGGCTCACCGACACCTTGCCGTCGTTGACGTCGGGGATTAGCCTGGACAACAAAAGATTAACGGTTTTACTGCCGGCAATAACCCCAAGCTGAAAATTAACCGGTCCCAGCCGATTCGGCACGCTGTTGTTATCGGTGCCCAACTGCAAGCCGGCCGGGCCGTTTAAAGTGTAAAACAGCTTCCATCCGCCCAGTTTATCCACGACTTCGCTGCCTTGATTGGGCGGGGCCAACATCACCACTCGCCCCAGCTTATCGATAGTTTGTCCAGCCAAATAATCGCGCAGCAAAATACCGCCCATCGAATGGGTCAGGAAATGGATTTTTTTAATGGCTTCCGACTCGCACTGCTGCAATGCCTGAGCTATGTATTTTTGCGCCAATGCGCTGATGTCGGCGCTTCGCGAAGGATAATCGACATTGACGATTTTATAGCCGTAAGCCGCCAGCAGTTTGGCCGCTTTGTTCATGCTGCGGCTGGTTCTGGCCAAACCGTGCAGCAGAATAATCGCTTCCGAGTCTTTATCTATCGGTATCAGTTTGGCTGTTAAATTTTCCATAGCGCAGCAAAATGGCGGGCAGCAATAATAAGTTCAGCAAGGTTGAAGAGGCCAAGCCGCCGATGATGATCGCCGCCATCGGCCCCATGATTTCGCGGCCCGGATTGTCGCTGTTGAACGCAATCGGGAACATCGCCAGCGCGGTGACCAACGCAGTCATCAGGATCGACGGCAAGCGTTCCTGCGCGCCCAATACGGCGGTGTCCAGGTTCCAGCGCTTGCCTTCGACTTCGACCAGATAGCGATAATGCGACAGCAGCATGATGCTGTTGCGCACGGTAATACCGAACAGCGTCACAAAGCCCACGACCGAACCGATCGATAAGGTGGCCCCGGTCAACACCACGGCGGCCACCCCGCCGATCAGCGCAAACGGCAGATTGGCGAGGGTCAGCAACACATGACGGATGCTGCCGATAGCGATATAAATAAAAATCAGCGCCCCGGCTCCGGCCAACAGCGAATGGAGGACCAACTCCTTTCGCGCCTGCGCCTGCTCAACCGCCGCGCCGGTGAATTCGGGATAAATATCCGCCGAGAACGGAATCTCTTGCAATACCCGCTCTTTAAGCTCCGCCATAAAATCGTCCAAATCCCGGTCGATCACATTGCCGGTCACGGTTTGCCGCCGCTGCGAACCTTGATGAAGAATGTTGTAGCGGCTGGCCGAATGCCTGATTTCCGCGACCTGCTCCAGCGTAATCATCGTTCCGTCCTGCGTCCTGATCGGCAGCTTGGCTATCGATTCGGGTTGCTGTCTCAGCTCCGGCGTCAAGGTCACCGCGACGTTGTAGATTTTGTTGCCCTGAATGTTTTTGCCGACCACGCGAGTTTCGTAAGCGGCCTGCAAGGTATCGACAATCTGGGCAGGCAATACACCCCAAAAACCGAGCTGGTCGAGATTCAAGTTGATTTGCAGCAACGGCGTGCCGGGCGGCGAGCGCAACTGCACATCGGTAGCGCCGTCTATATCGCGCAAAATATCGGCGACCGCCTGCGCTTTGGCATCCAGCTGATTCAGGTCATTGCCGTAAATATTCACCGCCACCGGCGAGGTGTAGCCGGAAATGGTCTCATCGACCCGCTCGGTCAAGAAAGTGTTGGCTTCAAACAAAATACCGGGGAAACCGACCAGAATCGCCCGCAGCCTGTCCTTGATCTGTTGTTGCTCCGCACCCGACATCGGCTCCAGCCGCACTTCATATTCGCTGTAATGGCTGCCGTAAGTGTCCGCGCCCCGCTCCGCCCTGCCCGCCCATTGCGATACCGATTGTATGCCGGGAATCGCCATAAACTGCTCGGTCAGCTTGCTGCCGATCCTTATCGACTCCTGCAACGCCGTGCCGGGAATACTGGTGGTATGGACGATATAATGGCCTTCCCGCAGTTCGGGCAGGAATTTGCTGTCCAGACTGAAAAAAGCCGACAAGCCCGACAGGCAAACGATAACGCTGCCAATCATGACCGGCTTGAAATGTCTGGAAACCTTGCTTAGCAAATCCTTGTAAAGCGGCTTGATGCGTCTGATCAGCGGCGGATCGTCATTGGCGACCACCGCAGTGCCGAGCAAGACGTAGCAGAGTGCCGGCGTTAAAGTCAGCGCCACCAGCAATGAGGTTAAAATCGCCAAAATATAGGAATAGCCCAGCGGCGCAAACAAGCGCCCGGCCACGCCGTTCAAGGTCAACAACGGCACGAACACCAGCGCGACGATAAAGCTCGCGTAAACCACGGAACTGCGCACTTCCAGCGAGGCGCTGTAAACCACGTCGGCAACCGGCAGCGGCCGGGCTAACAAACGGTTCTCGCGCAAGCGCCGAAAAATGTTTTCGGTATCGATAATCGCATCGTCAACCACCTCGCCCAGCGCGATAGCCAAACCGCCGAGCACCATGATATTCAGGTTAATGCCGCTTTCCAGCAGCACAATCACCGAGCCGATCAACGACACCGGAATGGCCAGAGCGGAAATAAACGCGGTGCGAAAATTAAACAAAAACAGGTACAGGATAATCAGCACGAACAAGCCGCCGATCAGCAAATGCCCGGACAAATTGCTCAGCGAGCGTTCGATATAATCGGCAGGCCGGAACAAGTGCGAGTAAAAATTAATCGCCTGCTTTTTGAAAATAGGCTCGAACTCTTGCAGCGTCTGCTCAACCTGCCGGGACACCGATAAAGTATTGGCCCCGTATTGGCCGATCACCATCATCACGATGCCGGATTTCCCCATAATCTGCGCCGCGCCGATCGGCGGCTCCGGCGCATATTGAATCGTGGTGACTTCGCCCAGCGTCACATTGCGCCCCTGATCGCGCTTGACGATAATCTTGCCGAATTGCTCCGGCGTGACGGGTTGCCCGGTCATCTGCAAGGTGAAGCGTTGATTGTTGTTTTCGATAAAACCGCCGCCCTGGATGTTTCCGGCCTGTGACGCGGCCTGGATAATGTCTTCCAGCGTCAGGTTAAAGCGATGCAGTTGCAGCGGATCGACCTGGATTTGCAGTTGCTGAATATCGCCGCCGAACACGTTAACATCGGCAACCCCCGGAACCGCCTTCAAGCGCGGCACTATCGTCCAATCGACCAGACTGCGCAAAGCCATCAAATCGGTTTGATCGTCCTTGTTTAAACCGATCGTTAAAACCGTCGCCGAAGACGAGGACAACGGTATCGCAACCGGCGTAATGCCCTGAGGCAGCTGTCCCGCCAGAGTGGTTAAGCGCTCGCCGATCAGCTGGCGGTTGCGGTAGACATCGCTGTTTTCGTCAAAGATCGCGGTAATAATCGACAAGCCCTGGATCGATTCGGAGCGCACCGACTTCATGCCGATCAAGCCGCTGATCGAAGTTTCGATTTGCTGCGTCACCAGCACCTCAACCTGTTCCGAAGAAAGGCCGGGCGATTCGGTTTGAATGATGACCTGCTTGGGGGAGAATTCAGGAAAAATATCCAGGCCTGCGGTGGCGAAGCGGTAACTGCCGTAGAGCAGGATCAAAACGGCAAGCGCGATGACGATGCCGTAGAAACGGATGGAAAAGCGGACGAGGGTGGCTAGCATGGGTTAGTGGGGTTGATTATGGATGTTAAAAATATGGAAGTCTTAAACTACCCAGATTTCAGAGCATAAAAAAATGCCGTGCCCTCCTTCAACTTCAACCGCAATAATTCGGTTCTTATCAATTAACATTTGCAACTATGCTCTGGACATAATTGTTTTAGCTCAATATTTAAGATCTCAAGCAATTCGCTCTGCTCAGCCCAATCGCTATCTGTAGCATTAATAATTATCGCTTGAGCAACGACAGCGGTGGCTAAAAATTTACGATCCGATGGATCAAGCGTATTTGTAGGTAGCTCGCCAAATCCACGAGAAGCATCATCTAAAGGTGTAATACTTACAGTCTGAATTCTATTTTCAGCATGTTGATTATCATGCAAATATTTAAAATACATATCACCAACACCGGGTTGTCCCGCGTAACTCAAATGTTTTCTATACTCATCCATAATTAACCCTGTCTTATCAATAGCGATATATAATTTTTTGCAATTTTCCAGCAATTCAATACACGCCAATTGACAGGCAATGGAGACATGTGTTGGTTCACCCTGCCCATTTTTACCGTTCGCAACAATAGCGACATTAGTCTCGATGGTGAATTTACCCTGCATTTACTGACGCTTCCTGCATTTTTCGTTTCAGTACGGCCTTGCGGGTCTCTGCAATTTCAGTCATTTCATCACCGAAAAAATTTTCCGGCCAATTTCTGATTTCTCCAAATAAATCGATGTTTAAATCGGATAACTTCGACTCGCCTTGTACACTATCGCAAAAATAAAGCTTTAGTTCATCGGCAGGATATTGTTCTTCGGCAATTCGCCGTTGAAAGCGTCTTAATAAGTGTTCACTATGACTTTCTATAATAACTTGTATATTACGATGCTTTGCCACTTGTAAAATAACGTCTGCTAAGTTGCTTTGCACCGAAGGATGCAAATGAATTTCGGGTTGTTCCATTAACACAGTGCTACCTTCCGGCACATAATAAAGCAGTACTAAAGCCGGTAAAACCTGAGAAACACCAAACCCTACATCGGTCAAAAAAGCTTCAGGGCTTTCTTCATCCCTCTTGACAATGGCTTGATATAAATTTGATCCTTCGGCAATCTCTTTAATTGAAAAGCTTTGAATTAAGCCTAATTCTTTAAGCCAGTAAGCAATGATTTCTTGAAATGCTATTTTATTGCGTTTTTTAGCTAAGCTTCTTTTTTCCCCTCGAATCGTAGCCGATAAAATAGCATCCACCGTACTTTCGCCTCGATAACCAACATCAAACGGGCTTGCACCAGACCATTGATATTCTCTTTTTGGGTATATTCGTAAGGGGCCAAGGTAATAAATCTTATCCATCATGGCTTCATATTCGGATTCAAAAAAGCTTAAAAAATCGGCATTTTTATAATAGGTTTTCGCTTGATCTGGGAATAAATGCGTTTTAATAGGGCTAGGCAAGTGGCCAGGTCTACCAACTTGACGATCAAATTTAAACTCCGCACCGCTTTGAGAATTAGCCTGCAACGCATATTCTTTAGTTGCTTCTTTAGGTTTGATTTCAAAAGAGTGCTCGGCAAAACGATACGCAAGAAATTGTGATTTCATTTCCTGATTCTTAAATGAAACTTCCGCCTCTGTTTCTAACACATTACCTTGAAAAATCTCAGTGCGTTTTCCCGATGGATTAATTTTCAGAGGTTTATCGAGCTTCCATTTGATCACCCATTTTAGAGGCAAATTGTCCTGGTGCTTGTGTATCATATCTTTAAATGTGCCTAAATTAACAAGCTGATCAGGCCCACCCAAATCTAAAACCAATCCCCGATCTGTTGCATTTTTAGTTTGTTTTAACATTAACAAGAACTGAAGAATGCTACTTTTCCCCGAACTATTAGTGCCAAATAAGCCGGTAACACGCCCTAACTTAATATCCAGCCTTAACCAAGCCTTAAAATTTGAAAGATGTAATTCATTTATCATCGTGCATCCATATGCTTCGAATGGGTGTAATCAATTGATACAACGAATCAATTGAAATTTCGCTAGTTCCCAAGCTCAAGCTTGGGAATTCGGTTACGGAAGCTCTAGCTTTCCGTTTCACGAAGCTGGAGCTTCGTTTCTGGGTTCACAATCTGGAGATTGGGAACCAGCTCGATGTGCTGAACGCAATGAAACGCATCAATCGCGAGCGATGCGCTACTTTCGTCTGCACTTCCTGCCCTAACGAGCCGCGATTGATTCCATTGGAACCATTTCAGCAAGTAGCGTTTCAGGCGCAATGTCCTGTTCGTGGGGCCAAGTTACCGCCCCAAACAGAATGCCGACCTGATTGAAATAATGCACGTTCCGAAGCTCACGAAAAACGCCGTGATCGAGGTAAGGCTTCAAGTCAAATATCCCCTTACGTCCATCATCTTCGATCTCGACATAAATGCAAAAGTCCGGCAACGGCTTTACAGTTTTTACATCCCAATACATGGCGACTTTACAGTTTATTTATCCCAAGCCTACTGCGCCTTTTCCGATAAAGATTCCACCGTTTCATCCGGCCAAAGTTCCCGTTGCCATTCGGTATAATCGAATTTATCGCGTTTGAGCAAGGCGATAAAACGCTCTGCATCCACCATCCCCAAGCTGGAAAAAATAGACTCAAAACCGGTGTTCATTATTTCGCTATCTGTTTTCATACGCTGTTATCTTCTTGAATAAACGTGAGAGGGTTCACCACATTAAGATCGGTTATTTTACGCGCCGTCTTTATCAATTGCTTATCCGTCGTTATAAAATAATCGGCCTTAACCGGAAACGCACAGCCAAGTAGGGTACGCTGTGCGTACCTTTCGGCATTCAATGCTACGCATAGCGTACCCTACGCTCCATTATTCAAACTGCCAGCTCATCCTTTAACTCTGGATGATCGTGCATCAATTTTAACAAACATATTACGCCACCCGGAGGGTTAAACCTGCCTTGTTCCCAGTCGCGTAATGCGCCACCGGAGTTTTAATCAAATCAGCCAAGTAGGGTACGTTGCGCGTACATTTCAGCTGAGTCGGCACGAAATGCAGCCCCCTAATCAACCTGATTATTTATTTATCCCAAGCCTGCTGCGCCTTTTCCGATAAAGATTCCACCGTTTCATCCGGCCAAAGTTCCCGTTGCCATTGGGTATAATCGAATTTGTCGCGTTTAAGCAAGGCGATAAAACGTTCCGCATCCACCATCCCTAAGCTGGAAAAAATAGACTCAAAACCGGTGTTCATTATTTCGCTATCTGTTTTCATACGCTGTTATCTTCTTGAATAAACGTGAGAGGATTCACCACATTAAGATCGGTTATTTTACGTGCCGTCTTTATCAATTGCTTATCCGTCGTTATAAAATAATCGGCCTTAACCGAAAACCCACAGGCACAGTGCAAGGCGTCTTTAACGTGCAAACCAATCGCCTGATATTCCTGCGCTTTTTTAACAATGTTTTCTGAAGCTGGCACCCAATGACTGAACTGACTTTTCCATTTCCTGATTTCATGCTTGTGGTTGATATAGGGATTTTGGTCGTTTTCAAATTGAAGAATATATGACCAAACCAGCTTAAACCTGCCTGCTAAGATATTTTCCTGGATGTAGAGCTTCGCCTGCGTTTCCAAAAAAACATTAACATGCTCCTGATCATCGTAAGGCCGGTTAAAGCAACAGTTGTCTAAATATATCAACATAATAAATTGCCTGTTAGTCTCGTAGGGTACGCTGTGCGTACCTTTCGGCATTCAACGGTACGCACAGCGTACCCTACAACTGCTGTTGTTTTTTCTCGTCAATCGCCTGTTGCATCAATCGGGTTAAGATCGCGCTTTTGTTTTCCTTTTCAAACAGCTGGTTGAATTCCTGCCTGATGTCATCGGGTACGCTAAAGTTTACGGTAGCCATGATGTCGCTTGGTTGTTGAAGTATTCAACAACCGTATAGCATTATTGAAATTTGTATCTCACAACTCATCTGGAACAATATCAAAAGTCTTGAAGGTAGATTGCGGATGTCTCGAATCCTTGTTCCGGTGTCCCTTCAAAACTCCCGGTATTAAATACGCTCGGCTCATATTTTTCGTTGCTGTAAGTGAAAAATGCCATGCTCCATCGCTCTTCGTTTCCGAAAAAACGTAACCGGCACAAATGTAGCGGTATGTTGCTGCACCGCTCAAGGTACTGTTCACGCGTCTCCCCCGTAATAAGAAGCAGTGACTCAGCGGGTTCCGTAGGCTCAGTGTAAGCGTCTATGTAACAGAACACTCCGCGAAAGCGTATTCCTAAGCGGGTGAACTTTCCGGCATAATGAGCCTCAGCATAGGAGCGAATCCGCCGCTCGGTGCGCTGCTGAACAGCAGCAGGAATCTTGACTCCGCCAGAGTGTGGATCGGACACCCATTTATACATGGTATTTCTCCGTTTTAAAATGTTTCGTCTAGTTCTGAAAAGTTTATATTTTTACTTCAACGGTCTACAGCGTTATTACCCCTTTACTGCGATTTTCCATGCGCCGCAGCAATTCGGTCATAATCAAGCGATACAACTCGTCGCCCAGATATTTATCCTCGACGCCGCTATCGATATTGGGGTTGTCATTGACTTCTATCACATAGCCTTTGCCGTCTTTTTCCTTTACATCCACGCCGTATAATCCGTTGCCTATCGGCTGGGTCGCTTTTAATGCGGCGTCCAGCACGGCTTTGGGGACTTCAAAGGTCGGCAAGGTGGCAAAACTGCCAGTATCGATTCGGCTGCTGCCGTGGCGATAAATCTGCCAGTGGTTTTTAACCATGTAATAGCGACACGCGTATAAAGCTTTGTTGTTGAAAATGCCGATACGCCAATCGAAATCGGTGTAGAAAAACTCCTGCGCCAACAATAGCGCGGATTTTTGGAACAGTTCATCGACCTTGAGTTCCAGCTCTTTCCTGTCATTCACTTTAACGATGCCGCGAGAAAAAGAGCCGTCAGGGATTTTTACCACCACCGGAAATCCGGCTTCCGCTTCCACTCTGTCCAAGTGGGCGGCATTGCCTTTATGCAGCAGCCAAGTCTTGGGCGTCGGCACGCGATGGGTGCGGAACAAATCGGCCAGATAGACTTTGTTGGTGCAGCGCAGCATCGAAGTCGGATCGTCGATAACCACCAGCCCCTCGGCCTCGGCCTTTTTGGCGAAACGGTAGGTGTGGTGATCGATGTTGGTGGTTTCGCGGATGAACAAGCCGTCAAACTCGGGCAGGCGCACATAATGTTGCTGGGTTATCAGCTCTATTTCAATACCCAGTTCCCGGCCGATTTTGATGAATTTTTTCAGCGCGCCGCGGTTGCTCGGCGGCAATTGTTCTTCGGGGTTGACCAGTATCGCAAGATCGAAACGCGCCGCTTTACGGGCGCGGCCTTTGCGCCAGACTTTGGTGCTGAATTTATCCAATGCGTCGGCAAAAACGGTTTGCATCGCATCATCCAGATGACGGTGCGACACGGCCTTTAAGCCGACGATTTCCCACTGTTGCCGGCAGCGTAGCGTTACTTCCAAAATGGGACAGGAGAAGCGTTCGAACAGCTGTCTGGCAAGTTCTTGAAAGACAGGATCGGGCGTGGTGCCGAAATAACTCATCAAGGTTATTTCCCTGTCCTTGTCGGCGCTTTTAAATGCGCGCTCCAGCGTCTGCGACAAATCGTCAAGCTGAAGCCGGTACAGCGATTTTTTGCCCAAATCGTTCAGCGCCTTCACCGAAGGAATAACGTGATGCCCCCTGGCCTCGGCCAGCAGCGAGCAGTAATAGCCGTCGGAAAGATAACGATAGCTGCCGCAAAGATTGATGATGCGGACGCGCTGATGCGACTCGCCCTGTTCGGTCGCAAGATAATTTTCAAAGGTGATGACTTGGTCGCTGGGATAATAGGGATTCCAATCGGAAAGATCATCGACAACCAGCAGGGTGCGCGCCATAGCAATAAGATCCTGTAGTAAGTTAAGCCATAATTCTGGAACCTGTCAGTTGTTTGCACAAGGAGTTTTTATGGCTATTGATAAATATTTCCTGATTGACTTAACTGGAGCTATGCTTAAGAAAAACTTCAGGTAACCGTCATGTCCTATTGTCTTCCTCTTGCCGCTATCGATACCGCCGTTTTTCCGGGCAGCTATGCCGCCGCCCGGCGACGCTGGCTGGCGCAGTTAAATGATCTACCCCGCCCTACGCGATGCCTGCCTTATCCCTGCACCGGCAGCGGGCCTGAAGGCGAACAGCTGGTGACCGACACGGTCTGGATCGGCCCGGAAGACGCCTCTCGGGTACTGGTTTTGCTCGGCGGAACGCACGGCATTGAAGGCTTTGCCGGTAGCGCGATACAGATCGATCAGCTGGGTTTGCTTGCCGAAGCGCTGGTCGTTGTTCCGGCCGATACGGCAATTTTGATGATTCATGCGCTGACGCCGTGGGGTTATGCCTGGCAACGGCGCTGCGATGCGGACGGCGTTGACCTTAACCGCAATATCGTCGATTTTTCGGACCCCTTGCCTGAAAACAAAGACTATGACCTGCTCAAAGATGCGTTTTATCTAGCGGATGCCGCGCAACGGAAAATCGCCCTTGCCGAATTTGAACAACAGCATGGCCGCGTGGCGCTGGAAAAGGCGGTCAGCGCCGGGCAATACAGCGATCCGTCCGGGCCGTTTTACGGCGGAACAGCGCCCGCGCACGGCAGGCGGGTCTGCGAAGACCTGATGCGCCGCTATGCTTTGCAACAGCGGGATTTGGCGGTCGTCGACCTGCACACCGGGCTGGGCTCTTACGGCTATGGCGAAATCATTTGCGACCATCAGCCGGACAGTACCGGAACGCGCGCTGCCCAAAACTGGTACGGCGATTCGGTGGCATTGCCGCTGCTGGGCACGTCCACTTCGGTTCCGAAAACAGGGCTACTGGATTATGCCTGGCATGCGATCATGAATGAACGCAGTTGCTACATCACCCTGGAATTCGGCACTTTCAGCACCGATCAACTGTTTGAAATCCTGCTGCGCGACCACCAACTGTGGGCGCAAGCCGATAACCGACAAGCACGCCTGGAACACAGCAAGGTCATGCGCCGTCATTTTTGTCCCGACGATCAGGCTTGGCGGGAAATGGTGTTGTTCCGCGCCAGACAAGTCATTGCACAAGCCTTGCGGGGAGTATCGTCTTGAGCATTTTAATCCGCCCCGCCCTGTTAGCCGATCTCGATCAGCTGGTAGCGCTTGAAAAAACCTGCTTCGACACCGACCAGTTAAGTCGGCGCAGTTTCAAACACTGGATAACCACCGAACATCGCGCCTTGCTGGTTGCGGAGCAGGCAAACGTAATTAGCGGTTATGTGCTTATTATCTATCACCCCGGCACCCGGCTGGCCCGCGTCTATTCATTGGCCGTAGCGCCTGCGCAACGAGGCGCGGGCACCGCCAAATTGCTGATGTCGGCAGGCGAACAGGCCGCCAGTGATGCGGGCAGACTGTATCTGCGTCTTGAAGTCAGCGTCGATAACACTGCGGCGATCAAGCTTTACCAAGCGCTGGGCTATCAGAAATTCGGCATCTACCGGGATTACTATGAAGATCACAAAGACGCGCTGCGTTACCAGAAGCGCATCCGCCGTTATCGCGATACCTTGCAGCATCGCTCGGTGCATTGGTTAAGGCAAACCACGCCGTTTACCTGCGGCCCCGCATCGCTGATGATGGCGATGCACGGCTTAAACCGGGCGTATCAACCCTCGCAGGAAGAAGAGATCAATCTGTGGCGCGAAGCCACAACCATTTTCATGACCTCCGGACATGGCGGCTGCCACCCGATAGGCCTGGCGCTGGCGGCAAAACGCCGGCACTTTACCGTTGAAGTTTGGGTCAACCAGACCGGAACGCTGTTTATCGACGGCGTGCGTAATGAGGAAAAAAAGCAGGTCGTGGAATTGGTCGACAACTGCTTCAAGCGCGAGGCGAGGGAGCAAGGCATCAAGATACATTACGCCAATATCAGTCAAAACGACCTGATCGGCGCGTTCAAGTCGGGGGCGATACCGTTGATCCTGATCAGCACCTTCCGAATGGACCGGAAAAAAGCCCCGCATTGGGTAGTGATGAGCGGCTTCGACGACGACTGCCTGTACATGCACGATCCGGACCCCGAAGAAGGACGGCAAAGCGAAATCGATTGCCAATTTATTCCTATCGCCTGCGAGGATTTCGATAGGATGTCCAGTTTCGGCAAGAACCGGCTCAGGACGGCGGTGATTATTTGGCCGGGTTATGGTTCAAGTCTACCAAACATGTCATTATGAACAATTTATATGATGGCTCTTAAAAACTAAGCCAAGGGCTAAATCGCTACTTGCAGTAATTCGTAGCGCCAAATGTATTCAAATTTAGACCCTCGGTTAGCCAATCATTTTTAATGTGAGAAAGATATGAATATTAACGCCAGCATCATTGACCAACGAATTACCGGGATTATCGAAGATCATCCCGAATGGTTAACGGAAGGAAATGATCTTGATAAAAAGAAATCAGCGGCATTTGTTCTACTTTGCATGGCAACCGCTCTTGATATCACTCTGGAAGAGTCTGCTGAGTTATTAACGGATGGCGGGCAAGATGCCGGTGTCGATGGCTTGCATGTTGGAGAGGTGGAAGATGGAGAATTTATGATTACGATATTTCAAGGAAAATATAAAGTTAAAGATTTGTCCGGTGCAGCAAATTTTCCTGAAAATGGCGTGCAGAAAGCCACGAATACCGTGCAAGTGTTATTCGACCCTTCTCGTAAAGTAGCGTTGAATAAAAAAATCGCGCCTAAAATTGAAGAAATTCGCTCATTAATCAGGGATGCATATATTCCAACCGTCCGAGTCATTTTATGTAATAACGGCGCATCATGGAAGGATGAGGCACAACAATGGCTGGCTGAAGCTGAAAAGAACTACGGCGATAAAGTGAGTTTTTCTCATTTCAACCATGATTCGATAGTCAAAATTTTACAGCGCAGTAAATCAGTTGATACGCAATTGGTTTTGAATGGTAAGGCCATCATTGAAGACATGAATTTTCTCCGTGTACTGGTCGGCAGAGTGTCCGTTCAAGAAATACAAAGACTGTTTAATCAGCACGGAGACAAGTTATTAGAAAGAAATATTCGCCGTTACTTGGGATTACATTCAAATCGGGTGAACTTGGCGATTCATGAAACACTGACCGATCCAAGCAAATCGGATAAGTTCTATTTCTATAACAACGGAATCACCGTGGTATGCGATAAATTTGATTACAACGCTTTCCAAAGAGAAGACTATCAAGTTCAAATCAAAAACATGCAAGTGATAAACGGTGGACAGACTTGTCGTACTATTCAGGAAACGTTTAATGATGCCTCGTTTATTGTTCAACCTGAATCGGCCTATGTGATGATTCGTATTTATCAGCTGGCTGAAACAGAAAAGGATTTTGTCAGAGATATTACCTATGCCACAAACAGCCAAAATCCAGTCGATCTACGCGATTTACGATCAAACGATGACTTACAAAAGCAGCTCGAAATAGGCATTCAAGATTTGGGTTATACCTACAAGCGGCAACGTGAAGAGGGTTTAGGCGGTTCTAGCGTAATTAGCAGTTCAATTGTTGCCGAGTCGGTTTTGGCGATCTGGCGAGCAAAGCCGCATCAGGCCAAGTTTCGACGCAAAGAGCATTTTGGCAAACTCTATCAAGAAATATTTTATGATTTGAATGCGGCACAGGCTTTATTAGCCGTGATGATTTTCCGTGCTGTGGAAAATGAACGAAAAAGACCGACGCAAGCAAACCCAACCGAATTTTTACCGTACGCATCTCATTACATAAGCATGTTAATCGGCAGAAACTTATTGTCGGATCAAGGAATCGCTTTCTCGGAGATTTCCCATCGAACAATTAAGGCATTGGTCGATGCTTTTGATTCACAACAATATCAGTATCACCAAAATGCTATTACAGAAATCGAAAAAGCACTGTCAGCTTGCTATGGAGAAAGACACATTTCCCTTCAGCAATTGTCGGCGACGTTCAGACGCGGTGATTTACTTGAGATGCTGAATATTTAAACCATGTTCACTTTAGCTTTTTCAAAATATATGCCATTTTCGGCTTGTGTTATTAAACCGATTCAACGATAATAGCCGTCCTTTAGCCAGTACGGCTAATGTTTAATGGTGATCGTGTCGGTCCTCTCGCAACGATACGCTGTAAACCCCGCCAGGCCCGGAAGGGAGCAACGGTAGCAGCAGATTCGTGTGCCGGGATGTGGCTGGCATGATCGCCACCCAACTCATACTTGCCTTTTGAGCCTGCCATGAATTATCAGGTTCTCGCCAGAAAATGGCGTCCCCATAATTTCACAGAAGTTGTCGGACAAGAACATGTAGTCAAATCGTTAATGAACGCTTTGCAACATGATCGGCTTCATCACGCCTATTTATTCACCGGAACGCGCGGCGTCGGCAAAACCACCATAGCCCGGATTTTAGCCAAAGCCATCAATTGCGAAAATCTACAGGACTTCAATCCCTGCGGCGAATGCCCTGTGTGCCGCGATTTGGATGAAGGCCGGTTCATGGATTTAATCGAGGTCGATGCGGCATCGCGCACCAAGGTTGAAGATACCCGCGATTTACTCGACAACGCGCAATACGCGCCCAATCAAGGCCGCTATAAAGTCTACCTGATCGACGAAGTACACATGCTGTCCGGGCACAGTTTCAATGCCTTGCTAAAAACCCTGGAAGAGCCGCCGCCGCACGTCAAATTCCTGCTCGCCACTACCGATCCTCATAAAATCCCCGTCACCGTACTGTCCCGCTGTTTGCAGTTCAATCTCAAACGTTTGCTGCCCGGCCAGATTTTTACCCAAATGGAGTTCATCCTCCGGCAAGAAAACATTGAGGCTGAATCAGGCGCGTTAAAATTGTTATCCCGCGCCGCCGACGGCAGTATGCGCGACGCTTTAAGCCTGCTCGACCAAGCCATCGTTTACGGCAACGGCAAAGTCGCCACCGAAGAAGTCTACGCAATGCTGGGCACCGTGGCGCAGCAACCGGTTGAGGCTATTTTAACGGCGCTGGCCGAAGGCGATGCTGCGGCGATACTCGATAAAATAAACGAGATAGCCAATTTGACCCCGGATTTTAGCGATGTGTTGCAACAAATATTGCAAGTCCTGCATCGCATCGCCTTGCTGCAACAAATCCCTAACGCCATCGATCATGATTTCGACGTGGACATGATTGCGGCATTGGCAACCAAGCTCACGCCCGAAGATGTACAGCTTTATTACCAGATAGGCCTGATAGGACAACGCGACCTGGATTTAGCGCCCGATCCGCGTAGCGGTTTTGAAATGGTCATGTTGCGCATGCTGACCTTCAGGCCGGTCGGCGCAACATCGGCGCCGGTTAAACCGGTTCAGGTTCGCCAGTCTATTAACAAAGCCCAGGCGCAGCCTGCTTCCAATCAAGCGCAACCTGTTTACAATACAGCGCCAACAGCGACGCAACCCGTCGCAATCGCTGAAAAAAAACCTCCGGAAACCGCGCCCCAACAACACGATGCCAATTGGATGGACATGATTGCCGCAATGAAGATTAGCGGTTTAACCCGAGAATTGGCCCATAATTGCGTACTGGAAAATATTGACGATAGCGTCTGCACCTTGATTCTGGACCCTGGACACAAACAACTGCGCAGCGCCCGCACCGAAGAAAACCTGCAAAAGGCGTTACAGGCTTATCGTAGAACACCCTTGAAATTGGTCATCACCACCGAAAAAACCACCACAGCCACACCCGCCGTGCAATTGACCAAGGCCCGCGAAGACAAGCAGCAGGCGGCGATTGACGCAATTAATGCAGACGAAAACATTCAAGCTTTAAAAGAACACTTGGGGGCCAGAATCATGCCCGGCACTATAGAACCGATTTAACGAGACAGGAGAGAAGCAAATGAAAAACGCACTCGGCAACATCATGCAGCAAGCCCAAAAAATGCAGGACGACTTAAAAAAAGCCCAGGAGGAACTTAACGCCATGCAGGTCATGGGCGAGTCCGGCGGCGGCCTGGTAACCATCCTGATGACCGGCAAACGCGAAGCCAGAAAGGTAACCATCGATCCGTCCCTGCTCGGCGACGATAAAGACATGCTGGAAGATCTGGTTGCCGCGGCCATCAACGACGCGGTCAATAAAGTCGCAAAAATGAAAAAGGAAAAAATGGCCGACGTAACCGCAGGACTGCCCTTGCCTCCCGGATTCCAACTGCCTTTTTAATATGCACAAAAAAGGTTTATTGGGGCAGTTGATACAGAATTTATGCTGTTTGCCCGGCGTCGGCCCTAAAACCGCCCAGCGCATGGCGTTTCATCTGCTCCAGCGCGACCGCAACGGCGCCAATATGCTGGCCCAAACGCTGTTGCAAGCCATTGAAAAAATGCGCCATTGCAGCCAATGCCGCACCTTGACCGAAGGCGAACTGTGTGAAATCTGCGCCGATAATTCCAGAGACGACGCCATCCTCTGCATCGTGGAAAGCCCTTCCGACGTCTGGATTGTCGATCAGGCAACGGCATTCAAAGGCCGTTATTTTGTGCTGCACGGGCGATTATCGCCGCTGGACGGCATAGGGCCCGACGAACTTGGTCTGGACCGGCTGGAACTACAACTGGCGACCGGCCATATCAAGGAACTGATCCTGGCGACCAACTCCACAGTTGAAGGCGAGGCCACCGCCTACTTCATCAGCGAGCTGGCCAGGAAACATCAAGTCCCGGCCAGCCGGATTGCCCACGGCGTACCCATGGGCGGCGAGCTGGAGTTTACCGATAGCGGCACCTTATCGCATGCGTTTAACGGCCGCATAGAAATGTAAAAGCCGCCCGGCAACCTGCCCCTGTCGCCATAAAAACTCAAGCACAATTAAAGCGTTATCCTGAAAACCGGCAAAATTCAATCAATCCTTAAACAACGCACAAAACCATCGCTTTAAATGTTAATATAAGGCAATGCTTGAGAGAAAACAGCCTACTCAATACGGAGTTGATTTTCATTATTCATCGACAAGCGCGATTGCAAAAGCCTTCGATAGGGCATTTGCATATCATGCCGATTTTTAAATCGCCTCCGCACGCCGCACCTGCCGGAGAGGAGGACAAAAGCACCGACCATGCTCGATGCGTATAATTCATCTTAGGCTCAAGACTTGCGCTCTTGCACGCAGTGCAACCGGCACAAACACCATAACATAACTATACGCGTCCGCCATGACTAGATCACACCAAGAGCCCCCCATTCATTTAGGTTCTCCCGGCGAAGAAATCAGCATGCAAGATCTTCAGTCGATCAAGCATCGATTTAAACGCTTGAGTCAACTTCGCGAACAGCGCGTTCAAAAGTTTCTGCATCCTCGACAACGGGTATTTTTAGAATTATTGCCTTTGCTTTTTCATGGCAACTTTACGATGTTGCCGGGATTTATTTCCCAGACGACGCCAGCCGGAATACCTGAATACCATCCTGACACTCACACCTTAATCAGCGCCAGGCAGTTGGCATCGACTTTCAATTATACCCGTCCGCCATCGCTCCTTTATCCTATCGAAGGACTCTTTTTGATGAGCGGTATCGGCGGTATTGTATTTTCGGAAACCAGCGATATGAACATCTGGTTATGCCATCAATCCGACTTATTGCCTGACGCCATTAATGAACTGCAACAAAAAGCCTCCGCTATAGAAGAGTGGTCTAAATCGTTAGAACTCGACGTGCGTTTTTGGATCATTGACAGCAAGCAATTTCGCCTCGGTAAAAACGCCCCTTCCGCTACGGCCTTCCCCCATCACGCACAGCATCATTTGCTGCTTGAAGAATTTTACCGGACGGCAATCTATATAGCCGGAAAAAGCCCAGCCTGGTGGCTGGTTCCGCCTCATGAAGAAGCCAATTACACCCACTATATAAAACACCTCGTAACCAATCGCTTCATTCCCGAGCATGAGCTGATCGATTTCGGCGGCTTAGAAGACGTCCCTGCCGACGAATTTACCGGTGCAACCCTCGGGCACATTTATAAGGCACTGCATTCGCCGCACACGTCGTTCTTAAAACTATTGTTGATGGAGAGCTATGCCAGCGAATATCCAAAAACCGAATGGCTATGCCAAGACATAAAAAATGCCATTTATCAGGGCAGTTTTATGACAACCGACCTCGACCCGTATTTACTCATTTACACCAAAGTCGAACGATATTTGCAAAATGCCCGTAACCAGGAAAGATTGGATTTCGCTCGGCAAAGCTTTTATTTAAAAGTCGTGGGACCGTCCGACGCCACCCTGAATACCACGATCCGTTCATCCAAAGATCGCTATATCCAACAGATTGCCCAACTATGGCATTGGCCTGCATCGACTATTGATGAGATTAAACAGGTTCGCTCATGGAACATACAAAAAGCAACGGCGGAACATACCATTATTGTGCGGCAATTGACCCACTGTTACCGCATGATCCTAGGATTCGCCAAAAACCATGCCAGCCAAGACCAGATAAATGACAATAACCTGAAACTGATCGGCAGAAAACTCCATTCATTTTTAGAAAAAAAACCGGGTAAGATTGAAATCATTACCACGCATGCCGACATTCACTCAAAAGAAAGTGCATTATCTATCGTAGAAAACAGCGCCGCCAAAATCGATGGCTGGGCTTTATATCCAAAATATGTACAGATGACGACAGCGGCAGATTTTGAGCCCATTCAAAAATGCCGGACCTTAATAGAAACGCTTTGCTGGCTGCTTATCAACGGCCTTTATCACAAGCATCTACTGATCAATTTCAGTTCGCATTCCCTTAAAATACCGGATTCGGAGCTGCGTTCGATTTTAAGGCAGATTAACCTTTTCTTTAGCCATAACTTTACCTTCGACGCCCCGCTGGACGTCTACCAAACCCAAAAGATCCCGCTGCATTCAATGATTCTTATCAACATGGGAATCTCGGATGGCGAGCGCCTATGCGTTATGAGCGAGCGGCGCTCCGACCCATTGAGTTACGGCATAACCCGGCAGTGCTTTATCCAAACCATCAGCTGCATATCATTATCCAGCTGGAGCGAGATTACCACCAGCCATGAGGATGGCCTGGATGGACTGTTCAAGTGTTTAGTGGACATCATCAATCACAACCAAAAGCCGCTGTCTTTGAAAAACGTAAAGTTTGTCTGTCATATGCCAAAGCGGGCTAGAGACATTATTTTTCGCGTTGAAGTCATATTCAGCATTTTGGTCAAGCTTTTTTCCACGCCGCAACAAAATCACTCGCCCCGTTACATTTTACCCGGCGGAACTTCATTTTATGTTTTCCAATCGGTAAATCAGATCCTGAGCTACAAAATGCTGGCAACCGAAAAACTGTTGTTAGACGAAATAAACCGTCCTCAGGAGCAGTTCAGCTCCATTCATTTTGACCAGGCCGTCTTCGAAAACACCCCAATTCGCCTTATTTACACCATGAATAAGCCGCAAGCGATCCAGCTTTTTTATTATGACAACAAGACCGACATCAGTGTCTATATTGTCGACGAAAGAGGAGCCTTGTATACCCAGCAACATCGCAAGGCGAGCGCCGTCCATCTACTCAAGCACTACGCCGCTTTTCTACAGTCGATCATCAGCCGTACTCTGTTTGAAAACTTCGTGGATATTGAATATTACGAACTAGAGAAAAATGCTGACGACCTCTTTTCCTGTAACCTTGTGCAGCTGAATAGCGTTGCTTTAAATCAGGAATTAAGCCTTCGTATCACCGGCGAAGACACCGATGACGGCATTATCTATACGATTTACTGCAACGAAAAAGAGTTTTCGTCGCTTGAACACGGCAATAAAGTCTTTTACGCAGCGTATCAGCACATACATCAACTCAGAAACGTTAAGAGTAATTACCCGATTTATATTACCGATATAGACTTGCCCCTGACTGCATTTCGGATCAACAACCCCGCGCAACTGCAAACCATTCATTATTTGAATTACAAACAAAAAATTGAAGACAAATTTAATATTTAACGTAACTATTCAGCGTGTCTGAAAAAACCGCAAATTGCTGAAAGAACTCCCCCTCTCCCGCTGGAGAGGGATGTTGTACTTCGCGCTGAATAGTTACTATTTAACACTTTGCGGCGTCCCAAGCGCCAGGGAATCAAGCGGCCGCAATGCCTCAAAATATTCCGTTAACAACGCCTCGCCATACCTCCGTTCAAGGACAACATGCGCAACCTTTTAGTCTGAAGCCGATGGGGAGATCCGCCCCGAACCCTTGGACTGCGCAGTAGAAGAAGCGTATATTCTAAAACCAGCAATTCTGACCGACCGGTCGCTCATACAAAAAAGGAAAAAAATAATGACTGATTGTTTATTTTGCAAAATGGTTGCCGGGACTATCAAACCGGATGTGGTTTTTGAAGATGAAAATATCCTGGCTTTCAGAGATATTAACCCTCAAGCACCGGTACACATATTGATCATCCCGAAACGCCACATTGCAACGTTGAATGACATCGATGATGCCTTGCAGGCAGGTCGACTATTACAAACCGCGGCAAAACTGGCTAAGCAGGAAGGCATAGCGGAAGCGGGTTACAGAACCGTATTTAACTGTAACAGGAAAGGCGGACAGGAGGTTTATCACCTGCACTTACATCTGCTGGGCGGCCGGCAAATGACTTGGCCTCCGGGTTAAGCACATGAAAAAATGCACCGGTCGCGTTCGCATGGACATCAAAACGCAGTTTATATTCTTCATGGCGCTATGCGGCCCGATTACTGCGTCGGCGCTGGACGAAAATTCAACCCTCACTATTACCCCGCTGCTCAAAACAACCACCAGTTGGGACGGCAAACCGATCGTCTATCCCAAAGGACAAAGCGAAGTCACTGCGCTGATCGTTGAAATTGCGCCGGGGGGCGAAACCGGCTGGCACGAACACCCGGTGCCGGCGCTCGGCTATATCCTCGAAGGCGATCTGGAATTAAGGCTTGCCGGCGGCGCGGTTAAAGTGCTCCATCAGGGCGATGTCGTACCCGAGTCGATAGATGTACTCCACAATGGCCGCAACATCGGCGAAGAGCCGCTCAAAATCCTGGCGTTTTTCATAGGTGCGGTCGATAGTAAACTTAGCGTTGCACATCCTGAATTTGCGCCGCCGGCCTTGCCTGACAAGGAGTGATGACATAAAAAAAAGCCCGGCAGGCTTTATCGCCTCCGGGCTTTTTTGCGTTAACAACAACGCGTTATTTCTTCATTTCTTTTTTGAATAGCGCATCCAACTTCTGGTTGGTTTCCTGGCTGTACTGCTTTGAATTATCAATCGCCTCCGCTTTCGGCGCTGCTACGGCAGGCGCGGTAACGACGGGTTCCGGGCTAGGCGCTTGAACTACCGCGGGCTCTTCCTCCTCGGACTGATCTAAACGAAATACCGGCCCGTAAGAAGTGTCCACATCAAAATTATCCCAAATATACAAAGGCTGGGCGATTGGCTTGGTAGGAATCGGCAGGGTAAGCAAATCGGCAATTCCCACTCCCATGCGTCCGCCCATGTTTACCAGGCCTTTAAACGCGCCCCCGACAACGCCGTAAAAAATGTTGCTTTTATTGGTCGTGTTAATGATGTTTTTGGGGATTTCCAGCGCACCGGCGGTCAGATTGGCAAAAGCATTCAGCGCCTTGTTGCCAACCTTACTGCCATAACTCCGATGTTGCGTGTCAGTCGCTCGGTTAACCGGCGCCGTGTTGCCATAACCCTCCTGCATATCGGCTTGAGCGATAGGCGTATAGGCAGTCGCCAAGCCGGTGAATAAAAAGAACACAAAATAACGACTGAGTTTACGCATAGCAAATCCTGTTGGTTAGTTCAAATAGTGAAATCAGTATAGCAGAGCTGCAACTATTTACCGATCCGCGCCTTGGCAAAGGCGCTAGCCATTGAACCCTGCGCAGGAGCAGGTTGTTTGGGTTTGTGTATGACCGGTTTTTGATGGCTCCGTTCAGGCTTGGCGTCGCCCAGTTCGGGACTGGTTTTCATCGACAGCGAAATGCGTTTGCGCTCGACATCGACCTCCAGCACCGTCACCTTGACCATCGCACCGGTTTTAACCGCATCCCTGGGATCTTTGACGAAAGTATCCGATAAATGAGAGATATGCACCAAGCCGTCCTGGTGTACGCCGATGTCGACGAACGCCCCGAAATTGGCGACGTTGGTAACTACGCCGTCCAGCCTCATGCCGACTTCAAGGTCGGTGATTTTCTCGATGCCCGCCTTGAACTCGACGCTTTTAAATTCCGGCCGAGGATCCCGGCCGGGCTTTTCCAGTTCCTGCAAGATGTCGGTCACCGTCGGCAAACCGAAATGCTCGTTAGTGAAATTGGCGGGATTCAAGCCGCGTAGAAATTGGCTCTGGCCGATCAGGTCGCGGATCGATTTCCCGGTCCTGCCGATAATGGCTTCAACCACCGGATAAGCTTCGGGATGCACCGAAGACGCATCCAGCGGATTATCGCCGTTCATAATACGCAAAAATCCCGCCGCCTGCTCATAGGCCTTGTCGCCCAACCTCGGCACTTTTTTCAATTGCTTGCGGTTGGTAAACGGGCCGTTTTCATTGCGGAACGCGACGATATTTTCACTGATGCCGGCGGACAAACCGGACACCTGTTTCAGTAAAGCTACCGAAGCGGTATTCACATCGACGCCGACCGCGTTGACGCAATCCTCGACCACGGTATCGAGGCCTTTAGCCAACTGAACCTGATTCACATCGTGCTGGTACTGGCCGACGCCGATCGATTTGGGATCGATCTTGACCAGCTCCGCCAACGGATCCTGCAAGCGTCGGGCAATCGAAACCGCGCCGCGCAAGGACACGTCCAGCTCCGGAAATTCCTTGGCGGCCAATTCGGACGCCGAATAAACCGACGCGCCCGCTTCCGACACGGTGATCTTGGTAAACCTCAGTTCGCTGTGCCGTTTCATCGCATCGGCCACCAGTTGGTCGGTTTCGCGGGAACCCGTGCCGTTGCCGATGCTGACCAAATCGACGCTGTGTTTTTGAATCAGTTTTGCCAACGTATTTATCGCCCCATCCCAGTCCTTGCGCGGCGGATGCGGATAAATGGTATCGGTCGCCAGCAGCTTTCCGGTCGGATCGACAATCGCAACCTTGACCCCGGTGCGTATGCCGGGATCCAGGCCCATCGTCGCTTTGGGACCTGCCGGTGCGGCCAGCAGCAAGTCTCTTAAATTGCTGGCGAACACCCTGATTGCTTCCAGCTCGGCGGCTTCGCGCAACCTGAGTTTCAAGTCCAGGTCGATGCGGGTGTACAGCTTGATTTTCCAGGCGAAACGCGCCGTTTCCGCCAACCAGGCATCGGCCGGTTTTGAGGTATCGGTAATCTTAAGATGGCGGGCGACAAACTGGGCGCAAAGATCGTGCTCTTCTTTGTCCTCAGCGCCGGGTTTAAGCGTTAGATTCAGCAAGTCCTCGTTGCGCCCGCGAAACAACGCCAAAGCCCGGTGCGAAGGGATTTTGTTGATCGCTTCTTCGTAATCGAAATAGTCCTTAAACTTTGCCGCTTCCTGTTCTTTGCCGGTCACAACCGTCGCATGAACAATGCCTTTTTGCCAGATGCGTTCGCGCAGCTCGGCCAACAATTCGGCGTCCTCGGAAATGCGCTCCATGATGATCTGCCGTGCGCCATCCAGCGCCGCGGCAACATCCGGCACGCCTTTATCCGCATCGATATAGCTTGCTGCGACTTGCTCGGGAATCAGGTTGCGGTCATCCAATAACGCATCGGCCAACGGCTCAAGCCCTGCTTCGCGGGCAATCTGTGCTTTAGTGCGGCGTTTGGGTTTATAGGGCAAATACAAATCTTCGAGCAGCGTTTTAGTGTCGGCATCGATAATCGCTCTTTCCAACTCCGGCGTCAGCTTGCCTTGCGAAGCGATACTGTCCAGAATGGTTTTTCGCCGCGCGTTAAGTTCGCGCAAATAGCCCAAACGCTCTTCCAACAACCTCAATTGAGTGTCGTCCAGACCGCCGGTGACTTCTTTCCGGTAGCGGGAAATAAACGGGACAGTCGCGCCCTCATCCAACAAATTCACAGCAGCGCTGACTTGTTTGACGTTAACAGCTAATTCTTCGGCAATGCGTTGTATTACATCCATTTCTTGAATTCTTGTGCAGTTTAAGATGAGCGCATTGTAGCAGCAAGGCATGGCTTAGATAAAAATAAGCGCATCATATCGAAGCCATATTAGGATATGCCCGGCAATAACGTGAACTTATCGTTCCCACGCGAAGCGCTCATCGTTATACACAAGTATCTGCGGACTGGGGCTGGACGGGGTTTGCAACCCCGTCCGAAACGTTTGGCGGATGAAGGTATAGACGTAGTTATCGAAAACGGTAGGGACGGGGTTGCAAACCCCGTACCGCTCGGTCAGCGCTGCTTGCAAAGCAGGCAAAGCCTGCACTCCGGCTTTAAACAAGAGCTGGAAACTTATATTCAGGCACTTATTTTCAGCTTTATTGAGGCGACGCAGCCTACTTATCTACACTCGAATCAACAGCCGATAACGTGCCTGCTTCCGGTTTCGCTGCCGTCGGAAACTGGCCGGCCTGCCAGTTTTTATCCACGGATTCGATGGAGTTCGCCAGGGTCTTAATATCGTAATTCTCAATAAAGGCCGGTAAAGGATCGAGCCCCAATGAGACATAAACCCGGCCCAGCGAACTTTGAATGCTGGCATAGGCTTCAAGCGTTTGTAAGCGCGACATTAAGGCGTTGGTCGTCGCGCGAATCCGTTCCAGCTGGGTTTTGGCGTCATTTTCGGCATCGGTAGCGATATGCTTTGAAATCTTCTGGTTGATGCCATCCAGTTCCAAGGTGCGCTTATACTGCTGATCCGCCACTAAAAACTGCTGGTAGGCTAAATGAACCTGCGTCAATACCGCCATGTACACCGATAAGCGACGGGTATCCCCCAGTTTTTCCTGGGCGTCTATCTGGCTAAAGCGCGCCGGGGCCGAGATCAACTCCATCAAGTTCTGGCTGATGATGCCGCTTAATTCCAGCCAGTTGTTGTTTAACAGGTAGGAGTTGCTGTCATGGTTATAACCAGTCTTGAATTCAATGCCGGGCAGCAAGCGCAGCATGGCTTTATGGGCCTCTTCCGCGGTAATGCGGTTGTTGTAGATTTCCTCGCGCAATTCAGGACGTAATTGCAGCGCCATATCTTCCATTTTGTCGATCGGCAATGAAAATCCGGGGGCTTCCAGCGCGCTGTTTTCAGGCAATTGCAGCTCAAATTTCTGGCTGGGCGAGAGGCCCAACAATGAAGCCAGTTCGGTTTTGGCGAGACGCAGCGTTTCCGAGAGTTCTTCCAGTTTGCGAATGATTTCCAGCAGGTCTTTTTGATATTGCAGTATTTGCAGCGGCGCGGCCAATCGTTCGCCTTCGATGTTCTGTGCGTCTTTCAACGCTTGTCTGGCGCTATCCAGGATTTTATCGATCTCGCTTTCCAATTGTTGGGTGCCGGCCATCCGCCAAAATGCGGTGCGGACATCCTGCATCAATAATTGAGCGGTTTTTCGGCGGCTTTCTTCGGCAACCAACACCCGGTTGGCATCCTGCTTGGCTTGAAAGTAGCTGACGCCGAAATCCAGTACATTCCAGCTGAAGGTGAAGTCGTACACTTTGCGCGACCGGTCTTGGGAGGTCGATGTTTCCAGCGACTGACGGCCGGTGGTGGTGGAACGGCTGCTGGATGCGCTGAAATTATCGCGCCCCCGGTAACCGGCCGAAGCAATCAGGTCGGGCAATAAGTTGTATTTTGCCAAATCGGACTGTCCGTCAGCCACGGCATGTTCCATCATTTTAACACGGTGATTAAGGTTGTATTTTAGCGCTCTGGCCATCGCTTCGTAGACGCTGATGGGCGCTGAAATAGGTTCCTGCTTGGCAAAAATGACCTGCTTATCGGCATCCAGCGATGTCTTTTGTTCAACTTGCGTAAGGGGTTCCGGCATGATGGCGCAACCGGCTAACAATACAATACCGGAAAGTCCGGCGACAAACTGGGGGGTTGGATAGTTCATGATGATTTTTTATTGATATTATGTTGAAAGAATTACAGGCGGCTCTACCGCCTTGTTTTACTGCCATCAGGTTAAAGCATAACCTCGGTAAGGAGCCACCCCGAGCGGTGATCGTCCCTTACGCGAAAGCTATGCGTTATTTTAAATTCCCGCTTTTTATATTATATCTCAAGCGGCGTCCTTATCCTCGCCAACCAGGCTGGCCAGACTGTCCAGCAGTTTTTGCCGCTGAAGCTCAAAACCTTTACTGCCCACTCGCTGCAACTGCTGAGTCAGGCCGGGCCTGCCGGCATGGACCAGTTGCTTATCGGTTTGCTTGAGTTGGCCTTGCTGGTTTTGCCCTCGCCCTTCCTGTCCCTGCGGATTGTTCTCTTGGCCATCATCCGGCTGTTGATCTTGCTGCCGATTTTGTTGCGGCGCTTTGTTCTTTTGCGGCTGCACCTTGATCAAAACCACCACCTGTTTGCCCTGGCTGTCCTTGATGGTGACTTTCACGGTTATCGGGCTGGTCACCACTGCGCCCTCTTTGACCGTAACGGCTCCGGTGCTGGGGTTAACGCTGATAAACGACGGCAAACTTTGTCCGCTGGACTGTGCGGCGGTAATGGTTATCGTCCCGGAGGTGTTCAACCCGGCAAAGGCGCTGGACGGAAGGTTAACGGTGCCGCCTGTGGTACCGTTGCCTCGCGCATCGATGCTCAGCTTCATATCTACAACGATGGTCTGATTGGCATTGGAGCCGGAATTGCTGTTGCTGTTATTACCCGAGTTGTTATTGCCTGAAGTATTGCTGTTGCCGGTATCCGAACTCTGCGTATCACTCGCATTGTTGTTCCTGTCGGCGTTGCCGGTATTATTACCGGTACCGGTACCGGTATCGGTATTGCTGCCGGTATTATTACCCGTACCCGCGTTGCTCCCGCTATTGTTGCCTGTATTGGTATTAGCGTTGTTATTGACTGAGCCCGAGCCTGAATCAGAGACGGGCCTGCTGTCGCTATTCCCAGTCTGTTGATTAAGGTTGATAGCGGTTGAGTTGACGATGTCGACTGCCGCGCTAACGACGCTTTCAACCGTGCCTTGAGCGTCCGTGTAACGGGCGACCACTGTTATCGCTTTGCCTGCTTGAGCTTCTGTCGGGACATAGCTGTCGCCGGTTGCACCCGCGATGTCAATACCGTCCGCTTGCCATTGATAACTGACGACGCCCAGGCCGTCACTATCAGCCAAGCTGTTGGCGGCAGTCAAGGCGGTTCCGACCGAGGGCGTTCCGCTAATAGTGACTGCTCCGGTCGGTAAAGCATTGACCGGATTCACTGTGATGGTAAAGGTCTGGGCGACGCTGGTATCGACGCCGCCGTTAGCCGTACCGCCGCTATCTTTGATCGATACCGTTACCGTTGCACTACCGTTGGCGTTGGCGGCCGGGGTGTAACTCAGGTTGCCGTTGCTGTCGATAGTCGGCTGTACGCTGAACAATGCGTTGTTGTTATTGCTGATGTCAAAGCTCAGGGCTTGGCCGTTTTCATTGGCTGGGCCGTTGCTGAGTCCGGTCGCCCAGCCGCTGACGGTTTGCGCGCCGGCGTCTTCGTTGACGGTTTGGTTAGCGCCCTTGGTAAAGGCGGGGGCATCGTTGACTGAATTCACCGTGATAACGAAGGTCTGGCCGGCACTGGCATCGATGCCGCCATTCGCGGTGCCGCCGCTGTCCTTGAGCGACACCGTTACCGTTGCGCTACCGTTGGCGTTGGCGGCCGGGGTGTAGCTCAGGTTGCCGTTGCTGTCGATAATCGGCTGTACGCTGAACAATGCGTTATTGTCATTACTGGCGGTAAAGCTCAGAGTTTGACCGCTTTCATTGGCAGGGCCTGTACTCAAGCCGGTCGCCCAGCCGCTAACGGTTTGCGTACCGGCATCCTCGTTGATAGTTTGGTCGGCGCCCTTGGTGAAGCCAGGAGCTTGGTTAACCGCGCTCACCGAGATGATAAAAGTCTGGCTGGTACGGGTATCGACTCCGCCATTGGCAGTGCCGCCATTGTCCTTGAGCGACACGGTAACCGTTGCGCTGCCGCTGGCGTTGGCCGTCGGGGTGTAGCTCAGGTTGCCGTTGCTGTCGATAGTCGGCTGTACGCTGAACAATGCGTTATTGTCATTACTGGTGGTAAAGTTCAAGGTCTGACCGCTTTCATCTGCCGGACCTTGGCTAAGGCCTGTCGCCCAGCCGCTGACGGTTTGCGCGCCGGCGTCTTCGTTGACGGATTGGTTAGCGCCTTTGGTAAAGTCGGGGGCATCGTTGACTGAATTCACCGTGATAACGAAGGTCTGGCTGTCGCTGGTATCTATACCGCCATTCGCGGTGCCGCCGCTGTCCTTGAGCGACACCGTTACCGTTGCGCTACCGTTGGCATTGGCGGCCGGGGTGTAGCTCAGGTTGCCGTTGCTGTCGAGAGTCGGCTGTACGCTGAACAATGCGTTGTTGTTATTGCTGATGTCAAAGCTCAGGGTTTGGCCGTTTTCATTGGCGGGGCCGTTGCTGAGTCCGGTCGCCCAGCCGCTGACGGTTTGCGCGCCGGCATCTTCGTTGACGGTTTGGTTAGCGCCCTTGGTAAAAGCGGGAACATCGTTGACGGCCGTAATACTGGTATTAATGGTATTCAGGTTAGTGGAAACGGCTGTTATGCCGCCGTTAATCGCACTATTGGCGGTGACGCGGGTTTCAGTGCCGCCGGTAGTGCTGCTGAAACCGGCTTCATAGGTATTATCCAGAACGCGAATCGTCAAGCCCGCCGGTGTGCCGTTAAAATTCGCTGCCGGAACAAAGCGTAACCGGGTGGAGGATGCCAGCGCCAAGGCTGTCGCATTGTCGCTGACCGCACCCACGGCTTTCCAGTTAACCCCGCCGTCGCTGCTGTATTGCCAAGCGCCTTCCAGGGCGGCGTTGGCAGTGTTACCCACTACCACAATACCGGGGCTGGTAGCCGCTGCATCGACATCCTGAAAGTTATAGCCGGTTAAAGCGCTGATTGCGACGCCCGTTGGGTTAGCCGTGTCTTCGTTGACGGCAATCAAGCTTAGCGTGCCGACACCGGTTGGGGAATCATTAACGGAGGTCGACACCACGGTGGTGACGGCGTTATTGGTAGCCACTACGCCATCATTAACGCTGATAGCGAAAGTGGTGGTTTCAGTCAGATTCGAGCTGACGCGATTAACAGTTGGCGTAAATACCAGCGCACGGATTGCCGTAGTCGCCTGCGCCGCCGTGCCGGTAAAGCTGTACACGCCGGTAGCTGCATTGTAACTGCCGCCGCCCAGGTTCGACAGTGCGCCCTTGGCTGCGTCATCCAACGTTACGGTTACGGTTTGGGTTTGCGCCGGGCTGTCCACATCATCGATAGTAACGGCAGTAAACGGCGACTGGGTCGCATTATCGTTGACCGCTTGGCCTGCGCTTGCTCCGGCGATAGTCGGTGCGTCGTTAATGGAAGTCGATACCATTGTGCTGACGGCGTTGTTCACCGTATTGCCGGCTGCATCGGTAGACACGACGGTAAAGGTAGTCGTTTCAGTCAAGCTGGGAGTAACCCGGTTAGCCGTTGGCGTGAACACCAGCGCATTAACCGCGGTGGTTGCCGCTGCCGCTGTGCCGGTAAAACTGTAAACGCCGGTAACCGCGTTATAACTGCCTCCGCCCAGGTTCGACAGAGCACCCTTAGCAGCAGTGTCCAAGGTAATGGTAACGGTTTGGGTTTGTGTCGGCACCCCGGTGTCGGCTATTACCAACGCGGCAAAAGGTGCTTTAGTGGCATTATCGTTAACGGCTTGAGCCGCTACGGCACCTGAAATAGTCGGCACTACGGTGTCGATCGTCATGTCCAGTCCGGTCGAGGCGGTGCCGGTATTACCCGCGACGTCGGTGGCTTTGGCGGTGAGGGTATGCGTACCCGCCGCCAATACGGAACTGGTTATGCTCCAGTTGCCGCCCGTAGCGACCGCAGTGCCGAGTACGGTCGTGCCGTCAGTATCGTACAAGGTCACCGTGGAACCCGCCTCCGCCGTACCGGTGATCACCGGCGTAGTGACGTTGGTGATTTTGTCGCTGTTTAGGATGCCGCTGTCGCTGGCTGCGGACAGTACTGGCGTGGAAGGTGCTGTCGGGGCTAATGTGTCGATGCTGATGCTCGGCGTGGCGCCCGCGCCGCCGGCGTTGCCCGCAGCATCGGTATAAGTGGCGCCCGCTACGGTGATGCCGGCGTTGCCCGAGGCCAAGCCGGCGGTCGGCGTGAAGGTCGCGGTGCGGGTCAGTCCGGTGCCGCTGATCGCGCCCAGGCTTCCGCCCGTCACCACGACGTCTCCGCTGCTGCCGTCCCAGCTAAAGGTTACACCCGGATCTTCGCTGAAGGTAAAGGTCACGGTGGCGGTTTCGCCCGCTTTCACTGCCGACACGTTGCTGGTAATCGCCAGGGTCGGCGCGACGGTGTCGATGCTGATGCTCGGCGTGGTGCCGTTGCCGCCGGTGTTGCCCGCCGCATCGGTGTAGTTCGCGCCCGCCACGGTGATGCTGGCGTTGCCGCTGGCCAGGCTGGCGGTCGGCGTAAAGGTCGCCGTATACACCGTGCCGCTCACGGCGGTGAAGCCGCTCAGCGCGCCACCCGTGGTGACCACATCACCCGCCGCAAAATTGGCGGTCGCTTCGCTTAAAGTAAAGGTGATCGTCGCGGTCTCGCCGATCTTGACTGCCGACACATTGCTGGTAATCGCCAGGGTCGGCGCGACGGTGTCGATGCTGATGCTCGGCGTGGTGCCGTTGCCGCCGGTGTTACCCGCCGCATCGGTGTAGTTCGCGCCCGCCACGGTGATGCTGGCGTTGCCGCTGGCCAGGCTGGCCGTCGGCGTGAAGGTCGCCGTATACACCGTGCCGCTCACGGCGGTGAAACCGCTCAGCGTGCCACCGGTGGTGACCACATCACCCGCCGCAAAATTGGCGGTCGCTTCGCTTAAAGTAAAGGTGATCGTCGCGGTCTCGCCGATCTTGACTGCCGACACATTGCTGGTAATCGCCAGGGTCGGCGCGACGGTGTCGATGCTGATGCTCGGCGTGGTGCCCGCGCCGCCGGTGTTTCCCGCCGCGTCGGTGTAGTTCGCGCCCGCCACGGTGATGCTGGCGTTGCCGCTGGCCAGGCTGGCCGTCGGCGTGAAGGTCGCGGTATACACCGTGCCGCTCACGGCGGTGAAACCGCTCAGCGTGCCACCCGTAGTGACCACATCACCCGCCGCAAAATTGGCGGTCGCTTCGCTTAAAGTAAAGGTGATCGTCGCGGTCTCGCCGATCTTGACTGCCGACACGTTGCTGGTGATCGCCAGGGTCGGCGCCAGGGTGTCGATGCTGATCGACGGCGTGGTGCCCGCGCCGCCGGTGTTGCCTGCGGTATCGGTGTAAGCGCCGCTGGCGACGGTGATGCTGGCGTTGCCGCTGGCCAGGCCGGCCGTCGGCGTGAAGGTCGCGGTGCGGGTCAGTCCGGTGCCGCTGATCGCGCCCAGGGTTCCGCCCGTCACCACGACGTCTCCGCTGCTGCCGTCCCAGCTAAAGGTTGCACCCGGATCTTCGCTGAAGGTGAAGGTCACGGTCGCGGTCTCGCCGATCTTGACTGCCGACACATTGCTGGTGATCGCCAGGGTCGGCGCGACGGTGTCCAGCACATAGGCAGTGCTGCCGGTGGCGCTGCTGTCGTTGCCAGCCGCGTCGGTGATCTTGAACGTAATCGAACTGCTAGCGGTCAAGGTAACGCCGTTCCAGGTTAGCGTCGTGCCGGTAACTTTGTTGGTGATGTCCGTCCAGGTCGTGCCGTTATCCAGCGAACCGTAAACAATATCCGTTCCGGCCGGCGCTCCGCTCAAGGTCGCGGTGATTGTTTGTGCGGCCGTGCTGGTGATGAAGTCGGTCGAGCTGGTACCGGTGTCGGCGGAAAAAGCCAAGGCGCTGAAGGTTATGGTCGGCGCCGTGGTGTCGAGCACATACGCTTGGCTGAGTGCCGTGCCATTATTGCCCGACGCATCGGTGACTCGCACTTTGAGGGTGTTGCTGGCGGTCAGGGTTTGGCCGGCCAACGACCAGGTATTCTGGCCGGTGGTGTTGGTCGCCGTGGTCCAGGTGCTGCCGTTATCCAACGATACTTCGACAATCTCGCCGGTTACGGTGACGCCGCTCAAGGTGCCGCTGATCGTTTGCGCCGCGGTCTTGGTGATGAAGTCGGTGCTGCTGGTGCCGGTGTCGGCCGAGAATGCCGCCGTGGCTACCGTTGTGGTCGGCGCCGTGGTGTCGAGCACATACGCTTGGCTGAGTGCCGTGCCATTATTGCCCGCCGCATCGGTGACTCGCACTTTGAGGGTGTTGCTGGCGGTCAGGGTTTGGCCGGCCAGCGACCAGGTATTCTGGCCGATGGTGTTGGTCGCCGTGGTCCAGGTGCTGCCGTTATCCAACGATACTTCGACAATCTCGCCGGTTACGGTGACGCCGCTCAAGGTGCCGCTGATCGTTTGCGCCGCGGTCTTGGTGATGAAGTCGGTGCTGCTGGTGCCGGTGTCGGCCGAGAATGCCGCCGTCGCTACCGTTGTGGTCGGCGCCGTGGTGTCGAGCACATACGCTTGGCTGAGTGCCGTGCCATTATTGCCTGCCGTATCGGTGACTCGCACTTTGAGGGTGTTGCTGGCGGTCAGGGTTTGGCCGGCCAGCGACCAGGTATTCTGGCCGGTGGTGTTGGTCGCCGTGGTCCAGGTGCTGCCGTTATCCAACGATACTTCGACAATCTCGCCGGTTACGGTGACGCCGCTCAAGGTGCCGCTGATCGTTTGCGCCGCGGTCTTGGTGATGAAGTCGGTGCTGCTGGTGCCGGTGTCGGCCGAGAATGCGGC
>Ga0208269_100214_pt1 | contig 36388 bp, 27 predicted proteins | sample LakWasMe88_LOW11_2_FD_183912 | JGI IMG/M metagenome (GOLD analysis project Ga0208269, IMG submission 183912) | Freshwater sediment methanotrophic microbial communities from Lake Washington under simulated oxygen tension - Sediment Metagenome... | ecosystem: Environmental > Aquatic > Freshwater >...
TGTCGAGCGCGTCGCCGTAGAACTATTGTTTCAATAGCTGGTTGGGCTACTCCCATAAGCGCTAGAGGCCGATTTCCCCCATATTTGTTAAGTTGCAGACTTGTCCGATGGGTCGGTTAAATTTTGACGAGTCATTGGATGGATAGCCAGGGCCGTCAATAGCCGCGCAGCAGCATGTCGAGGGCGGTTTCTATTTCCAGCATTTGCGCTTTGGCGCTGTTGCAGCTCTGGCGCAATTCGGACTGCAGGAAAACGGCAATGCCCAGTGGGTGCAGGTGCACCGTTTGCTCGCCCACCGCGATGGCCGGGTTGAAGCGCTCGGTCATGCCGGGAAAGGCGCCGGGCCGGGCCAGCGGGACGCAGACGCGTTCGGCAAACTGGTAGAGCAGGTCGCTCTGGATTTCCAGCACAAAGGGGAAGTCGGCCCGGTCTGGCTCTATGGGGTTGGGGTAGATGTCGAATCGCGCCACGGCTCAAACGCCTTCGCTGCGCCAGCGGCGGACGCGCTGCGAATAGGGCTCGCGCTCTGCCGCCCATGTGTTGTACTGCGCGATCTCCCCGGCGTGCTGCTGAGCCCATTGGGCGGTGGAGGCATTGCGGGTGTCGTAGCGAGCGGGTTCTTCCTGCACCGAAGTTGTCAGGGGTACGACTTTGACCGGGCGCATCACGATGCTGCCGTCCTCCTGCGTTTGCAGGTCAAAAAGCTGCCCTGCGTACTTCTTGCCCAGCGAGATTTGGCCGCTGGCGCCGACTTCTTTGAGCATGACGTGATCCCTGTTAAACGTCATGCCATCATGCAGCATGAAAATTTGCTGGTCAAGATTTGGGCATTGCGCCCTTGAGCTGGTACAGCGCGTCGAGCGCCTCGCGCGGACTGAGCTTGTCGGGGTCGATGGCGGCCAAGGCGGCTTCGACGCGGCTGGGCGCCAGCATTTCGGGCGCGGGCGGTGGGGCGAACAGGTCCACTTGCAATTTCCCTTCACCGGCCCGCGCCTCCAGGGCTTCCAGCGCGTGGCGCGCATGGTTGAGCACGGCGGCGGGCATGCCGGCCAGTTTTGCAACCTGAATGCCGTAGCTGCGGCTGGCCGGGCCGGGGGCGATTTCGTGCAGGAAGACGATGTCGCTGCCCGATTCGGCCGCGCTCACATGCATGTTGACCGCGTGGCGCGCTTTGGCGGGCAGTTCGGTCAGCTCGAAGTAGTGCGTGGCAAACAGCGTGAAGGCGCGGGTCTTGTCGTGCAGTTGGGTGGCAATGCTGCCCGCCAGCGCCAGGCCGTCGAAGGTGCTGGTGCCGCGGCCGATTTCGTCCATCAGCACCAGGCTGTGCGGCGTGGCGGCGTGCAGGATTTGCGCGGCTTCAAGCATCTCCAGCATGAAGGTCGATTGCGCGTTGGCCAAATCATCCGCCGCACCGATGCGGGTGTGGATGGCGTCGATGGGCCCCAGGCGGCAACTCGCGGCGGGCACGTGGCTGCCGATGCTGGCCAGCAGCACGATTAACGCCACCTGGCGCATGTAGGTCGATTTGCCGCCCATGTTCGGGCCGGTGATGACCTGCATGCGCGTGTTGGCGTTGAGCCGCGTGCTGTTGGCGATGAAGGCGCCGCTCGACGTTTCCGCCAGGCGCGCTTCCACCACCGGGTGGCGGCCGGCTTCGATCTCGATGCAGGGCTCGGCCACAAACTGCGGCGCGCACCAGTTCAGGGTGAGCGAGCGCTCGGCCAGGCAACACAGCACGTCGAGCGTGGCCAGCGCCTCGGCCAGGCGGGCGAGCGCCGGCACGTGGGGCTGGAGCTGCGCCAGCACCTGGTCGTAGAGCCATTTCTCACGCGCAAGCGCCCGCTCGGAAGCCGACAGCGCCTTGTCTTCAAAGGCTTTGAGTTCGGGGGTGATGAAGCGCTCGGCGTTCTTTAAAGTCTGGCGGCGGCGGTAATCCTCGGGCACTTTGCCGAGCTGGCTGCTGGTGACTTCAATATAGAAGCCGTGCACCTTGTTGAACTGCACGCGCAGGTTGGCGATGCCGCTGCGTTCGCGCTCGCGTGTTTCCAGGTCGAGCAGGAAGGCGTCGCAGTTGGTCTGGATGGCGCGCAGTTCATCCAGATCGGCGTCGAAGCCGGTGGCGATGACACCGCCGTCCCGCACCAGCGCGGCGGGCTCTGGGGCAATGGCGCGCGCCAGCAGCGCGGTGCAGTCGATGGGCGGCGTCAGCGCAGAAAAAATATAGGTCAAATAGGGCTCTAGCGCATACCCTGCTTGCGCTAGCAGCTCTGTTTTTTGTAGCGTCTGGCCCAGCGCCAGCAATTCGCGCGGGCGCACCTGGCCGAGGGCCACGCGGGCGGTAATGCGCTCCACATCGCACACGCCCTTGAGCGCGGCGCGCAGGCGCGTCCAGCTGCCGTCGCCGCCGTTACTGCCGTCGTTGCGCAAGGCGCTGGTGGCCGAGAGGCGCGCGCGGGCCGGGGCGCGGTCGCGCTCGGGCTCCAGCAGCCAGCGGCGCAGCAAGCGGCTGCCCATGCCGGTCATGCAGGTGTCGAGCAGGGAGAACAGCGTAGGCGCGTCGTCGCCGCGCAGCGTCTTGACGAGTTCGAGGTTGCGCCGGGTGCTGGCGGGCAGGTCGATCAGCTCGCTGCCCCGCTGCACGCGCAGGCTGTGGATGTGCGTGAGCGGCCGACCCTGGGTGTGCTCGGCGTAGTGCAAGAGCGCAGCGGCAGCGGCGTGGGCCTCGTGCAGCTCGTTCGCGCCAAAGGCCTGCAGCGTCGCCACTTGCAGGTGCGCGAGCAGGGTGCGCTCGCCCAGCGCGGCGTCGAACTGCCAGTCCGGGCGCGGCGCCAGCGGGCAGCCAAAAACGCCTTGCTGGCGCAGGGTTTTGAGGTGGTGCTCAAAGCGCTCGGTGGCGCCGGCGCTGTAGATCAGCTCACTGGGCCCAATGCGGGCCAGCCAGGCGGGCAGTTCGTCCAGCGCGCACTCGGCCAGCAGCACGCAGCCCTGCGTCACGCTCAGCCACGCCAGGCCGCAGCGTGCGCGCTTGCCGGCGTGCACGGCAAGCAGGGTGGATTCGACTTTGTCGGACAGCAGTTCGGTGTCGGTCAGCGTGCCGGGGGTCACCACGCGCACCACCTTGCGCTCCACCGGCCCCTTGGCCGTGGCCACGTCGCCCACCTGCTCGGCAATGGCCACCGATTCGCCCATGCGGATGAGGCGTGCCAGGTAGTTCTCCAGCGCGTGAAAGGGCACGCCCGCCATCACCACCGGCTGGCCGGCCGACTGGCCGCGTTGGGTCAGCGTGATGTCGAGCAGGCGGGCGGCCTTTTCGGCATCGGCATAGAAAACCTCGTAGAAGTCGCCCATGCGGTAGAGCAGCAGCGTGTCGGGGTACCCAGCCTTGAGGGCGAGGTACTGCTGCATCATGGGGGTGTGAACCGGAGAATCAAATTTGTCCATATAAATCGATAAATTGAGTTCAACCACCGGATCGGATTGGGACAAATCTGGGCATTCTCAGTGTATTTTGCCAGCCCTCCCAGACAGACTCCTGCGCTCTGGGAAGGCTGCGCGCCTGTCCAAATGATGGAGCGTCCAAGCGTGAGCTGGATTAGGTCGTGCGCGATGTCCTGCAGAGGCGGTTCGAAAAACCGGTGATTCGCTGAACAGCGAAAATTGATTATTTATCAAATATTCGATATAATGCTATTATTCGCTGAGCAGGGAATAACCAGTATCATGACTGAATCGACCGTCGCTGAACGAGCTCTGTTGGAGCGGTTCCTGGAAGCACTCCGGGAGCTGCCGGAGGTGCGCGCCGAGATGGATGTGCGGGAGGCAACCCCGACGGTGTCCTACAAAGTCGATGCCGAGATTCATCTTGACGTCGCCGGAAAGGCGATCGTCCTGCTGGTCGAGGTAAAAAAGACCGCGTATCCCCGGGACGTGCGCCAAGTGCTGTGGCAATTCAAGGCGCTGCGTCAGGCATACCCGCCCGAGGTTCAGCTTCTGCTGGTTGCCGAGTCCCTTTCTCCGGGCGCGAAGGACTTACTCAAGTCGGAGCGCGTTGGCTACTACGACAGTGGCGGTAGCCTGTTCCTCCCGGCCTCGGGGGCCTACGTGTACATCGACAGACCGCCACCGAAGAGGCTTGAGAAATCGGTGCGGTCGCTGTTTTCCGGGCGCCGCGCGCAGGTGCTGCAGGCGCTGCTTATTCATCATCAGGACTGGTTCGGCGTTACTGAGGTGGCAGAACGGGCGCAGGTCGCGCCGTCCACCGTTTCCGATGTACTGGGCGAACTGGAGCGGTTCGATTGGCTCGAGTCTCGCGGGCAGGGGCCGGGCAAGGAGCGCCACCTGCGCGAGCCAGGTGAGTTGCTTGACGCGTGGGCCCGGCAGCTCGCTGGATCAACCGCGCCAGTACTGCGCCGCTATTACGTGCCCGGTCTGAAATCCGATGCCTTGCTGCAGCGTCTGGGCGAAGTCCTCGCTGCGCATGAGGTCGGCTATGCGGTGAGCTACGAGGCCGCCGCGCAGCGCTTTGCACCGTTTCTGTCCGGTATTTCGCAGGTGCGCACGCGGCTGTTGCCAGGAACGGGTGCCGACGCCGCGCTGGCGGAACTCGATGCCCGCGTCGTCACCGAGGGCGCGAACCTCGCCATCATCGAGACCAAATCCACGGGAGAACTGTTGTTCCGTGAGCAGGTTGATAAAGTATGGTTGGCGAGCCCAGTGCAGGTCTACCTCGACCTGTTGCGGGGGGAAGGTCGTGCCAAAGAGATGGCTGAGCACTTGCGGCGGGAAAGGATGGGTTTCTGATGGCCAAGCCCGCAACGTTCGATGGCTACAGCGATCAGTACACCAGTGACTGTGAACGTGTCCTCGTGACGCTGCTGCGCGGGTTGGGGCCATGGAAGGACTCGGTCTACCTGGTCGGCGGGCTCACACCACGTTATCTGGTGAAGGCGCGGCCTCCTGTCGTGCCGGCACACGCAGGCACGATGGACGTCGACATCGTGATCGATCTGCAGATTCTGGCCAACACGGACGCTTATCACACGCTCGAAGAGAATCTGAAGAAGATGGGCTTCGAGCGTGCCGAGAACGACAGGCAGCAAAAGCTTTCCTGGCGTTGGCAGGCCCGCACCGAGCATGGAGCGCTCATGGTGCTCGAGTTTCTGGCGGACGCGCCGGAGATCGCTGGAGGCCGGGTGCAACCGTTGCCGACCAGCGGGACGATCTCGGCCATCAACATTCCCCACTCGTCGATCGTGTTCGACCTGTATGAAGTCACCGAGATCGAGGCAGAACTGCTGGGCGGCGACGGGATCGCCGTTGAAAAGATCAAGCATGCCAACCTGATCAGCTTTTCATGCTTGAAGGCGTTTGCGTTCGACCAGCGTTTCGAGCGCAAGGATGCGCATGACCTGATCTATTGCCTGGAGCATGCCGCTGGAGGTGCTGATGCGGTGGCGCGGGCGTTTCGCCAAGCGCTTGACGGCAAGCACAGCGATGTTGTGAAAAGCGCGCTGGACCTGTTGCGTGTCCGATTTGCGCAGGTTGGAGAGACCGAGGGTTATCGTAAGGACGGTCCGGTTGCTGTGGCCAAGTTTGAGTTGGGCGAAGGCGATGAGCCTGAGCAGCGAGAGGCGAGGGCGTTGCGGCAGCGCGAGGCCAGTGACATCATTGCGCAGATACTGTCTCGTATTGACTGATGGGAAGAACATGGTGACGCTCCCGGACGGCCGATACGACTTGCTGCTGACTGAGCGGCTAATTTCCAATCTGGACCTCGAACGGGCCGACGTGGCTGCGTTGGGCGGCGAGAGGTTTGAGCTTCTGCTCGACGTTCTGACCCGACAACTTTCAAATGCGCTCGAGGACGCTGAGGTCAAAGGCTTTGCCTCAGCCGCACGTCAGGTCGAGATCGTCAACGCCTTGCTCGGGTTGTTGCGCCAGCGACAGCAGGCGGCTCGACCGGGAGCCACGGACCTTGTTGACCTGATCGCTACGCCACCGCAAGTCCTGCGATCAATTCAGCGGGGCAGGCAGTTCCCTGAGGCGCCAGAACTCGGCCTGGCGGTGCCCTGGCTTTTCACCGCGGGTAAGGGATCTCCCTCGCTCCTGCAGGAAATCCGCAAGGAGCTGGCTTCGGCAGACCGAGTGGATATATTGGTGAGTTTCATTACCGTGTCCGGGGTTCGCAAGCTGCACGAGGTACTTCAACGGATCACGGCGCGAAGCGGTCGTGGCGATGTGGCCACTCGGTTGCGCATCCTGACCACGACCTACACCGGTGCAACGGAGGCGCGTGCCTTGGATGAGCTGGCGCGACTGCCCGACTGCGAAGTGCGCGTGTCGCTTGATGGCCGGCGTACCAGGCTGCATGCAAAGGCTTGGTTGTTCCATCGCCGCAGCGGATTCGGATCCGCCTACGTCGGCAGCGCCAATTTGTCGGGCGCTGCGCTCACCGGCGGTCTCGAATGGACAGTGAAGCTGACGCAGCGGGCTCAACAGGCTCTCTTTGATCGCGCTGCCGCCCACTTCGAAACCCTGTGGGCGGACAGCGAGTTCCAACGCTACGACCCTGACGACCCGAGCCATCGTCGGGCGCTGGCTGAGGCTTTGGGCCGGGAGTCCTTCGGTAGCGATGGGCCGGTCACAGTGGCGTTTTTCGACCTGCAGCCCAAGACTTACCAGCAAGACATGCTGGAGCAATTGACCACGGAGCGGGCGCATGGACGGCGACGTAACCTGCTCGTGGCGGCTACTGGTACTGGTAAGACCGTTGTGGCCGCATTCGACTATCGCCGCACATGCGCCGCCGAAGGCGGCCGTCCTCGGCTGCTGTTCGTTGCCCACCGCGAGGAAATCTTGCGCCAAGCGCTGCGAACCTACCGAGAAGTCTTGCGTGATCCGGAGTTTGGCGAACTGCTGGCGGGCGGCAAGGAGCCCGAGCGGTATGACCACCTCTTTGCCACAATCGACAGCATCACCAGCCGCAACTTGGTCAATCGGCTCGGTACCGTGCACTGGCACACCGTGGTGGTGGACGAATGCCACCGGCTGGCCGCAGATCGCTTCCAAGCGTTCGTGACCCACATAAGCCCTCGAATCTTGCTGGGTCTAACCGCCACGCCCGAGCGCAGCGACGGCCAGCCAATCGCCCCGTACTTCGACGCTCGCCCAGATGGCGCGCCTGCCGTGGAGATGCGACTGTGGCATGCGCTGGACCTGCAACTGCTGGCCCCGTTCGAGTACTACGCCTGCGACGATGCCACCGATTTCTCGTCCGTGCCGTGGAACCGGCCGGGCGAGCGGGACGCCATTGACCAACTCGTGACCGGCAACGACATCCGAGCACGGCTGGTGGTGAACGAGTGGCGGCGGCTCGCTTCGGATGCCCGCCGCAGCCGTGCCCTGGTCTTCTGCGTGTCTATTAGTCATGCGCAGTTCATGGCTGATTGGCTCAATCGCGCGGGCTTGCCGGCAGCCTGCGTCGTCGGGGAAACGCCTGCCGAAGAACGCCGGCGCGCACCGCAACGCCTGGCCAGCGGTGAGTTATCCGCTCTGGTCACCGTCGATCTCTACAACGAAGGGGTGGACCTCCCGGCTGTGGATACCCTGCTGTTATTGCGGCCCACGCAAAGCCCGGTGCTGTTCCAACAGCAAATCGGGCGCGGACTCCGGCTGGCGCCCGGCAAGGAGAGTTGCCTGGTGCTGGATTTCGTCGGTCAGCACCGAGCCGACTTTCGGTTCGACCGCTTGCTGTCAAGCCTGACCGGCCTGTCGCGACGCGAGCTGTTGTCAGGTGTCGAGAGCGGCTTTGGCAGTCTGCCGCCGGGCTGCCACATCCATCTGCAGCGCCAGACGCGCGAGCAGGTGCTGCAGGGGTTGCGGACACTGACAGCCCAAAACTGGCGCCGCATGAAGACCGAACTGCAAGCCCACGTGGCACTGCGCGGCCGCGCCTCGGTCAGCCTCGCTGGCTTTCTCCACGACCAGGCCTTGGAACTGGAAGATGTGTATCGTGCTTCAAACGGATCTGGGCGAAGCGGGTGGACCAACCTGAAGCGCGAAGCCGGCTTGATCGTCGCGGAACCAGGGACCGAGGAGGAGTACTTTAGCCGGCGCTTTGCTGGGTTGCTGCACGTGGATGATTCGTGTCGTCTGGATGCCATCGGATCCGTGGCCCGCGACTGGGTAGAGGCACGGCAGGAGGCCAGCAAAGCGTCGACCACAGTGCAGATGCTGGCGTATCAGATTGACGGCAGATATGACCAGAAAGGCAGTGCAGGGGCGTTCGTGGATCGGCTGCATGGTCAACAAGGCATCGCCGACGAATTGCGCGAACTCGCTGCATTGCTCCAGGCACGAACGACTCTGCCAGCAATGCCCCTGCCAGGCATGGAGGACACACCACTCGTCTTGCACGCCAGCTACGGCATTCGCGAGGTGTTGACGGCGGTGGGCTGGCTCACTGCCAATCGACGGAACCCCTTCCAAGCGGGTGTGCTGGCCCTACCTGCCCGGCGAACGGAGCTACTCTTCGTTACTCTGGACAAGAGCGAGGGTTACCACGATCGCATCGCTTACCACGACTACGCGATCAGTGCCGAACGATTCCACTGGCAGACCCAGAACAGCGCCGGGCCAGATACGCTCGCCGGCCGGCGCTATCTCCATAGCGCCCCAGAGGGCTGGAAGTACCAGCTCTTCGTCCGTGTCCGCAAGGGCGACGTGTACCGCGCATGTGGCCCAGTGCTCATGGAGTCTGCGGAAGGCGACCGCCCCATGACGATCATCTGGCGCCTAGCCTCGCCGCTGCCAGTAAAGCTGTTTCGGGAGTTCAGCGTGTTGCGCGACTTGTAAGGAATCTACGAAGGCTTTCGGGCTCCCAGAAGAACTTTGCACGATACGCAACCCGGATCGGTGGCGAGTGGGAAAAATCATCCGACGGGTTCAATGAGTTCTATTTCAAGCGGGCAGTTGCTCGCGGGCTCATCTTCCGCGCCACCGAGCGGATCGTGTCTGCACAGCCTTGGTACAACGGCGGATACCGGGCCAACATAGTGGCCTACACGCTGGCCATGCTCGGCGAACTTGCAAAGCGAAGGAAGGCGTGCGTGGACTTTCCGGGCATGTGGAATGCACAGGGCGTCAATACCGTGCTTGAAAGCTCCATTGCCGTCGTAGCCGGAGTGGTGAACGATGACATCATCAGGCCGCCGGTTGGTATCTCGAATATCTCCGAATGGTGCAAGAGGGAAGCTTGTTGGACGCGGATTCAGACGCGCATTGAAGATGTCGAGAAGCTGCTTCCTCCTGAGTTCCACGCTCAGCTCCTTTCGATCGACGATCAGGCGGCGGAGGTCAGATCTGCCAAGCACACCCAGAAGATCGACAACGGCATCGAAGCGCAGCGGCATGTGCTGGCTGTTCCCGCGGGTGGGTGGGCTCGCCTTCATCAGGCGCTGCTCGAAAAGGAGCTTCTCACGCCAAAGGAGGCCGGAGTTCTCAGGATAGCCATGCAGATCCCCGCGAAGATTCCCACCGAAAAGCAGTGTGCGATTCTTCTTGATGTCCTTGGCAGAGGGCGCGCGGAAGGCATTGTGGTTGAGAGGTAAGTTCTTGGCGCGAGATGAAGCTGCACGAAATTCCGGAATTGTCATGCGGAAGCGGAAAAAAAAGGAGGCAAGACAACTAGGGAGGCTGCGGCAAGAATTCAGAAATTACGCCAACGCACGCTCGGCTATGCACCATTGCTCTAGTCGCATCATGGGGGTGTGAGGTGTGTCGGTCATGCGGTGCGACAGGTTGAGGCTGGCCCTGCTGGGAGTCCCTTCTTTGGGGTTCGCATTGTCCCTGATCGAGCCAAGGCGCTCCAGGAATGCCCCAACGCTTGGCCTGCATAGGGTTATAGGGTGCCGATTCGTTACGTTTTGACATACTATGGTTCGACGTGCCGCGTCTGATCTGCGACGCTTGTTTCCATGCAAGACGTGCCGTCTGCCTTTGCCTTGTTTGCGGGAGATTTTTGCGTGACCGAAACCCCGTCAGTGCTTCAAGACCCTGCTCGTGAGCCGGCGAAGCGCTCTGCGCTGCCCGATGACACGCCGCCGCCGCAGGCTTCGCTTGATGCGGTGCCTGTTGCGCTGCTGGCATTTCGTCTGCGCGGCGCGCAGCTGTGTCTGGTGTCGGCCAACGCCGCCGCGCGCCAAATGCAGGGGCTGCGGGCCGCGCTGTCGCCGGGCGTCTCGGCGGTCAAGGTGTTTGTCCAACTGGCCGGAACGCTGGTGGTTGAGCAACTGGAATCCGTTGCGCGCACGGGGGAGGCGCTGACGTGCCGGCATGTGCTGCGTGAGCAGGGGCGTCTGGTGCTGGCCTGGAAAATCCATGCGCATTGCACTGGTTTGGGCAGCATTTTGGTGACGGTGCAGGATATTTCCGAGCTGGAACAACTGCGCTACACCCTGACCGACACCGAAGCAGTGCTTCACGATACCCGGCGCGAACTGCAAGAGCAGACCGAAGTATTCGGAACCATGGAGAGCATGGCGCGCACCGGCTATTGGCGCCGGATCCGGGACGAGGGCGAGTCCGTGCTGCTGTGGTCGCCGGGGCTGTGCGACATTGCCGGGTTCGAGCGCCAGGAATGGATCGGCACCGAGCGTGCGCTCAGCGGAGTTTTGCCAGAGGATCGCCATGTGATCGCTTCGGCTCCCACCGACGAGCCCGCCGGCGACGTCGAATACCGGTGGCGCCGACCCGATGGCGAGGTGCGCTGGATGCGTTCGCGCACGCGGCGCGCTGCCGTGGAAGGCGGGGTGCTGGTGGAGATGGGAGTGGTGCAGGACGTGACCGATGAGCACCGCTCTGCGGGCCGTCTGCGCGATCAGCTCGACTTCATTCAGAGCATTGCCGGCAGCATTCCAGGTTTTATCTACCAGTGCCGCATTCATCCGGACGGTAGCCACAGCTTGCCGTATGTGAGCGAGGCGGTGAATGAGCTGATGGGCGTGTCGAACCAGCTGGTGCGCCAGGACACCCAGGCGCTGGAGCGCAATGTCCTGCCGTCGGATCTTCCCATGCTGCGCCGCTCACTGGCCCGCGCGGTGCGCACGCTTCGGCCCTGGCATTGCGAATACCGCGTGACGGCACCCGATGGCGCGGTGCGTTGGCACATGACAAGCGCCGCCTTGCAGGCCGAAACAGACGGCACCGTCTTGATGCACGGCTACACCATTGACATCACCGACCGCAAGCACGCCGCGCAAGAGATCGAGCGCTTGGCGTTCTATGACGTGCTCACCCAACTGCCCAACCGGCGTTTGCTGCTCGACCGCTTGCAGCGCTCGGTACTCAGCAGCCAGCGAAAACGCCAGCATGGGGCGCTGCTGTTCATCGATCTGGACAACTTCAAGGACCTCAACGATACCCTGGGCCACGACATGGGAGACCAACTGCTCAGCCAGGTCTCCGAGCGCCTGTTGGGCAGCGTGCGCCAATGCGACACCGTGGCCCGTTTTGGCGGCGACGAATTTGTGGTGCTGATCGACGGTCTGGACGAGGACCCGGCGCAGGCCCGCGTGCAGGCCGATGCCGTCGCCATCAAGCTGCTGCTCAGCTTGAACAAGCCGTTCGAACTGGCAGGGCAGCAACACTACAGCACCCCCAGCATCGGGCTGACTTTGTTCGGTCAGGAGCGCCTGAGCGTGGACGAACTGCTCAAACGCGCCGATCTGGCGATGTACGAAGCCAAAGCCGCTGGGCGCAATACGCACCGGTTTTTTGACCCCGGCATGCAACAGGCGCTGCACGCGCGCTCCAGCCTCGAAGTCGATCTGCGCCTGGGGCTCGCCAATGGCGAGCTGTTTGCCCACTACCAGGCCGTGGTGGACCCACAGGGGAAAGTCCACGGCGTGGAGGCTTTGGCCCGCTGGAACCACCCAGAACGCGGTGCCATCAGCCCGATGGAGTTCATTCCGCTGGCGGAACAGACGGGTTTGATTCTGCCCTTGGGTCAACTGATCCTGCGTGCTGCCTGCGAGCAATTGGTGCGCTGGGCGGCCAGTGCGCAAACGGCGCATCTGAGCATGGCGGTCAACGTCAGCGCACGGCAGTTTCGCCAGCTCGATTTTGCGGCGCAGGTGCTGCAGATTCTGCGCGAGACGGGCGCCAATCCGTGCCGGCTCAAGCTCGAATTGACCGAGAGCCTGTTGCTGGGAGACATCGAAGGCACAGTGGCGCGCATGGAGGAACTCAAGCGCGAAGGCGTCGGCTTTGCGCTCGACGACTTCGGCACGGGCTATTCGAGCCTGGCCTACCTCAAGCGTCTGCCGCTCGATCAACTAAAAATTGACCGCGGCTTTGTGCGCGACGTGCTGACCAATCCGAACGACGCAGCCATTGTGCGCACGGTGCTGGCGCTGGCAGACAGCCTGGACCTCACTGTGGTCGCCGAAGGCGTGGAAACGGTGGAGCAATTGGCCTTCCTTCGCCTGCACGGTTGCGTGCAGTTCCAGGGCTACCTGTTTGGCCGCCCTGGTCCGGTGGGCGGCGTGGAGGCGCTGCTTGACGGCGGTGCTTGAACGCTTGGCTCGGGGCGGGAGCTTTCGGCCATGCTGATGGGAGCCTCCCCGGAGCAGCGTGTGCCCTTGTTCAAGGGCCTTTTGCTCGCATTGCTGGTTTCCGTTGCGGCAGCCTTTGCGGTCGTCGATGTGGTCTGGCAAATGCGTGCTGCCGAGCACCAGACACAGCGCCAGGAGCTGCTTGAGCGCACCAGTGCAGCGCTGGCCGGGCAGACGACGCGCAGCGTACCCTTGGGCGCCGTGGCCTTGATGGGTTTGAGTGAGCCCTTGTTCAAGGCGGTGGCCAGCGGCGCGGAGGCGCCCGATGCCCCTGCCGTGCTGGCCGCTCTGGCCGTGGTCCGCAAGCGCTTTGGTCTTGGCGGCGCGTATGTCATCAATGCCGACGGAATCGTCGTTGCCCACGAAACCCTGGGGCCGAGTTCCACGGGCCTGGATGTGGCTTTTCGCCCCTACTTCCAGCAGGCTTTGCAGGGGCAGGCCAGCGTCTACGCAGGTGTTGGCTCGCAAACCGACGAGCGCGGCTTCTACGTGGCAGCGCCCTTGTATGCGGGCGACACCGTGCAGACTCCGATCCTGGGCGTCGTCATGCTGAAAATGCCGTTCGATGCCATCGACGCGGTATTGGCGGGCACCGGTCTGCCCAGCCTGCTGCTGTCGCCCCAGGGCGTGGTGATGGCAGCCACCCGGCCGGAATGGCTTTACGCACTGGCGCCGCCCCTGACTCAGAAGCGCATGGACGACATCGCACGCGTGCGGCAGTTTGGCAGCCATTTTGACAAGGGCGGGGTTTCGGAGCTGCCGTTTGCGCAGAATGCGACGCAGCTGCTGCTCAACGGCGCAGAGCACGCCATCGAGCGCCACCCTGTCGAATGGGGCGATCCGAACGGACCATGGTCCCTGGTGGTACTGGAAGACCTCGCCCAGATATTTCCGCTGTTCGATCGCTTGCGCTACGGCGGCGTGGCCTTCGTGCTCTTTTTCCTGCTCGGCCTGTTGCTGCTGGAGCTGCTGCGCGGCCGGGCCCGAATGGCTGCGTCGCGGCAGCGCTTGCGGGTGCTGGGTGCGGCCTTGGAGAACAGCCCGGTCTCGGTGGTGGTGACCAATGCCCAGGGTGTCATCGAATGGGTCAACCCCGAATTCGAACGCAACACCGGCTACAGCCTGGCCGAGGTGCGCGGCCGCAAGCCCTCCTTGCTTGCAAGCGGCAAGACGCCGGTGCAAAGCTTCCACGAAATGTGGTCCGCCATGCTGACCGGGCGACCCTGGAAGGGGACGTTCATCAATCGGCGCAAGGACGGAACGCAGTACCAGGAGGCCGCCACGCTCTCGCCGGTGCTCAATGCGCGGGGACGCTGCATTGGCATGGTGGGCCTGCATCTGGATGTCTCGGCGCGCATGGAGGAGCAGCAGCGACTGCGGCGCAGTGAGCGCCGCCTCAAAGAGCTGCTGGAGCAGCAGAACGCCATTTTCGACAACGCCCCGCCGGTGCTGCTTAGCTGTGACGGCCTCATGCGCCGTTTCAACCCCGCCTTCGCAAGTTTGGTGGGCGGCACGGCGGCCCAGTTGCAGGACCAACCCGTGAGCCTGCTGTTTGGGGGCGCACAGCAGCATGCCGCGTTTTCCGCCCGGGTGGCGCCGCAGCTGGCGCAGGGGCTGGCAGTGCGGGAATACTGGGCGGTGCAGCGTTTGGATGGCGTGCGCATGGAAGTGCGCATTTCGGCGCGCGGCGTGCAGGTGGAGGGGTTTGCCCACGCAGCGCTCTGGATCATTGAAGACGTCACCGAGGCGCGCCGCATCGAGGCGGCCATGCGCGAGACCAGCGAGCGGTTGGAACTGGTTCAGGGCGCCGGCAAGATGAGCGTGTTTGACGTCGATCTGCGCACGGGCCGCTGCATCTGGCGCCAGAAGAACCCCGAGGTGGATGGCATCGCCGAGCGCGTGTTCGACGACTGGCTCGCGGCCTGGAAAGAGCGCCTGCTGCCGGCCGATCGTGCACCGGCCATGGAGCGCATGCATGCCGCATTGCAAAGCACGGCCAGCAGCTTCAGCGACGCCTGGCGCTTGCAGCGGTTTGAAGGCGGCGTGCACTGGTTTGCCTGCACCGCGCGCATCCTGCGCAATGCCCAGGGCGAAGCCGAGCGCATGGTCGGTGTCAACGTAGACATCGATGCCTACAAGAAGCTTGAGGACCAGGTGGCTGCCCAGGTGCAGTTTCAGGAGGTGCTGATGGACACCATTCCGGTGCCCATCTTCTACAAGGACGAACTGGGCCGCTACCTGGGCTTCAACCGCGCCTACGAGCAGGCCTTTGGCATCCGGCGCGAGGATTTTCTGGGCAAAACGGTCCAGGATCTGGCCCACCTGTCCCAGGAGAAGCGCGATCTTTTCCAGTTCGATGCGCAAACCGCGCTGCAGGGCACGGAGGCGGTGCACCGCGAAGTGCTCATGCCGTATGCCGATGGCCAGATGCACCACACCCTGTTCTGGCTGCAGGCCTTTCAGCGGCCCGACGGCACGCCAGGCGGGGTGATTGGCACCTTTGTCGATATCAGTGAACGCGAGCGCATGCAGCAGGAACTGCGCCGCGCCAAGGAAGTGGCGGAAGAAGCCACCGCGCTCAAATCCAACTTTTTGGCCAACATGAGCCACGAAATCCGCACGCCCATGAACGCCATCATCGGCATGTCGCACCTGGCGCTCAAGTCGGGGCTCGATGCGCGCCAGAACGACTACGTGAGCAAAATTCAACAGGCGGGGCAGCACCTGATGGGCGTAATCAACGGCATTCTGGATTTTTCCCGGATCGAGGCCGGCAAGCTCCATATCGAGCCGCGTCCCTTCGTGCTCGAGCAGGTGCTCCATGGCGTCGTTGACGTGGTCAGCCACAAGGCGAGCGCCAAGGGGCTGGAGCTGATCTGCGACGTAGCGCCCAACGTGCCGCAGAACCTGGTAGGCGACGCGCTGCGCATCGGGCAGATTCTCATCAACTACACCAGCAACGCCATCAAATTCACCCAGCAGGGCGACATTGGCATCGTGGTCCGCGTACAGGCAGGGCAGGCCAAACAGGTGCTGCTGCGTTTCGAAGTCAGCGACACCGGCATTGGCCTCTCCGCAGAGCAGATCGAGCGCCTGTTCCAGAGCTTCCAGCAGGCCGATGCCTCCACCACGCGCCGCTATGGCGGAACCGGCCTGGGTTTGGCAATCAGCAAGAGCCTTGCCGAGTTGATGGGCGGCGAGGTGGGGGTGCGCAGCGAGCCCGGGCAGGGCTCCACCTTCTGGTTCACAGTGCCACTGCAGCGGGGTGTGCCTGCGCGCCGTTTGTTGCCCCGGCCCGATCTGCGCGGGCTGCGCGTGCTGGTGGTGGATGACAATCTCCATGCGGCCGCCGTGCTCGCTGAAATGCTCCAGGCCATGAGCTTTGACGCGCAAGAGGTGCACTCCGGCGAGGAGGCGCTGGCGGCGCTGGCGCAGGCAGCCACCCAGGAAAGACCTTTTGATCTGGTGGTGCTCGACTGGCAGATGCCCGGCATGGACGGACTGGAACTGGGTCGTCGCATTGGCGAGATGCACCTGCCCAAAATGCCGCGCCGGCTCATGGTGACGGCCTTCGGCCGCGAGGACGTGCTGTGCTCCGCCCAGCACCAGGGCATTGAAGAAGTGCTCATCAAGCCGGTGAGCGCGTCGGTGATGTTTGACACCGTCATGCTGGTGCTGGGTGAAGGGGCGGCACAGGTCCGGCCCACGTCACCAGACCCGCACGGCAGCGCTGCCCACCCCGTTCTTGCCCTGCAAGGGGCCCGCGTGCTGCTGGTGGAGGACAACGAGCTCAATCAGCAGGTGGCGCAAGAACTCTTGCGCGAGGTGGGCGTGGACGTGGATGTGGTTGCCGATGGTCAGCAGGCGGTGGAGCGGGCCTGCACTGTGGCCTACGACCTGGTGCTGATGGACATGCAGATGCCGGTCATGGACGGCCTGGAGGCCACGCGCAGGCTGCGGGCCGAGCCGCATCTGGCGCATTTGCCCATTGTTGCCATGACGGCCAACGCGCTGGAATCGGACCGCCAGCGTTGCCTAGAAGCCGGCATGAACGACCATCTGGCCAAACCCATCGTTCCCGATCGGCTGTGGGCGGTGTTGCAGCACTGGATTCAGCCCGCTGCCGCTGCACCGCTGCTGCCAGGCGCAGCACCCAGGCAGGGCGCTGAGAACACGGTGCTCCCGGCCACCGCCGAGATCGACCTCGAGCAAGGTTTGCACCACGCCATGGGGCGGCGCGCGCTCTATGCCGACACCTTGCGGCGCTTTCTGCAGAGCCAGGAAGGCGCGGCCGAGCGCATCGCCGCTGCGCTGGCAGAAGGCGACGCTGCACAGGCCCTGCGCGAGTCCCATACCCTGCGCGGCCTGGCCGGTACCGTGGGCGCTGTGGCCGTACAGACCTGCGCGGGCGAGCTGGAAGAGGCCCTGCGCGATGGGCCGGCGCACGCGGCAGCGGTGCCACCCTTGGTCGCCGGACTGCGGCTTGCGCTCGACGCCTTGGTCGGGGCGCTGCAGGTCTGGCGCGCGCAACAGGCCCCGTCCCCCAGCGAGGGCTGGTCCAGCGCCAACGTGATGCCTGGCGGTGGATTGCTGGCAGGCGCGTCGGCCAAGGCCGTGCCCAGTTTGCTGCACGAGCTGCAGGCGATGCTGCAGCGCGATGACCCTGCGGCGCGGACTTTTCTGCAAGACAATGGCCGGCAACTGAAGTCGGCCTTGGGTCCGGCCCTGCGGGATCTGCAGAGATCGATCGACCAATTTGACTATGAGGGTGCCCTGGCCGCTCTAAACTTGTGGTTGGAGAAATTCCCGGAGGTGTCCGGCCTGCCCAACGTGCGCCCCCCTACAGGAAGCTGCCATGCAACGTGATGACGCTGTTCAAGTGCCCGCCGAGCGGCTTGTGAGCCAATTGCCCACCGTGCTGGTGGTGGATGACACCCCAGACAACCTGGTCTTCATGTCCGCGCTGCTGGGCGAACACTACCGCGTCAAGGTGGCGAGCAGCGGAGCGCGCGCGCTCAAAGCGGCGCAGGCTGCGCCGGTGCCCGACCTGGTGCTGCTCGACATCATGATGCCGGACATGGACGGCTATGAGGTGTGTCGCCAGCTCAAGGCCAACGATGCCACTCGCGACATCCCGGTGATTTTTCTCACCGCGCGTGTGGATACTGAAGACGAGCGCAAAGGCTTCGCGCTGGGCGCGGTCGATTACGTCACCAAGCCTATCAGCCCGCCGATCTTGCTGGCGCGCGTGCAAACCCATCTGGCGCTCAAGGCCACGGCCGATTTTTTGCGCGACAAAAGTGCCTATCTGGAGCGCGAGGTGGCGCTGCGCACGCTGGAAGTGCAGGCGATCCAAGATGTCACCATCATGGCCATGGCCTCACTGGCCGAAACGCGCGACGACGAAACCGGCAACCACATCCGGCGCACCCAGCTCTACGTCAAGGCGCTGGCCGAGCGGCTGCGCTCGCACCCGCGGTTCGAAGCCGTGCTGAGCAGCCGCATGATCGAACTGCTCTACAAATCTGCGCCGCTGCACGATATCGGCAAGATCGGCGTGGCCGACCACTTGCTGCTCAAACCCGGCAAATTGACCGAGAGCGAGTTTGACGCCGTCAAACAGCACAGCCGCCTCGGGTGCAAGGCCATCGAGAGTGCCGAGCGCCGATTGGGCATGCGGGTGCCATTCTTGAACGTCGCCAAGGAAATGGCTTGCAGCCACCACGAGTGCTGGGACGGGGCAGGCTACCCCGAAGGCCTGGCTGGTGACGCGATTCCAGTGCCGGCGCGGCTGATGGCGCTGGCCGACGTCTACGACGCCATCATCAGCCAGCGGGTGTACAAAAGCGCCGGCACGCACGAGCAGGCCTGCGTGGCCATTGTCAAAGGGCGGGGCACGCAGTTTGACCCCGACATGGTCGACGCCTTCATCGATATTGCCGAAGAGTTTCGCAGCATTGCGCAGCGTTTTCCCGATTGAGCTTCAGGACGGTCAGACCGGCGCGTCGTCTTGGGGCTGATCTGGAGCGTCGGCCGCGCCTTCTTGCGGTGCCAGCGCTTGCTCGGCCTGGCGCACCGCGGCTTTTTCTCCCGCTGTGGCGAACTTGCTGTATTTGCCCAGAATCTGCACCAGTTGCCCGTAGATGCGCGGTGTGCCTGCCAGGCATTCGCGTTGCTCCATGAAGTCGGCTTCGCCGGTGAAGTTGCCAATCAGGCCGCCGGCCTCGGTGACCAGCAGTGAGCCGGCGGCCACGTCCCAGATCGACAGGCCGGTTTCAAAAAAACCTTCGGTATAACCAGCGGCCACGTAGGCCAGATCCAGCGCGGCAGAGCCGGGGCGGCGCAGGCCGGCGGTGCGCTGTATCACGTCGCCCATCATGTTCAGGTAGCTCTTGAAGTTGTCGCCCGGGCGGAACGGAAAACCCGTGGACAGCAACGACTCCTTGAGCTGCGTGCGCTTGGAGACACGAATGCGCCGCTCGTTCAGGAAGGCGCCGCGGCCCTTGGTCGATGTAAACAGATCGTTGCGGCTCGGGTCATAGATGACGGCCTGCTCCACCTTGCCGCGCACGGCCAGGGCAATGCTGACGCAGTAAACCGGAAAGCCGTGAATGAAGTTGGTGGTGCCGTCCAGGGGGTCGATGATCCAGACGTATTCCGAATCCTTGGCGCCATGTTCGCTGCCCGATTCTTCCGCAATGATGCCGTGCCCCGGATAGGCCGTCAGCAGCGTTTCAATGATGACGCGCTCGCTCGCGTGGTCGACTTCGGTGACGAAATCGTTGATCTGCTTTTGCGAGATGCGCACCGATTCCACGTCGAGCGCCGCGCGGTTGATGATGGCGCCGGCGGCGCGGGCGGCCTTGATGGCCACGTTGAGCATGGGGTGCAGATTGGGGGACGACATGGAATTTTTAAGCGGGTGGGCGGCGTGCCAGAGCGGCGCGGCGCACAGGGTGCAGGAACGGGAAATCGCCGGCCGGCGATGCGGGCAGCGACAATAAGCCCCCGATTTTACGCGTCCGGCTGTTGAACCGGCCGGGACCGTCCCATGAAAACCCGTTTTGTCCTGATCCACACCAGCCATGCCGGCAACGTGGGCGCCACCGCCCGCGCCATGAAAACCATGGGCTTCGGCGATCTGGTGCTGGTGGCGCCGCGCTGGCCCAACGTATTGCGACGCGAGGAAACCATCCAGCGCGCCAGCGGCGCCCTCGACGTGCTGGAGAACGCGCGCATCGTCGCCACGCTCGATGAAGCGCTCGATGGCGTGAGCCACCTCTGCGCCACCGCCATGACGCCGCGCGACTTCGGCCCGCCCACGGTGGCGCCGCGTGCGCATTTTGAAACGCTATTGAAAGGTGAGCTGCTTACGTATATGGGACAAGCGCTGGAGGCTGAAAACACTTCAAATTTGGTGTTGGAGGCGCCTGCTTCTGCTCCGGGTGCGCAAAGCGCCGAGGCAGGCATTGCCTTCCTGTTTGGCTCCGAACGCTTCGGCATGGCCAACGAAGACGTGTACCGCTGTCACGTGGCGCTCTCGATCCCCACCAACCCGCAGTTCAGCTCGCTCAACCTCGGCGCGGCGGTGCAGCTCATCGCCTACGAATGGCGCCAGGCGCTGGGAGGTTTTCCGGTGCATAGCAGCACGCCGCCGGCACAGCAGGCCGATGCGCAGCAGGTGGCCGGCATGCTGGCGCACTGGGAGCAGGCGCTCGCTGCCATCGGTTTCCTGGATCCGGACGCGCCCAAAAAGCTGATGCCGCGCCTGAACCAGATGTTCAACCGCGCGCAGCCGACTCAGGAAGAAATCCACATCCTGCGCGGTGTCGCCAAGGCCATGCTGCAGACCGCCGCCCAGGCAAAGCATTAAGGCAATGCTGAAAAAGTCCCTCGCGCGCAGCGCATCCGTGCTTCGGGCGGTCTGCGGCGTTGCAAATCCTCGCCATAGCTGCGGCTATGGCTGTGGTTTGCGCCTTGCATCCCATCCCGACGCACGGCGTGCATCATCGCGGTGACTCATTCAGCATTGCCCTAAACTGGCTACCCGCCTGCTTCACTCTCTCGTTCCCCATGTTCTCCCGCCTGCGCTCCGACATCCAATGCATCCTGGAGCGTGACCCGGCCGCGCGCAGCACGTTCGAGGTGCTCACCTGCTACCCCGGTCTGCACGCGCTGTGGCTGCACCGCCGCGCCCACTGGTGCTGGACGCACGGCCTCAAATGGCTGGGCCGCTTCATCTCGCACCTTGCACGCTGGTTCACGGGCATTGAAATCCACCCCGGCGCCAAGATTGGCGAGCGCGTGTTCTTCGACCACGCGATGGGCGTGGTGGTGGGCGAAACCGCCGAAATCGGCGACGGCTGCACCATCTACCAGGGCGTGACGCTCGGCGGCACCTCGCTCTACAAAGGCACCAAGCGCCACCCGACGCTGGGACGCGACGTGGTGGTCAGCGCCGGCGCCAAGGTGCTGGGCGGCTTCGAGGTGGGCGATGGCGCAAAAATAGGCAGCAACGCCGTCGTCATCAAGCCCGTGCCCGCTGGCGCCACGGCGGTGGGCATCCCGGCGCGCATCATTCCGTCCAAGGCGGGCGAGAGCGCCGACGTCACCGAATCGCAGCCGGTGCGGCCGTTCACGGCCTATGGCATCACCCAGGAAGACGACCCGCTCTCGCAGGCCATGCGCGGCCTGGTGGACAACGCCAGCTCGCAGGAGCACCAGATTGCGCTGCTCTGGAAAGCCATTGAAAAGCTCTCGGCTGGCCAGCACACCCAGGGCTGCGTGCCGGGCGACGCGGCGCTGAAAGAGCAGTTCGAGGCGGGCAAGTTGAATGATCTGATCGGCAAATGACTAGCTATTGAACTAATAGCTACTAGCGCTTATTGCATAAGCGGTAGAGCTATTTTTCTTTAGAGATTCCAAAGGAGAAGCGTGCCTAACAGCCCGTCAGCCCTTCGCTGCGCTTGGGCGCGGCGTTGGTGAAGGCGCGTGCCCCCCAGGCATCCTCAGGCATCCTCAGGCCGCCATAGCGTGTTTCAGTGATGGCGCTATTCGGGCCATCTCTTCGCTACTTCACACGGGCTGAAGAATCTCTTTCAGATACTTCGGTAGCGCACCAAGGCTGAGGAAAGTCAGCTCATACATAGCAGTCAGCCCCGCGGCTTGCTCATCGTCGAGATCGGTGGCGCAGATCACAAAGTGGCTGCGCGGCAGCCCGAGGCGCTTGCGCAGTCGCAGGTACTTGTCGATGTCGCGGCGGAATTCGCCCGACTTGCACTCGATGCAGAGCGGCGTGCCGCCTTGTGGCAGACACAACACGTCGAGCTCATGCAGGTCTTCGTTGGGGAAAACGACTTTCACGCCGCGTGCACAAGAGAACGGTCGACCCGCCTGGTTGGCACGCTCCAGTTGCAGCATGAAGACGTACCACTCCAGCCAGCCACCGTCGAAAAACTGGCGCACCGCAGGCGCCGTTTGCAGTGTCAGGCGAACAATTTTTTCGGCCTTCTGGTAGTGGTAGCGAGCAAAAAACGTGTGGCTGTAGAGCTGGCGGCACAGGTTGTTGATGGCCTGCGCATCTTTTTGCGAGAGATTTGCCAGTTCCAGGTTGACCCAGCTGTGGCTCTTTCGGTAGGCGAACCGAATGCGCTCCATCAGCTCGCCAAAGAGCGCGTATCCGTCGCCGATCAAGCGGGCGGCATCGTCGAAAAAACCGCTGGTGTCGATGAGTGAGTGATCAAAGCGCGCCTCAATCTGGCGCGCAGTGAACCAGGCTTGCAGGGGTGCGTGCTGCTCGGGCGTTGCCAGGGCGCTGGTGTTGTGGAGATCGCCACCCAGGTAGGGCGCAGTGCTTTCCTGGCCTGCCTGATCTTCTGACTGATCGGGCGGCGGCTCGGCATTTTCGCTGGCGCGCAGCGCCGCGAGTTCGCGCGTTGCAGCAAAGTAGCGCTCGACGAGCTTTTCGACGTAGTACACCGTGCCAAAGACGGTGCTGGGTGCGCCGCAGCGCGAGCACGGGGTTTGCGCGCCCACAGGAAGGAGGGCGCCTTCGGCCACGAGGCCACATTGGTTGCAGCGGTAGATCGGCATCGGTCCAAATGGGTGAAATCAGAGAAAAAGACTGCGGTTTAATCTCGCAGCGGCCGCTGCGCCGTCTTGGGCCGAAACGCCTTGCACACCGCTTCGCGCGTCTCCAGGTACGGCCCCCCAATCAAATCGATGCAATAGGGAACCGCAGCAAAGATGCCTGCCTGGATCAGGCTGCCGTCTGCGGCGCTGGCGCCTTCCAGGGTTTCGGCAATCGCCTTGGGCTGGCCGGGCAGGTTGATGATCAGGCTCTGGTTGCGAATCACCGCCACCTGGCGCGAGAGGATGGCCGTGGGCACGAAGCGCAGGCTGATGCTGCGCATCTGCTCGCCAAAGCCCGGCATCTCCTTGTGCGCAATGGCCAGCGTGGCCTCGGGGGTCACGTCGCGCGGTGCGGGGCCGGTGCCGCCGGTGGTCAGCACCAGGCTGCAGCCGGCGTCCACCAGGGCCACCAGGGTGTCGCTGATGGTCTGCTGTTCGTCGGCAATCAGGCGCGGGACGAATTTGATGGGGTTGTGCAGCGCGCGCGCCAGCCAGTCCTGCAGCGCGGGCAGGCCCTTGTCTTCGTAAACGCCGCTGCTGGCGCGGTCGCTGATGGAAACAATGCCGATCTTCACCGACTCCGGCGGGGGCAGGGCGGGGTCAGTCATTGGGTTCGTCTTCGTCGGGAGCCTCGGCCTCGTCGCCGGCATGGGCCGCGCCGCCCAGCGTGGTGCGCACCAGCGCAAACAAGTCGCGGTAGGCGCGGCCCTTGCGCGGGGCAAGGCCTGTGGATTCGGCAACTTTGGCGTCGTGGGCGCTCTGCGCGTCCTTGCGTGCCTGGCGGATCAGTGCGCGCAGCTGCTGGATGTCGGTGTCCGGGTGGTGGGCAATCCATTCGGCCTGCGCGGCGTCTTCGCCAATCAGCCGGTCGCGCCACTGCTCGGCCTGGTGCAGTGCCATCTTCTCTTGTGCCGAGCCACTGTGCTGCACCTCCAGCGCGGCGCGGGCGGCCTCTACCGTGGCCTCGTCGAGCTTGCGCATCAGCTTGCCGACAAACTGCATCTGCCGGCGTTTGCCCTCGAAGTTGGTGATGCGCCGTGCCTCTTGCATGGCGTCGCGCAGCTTGTCGGGCAGGTGCAGGGTGTCCAGCAGATCGGCGCGCAACGTGAGCAGATCTTTGCCCAGATCCTGCAGCGCATCGCTCTCGCGCTTCTGGTCGGTGCGGCTCGCATCGGGCGTACCTTTGAGCTCGGCCTTGAGTTCGAGGTCCAGTTCGCTGCCTTCGGCAACGAACTGGCCGCGCACGTAGTAGCCTTTTTTGGGTTTGCGTGACATGTGGAAATGGGGTTGGGGCAGCACGGGCTGCCCGGGGCGCTCTCCTGATGGAGAAGCCGCAAGTATCATAGCCCTCGCCATGAACCCAACCGAATCCCGCGCCGACACCGGCTTCAGCTATTCCCGTCCTTTCTTCGAGGAGCTGGTCGATCAGGCCTTGAAGCATGCCAAAAAGCTCGGTGCCACCGACGCCGCAGCCGAAGCCTCCGAAGGCAGCGGCCTGTCGGTGGGGGTGCGCAAGGGCGAGTTGGAGACCGTGGAGCGCAACCGCGACAAGTCGCTCGGCGTCACGGTCTACGTCGGCCAGCGCCGCGGCAACGCCAGCACGTCTGATTTTTCGCGCGCAGCCATCGAGCAGACGGTGCAGGCGGCCTACGACATTGCCCGCTTCACCGCCGCCGACCCCATGGCCGGCCTGCCCGACGAGGGCGACATCGCCCCACCCGCGACGCACCGCACCGATCTGGAGCTGTTCTACCCCTGGGCCTTGACCAGCGAGGAAGCGGCGCGCATTGCGCTTGAATGCGAGGCGGCGGCCTTTGCCACCAGCCGGCGCATCACCAACAGCGAAGGCGCGGGCGTGTCGGCGCAGCAAAGCCATTTCTTCACCGCCCACACACGCGGCTTTCGCGGCGGCTACGCCACCTCGCGACACAGCCTTTCCTGCGCGCCCATTGCCAAAAGTCCCGGCAAGCGCGGCGACATGCAGCGCGACGCCTGGTACACCTCCATGCGCGACGCGCAGGAACTTGCCGCGCCCGCTGCCGTGGGCCGCTACGCCGCCGAACGCGCGCTCAGCCGGTTGGGCAGCCGCAAGATGCCCACCACCGAATGCCCGGTGCTCTTCGAGTCGACCCTGGCTGCCGGCCTGCTCGGCGCCTTTGTGCAGGCCGTCAGCGGCGGCGCGCTGTACCGCAAGAGCAGCTTTTTGCTCGACTCGCTGGGCAAGCAGGTCTTTCCGAAGCACATCGATCTGCTCGAAGACCCCTTTGTCCGGCGCGGCAAGGGCAGCTCGCCCTTTGACGAAGAGGGCGTGCGCGTGCAGCCCCGCAAGGTGGTGGACGCCGGGCGCGTCCAGGGTTATTTCCTCAGCAGCTATTCGGCGCGCAAGCTGGGCATGAAGACCACCGGCAACGCAGGCGGCTCGCACAACCTGGTGCTGACATCGCGCCGCACCAAAAAAGGCGACGATCTGGACGCCATGCTGAAAAAGCTGGGGACCGGCCTCTTCGTCATCGAACTCATGGGCCAGGGCGTGAACTACGTGACGGGCGACTACTCGCGCGGCGCCAGCGGTTTCTGGGTGGAGAACGGCGAAATTGCCTTTCCCGTGCACGAGATCACCATCGCCGGCAACATGCGCGACATGCTCAAGGGCATCGAAGCCGTGGGCGCGGATGTGTACAACTACGGCGCCAAGACGGTGGGCTCGGTGCTGGTGAACCGGATGAAGGTGGCGGGGAGCTGAGGGCTGCGGGGATGGCTGGCGAGTGACGAAGCAAAGCGCTGATTCGTTGTGGGTTCACTCTGGAGTGCGGACATCGCCATCGTCGCCTGGGGCGGATAGTGCCTGTCGCTCCAATTCTTCGTCAGACAGTTCGGGTGCCTCGTTGAGAGCCTTGAATTCTTCAACAAACTCGTCCGTGGGCTCTTGCCCTTCTCCGAGCACCTGTTGAATGGTTTGTGGCGCTGCTTTCATTTCTTGCGCTGGGCAACCACCGCCGCAATCGCTTCCCCTACCTGCGTCGTATTCGCCGTGCCGCCCAGATCCGGCGTGCGCGGCCCGTTTTTGATCACTTCTTCCATCGCCGCCACGATGGCATCGTGCGCAGCCCGGCCGGCGCCCTGGCCGTGGGTCAGAAAATCGAGCATCAGCGCACCTGACCAGATCATGGCGATGGGGTTGGCGATGTTCTGGCCGTAGATGTCGGGCGCCGAGCCGTGCACCGGCTCGAACAGGCTGGGGAACAGGCGCTCGGGGTTGAGGTTGGCAGACGGCGCCAGGCCGATGGTGCCGGTGGTGGCGGGGCCCAGGTCGCTCAGGATGTCGCCAAACAGGTTGGTGGCGGCCACCACGTCGAAGCGGCCCGGCTGCAGCACAAAGCGGGCGGTGAGGATGTCGATGTGCTGCTTGTCGAGTGTCACGTCCGGGTAGCCCTGGGCGATGTGGTCGGCGCGTTGGTCCCACCAGGGCATGCTGATGGCGATGCCGTTGCTTTTGGTGGCCAGGGTGACGTGTTTGCGCGGGCGGCTTTGCGCCAGGTCGAAGGCGTATTTCAGCAAACGGTGGGCGCCGTGGCGCGAGTAGACCGATTCCTGGATGACGATTTCGCGCTCGGTGCCCTCGTACATGATGCCGCCGAGCGAGGTGTATTCGCCCTCGGTGTTCTCGCGCACCACCAGGTAGTCGATATCGCCCGGTTTGCGGCCCGCCAGCGGGCAGGGCACGCCTTCAAACAGGCGCACGGGGCGCAGGTTGATGTACTGATCAAACTCGCGGCGGAATTTGAGCAACGAGCCCCACAGCGAAACATGGTCGGGCACAGTGGCCGGCCAGCCCACGGCGCCGAAGAAGATGGCGTCCATGCCCGAGAGCCGGGCCTTCCAGTCGTCCGGCATCATTTTTCCGTGGGCGGCGTAGTAGTCGCAGCTGGCCCAGTCGATGGGGGTGATGTCCAGCTGCAGGCCAAAGCGCTGTGCGGCGGCCTGCAGCACGCGCAGGCCCTCGGGCATGACTTCCTTGCCGATGCCGTCTCCGGCGATGACGGCGATCTTGAACGCTGGGGTCTGGGTCATGACAGGTCCTTCGTAGAGGGGGCAAGGCCTTGAGGCCGAAAATAGCAGTAAAAAATGCCTCTAGCGCACAACCAGCAAGCGTTTGTAGCTACTATTGTTATAGTGATCTACACGCTGCCGTGGGTGATGGGTACGAACGGTCAATAGGCCGCGCTGGCCGCATTCCCCGCAGCGGGCGCTCGGTCAGCGCCAAAGCGGGCGCGCAACTGGCGCGCGGCGTTGGCAAACACCAGCACGTCGACACCCACCGCCACAAAGGTGGCGCCGCGTTGCAAATAGTGCTGGGCCAGCGCCGGCTCGGACGTGAGGATGCCGGCCGCCTTGCCGCTGGCCACGATGGTGTCGATGGCGTGGTTGATGGCCGCCTGCACCTCGGGGTGCGCCGGGTTGCTGCGGTGGCCCATGGAGGCCGACAGGTCGGCCGGGCCAATGAACACGCCGTGCACCCCGTCCACGGCGCAAATGTCCGGCAAATTCTTCATGGCGGTGACGGTTTCGGCCTGCACCAGCAGGCAGATTTCGTCGTCGGCGATGTCCATGTAGTCGGCGCGGTCTGTCCACCGTGAGGAGCGCGCCACGGCGCTGCCCACACCGCGCACACCCCGCGGTGGGTACTGTGTGGCGGCGGCGATGGCTCGGGCCTGCTCGGCCGTGTCCACCATGGGCACCAGCAGCGACTTGGCGCCGATGTCGAGCACCTGCTTGATCAAGGCGGTGTCGCCCTGCGGCACGCGCACCACCGGGTGCGAAGGGTAGGGCGCTATGGCTTGCAGGGCAGAGAGCGTGCTGCGCAGGTCGTTGGGGGCGTGTTCGCCGTCGATCAGCAGCCAGTCGAAGCGGGCGGTGGCGGCCACTTCGGCGAGGTAGGCGTCGGCCATGGAGAGCCACAGGCCGATCTGGGGCTGGCCTGCGGCCAGGGCGGATTTAAAGGGGTTGTGGGCGGGCATGGCGGTGCAGTGGGTGCTCAGACGCCCATCGTAGCGCCAGCTCAGCCAGCCCCCCGCCAGAGCCCAGGGTTCAGTGGGCGCTCAAGCCCGCCAGCGCAGCCTTCACGGCGGCTGAGACCTGGCCCATGTCGGCCTTGCCGGCCAGACGGGTCTTGACCACGCCCATGACTTTGCCCATATCCGCCTGGCCCTTGGCGCCCAGTTCAATGACGATGGCTTGCACGGCCACGGCGGTCTCTTCGGCCGACATGCGCTCGGGCAGGTAGCCTTGCAGCACAGCCATTTCGGATTTTTCCTTGTCGGCCAGGTCCTGTCGGCTCGCGCCCTCGAAGGCGGTGATGCTGTCCTTGCGCTGCTTGATCAGCTTGTCGACGATGGCCACCACGGCGGCGTCGTCGAGCACGATGCGCTCATCGACTTCGCGTTGCTTGCACGCGGCCAGCAGCAGGCGAATGGTGCCCAGGCGCTCGCTGTCTTTGGCGCGCATGGCGGTTTTCATGTCTTCGGTGATTTGGTCTTTGAGGCTCATGACGTGTCCTTTCTTTCTGGATGGGTCGGTGCGGGGTTTACCAAAAAGCGCTCTGGCGTCGTTGCAGCGCCTTGCCGTAGCGGTGCTACTGTCTGCGGCGCTGCGCCTAGCCAGAACACTAAGGGTTTGCCAAAAAGCGCTCTGGCGTCGTTGCAGTGCCTTGCCGTAGCTGCGCTACTGTCTGCGGCGCTGCGCCTAGCCAGAGCACTTTTTGGCAAACCCAGAAACGGAACTCGGTCGGGTGTGGTTACTGTGCCTAGCCAGATAGCCTTTTGCAAACCCTGAAACGGAAAAACCCGCGCTGGGCGTCCCTGGCGCGGGTTCTTGCAATCTGGAAGAAGCTTCCGATCGGCAGATCAGTACATCTTCTTGGGCAGCTGCATGCTGCGCACGCGCTTGTAGTGGCGCTTGACGGCGGCCGCCTTCTTGCGCTTGCGCTCGGCGGTGGGCTTTTCGTAGAACTCGCGGGCGCGCAGGTCGGTCAGCAGGCCCAGCTTTTCGATGGTGCGCTTGAAGCGGCGCAGCGCTACGTCAAAGGGTTCGTTCTCTTTTACACGGACGGTTGTCATCAGCTAATGTTTCCAATTTTTGGTGCCCCCAGAGAGTGCGCGGGAGATCGGGCCCAGGCGCCATGTGAAGCGGTTTCCCCGTCTGTAACTAGTATTGGCCGACGGGGTATTGCCAGCAAAGCCAAGCATTATAGCGAGTCGCCGTGGTGCATGCGCGAATCTGCAGGTGCGTCGGCGCGCTCGGTCAGTCCGTAGTCGCGCAGCACCTGCGCCACGCGCAGGCGGTAGTCGGCAAACACCCCCGAGCGGCCCGCTGCCTGCGCCTTGCGATGTGCGGGCAGGGCACGCCACCCGCTCACTGCTGCCTCGTCGCGCCAGAACGAAAGCGAGAGCATTTTGCCGGGCTGGCTCAGGCTCTCAAAGCGCTCCACCGAAATGAAGCCGTCCATGGATTCGAGCGTGGCGCGAAGCGCGGCGGCAGTGTCCAGATAGGCCTGGCGCCCCGCAGCGCTGGGCAGGACTTCAAAGATCACGGCAATCATGGCGTGGCACCCTCGGCCAGTGCGGCGCGCCCCAGGGTGCCGTCCACCACCTCGGTGAAGCTGCGCTCCTCGCGCAGGATGAAGCGCTGGCGCTGCGCGCGCTCGAAGTTGGCGCGGCCTTCGGGGTCGGCGCGCAAGCGGGTGCGGTAGGCCTCGTACGCGGCCAGGCTGTCGAACGCGATCAGTCCCCAGGCTTCGTAGTTGCTGCCCTCGCAGGGCAGGAAATAACCCAGCAAATGCCCGCCGCAGCGCGGAATGATGCGGCCCCAGTGGTCGGCGTACTCGCGAAAGGCGTCCTTCTGGAAGGGGTCGATTTCGTAGCGAATGAAGCAGGTGATGGTCATGTGGCGTGCTCCGAAAGCTGGTGGTGAACAAGCCCTGATGGTGAGGTGCCGGCCTGCCGCCATGCTTCGTTCTGGAGCGAAGCGTGCCGCCGCCGCTTGCCGCACACTGCCACCATGAACACCAACCGAATCGCCCACGTCGCCGCCTTGGTTGGCGAGCCGGCGCGCACCGCCATGCTGATGGCGCTGATGGATGGGCGCGCGCTCACCGCCAGGGAATTGGCCGCCGCCGCGCACATCACCCCGGCCACCGCCAGTCGCCATCTGGGCTTGCTCGTTGAGGCGGCCCTGCTGCAGGTGCAGCAGCAGGGGCGGCACCGCTACCACCGCCTGGCCTCTGCCGAAGTGGCGCAGATGCTGGAAGGTTTGATGCAACTGGCCGCCCCGCAGGCAACGCGCCGCGTGGCCACCGGCCCGGCGGACGCTGCGCTGCGCACCGCCCGCAGTTGCTACGACCACCTGGCCGGGCGCCTGGGTGTCGCCATCGCCAGCCATTTGCAGGAGCTGGGGGCCGTGCAGTTCGATGCCGAGGCTGCGTCGGCGCAGGTGACGCCCGGTGTGGAAGCGGCGCTGCGCCCTCTCGGCATTGCTGCCGATGCGCTGACGGGGCAGGGCGGCCACCGGCCCGCGTGCCGCCCCTGCCTCGATTGGAGCGAGCGGCGCATGCACCTGGCGGGGCGAGTGGGTTCGCTGATCTGCCGCCACGCCCTGGACAGTGGCTGGTTGCTGCGCGGCGCTGGTACGCGCGCACTGACCATCACCCCCGCCGGTGCCGTCGCCCTGCGCGACTGGCTGGGCCTGGCGCACTGGCGCGAGGTGGCGGGCGATTGAAGCGCGCTCAGCGCCCGGGCAGCGCCTGCGCGCAGGCCGCCGCGCTGGCCCAGGCCCACTGAAAGTTGTAGCCCCCCAGCCAACCGGTGACGTCCACCACTTCGCCAATGAAGTACAGCCCCGGCTGCGCCTTGCACTCCATGGTTTGCTGCGACAGCGCGCGGGTGTCGACGCCGCCCAGCGTGACCTCGGCTTTTTTGTAGCCCTCGCTGCCTGTGGGAACCAATTCCCACCGCGTCAGGCGCTCGGCCAGCCGCGCGAGCGCCTTGTCGGGCACCTCGGCCATGGGGCGCTGCCAATCGCTGCTTTGCGCCACCCAGGCGTCGGCAAGCCGGCTGGGCACCCATTGGGCCAGTTCGTTGGCCAGCAATTTGTGTGAGCGCAGCTTGGCATCGGCGAGGGCTGCAGGCAGGTCGATGCCCGGCGCCAGATTGATGGACAGCGGTGTACCAGGGTTCCAGTAGCTGGAGATCTGCAACACCGCCGGGCCCGAGAGGCCGCGGTGGGTGAACAGCAGGTCTTCCTGGAAAGTCATGCGGTCCTTCTTGGCCCCCGTGCTGATCTCTACGGGCAAAGCCAGGCCAGAGAGCTGCGCATACGGCGCCCAGGCAGCGCCATCAAAAGTCAGCGGCACCAGGCCCGGCCGGCGCTCGATGAGCGGCACGCCGAACTGCTGCGCCAGGCGGTAGCCGAAATCGGTGGCGCCGATCTTGGGGATGGACAGACCGCCCGTGGCCACCACCAGGCTGCGCGCATTCACGGGGCCGCGATCGGTATTGATTTGATAGCTGCCAGCGCTAGTCCCATATGCGCTAGAGGCCGAAAAGGCTATATTTTTAACGCTGCAGGGCTGCCAGTGCGTCACGCCGCCCGCAGCACATTCGGCCAGCAGCATGGCGATGATGTCTTCGGCCGAGTGGTCGGCAAAGAGCTGGCCCTTGTGCTTCTCGTGCCAGGCAATGCCGTGGTGCTCCAGCAGGGCGATGAAGTCCTGCGGCGTGTAGCGCGACAGCGCCGAGCGGCAGAACTGCGGGTTCTGGCCGACGAAGTGCTTGTGCGGCGCGCGCGGATCGAGATCGCGATTCGTGAAGTTGCAGCGCCCGCCGCCCGAGATGCGGATTTTTTCGGCCACCTTGTCGGCGTGGTCGATGAGCAGCACGCGCAGCCCGCGCTGGCCAGCCTGGCCAGCGCAGAACAGGCCGGCGGCGCCGGCACCGATCACGACGGCGTCAAATATTTCCATGAAAAGAGGGTGCCAGCGTTTGTTCTGTAAGCGCTAGATGCTACGAAAAAGAAAGCTTAAAGACTGGCGCCGGTTCAGCCCTGCGCCGCGAAGGGCGAGTGTAGTGCCGGGGCCTGTTGCCCCGCGGCCGCAGCGACGCCCTGCAGCACGTCGCCCACGACGATGATGCACGGGCTGGCCAGGCCTTCGCTGCGGGCGGTGGCGTGCAGGCTCGCCAGCGTGCATCTGGCCACGCGCTGCTCCGGCAGGCTGACGCGCTCGACGATGGCGGCCGGCGTGTGGGCGGGCTGGCCGGCGAGCAGGCCTTCCTCGATGTCGGCCAGGCGGCTGACGCCCATATAGATCACCAGCGTCAGTCGCGCGGCATGGGCGGTGCCGGCAATCAAGGCCCAGTCGGTTTCGCGCCCAGGGTGGGCATGGCCGGTGATGAAAAGCACCCCGTGGGCCTGCTCGCGGTGCGTCAGCGCCGTCCCCAGCGCCGCGCTGCAGGCGATGCCTGCGGTCACGCCGTTCACCACCTCCACCGCGATGCCGGCGGCGCGCAGGTGCGCCACCTCCTCGCCACCGCGGCCGAACACCATGGGGTCGCCGCCCTTGAGGCGCACCACGTTCTCGCCTTCCAGCACGGCCATCTGCATCAGGCGTTCGATGAACCCTTGGGGCGTGCTCTTGCAGCCGCCGCGTTTGCCCACGTGCACCACGCGGGCCATGGGGCGGGCGAGCGCCAGCACGCCAGGGCTGACCAGGTCGTCCACCAGCAGCACGCTGGCGGCCTGGATGGCGCGCACCGCCTTGAGCGTGAGCAGCTCGGGGTCGCCCGGCCCTGCGCCCACCAGGGTGCAGCGGCCGCGCAGCAGGGGGACGTCGGCTGCGGAGTGGGCGGGGGAGGTCAGGGCTGATGGGGGTGGTTTCACGGTGCTGGCCTTGCAGATTCGATCTGCAGGGCCAGACGCAAGATGTGTTCCACCTGCCGTGCGATGGGGGCCGGCACGGGCAGGTGGCCGTCCAGCATGGCGCGTATGAGGGCGGCGGTGCCCTCGGCGTCGGCGCCGGTCGGCAGCTCGGGCAGGGTGGTGAGCGGGCCGCCCTGCGCCTCTTCCAGCCGGGTGACCGCACCCGCCACAAAACCATCCATCTGCGGCACGCGGCGCGCGTCGGCCACCGGCTCGCCCTCGGTGCCGCGCAGCAGCAGCGCGTCGGCGCCGGTCAGGGCAAAGGTGGCGGCCATGGACTCGGCGTATTCCGGGTGCGTGTAGCTGCCCACCACCAGGGCGCGCGCGCCCACAGGTGCCAGCGGGTTCATCAGCTTGACCAGGCTGTGCGCGCTGTTGCGCAGGCCCAGCGTGCGCCGCACAGCCAGCAGGCGCGCCAGGCCCGGCAGCAGCAGGGCGGTGGGCGCGAAGGCGACGCTGCCAGGCGCTATGGTTTGAATAGCTTGAAGCGCAGGTACATCAAGCGCTGCAAGCACATATTGGCTAGAAACTCGGCTGTCTTCGGTGGCGGCGCCGTGCACCAGCACCGGCAGGCCCTCCCGCGCCAGCAGCAGCGCCAGCAAGGGCGTGAGCACCGGCAGCTTGCGCGCACCGTTGTAGCTGGGCAGCACCACCAGCGTGCGCGTGCTGGCGGGCAGGGGCGCCAGGCGCGCGTGGATGGCGTCGAGAAAGCCGGCCATCTCTTCAGGCGTTTCGCCCTTGACGCGCATGGCGATGCAAAACGCCCCCACTTCCAGATCGCTGATGCCGCCATCGAGCACCTGGCCGAACAGGTCGCAGGCCTGCTCCCGCGGCAGGTGGCGGGCACCCTGGGCGCCGCGGGCGATGATTTTGAGGTAGTGGCTGATGGCCATGCGCAAGCTCGCAAAAGAAGGGAGCAGGGATTGTTGCTCAGGAGCCGTCAGGCCGCGCGTGCCTGTGCCGGTGTACTTTGCACCAGGCGGCGCAGCTCGGGCACGCAAGAGCCGCATTGCGTGCCGCAGCGCAGCTGGGCCTGCAGGGCACTCAGCCGGGTGGTGGCGTCGCCGGCCAGGCGCGTGAGCGCATCGGCGATGGCGCCTTCGCTCACGCCGAGGCAACTGCACACCTGGCGTGCGCCTGCCGCAGCGCCCAGGGTGCCGCGCGGCGGCTTGGCGCCAGGCGCCAGCAGCATGCGGCCATAGGGGGTGGTCGGCAGATCGTTCTGCAGCACGCCCATGAGCCAGTGCTGCGCCTGCGTGTCGCCGGCCAGCAGCAGGGCGCCCAGGGTGCTGTGCACCGCACCGCGCACCAGCCGGGCGGCACGCCGCTGGCCCCGGCGTCGGTCGGCGTAGCGCAGCGTGCCCTCGCTGGCCAGGCCCAGCAGCGCCTCGATGCGTTCGAGCAGGGCATCGGGCGCGGCGTAGTGCCCGGCGGCCATGAGGCAGACGCCGGTGCGCGCGGGTGCGTCGGCGTCGGCGTCGGCGTCAGAAGAGGATGGCGCTGCAAACAGCGTGCAGCTGGCGAAGGCGAACGCGTCCATCAGCGCGGCCAGCCCGGTACGGGCGCGCAGCGCCTCATCCTCGGGGAACCAGGCCATGGCGCAGAGCTGCCAGGGCAGGTCCACTGTGAGGATCTTGACGGCGGTGTGCTTGAGCGCGGGCTGCTGCGAGATGGGGCAGCGCACCTGCGTGGTGAGGGCATTCACCCCGGCCAGCGAGCGCCCGGCCGCCGACTGCCCGCCCAGCCATTCGCTGCCCCAGTGCATGGCGATGAAGGCCTGGCCGGGTGCTATTTCAGCGCTGGCGTGCGCTGGCAGCACGATGCTGGCGCGCGCGCTGGTGACGCAGGCGAGCGCGCCCTCCTGCAGACCCTGGCGCGCCATGTCGCCCGCATGCATCTGCACACAGGGCGCGCCCGCGTGGCCGGAGAGGCGCGCCACGGTGCCGGTGCGGCTCATGCCGTGCCATTGGTCGCGCAATCGCCCGGTGGTCAGCAGAAAGGGGTAGCGCAGGCCCGGCGACTCGGCCAGGCCCTGGGCCGCCAGCACGGCAAATCGCGCCCGGCCGTCGGGCGTGGGGAACACGCCGTCCTCGTACAGGCGCTCACGCCCGTGCGTTGCCCCGTCTGGCAGGGGCCATTGCTGCGGACCGGTGGCGTCCAGCCTGGCGTAGGAGAGGCCGGTGATGTCCAGGTCGCGCCCGCGCGTGCTCTCGCGGTGCTCGTTCCAGATGGCCTCGGTCGCGGCTTCGGCGCTGGCCTGGTGGTTGGCGTAGGGGAACAGGGTGGGCGCGCCGGGGCGCAGGTGCTGCTCAAGGCGCTGTGCAAATTGCAGCGCGATCTGCCAGTCGTGCCGGGCTTCTCCCGCAGCGGGAACGGCGCTGCGCACACGCGAAATGCAGCGCTCGCTGTTGGTCACCGTGCCGGTTTTTTCGCCCCAGGTGCTGGCGGGCAGCAGCAGGTCGGCATAGGCGGCGGTGGCGGTGTGGGCAAACGCCTCCTGCAAGACGACGAATTCGGCGCGCTCCAGCGCGCGGCGCACCGCGCTTTGGTGGGGCAGGCTCTGCGCCGGGTTGGTGCAGGCGATCCACAGCGCGCGGATTTCGCCATCGGCCGCGGCCTCGAACATCTCTACCGCCGTCTTGCCTGGCCGGGCGGGAACCTCGCTCAATCCCCACAGCGCGGCCACTTCCGCACGGTGCTGTGGGTTGGCCATGTCGCGGTGGCCCGAGAGCAAATTCGACATCCCGCCCACCTCACGCCCGCCCATGGCGTTGGCTTGGCCGGTGAGCGAGAGCGGCCCGGCGCCGGGTTTGCCGATTTGCCCGGTCGCCAGGTGCAGGTGCACCAGCGCGGCGTTGTTGGCGGTGCCAGCGCTGCTCTGGTTCAAGCCCTGGCAGTACAGGCTGAGCGTGCGCCCGCGCGGCGCGGTGGTGTCGCCGGCCACGCCGGAAAACCAGCGCGCCGCCTGCACCAGGTCGGCCAGTGCAATGCCGCATTCGCGTGCCACGCGCTCGGGCGTGCAGGCGGCCAGTTGCGGCTGCAGTGCGGCAAAACCGCTGGTGTGCGCGGCGATGTAGTCGGTATCGAGCCAGGCCTGGCGCTGCATGAGGTGCAGCATGCCGGCCATGAGCACGGCGTCGCTGCCGGGCTGGATCTGCAGGAACAGGTCGGCGCAGGCGGCGGTGTCGGTGCGGCGCGGGTCGACCACGATGATCTTCATGTCCGGCCGCGCGGCGCGTGCATCCTCGATGCGCCGGAACAGCACCGGGTGCGCCCAGGCGGTGTTGCTGCCGATGATGAACAGGCAGTCGGCGTGCTGCAGGTCGCCGTAGCAGGCGGGCGGCGCGTCGGCGCCCAGCGTGGCTTTGTAGCCCGCGGCGGCGCTGCTCATGCACAGGCGCGAATTGGTGTCGATGTTGTTGGTGCCCACCAGGCCTTTGGCGAGCTTGTTGAAGACGTAATAGTCCTCGGTAAGCAATTGGCCCGAGACGTAAAACCCCACCGCATCTGGCCCGTGCGCGGCGATGGTGCCGGCGAAGCGGTTGGCGGCCAGGTCGAGCGCGCTGTCCCAGGCGATGGGTGCAGGCGCTTGGGTGCGCGTGGCACGCACCAGCGGCTGCAGCAAGCGCATCTGGCGGGTCACGCTGGGGCTGGCGCTCAGGTGCAGGGTGGCGCCT
>Ga0208269_100217_pt1 | contig 36053 bp, 33 predicted proteins | sample LakWasMe88_LOW11_2_FD_183912 | JGI IMG/M metagenome (GOLD analysis project Ga0208269, IMG submission 183912) | Freshwater sediment methanotrophic microbial communities from Lake Washington under simulated oxygen tension - Sediment Metagenome... | ecosystem: Environmental > Aquatic > Freshwater >...
TTTTATTTTCTCAAGGATTTCTCATGTCAAAAATCATTTTCAAAGCAGGCGAAGCTACTGTTTACTCAGAAGGTAAAGACGTTACCGCAGCAATGCCAGAAATCTTAATCGGCGCGGTTGACGGCCCTGTAGGCCAAGCGTTTGCAAACTTAATGGCACAAAGCAAAGGCCACACTGCAATGTTTGCGGTACGTGATATCAACCAATTGGTACGCCCAGTATGTATGACCGTACCTAAAGTAACATTAAAAGGCAGCACAGATGTAGCCTTGTTCGGTGGTGTGGTGCAAGCCGCTACTGCTGATGCGATTTTGGACTGTGTAATCGAAGGCATCATCCCTAAAGAGCAAGCAAATGACCTATGTATCATCAGCTTAGTGTGGATTGACCCAGGTTGTATCGAACTAGAAAAGGCAGGCACTTTAGACAAAGCTGATATGTACAAAAACAACTACGATGCGACTAAATTGGCAATCAAACGTGCATTGAACGACGAGCCTAGTATTGATGAGTTGATTGCTAACCGCAACAAAATCAAACACTGCATGTGGGAAGATTCTTGGGATCAAAAATAAGATAGCTTACCAAGTTATCTAATCTATATGGATGCTTAAGCCTTGGTAGGCTTGGGCATGCAAATATAGGTGAACAAAAAAGCGGCTTATAGCCGCTTTTTTTATTTCTTAATTAAGATATCACTGACACTACGTGCCAGATTGAGTGCTGAAAAACCGGTTTTTAACCACTTGAGCACACGTGTAGGGCGAATCACGCTGATGGCTGTGGTGACCCCTAGCATTAAGATAGGGTGTTGCCGCACGTAACGCACCAGTTGAAAGCCACGATAGGCAATGGTTAACGGTTTGCCTAAGGGGGCGATATCCTGTGCGAGTAAAGCACGTTGCGACGCCGCTTTCAGAATCAGTTTTTCGCGACGCTCGGCGATAGTTGCGCGTTTAGGACTCACAAATCGCTCCTAATCTCTGCTGGTTTCTTGATGGTCTTTCAGCAGCTCAGCTAAGCTGGCCTCGAACATCCTAGGCATGGATTTAAGCGCGCGTATCGCTAGTGCGCCAATGATGCCGCCCGTCACAATAAATAGCCCCGTGAGCAGGCTTAACACCAGCAAGCGATGCGTATCCCAGAATAAGACCACAATCAGGATTGCCAGCAGCACCATGCCAAAGCATAGGCAGAATAGGGCAACAAAGGTCATCGCCAGTAATGAGATTAGACGCTCGCGTCCTTCTTCTAAGTCTGTGCTTAGCAGTTCAAGACGCGTGTGTACAATCCCAATACAGGTGTTGGTGAGCCTTTTCAGCGAGCCTAATAGCCCGTCGTTGTTATTGCTATCACTCATTGCAATTAACGGCGGCCAATAAGTAAGCCAACCACTAAGCCAACGCCAGCTGCGATACCTACCGCATGCCAAGGTTTGTCATGCACGTAGTCATCCGTTGCGCGTGCTGCTGCTTTGGTTTTTGCTACCAATACCTCTTGTGCATCAGCCAATTTTTCTTTGGCAACGGCTAAAGATTCCTCGGTTTTAGCGCGTAAGTTAGCCATGGCCTCACCACCTTGGCTTGCAGTCGCTTTTAATAAGGCTTCTGCATCGGCAATCACTACTTTAAAGTCAGTAATCAATTGCTCTTTAGAAACATCTACTTGTGTAGGTAAATTATTGTTAGCCATTTTTATTTCTCCTATTGATTGTTGTTAGATGAGGGGGTATGACCGTTGTTGGAGCGATAGATTCAATTTCTTAGTATTAGTGTTTCTGTATGGTTTAATCCTACGCCTTAGCAAGGCATAGGGCAAGCTGTGTATTGCTAAGAGGCGGTGCGTGCTAGCTGTAAGAGGATATTGCGCACCGGCGTGGGAATCGCGGCATCAAGTGCGTCTTCAATAGTTAGCCAGATAGCGGTTGCTTTGCGCGCCTGTAGCGCGTGCTGGCTGACGGCGAGGGGCTGAGGCTTGATATGCAGCTTAAAGTGGGTGAAAACGTGGCTGATGGTGGCTAACGGCGTGTCTACCGTTGCGCTGACGCCAAATTGATTAAGCGCGATTGCTGCGTAATCAAGGCTCTCGGTATCGTCCTGCTCCGGAAAGCTCCATAAGCCGCCCCATATGCCTGTGGGCGGGCGCTTCACTAGCATCACTTCATTGCCTTGCTGCAAAATGAGCATGGTGGTGCTTTTTTCAGGGATGCTTTTCTTGGGTTTGGGCGTGGGTAATACTGAGGTGAGGTTTTGCTGAAGTGCTAAACAGCTTGTAGTGAGAGGGCATGCCACACATTTAGGCTTGCTTCTGGTACATACGGTGGCACCTAGGTCCATCAGGCCTTGGGTGTAGGCAACCATGTCAGACTGAGGCAACAGGCTTTCAGCCAGCTGCCACAGTGCTTTTTCAACTTTGGGTGAGCTGGTCCAGCCGGAGATGGCAAAGTGTCTGGCCAGCACGCGTTTAACGTTGCCATCCAGAATGGTTTGTACCTGATGAAAGGCAAACGAGGCGATGGCGGCCGCGGTAGAGCGGCCAATGCCAGATAGCGTTTGTATCGTGTCGAAATCTTGCGGAAACTGCCCCGCATGTTCATCCACAATGGTTTGTGCGGCATGGTGCAGGTTACGCGCTCTTGAGTAGTAACCCAGGCCACTCCAGTGCTGCAGCACTTCATCTTGCGTGGCATGGGCTAAATCGGCAATGGTTGGGAAGCGTGCCATGAATTTGCTGTAATAACCAATCACCGCAGACACTTGCGTTTGTTGCAGCATGATTTCAGATACCCAGATGGCGTAGGGATCTGTGGTGTTTTGCCAAGGCAGGTCGTGCCGCCCGTGAATTTTTTGCCAGGAAATCAGGCGGCTGGCAAAGTCAGTCATGAATCAAGCTACTTAATAAAAATGAAATGGGTGGGGGTTGGCAGCAGACAATACTGTACTGCTTAAAATTTAAACAGTTTTTTAAGTTTCTGCTCTGCTTTTTCTTTCGCTAGCTCTTCCGTAGATTTTGGCTGTTCTGCAGTACCGTCTGCTGGTGCTGTGGTCGCACTATCTGTAGATTTATTTTTATCAAGCAAGCCTTTTAATGCGTCCACTTTGTTGCCTTCACCGCCAACTAAGGCTTTTACCGCACCGGCCTTATCGCCGCCTACTTTATCAATCAGGTTAGATTTGGCAATGGCAGTGCCCAGTGCGGCAAAATCAATGCCGTATTTAGGCGCAGAAAAGGTACCAGTCACCTTAACCGGGATGGATACACCGGCGAGCGAGTCTAGCTCTGCACCGCCTTGGCCTTTAAGGGATTTAACAACCGTAGGTTTAGCTAAGTAGTTAATGGTTTCATTGGCAATATCTATATCGCCGCGGCTGTCGCCTTTGGCTAAGCGCAGAATAGGAGCCTTCATGGCGAGGTCTTCGTTGTGAGCGACCCCATTTTTAATGTTAAAAGACGCAGTGAGCTCACTGAAGTCAGTTTTTTGCGTTTGGTCAGCACCGATGCTACTTTTGTCTTTGAAAATATTGATTTTAGATTTGGCATTGCGAATGGTGCCAGCAATGTCGATACCCTTGACTGCACCATCCGCCAGTTGCAGTGAAGATGTACCATTGAGTGCTTTTTTCATAGCGCCTACGGTATTGCCCGATGCGGTTACGTCAACACTGAGCGTGCCTTTGCCATCTAACATATCATTATTGATGGCATCTACCAGTAGCGGGCCAATGGCGATGCCTTTCATATCTTGCTTAAAGGCAATGCTGGGTGTGCTGCGCGCATCTACCTTAAGCGAGCCATTCATACTGCCTTGATACAAATTTGCAGAGAGTGGGGCAATGGTGGCTACGCCATCCGCTGCTTTTAAGTCTACACGTACGTTTGCAGCCTTGGTTTTGCCGTATCTTAAATTACCAATACGGATAGAGCCATTGGCATTCAGTGTTTTCAGTGCGCTTAAATCCAGCGGAGCATCGGCACTGCTGGCGCCAGTGCTGGCTTTGCTCTCGGTGGCTGGTTTGTCGCTGGCAATCACGTATTTATCCAGATTCAGCTGGTCAATATCCAGATCAAAGCTGTAAAGCGGTTTATGGAATTGGCTGATGCCTAAGCCGCCTTTGATTTGGCTATCATCAAACTTCACATTTAAGCCGGATAGAGCCAGCTTTTGTCCATCTGCCTTCACGTTAACATTGAGGCCAGATAAACGATATTTATCATAGCTGATTTGCCCAATATTGATTTTGCCGTCTAACAGTAAATTAGCCAATGCCGACATGTCTGCAGGTTTTTGGCTGCCTGCCGCTGCCGGTTTAGCTTCAGCTTTCTGTGCATGGTTTGTGCCTAAGAGCTTGTTTAAGTCCAAGGCATCTGCAGTTAAATTAAACTGAATATTAGGTTTTTTAAAGTTAGTGAGCGCCACGTTACCATTGAGCTTGGTGTTATCCACATTCAACAGGAACTTGCTATGCACTTGCTCTTGTTTGGCATCCGCGTGCAAACTTAAATCAAAGCTTACTTTAGCGCTGCCATTAGGAATCGCAGGGTCTTTAATATCGATATTGCCGGCGAATTTTGGTAAGTCAAAAATCAGGCTTTCCAGATTGCCTTGGAACGGAGATGAAAACTTGCCGTTAATGCTGCGCTTGCCTTGTGTACCGGCAATGTCACCACTGATGCCGCTGCTTTGTAATGCTTTAGGCGAGCCTTTAATATCCGCCAGTACCAGGTTGGCTTTAAAGTTGTCGCTCGCTTTTTCTTGGCTTAAGCTCACGGTGATTTTTTTGCTAGTGACTTCATCCTTTTGCGCAACCAGTGCGGGTGCGTTTAAATCCAGCGCGACTTTAGCACCGTCAAATTGGCCGGCTAAGGCTAATTTCAGGCTATCAACTAAGAACTCACGTGTTTCCGGTTTGGCATCCACATCACCGCTCAAGGTGATTGTTACATCTTTACCGCCCAGTACGTCACCTTTAATGCTGGCGTCTAAATTTTTTGCGGCAAAGTGTTTGGCTTCTGGGTCTGCCAGGAAGGTACCTTTGAGTTTTACATTAGCTGCAAGCGCTGGCTGGTTTGCCGTTGCGCTAAAGTCAGTGGCTAAATCAATTGGCTCAGCTAACGCGATATGGCCAGAGGTTAGGTTGAATTTAGACAGCGCGTATTTTGCACCAGTGGCTTCATCGGTATAGTTGACAGCAGAGTTGGTGACTTTCACGCCATCCACATCAAACTTAATCTGCTCGGATTCTTCTTCATCTTTGCTGAGCAAGTCATCAAAGTTAGTGGTGCCGTCTTTATATTTAATGATATTGGCCTGAGCGCCATCAATGTAAACGGTATCTACCACCAGCTCTTTTTTAAGCAATGGCAGCAGTGCCAGCGCCACTTTTGCGCCTTGAATCGAGGCAAAAGTTTGGTCTGACTTATGTTCAGAGATGGAAAGCTTGCCCAAATCTGCGCCGATTTTTGGCCAGAAAGCGATCTTGATATCACCCTCAATATTCAAGGTGCGCTGTTTTTTCTCCTGCACTAGCTTAATGATAAGCGGCTTGTAATCATTGGGGTTGAAGGTGGCGGAGATAATGGCGACGGCCAAAACCAGCAAGGCAATCAAGCCCGCCACGCCATAGAGACCGTATTTCAATAATTTTTTCATGATGTCACCTTTGTTAGCCATATTGATCATGCGTCTGTTGTCATGACCAGTATATGCGCGTTCATATTGTTGTTTTTACTTTAGTGTACAGTCCAGTCCACTAGGCCTGTATACGCCGTTAGCAGTACGACTCCGCCAAACACAAGGCGATACCATGCAAAAATCGTAAAGTCATGGTTGCTGACATAGCGAATAAGCGCTCTAACCGCAATCATGGCACTAATGAAAGAAAATATAAACCCCATTGCCCATGCGCCCATGTCATCCATGCTGAGCAGGGCGCGATCTTTATACATAGAGTAAATAGAGGCTATGCCTAGGGTTGGGACAGCGAGGAAAAATGAAAATTCCGCGGCGGCTTTGCGCGATAGCCCAAAAAACAGCCCGCCGATGATGGTTGAGCCAGAACGCGACATGCCAGGAATCAGCGCCACTGCTTGTGCCAGCCCTAGTTTTAAGGCGTCTAAGGGGCGAATGTCATCCACGGTTTGTATAGTGACGCTATGCGTACGCTTCTCTGCCCATAAAATAATAAAGGCACCAATAATAAATGCCATGGCGACCGGCACCGGTTTGAATAGGTGGGTTTTGATGATGCTGCCAAAAGCCAAGCCCAAGATGGCAAGTGGCAAGAACGCGATGCTCAAGTTAATGAATAAACGGTTGGCAATGGGGTCGCGCCCTAGGCCTGCAAATGTACTGACAAAACGCGTACGGTACTCCCACACTACCGCTAAGATGGCGCCCAGTTGAATGGCAATATCAAATACGTTGCGCTTTTCATGGTCCATGAAATTGAGCAGGTCGCCGGCCAAGATCAAATGCCCGGTGCTGGAGATAGGCAAGAACTCGGTCGCGCCTTCAACAATGCCCAGTAGGGCGGCTTTAAGTAGTAATAAGATATCCATAGCTGATTTTAATAAATAAAGTGGTTGTTAAGCGGCAACAACGCGCGCAGGCAAAGATTAAAGTACGGTAATTTCAATGTGCATAGCAAGGCTAGGCGGCATAAGGCTAGTCAATTGCATATTGAATAGAAACGGCGCCTAAGCGCCGTTTCTATTGTGATGTATGTTATTTAAGCATACCCATGACGGCTGTCAGCAGGCTGCCCGAGTTGCTGTCTACTTCACCGTTTGGCGTCATTTTATCGATGGCCTGTGGTAAGTATTCTGCAATTTTCTCGCTGATATCACTAGGTGACATAGTCAGTTTTTCAGCAATGCCGGCAATACTGTCACGGCCTAGCACTTCAATCACTTGCTCGGCAGAGATTGGCAGGTTGTCGCCTTTGCTAATCCAGGATGCAGCTTGCTCAGCCAAGCCAGCCTCATTAAATTTGGCAACTACGCCTTCTAAGCCACCATTTTGCTTAAATAGATCCATGGCGATTTGCAACATAGCGCCTTTATCGCCGCCCATATTGCTTAACACTGCGCCAGCTAAACTATCAAATAATCCCATGATGAAACCTCGCTATCAATAATTAATCATTAAGCCAGATGCTACATTAAAAGCGCTCATCGTTGCGTAAATATCGCCATTCGCCAACCGGTAATTTACCTAAGGTCACACTGCCGATACGAATACGTTTTAAACCTACTACGTGTAAGCCCACCATTTCACACATACGGCGGATTTGGCGTTTTTTGCCTTCACGTAATACAAAGCGCAATTGGTCTTCATTTTGCCAGCTTACTTTGGCTGGTTTTAATTTCTCACCATCTAAACTTAAGCCGTAGTTCAAGCGTTTTAAGTCAGCATCGCTAAGCTCACCAGTCACACGAACTAAATATTCTTTTTCTACGGTAGAGTCTTCACCAATCAAGTGGCGCGCAACGCGGCCATCCTGAGTGAGCACTAACATCCCGGTAGAGTCAATATCTAAGCGGCCAGCTGGTGCTAAGCCCTGTAGCATGCCACGGTGGAATTGCTTAGGGTGATGGTGGTGCAGCTCTGGGTCATCTTCCCATTGGTTGTCTGGGTGTATCAATACAATCGCTGGTTGATAGCCATCTTCTGCCTGGCCACTTACATAGCCCACAGGCTTATGCAGAATAATCGTCACGTTTTCAGCTTGGTATTCCTGTGCATAGCTGCTGATAATGATTTCAGCATTAGGTTTGATGCGTGAGCCTAGTGTTTCAATAATCTCACCGTCTACTTTTACCCAGCCATTGGCAATCCACTCATCCGCTTCGCGGCGTGAACACAGGCCGCGTTCGGCCATCACTTTAGATAAGCGTGGCAAATCCGGCTGGCTGGCATTGGCTTTAGCTGCAAATGCTTCTTTATTGGTACGGGTTTTATCAAACTCACTGGCCACAAAGCCATCGCGCACTTTACCGCCACGACGTGGCGGGTTGCGGTAAGCACCTTCACGGTCTGCTCTATCGCGAGTGGTTTGCGTGCTGTCTAATCTGTGAGCATCTGGTCTGCGCGCATCCGGGTCAATCGGGCGCGGTGACGGTGCACGGCTATCTGGTGTTTGTGCTCTAGGCGTAGATGGTGTGTGCAACGAGCCATCATGACGGTGGTTACGTTGACGTGGCGCATCTTGATGCTCAGGTCTTGCTTGATCTCTAGTTTGGTCTCTAGATTCACTTCTGGCACGCACAGGCGCGCTTGCTTCTGGTGCGCTAGGGCGTTGTGGCCTAACTGGTGCAGTTGTTCTATCACGCGTAGGCGTGTTTGTGCGGCGTACAGGTGCTTTACTTGCCACATTGCTTGGGGCATCACCAGATTTTTTTGAGAGTTTTAGAGTAGTCAAAAGTTTTTTCCTTGAATGTTGCTATTTTACGCCTTTTTTATTGGCTAGGCGTGAATACAATTGATTGAATTAAAAACAAAATAGCCAGCAGATGGCTGGCTATTTTTAATCACATCAAGGTTGAAGCTTAGTTAAAAGTGACTAAAGGCAATTGTGCTTTTAAATTAATTCAGCGGTTAGTTGCAGCATTTACAGTAACGTAAGGCCTACGATTTAGTGATCGACCTTACCAAACCACACGCTTTTCAGTTTGGTTATTTTATACAATAAGCCAGTATTCTCATTAGAAAGCGCATCTAAGAATAGAGATAGCCTGCGTGATTTAATCACTGTGTAAAAGGTGAGTATGCTTACCGGTACAAAGATGCCTACAAAATAGGCGAATTTTTCTATGATAGTTGCTTGAGAGAAGTCAAAAATATTCATGCCTAGCAAGCCACTGGTCATGGTGCCGATTAAACCTAAAATAGTGACTACCGTTAGTCTCACTACCGTATCTGCTTGACGTTTAATTTCTTCGCCTTCTAAATATTCAGCCATATCCATAATGCGGCTACGCGTTTTTTTAAATAAATCTAGCGTGTTTAATTGTTTATGCATCATGGCAAATATATCTTTTGCGACGGCCTGGTCTGATACGCTTTCAAACCAATAGCGATGAGTGAATCGCAAAAACACGCCCATCACATTACGGATGCTTTGCCTAAAGGTTTTGATAGAAGTCTCATCTTCAATATTTAAGCGGCTAATGGCTTGCACCATGCGGTCTGACAGCATTAGCAGGGCTGCTTTTTGAAAGTGCGCAATTAAAAACAGCAAGAAATATTGGCTTTGATAATTGCGTTTAATGCCGGTTCTTTCATTGGTGTACACACGGTGTTGTTTGCTGCCAACCACAATAAAATTTTGCCCTGTGCACATGATACGGGTGGTGCTCCACGGGTCGCTTTTATTGTTATCCCAGTAGCGGTCGTAGCAGTGCTTTTGTTCAAAATTGCTTAAAAACTCTTCGGTAAATGGTAGCGTTTCAGAATCCCACGGCTGAGTGACCAAGCCTAAACGTATCAAATCGCCTCGGGTGAGGTTGCTGATGTCTTCAAACGCTAGGTACGCCATTAATGGCATGCGCTGATATTCAATTTCTCGATAGCGAATCTCGCCCTCTTGGCTGGAGTAATGCTGCACTAATGGGTGCATCAAGAACTCCCAGTGTAAAGAAACGCAGGGCACGTGGTTATCTTTTACAAATGATAAATATCGGGATTTGTCTTGATAGTCAGAGCATGCAAGCACCTGGCCTTGTTTATCTAACCACTCAATGCTTTTTGCACAGTGGCCGGCATCGCCATTTTCTTCCCAATAATTAGGGTAGGTGCGCCCTAAGCGGTACAGAATCTCCATGGCATGGTTGAGCTGGATATTTTCTCCGGTGACTTCAAGTGCTAAAAAAGCGACATCGATATCATAGAAAAAATACAGCTCAATATGGGCTACCTTTAATACGATAGGGGCTTCGTGATTATTGAGCGTAATGCGGACCTGATTCACGTCGGAACGTGAAAAGATATGAATTGGCGACTCACCATAGCCGCCAGATTCGCGCCCATGCTTGCCTTCGCCATATAAAAAGCGCTGTGCAAACGGCATGAACGTAACAAACTCTTGGTAACGCACTTCACTTAAAGATTGTTTGGCTAATGAAAATTCGTCTTGGATTTCTTGCCAAGGACAGTTTTCAGCTTTAAGGATATCCCACGGGCGCTGTATCTTCTGGCTATTGGATTCTGAAATCAGTTGGACAGGCCAAAGCAGGGTTTGCCTAAAGTCAGCAACGATACTGGATTCAATATTGTTCACAACGCAGCCAGATCTAAGATAAAAGAGGATAGCAAAAGTTTAGCATAATGCAGGTTGGGTGAAATACTCGCAGAGATAAAGCAGATAAATTAAGATTAAAGACTTAATCCTATGCTAAAAGTAAAAAAGCCAGCAAGAATGCTGGCTTTTTTATTAGCTAAGAAGTTTATTTAAACTTACAAATAAACCCAGCAAAAGGTGTTTAGACCTTTTGATAGACTTCTGAGCCTTTTTTCACAAACTCAATGGCTTTTTCCTGCATACCTTTGGTCAGTGCTTCTTGTTCAGAAACACCTTGCTCAGCGGCGTAATCACGTACGTCTTGTGAGATTTTCATTGAGCAGAAGTGTGGGCCGCACATTGAGCAGAAGTGCGCTTGTTTTGCACCTTCTTGTGGCAATGTTTCGTCGTGGAATTCTTTAGCTTTCTCTGGGTCTAGGCCTAGATTGAACTGGTCTTCCCAGCGGAATTCGAAACGTGCTTTTGATAAAGCATTGTCACGGATCTGTGCGCCTGGGTGGCCTTTTGCTAAGTCTGCTGCGTGTGCTGCGATTTTGTAAGTGATGATACCAACACGTACGTCTTCTTTGTCTGGCAAGCCTAAGTGTTCTTTAGGTGTTACGTAGCACAACATAGCACAGCCATACCAGCCGATCATGGCAGCACCGATACCTGAAGTGATATGGTCGTAGCCAGGCGCGATGTCTGTAGTTAATGGGCCTAATGTATAGAATGGAGCTTCACCGCAATGTTCTAATTGCAGTTCCATGTTTTCTTTAATTAGGTGCATAGGTACGTGGCCTGGGCCTTCGATCATACATTGTACGTCGTGTTTCCAAGCGATTTGGGTCAATTCACCCAATGTTTTCAATTCTGCAAATTGTGCTTCATCGTTGGCATCATAGATTGAGCCTGGACGTAAGCCATCACCTAAGCTGAATGAAACGTCGTACTGTTTCATGATTTCGCAGATGTCTTCAAAGTGTTCGTACAAGAAAGACTCTTTATGGTGCGCTAAACACCATTTCGCCATGATAGAGCCGCCGCGTGACACGATACCGGTCATACGTTTTGCTGTCATCGGGATGTAAGCCAAGCGTACACCTGCATGGATAGTGAAGTAATCCACACCTTGCTCCGCTTGCTCGATCAATGTGTCGCGGAAGATTTCCCAAGTTAGGTCTTCAGCTTTACCATTCACTTTTTCAAGTGCTTGGTAGATAGGCACAGTACCGATAGGCACTGGTGAGTTACGGATGATCCACTCGCGTGTTTCATGAATGTTTTTACCGGTTGATAAATCCATCACCGTGTCGCCACCCCAACGTGTACTCCACACCATTTTTTCTACTTCTTCAGAGATAGAAGAACCTAATGCTGAGTTGCCGATGTTAGCGTTGATTTTTACCAAGAAGTTACGGCCGATAATCATAGGCTCGATTTCTGGGTGGTTGATGTTCAGTGGGATGATAGCGCGGCCGCGAGCCACTTCATCACGCACGAACTCTGGCGTAATCATTTTAGGGATATTTGCACCGAAATCTTGGCCTGGGTGTTGTGTTTGCAACAGCTCGCTCATGTTTTCGCGGCGTTGATTTTCACGAATAGCAATGAACTCCATTTCTGGAGTGATTATGCCTTTACGTGCGTAGTGCATTTGCGATACGTTTTGGCCTGCTTTTGCGCGCAATGGTTTGCGGTGCAGGTTAAAGCGCATTTCTGAAAGCTCTGGGTCAACTAAACGTTGGTGCCCAAATTCTGAAGTAGGGCCGTCTAATTGCTCTACATCGCCACGTTCCATAATCCAGCCGGTACGTAATGCAGGTAAGCCATTACGGATATCGATGCTGATGGTTGGGTCTGTGTATGGGCCTGATGTGTCATAAACGACAACAGGTGGGTTTTTTTCTGCGCCAAAAGCAGAAGGAGTGTCGCTTAATGAAATTTCGCGAAACGGTACGCGAATGTCTGGGCGTGAGCCTTCAACATAAACTTTGCGTGATTTGGCAAAAGGGGTGGTTGCGCTCTCATCAACAGAGGCAGTTTCATTAAGAAACTTGGTTAGATTTTTATCGGTGGCGTTCAAGTGTGGCTCCTAGCAAAAACGTAAGGAGCAGGAAAACTGCGTGCCCTTACTAGTATATTTGTAGGAAAGCGGATAGATGCTTTCCTACGGCGGCATGACCCGCATCAGGTTCGAAGGGTATATCTCACTGCATTTTGTTAAAAATACAGACCCCTAGCAATTAGCGAAATATACGCTAAATTTGCTATAAAACCAAGTGTTTAAGTCAAGTGTTTAATTGGCGTAACTTGTAGGTTAAAGTAAGGCGCGAGATTGCCGTAACTGTAATGTAGCTATATTAAGTGCGCTTGGTGCAGCAATTGCCTCGCCTGTAATGGCTGCCGCCTGATGCTAGGCCTGCGCTGCGGCTTGGCATGGCTACTGATTTTTGCTGCACAATGCTTAAAAAGCAGTAGCTATGTGCGTTTTTTGGTACACTTGTAGTGTACGTATCGTATTTAACTCGAACTTAAAATGGTATTGGTGAAATTATGGGATTAGCTATCTATATCGGGTATTACCTTGTGGCGATTACTGCGCTCTTTTTTCATTTCACTGGTCATTTGGAGCGCTGGGGTATGGAGTGGGTGATTTTGGTATTGGCGGCAACCGTATTTCCTGTGGTGCTGTACGCTTAAGCCGTTACCTTTAATCTGCCGTCGTATCTCTAACCCTTCATTATTTTTTTGTCACAAACTCACGCGCCAGTCTTGCCTGTTTTTTCAGGCCTAGGTTAACAGCGCTTGGCAGCACACCATTGAGCCAAGCGAAGAATGTTTCTGGCTGGCCAATAAATACTTCCTGTTTTTGTTGTTCGATTGCCTTCACAATCATTTGCGCCACTTTTTCTGGGTCATCAATATTACCGCCGGTTTTAGCCAGCATCGCTAGCGTTGCTGCGTCGTTCATCGGAGTGTTGACGCCGCGCGGGGCAATGTAGGTAACGCCAATATTGGTATCGCACAGCTCACGGCGTAGGGCTTGTGAAAAGCCATGGATTGCAAATTTGGTAGCACAGTAGGTGGCATAGTGCGGAAAGCCTAATGAGCCCAAAATAGAGCCTATCATCACCAGCTGGCCTTGATTGTTAGATTTAAAGTGCGGCAATAGCAGATTGGTCAGTTGAATAGGCGCGGTGACGTTGGTGTGTACCATTTGCGCGATGCGTTCGGGGCTTTGGTCTTCAAATTGAATAAAATCCAGAATCGCTGCGTTGTTGATGAGTATATCTATGCCATCAAATAAGTGCAGGGCTTGCTGGGCCACTTGCTGTACGCTGCCTGCGATTGCTAGGTCGGCCGCTATGGTTTTGGCCTTGCCGCCTTTATCTTGAATCTGTTGGCTTAATGCGGCGAGTTTGTTGCTATCGCGCCCGACCAGAATCATGTTGGCGCCTTTGCGTGCCAGCATCAGCGCCAGATGTTTGCCTATGCCGCCAGTAGCGCCAGTGAGTAGAATGCATTTGTTTTTTAGTTGCATATAGTGGCCCTATTTAATGTAACCCTATTCAATCTTGCATGTATTCGGCTTCTATTGTACGGAATATATTGCCATATAATCTATAAAATGTTTTAGCGCTGTGTATCACCACGGCTTGGTCTTCAACATTGGTAATTTGGTTCATTAAGCCCTCGTAAAAAGAAACATGGCTAATATCAAGTGCGCCATGTGAGAGTAGGTAGCTAAAGGCTTTTTTCGGCAGGTTTAATGATTGCATGAGCGCTTCACCTGCATGCGTAGCAACCGCAGTGCTGGTGCCTTCTAACACCAGTACCATGCCAAAAAAGCCAACCGGGTTCACGCGGTTAATCGTATCGTAGGCATAGGCCACCATGACTTCGGTGGCGAAGCTGGCGCTGTGGATGGCTGTGGTGCTGTGGCGTACTGCTTCTTTATCGCCGCCACATGCTTCAATATCATTGAGCACCCATTCCTGATGCCCCATTTCCTCTTCAATATACTCACCGATAGCGGTGCGCAGCCATTCGTAATGCGCAGGTAGGCGGCCGCCACATGCCATGAGCAAAGGGGTGGTGTGCTTCACATGGTGGTAAGCCTGGGTTAAAAATCCCACATAGGTTTCGCGTGAAATCCTGCCGGTAGCGCCTCTGGTAATGAGCGGCAGGCTCAGTAGTTCATTGCGTTCTTTTTCAGTGGCCTGTAGTAATCTTTGGTAAAAGTGCATATGCATTATCTTTCGTAAAGCGCATTAATTTTTTGCTGGTAATGCTGCCAAATTACGTCTCTGCGGTTTCTGCCGTTAGCCGTCAGCTGTTGGTTGTTTAGCGTAAAAGGCTCATCGGCCGGCAGCCATTGCGTGATTCTGGCGTAGTCTGGCAAGCCATGGTTAATGCTTTGTATCGTGGCTTTAATCTGTTCTGCCGTGCTATTTTTGCCGGGTACGATAATCGCGGTGTTCCATGGCTTTGCCTCTCCAAACAAGGCGGCCTGTGCGATGCCAGGCGCGATGGTCAGCTCGCGTTCCACCCACTCTGGCGACACATTACGCCCGAATGAAGTGATAAATATGTTCTTCTTACGGCCAGAAATTACCAAATAGCCATCTGCATCAAGGTAGCCAATATCTCCGGTATAGATCTGCGGGGCTAGTGTGGCGGTTTGCCCCACGTAGCCTAAGTAGGCATTGCCGCTAACCACAACCTCGTGCTCTTCCGTAAAATTCACGCTCAAATGTGGCAGCACCTTACCCACCGTACCAATTTTATTAAACGCAGGGGTATTGAGCGCTACCACTGATGCGCACTCAGAGAGGCCGTAGCCTTCATAAACCGGTATCGATGCTTGTTGTGCGCGTTGAAGTAGCGCTGGCGACACGGATGCGCCGCCTACCGCTAAAAAGCGCAAGCTGCTGGGCAACTTGGCGCCTGCCTCTATTTGCTGCAGCATGGCATTGAGCAGCTCTGGGGTAAAAATCGCTGTGGAAGCTTGTGTGTGTACAAATGCATAGAGCAGTTTTTGAATATCCAGCCCGGTGGCACGCGTGAGGCCAATCTCGCTGCCTGGCAGTAATACACAGCAGGCACCGGCAAGCAATGGCGCGTAAACGCCTGCTACATTTTCTAATAAGGTAGCGAGTGGCAGCACGTTTAAATGAATATCGTTAGGCGTTAGTTTTGTAGCATCAGCAATAGAAGTTGCCACATTAATCATATTGTCTGCACTGAGGCACACGCCTTTAGGCGTGCCGGTGGAGCCAGAGGTGTAGGTGATTTTGGCGGTGTTGGCAGGTAGCGCAGCCTTTGCTGGCGACTTTAATACAAATTGCGTCAGCGTCTTGCCCGCCACTGTCCACTGTGTGTGGCTGGCAATGTTATTTGCTAGTAAGGGTTCAAACAGCTCTGGATGGTCGGTGACCACAATATCCACGCCTGCATCTTTAATCGCGTGCAGCCATTGTGTGCCTGAAAAAAACAAAGGTAGCGGAATAAGGGGGATGTGGCTCGCCAGCGCGGCTAAATCCAGCACCACCCAAGCGGGATGATTGTCCAACGCCAAGGCAATGGTGGGCTGCTGGCTTAATCCGCCCCACATTTGCTGCTGTGCCTGAATCGCCGCCTGCAATTCGGCATAGGTAAGCTGACTATCGATGCCACGCAATGCGATTTTATTGCCATGCTGGTCTGCATGTTTTGCGATAGCGCTGATCATGACATCTGGCTGCATAGCGTTTATAGCTGAGCTATACCTCTGACCGCCACCACTTGTGGCGCACTGTCGTAATAGCGCCCCCATGTGCTTTGCTCTGCGGCGGTGAGGCGTGATTTTTCGGCATTTTTTAATGCATAAACATCGCGCCCGCCTTTAATCAGCCCATTTTGCAGGCTGTGGTGGGCGGTGGCTACGCACCACTCCACGTTATTATCTAAGCTGTATTGGATAACATGTGCGATTAAAACACCGGCATTGCGTGGGTTGGATACCGCTAAGTTTCCAATTTCAGTAATTTGCTGGCGTGTAATTGCACGGTTAAAGTGGTTAGACATCACGGTTTCAATTGGCGCGTCCAAATAGTGCTCTAAAAACAATGGCTCTTTATCTGCTTTGCGCATGCCAAATGCCGCCACTAATTGGTTATTCTCCCCGCGCAGGCTAATGAGATGCGGCATAAAGTGCTGTATATTCGCGCCATAGATGTGTGCAAATACATCATGAATAAACTGCTCAACCTCTCTACGGTCAGGCGCGTCCTTCTCAACGCTGGCCACTTTGATATCACTGGCAGTATGGCGTTTGGCCGCGGCAAAGGGGCGGGCTTTATACGCAGCCTCTGCATTAAAAAATAACGGACTTGCATTAAAACCTAGGCTCAGCATGTTGTCATTCACCTTCAATTAATCATATATAAGCTAAGGCAAGTAACGTGCCCAAGCATGCGCTTGAGGTGGGTGTTTGCATCAACCACTTTTGTTAAATAGTTAAATATATATTTAACAATCAATAGGTTATGTTTATCAATAAATGGGTGCTTAGTCCTTTCAACCACATATCCACACCATTTATAGTTCTGCCCGTGAAACAAAGTGCATGCAAAAATGGTATGTAAGGCAGAGGCTTATAAATTTACACCATGCAAATATTGCACTTAAATTAAGGGGGAATTAAGCATGGTGCAGTAAATCAATAACCCTTGAAATAACAATAGGTTACTGAAAGTTTTCAGCCCCCGCGCCACGCACGCTGGCGCCATACAGAATTTTTGACATTAGGTTTATTGGATGGTGCTGGTGATGCGCTTATTTATTGGCAGGAATTCAGTGCGTGCTGGAGGTATTTGAAAGTCTATGGGTGTTGATGGAGAAAACAGACGCCGCTTAATTGCATTTAAGCGCGGCAGGGTCGGCGCTGGTGTCGCCATTAGGCAAGATCCATAGCACTGGTTTAACGCGAGTATCCAGTTTGCAGGCGTCTACATAGGCAATGCTGCCTGCTGTTTCCTGCACATAGCGGATGGCGGCTTCGTCCGAATACAGTACATGCGGCGGTGACACACCGTGGAAATATAAGCCGTTCCAGTAGTCGCTTTGTGCGTTGGGCAAGCTGCCTAAAATGCTGTTGGAGAAGTGCAGCCTAAGCGGGTTGTCTGGCGGCAAGTTAATCGGGTGAATACGCTGGCCATGCGCCCAGTAAGTTTTTTTGCGCCAGTAAATGAGTTTGAGTTCACCCACCGTAATACTTTTGTTGGGGTAGTCATTAGCTACAATCACCGCAATCACGGTTTTATCTGCGGCATAGCTAGGCGTAGGCAGGCATAGGCTGCTCGTTACTAGCAATATTGCAATCAGTAGGCGCATTAGAACAGCACCGCAAATGAGGCTAAAAAGCCACGCGGTGACTCAGGTTGGTCTGCACTGCCGCCGGTAAATTCCAGCTTTAATAACTGGGCGGGTTTGATGCGCCAAGTAGCGCCAAGCAGCCAGCGCTGCTGATGGCCTTCGTCAGGGCGCTGGAAGGTTTCAATCCGTGTAATGCCATACCAGTTAGTGCCGATGGGTAAGGGGATGGCAGTTTGCAAATAGGCGCCATAGCCGCTACTGTTGTTGTGTTTATCCCAGCGCTGAAATGCCTCACCTAATATTTCAACTTCGCGGTAGTGGGTAAGGAAGTCTAGCCCCAGCATATGGTAGCGCGAGCTGGTGGTGTTTTTCTCTTCAAACGACATTAAGTTCACGCCTATATTCGCCTGCTGGCCAAACGCAATGCGCGCACCCCTAGTGTTTTTGAAGTTTATTTCGTCCTGACTTAAATCTTGGTCCTTCAGTGTTTCTATGTAGACGGAGTACTCCAGTGCACTGGTGTTCAGGGGTATCGCCCCAAAGCTCATGATGCCGTTAATTGCCGTCGGGAACAGTCTGCTGGTTGCAACGGGGCGTGAGCTGGTCCATACCAGCGGTGAGGCGTGTAGTTGGTTCCAGCGGCCAGTTGGCGTGAGAAAGCGCCCGCCGCGTAGGTTGGTGTTGTCTGACAGGTTGTAATCCAGGTAAAAGCGCTCTAAATCAATATTGCTTTGTTTGCTGTGGAATTTGTTGTCGTCATCCCAGGTAAGTGGCTTTTCTAACTCTAGTTCACCAAAGAACTTAAAGCGGCTTTCGTTCTCCCACGTCAAAATCAGGCTGATTTCGTTAATGGCAGCGCTGGCTTCTGATGCACGCGGCACCGTAATGCCTGCACTAGTGTAGCCGCCTAGCCTAAAGCCATCCATCACACCTTTTTGCGCGGCGGATGGCTCCTCTGCATAGGCAATCTTGCACAGCAGCAGTAGCACGGCTACACTGCTGATACGGAATTTATTGATTAGAGGCATGGATGCTCCAGGCTTTAAAATCAGCGATAATTTTTGAAATTAAATGCATACGCGGATTATATTCGATATCCATTGCAAAGCGTTGCGGCAGGTCAATAGCTAAGCAATGCTGCTAATCCATACTGCGTTAATCATAGGTGCTTAAGCACAGGCTAAATACTTTGAATCTATCCACCATAAAATCAATGTCAGTTAAGAAATTGCTCTTGTTGGGCTTCTTGATGACGGCACTGCTGCCTATGCTGATAGTGACATTGCTTACCTTTTACGAAGCGCGCACCGTATTGAGGGAAGAAATAGCGCGCGACATGCAAACGCGCGCCAATGCGGCAGCGCGCCAGGTGGATAACATGATGTTTGAGCGGCTGCAGAATCTTGCCTCCTGGAGCCGTCTGGAAATCATGGACGAAGTAGTGATAGGCGACTTTGACAAGCGCTTATCTAACTTTCTCAATGAGCTAAAAGTCAGCTATCACGGGGTGTATCAGTCTATTTATGTTGTGAATAATCACAATGTGATTGTGGCCTCCAGTCAGCCCGCCGATATTGGCAAGCCTGATGCCAGTGTGCCGTTATGGCTGCAAATTTCGTTTGCAAATCGTACCGTGCGCTTGTATCAGCTACAACAGCACAAGCTACGTATGGCGAGTGACATCTTGGATGCCAATCAGCATAAAGTGGGTACGTTATGGGTGATTTTTGATTGGAGTGCGGTCACCAGAATTTTAGAAAGTACCGCGAATCAGGGCAGTGCGGCTGCCTTGATTAATCCGGATGACCCGCATCCTGCTACGCGCGTGCTGGCAGAAACGCAGCATTGGAAAAAAATCGTAGCGGCCCATGATATTTCTGTCGACTCTGTGTTGCAGCCAGCTGCCGAGCCGCCGATATTTAACTGGACTGTGTCAATTGCGCAATATCGCTCCGTGGTGATGGCGCCTGTGCATCGCATGGGCTATATGTTTATTCTGCTGTTGATTATTACCGGCTTACTAGCCGCTACCTTTGCCGCGCCATTGTCGGCGCGCATTACTCGGCCGTTGGCTAGGCTGACGGATTATGCCAATCACTTTATGCGCGCGATTAACGGGGCACTGCCCAAGGCTGATGGGCCTGCAGAGGTGCGAGCGTTGTCCAGCGCGTTTGGCAAAATGATGGATGATTTAACTTTGTCTAAAGAAAACCTGACGCGCGCCGCCAAGCTGGCGGTGGCAGGCGAAATGGCGGCGGCGATGAGCCACGAGATCAGAACGCCGCTGGGTATCTTGCGCTCATCTGCACAAGTGTTGGCGCGTGAAAAAAACCTGAGTCCAGAAGGGCAAGAGGTGGTGGCGTTTATTAATCTAGAAACTGAACGTTTGAATAAACTGGTGTCTACGCTAGTGGATTCCGCGCGCCCACGTCCGCCTGAGTTTGCTGTGCATGATTTAGTGCCCATGGTGGAGCATGCGGTGGCAATGCTGCGTATGCAGGCCAATAAAAAGGATGTTAACCTAGCCGTGGCGCTGCCCAAGCCGACTGCAACCGAGGCGGTAAGCCATGTGCTGGTAGAGTGTGATGCCGAGCAAATGACACAGGTGCTACTGAATTTGTTATTGAATGCGATCCAGGTATTGCCGACAGGCGGTAAGGTGGTGGCGACTATTGTTGATGCAGCAGACCATGTCATCATCAGTGTGGCGGATAACGGAGCAGGCGTGACGGAAGCACAAAAAGAGCAGATATTTGACCCGTTCTTTACGCAGCGCCCAGGCGGAATTGGTTTAGGCCTGGCAGTGTCCAAGCAGATAGTAACCGCTCACTTTGGTATGCTCACCGTTGAGAAAAGCACCTTGGGCAGCAGTGGCGCAGATTTTAGAATTGAACTACCAAAACGACAGTTGCTGCAAGATGCGGCACCATAAGAAAAGTGAAATGGTAAAGTGAGATTATGTCAGACAGTACCAAATACATATTAGCCGTAGATGATGAGCCCAGCATGCTACGCCTGCTGGAGATTAGCCTGCGTCAGGCGGGCTATCAGCCACTCACTGCCAAAGACGGACGTGAAGCGCTGGAAGTGATTAATACGCAACAGGTGGATTGCGTGGTCACTGATTTACACATGCCGCGCATGGATGGCCTGCAACTCCTGAAAGAGGTGCGCAAAACTGATACTGAGCTGCCCGTGATTATTGTGACGGCACAAGGTGAGATCAGCTCGGCGATAGATGCGATGAAACATGGCGCATCAGATTACATTTTGCGCCCGTTTGACTTAGCCGAGTTGGAGCTTGCGATTAAGCGCGCATTGTCTTTTTCACGCCTAGTGGTTGAGAATAGATTTCTGCGTGAAGATAAAGCAGCCGGTACCGGCCTGATTGGCAATAGCCCAGCAATGCAGCATTTGGCTGAGTCTATCCGTCAGGTAGCGCCCGAAAAAGCAACCGTGCTGGTGGCGGGAGAGACTGGTACAGGTAAGGAGCTAGTGGCGCGTGCCATTCATGCGGCTTCGCCACGTAGCAGTGCATTATTTGTTGCCGTGAACTGTGCGGCGATTCCGCATGAAATGTTGGAGTCAGAGTTGTTTGGGCACGAAAAGGGCGCGTTTACTGGTGCGGTGAAAGAGCGTATCGGTAAGTTTGAGTTGGCTGATGGCGGTACTTTATTTCTGGACGAAATAACAGAAATGCCCATGCAGCTGCAAGCCAAGCTGCTGCGTGCACTGCAGGAAAATGTCATTGAGCGCTTGGGCGGTAATCGCCCGATTGCGGTGGATATTCGTGTGGTGGCGGCAACCAACCGCAACCCGCGTGATGCGATTAAAGACGGCAAGCTGCGCGAAGACTTATATTACCGTTTAAATGTGTTCCGTATTGATCTGCCCGCCCTTAAAGAACGTAAGTCGGATATCGAGCTACTGGCAACCTACTTTTTGGCTAAACGTCGCGTAGAGATTTCAGCGCAGGCCGTGCAAGTGCTGATGCAATATGACTGGCCGGGCAATGTGCGCGAGTTGGAAAATGTATTGGAACGCGCGGCCATCATCAGCGGTAATCAACTGATACAGCCACAACATTTGCCGGCTGAAATGCTCAATAGCACCAGTGAGTTCACTGCAGCTCCTACACTAGGCCATGATGCGGCCGAAGTGCCACACAACCCGCTGTGTTTACCCAATGCAGTGGAGCAATTGGAGCGACAGTTGATTGCACAGGCGTTGGCACAGACCAATGGCAACAAAAGCAAGGCGGCAAAGGTGCTGGAAATTAGCGAGCGCTCCTTATGGTATAAACTGAGCCAGTATGGCATTAGCTAGCGCACTTGCTGACAGCCTTGTACATGGCATGGATTAGCGTAAAAGTACCTTAGCCAATAAGCACTTGCGTTATAATTAACCTTAAATAAAACCCATTAGAGTAATCAACATGACACAAACAGCAAAAACAGTAGAAACTGCTCAATTTAATATCGGTGAAGCTAGGTTTAACATGATTGAGCAGCAAATTCGCACTTGGGAAGTATTAGACCCAGTGGTGTTGGCAGTACTAGATGCCGTGCCGCGTGAAAAGTTTGTTGCAGAATCTCAAGTGGGCTTAGCTTTTGCGGATGTAGAGCTACCTATCGGTGAAGGCCAAACCATGTTGGCGCCTAAGATGGAAGGCCGCATTCTGCAAGCGCTGAATATTAAAAAGACCGACAAAGTATTGCTCGTCGGTACCGGCAGTGGTTATTTGGCTGCGCTACTGGCTACTTTGGCGCAGCATGTACACGCTGTTGAAATTTACCCAGAGCTATCTAATGCTGCGCAATATCGTTTACAGGCGCAGGGTATTCATAACGCTACGCTGTATGTAGGTGATGGCGTGAATGGCTTTGCTGCCGCTGCACCGTACGATGTCATCGTGTTTGCTGGCTCATTGCCACTGCGCCCGATAGTTGCAGAAAAAATGCTAAACGTAGGTGGTCGCCTATTTGCGGTAGTGGGTGATGCACCAATTATGGAAGCTACAGTGACCGAGCGTGTGAGCGAGGCTTCATTCCGCCATGAAACGATTTTTGAAACTTGCTTGCCAGTGTTAGAAAACGCGCCGCAGGCCACCAAGTTTGCCTTTTAATCGCAAGTATTGATTAAGCGCCCACATTGAATATGCTTAAAGTCTTGAAGTGCATGGTGTTGTGGTCAGTATTGGTGTCTTGCGCCCATGCTGATGACAAAGCCTATTCATTGATAGAGGTTTATCAGCAAGCGCTGGCCAATGACCCCACACTGGCTTCGGCCTTAAGCGCCAATCAGGCCGCGCAAGAAACCATAGAGCAGGCCAAGGCCTTGTATCGCCCCACGGTTAATTTAAATGCAGCCGCTACCGCCACGCAGTCTGACCTGAAGTATTTATCCGGAGCCAGCCCGTTTAGGGTGCAAGGGCGCACCAACTATGAAGGCTACAGCTATGGTGTAGAGGCGCGCCAGCCGATTTACCGTAAAGATAGCCTGGTGCAGATTGACCAAAGCAAGGTGAAAGTTAGTCAGGCAGATAAGCAGCTGAACCTGAGTAAGCAAGATTTGATTTTGCGCGTGACGCAGGCTTATTTTGATGTATTACTGGCGCAAGACAAAATAGACCTAATCATTGCGCAGAAAGCCGCCATCCTCAGCCAGCTTGAGCAGGCCAAGGCTAATTTTGAGGTAGGTACCGCCACCATTACCGATGTGAACGAGGCGCAGGCGCGTTATGACCTGGTATTTGCACAAGAGATTGCCGCCGTGAATGAGCACCAGATTGCACAGCGCGCAGTGCAAGCCATTACCGGCCAAATGGCACCAAAGTTGGCCAGCGTTAAGCCCAACATGGCGACCACCAGCTTGGCACAAGGTGTGGATAAGTGGCTAGAGGTTGCCAACCAAAACAACCTAAACCTGCAGATTCAGCAGGATGCGTTAGCGCTTTCTGCGCAAGAGGTGGAGCGTTTAAATGCAGGGCATATGCCTACCTTAGATGCGGTGGCGAACTATAACGATAATTACACCAATGGCAGTGCGAACGGCATTGGCAGTGAGCTCAAAACTGCGGTCATCGGTTTACAGCTGCAAATCCCGCTGTATCAGGGTGGAGCGGTCAGTTCACGCGTGCGTCAGGCCGTGCTCAGCCAGCAAAAAGCGCAGGACGATGTGCAAATCGCACGCCGTAGCGCAGAGCTTGAAACACAGCGCGCTTACCTTAATTTAAGCTCCAGTATTGCGCAGGTAAAGGCCTACGAGCAGGCGCTAGTGTCTAGCCAAAGCCAGGTAGATTCTACCAAGCTAGGTTATGAGGTAGGTGTGCGCACCAGTGTGGATGTGCTTAACGCGCAGCAACAGCTGTTTAGCGCTAAGCGTGATTTATTGCAGGCACGTTATAGTTATCTGGTGAATATCATCCGCCTAAAAGCAATTTCTGGCGTAGTGGCCGAGGTAGACTTAGCTGATATTAACCAGCAGCTAGTGGTTGCGGGAGTGCAATAGTATGGATGTTCATAATAAAGCGAATGTCGCGCTAAGCCAGCTGGTAGTGGTGGATGTTCAAACCAAATTAGCCGCAGTGATGGCAGAAAACGACATGCAGGCCGTGCTTAAAAATTGTGGCATATTGCTGCAAGCTGCCAATATGCTCAATGTAGCCGCGATTATTACTGAGCAATATCCCCAAGGCTTGGGCCATACTGTGCCTGAACTATCTGTGGTGAGCCCGCATATCCACGCGGTAGAAAAAGTAAGCTTCTCTTGCTTGGCTGAGCCCAAATTTAGCCGCCAATTAACGCGTGATCATGCGCAAGTGGCGCTGGCGGGGATGGAAGCGCATATTTGCGTACTGCAAACCGCGCTGGATTTAATCGCCATTGGTAAGCAGGTGTTTGTGGTGGAGGATGCCATCATCTCGCGTAACCCAGCAAATAAAGCAAATGCCATTGCGCGTATGCGCAGCGCCGGCTGCATCATCACCAATACCGAATCGCTAGTGTTTGAGTGGCTAGGAGTGGCACAGGGCGATGCATTTAAGGCGATTAGTAAGCTGATTCGCTAACGCTTGAACGATGGGTTAGAAAAACAAGGTTATTTTTCACGCACCACCATACCCGAAAGTACATAGCGCTCTTTTCCGTCGATGATGGTTGAGTAAACTCTCATCGTTTTCAAGTTAATTACTTGAGAAACGTTGATACCGGTTTTTTCTACCCATGTAGCAAAGTAAATTTTGTCAGCCACCTTAAAACGCTCAGGCTTTTCTAATCCACTAGCGCCTTTTTCTGAGCCTTCTATGCACGCCCATGACATTGATTTAGCATCATTAACCGTAACACGGTAAACATTGCCTCCTTCATATTTATAAAGAAACTGCCCCATATATGCATCAGTAGCCTGAGCCATAGCGGTAAAGCCTGAGAGCAATAAGCATGTAAACAACAACTGCATCCGTTTCATATATATTTTCCTAACTTAGGTTTACTTTGTAATATAAGCCTGCACTATGTCTAAGGTTTTTTGCGTGGCGCCGCGGTTCTGTGCGCTAAATTGAATGCTGGCATCACACATGGCCAGTCTTTGCTGGTCGTGCGCAAATAGCTGCTGTAGTTTTTGGCTTAGTTCTTCTACATTCTGCACCCGGTTAGCCGCGCCAGCCGCTATGGCCATTTTAGTGGCTTCTTCAAAGTTAAAAGTATGTGGCCCTACCAGCACGGGCTTACCCATGCTGCAGGCTTCAATCAGGTTTTGCCCGCCCAGCGGCAGCAAACTGCCGCCGATAAAGGCAACATCGCAACTGGCATAATAAGTGAACATTTCCCCCATCGAGTCACCTAATAAGTAACGTGTGCCCTCTGGTACCGCCGCATCATTAAGTGTGGAGCGGCGCATGAAGGGTTGGTTGGCTTTTTTGAGCAGTTCTGCCACTGCATTAAAGCGCTGCGGATGCCTAGGTACAATAATTGTGAGTAAGTTGGGGATATTGGCTTGGTTCACCGCATCAATAATCAAGCTTTCTTCACCATCGCGCGTGCTCGCGGCTAAAAATACCGGGCGCGCTGTACCTAATTGCTGGCGCAGCTGCTCCCCTAAGCTGTGTGCGGTAGGGGGCGGGGCAACGTCAAATTTGATATTGCCGGTAATGCTTACCTCGGCGGCGCCTAAATCTTGCAAGCGGCTGGCATCCGCCTTGGTTTGCGCAGCAATCGCACTTAAGTTTTGCAAGCCTTGCGTTAAGAGCTGGCCTAGCTTGGCATAACCCGCGGCAGATTTTTCTGAGAGTCTGGCATTGACCAGCAGCACAGGGATGTTGCGTTGCTTGCAGCCTGCAATCAGGTTAAACCATAGCTCGGTTTCCATCAGCGCGCCTACCACTGGTTTAAAGTGCTGTAAAAAGCGGGCAACTGCAAATGGTACATCGTAGGGTAAATAAACCCTAGTGACGCTATCTCCAAACAACTGCTCGCTGGTGGCGCGGCCGGTTGGCGTTGTGTGGGTCAGTAATAACTGGTGCGTTGGGTATTGGCTTAATAAGGCTTTGATCAGTGGCTCTGCGGCACGTGTTTCACCAACCGAAACGCAATGCAGCCAAATCACAGGCTTTTGCACCGGGGCTTGATAAAAACCATAGCGCTCACGCCAGTGCTGTAAGTACTCAGGCTGCTTTCTGCCCCGCCAAAGCAGCTTAAGCGGCGTAAATGGCAGCAATAAGTAGAGTAAGCAGGTGTAGAGGTTGCGCGTCATTTTGTTTATAGGTAGTAAGCAGGTGCAATTTAGAGTTGTTGTATTTTCGCATAAATCTTTTCATATAGTTTTTTAAGGTGCATCGCGCCGGATTTAATTTGCTGATTTGCCCCAAGCCAGCGCCAGTGCGGCCTTGAAATTTGGCAAGAGAAATTTGCACTTTTAGATAAAAATATTTATCTAAAAACAGCTTGACCTACCACTACAGAATGATTAAATTACTAAAAAAACACAATATATAGTGGTTAATGCTTAGTTGTGGTGGTGTTGAAAAGTTAGTGTGTGCTTACCACCTCCAACTGCGTCACCGTTAAATAATACAGACTTATCTCATTGTTTTATCGCTGATTTAAGTCTACTAATAAGAGGGTTAAATAATGCTAAAAGCCGTAGATACTGCTAAGAATTCAAGTACAGATGTTGAAAAAGAAATTCCGGTTCAGCCTGTTTCGCTTGATATTTGGGATAAAAAATATCGTTTGAAATCTAAGCAGGGCGAAAATGTTGATCAGGACATGGATGCCTCCTATCTACGCGTAGCACGTGCTTTAGCCGATGTAGAAACCACAGAAGAAAAGCGTGATGAATGGCATGAGAAGTTTCTATGGGCATTGCGCCGTGGTGCTATCCCAGCAGGCCGTATTACTTCAAACGCAGGTGCGTTGGAGCATAAACCAGCTACTTCTACCATCAACTGTACTGTTTCTGGCGTTATCTCAGACAGCATGGATGATATTTTAGGTAAAGTGCACGAAGCTGGCTTAACCCTAAAAGCAGGTTGCGGTATTGGTTACGAGTTCTCTACCTTGCGTCCAAAAGGTGCGTTTGTAGCGGGTGCCGGCGCTTACACCAGCGGCCCATTATCTTTCATGGATATCTACGACAAAATGTGCTTCACCGTATCTTCTGCGGGTGGTCGTCGTGGTGCGCAAATGGCAACCTTTGATATCTCACACCCAGATGTGACAGACTTCATCAAAGCAAAACGTGAAAACGGTCGTTTACGCCAATTCAACTTGTCATGCTTAATCACTAAAGAGTTCATGGAAGCGGTAAAAGCGGATGCTGAATGGAAACTGGCATTCCCTGTGACTGAAAAAGAATCCATTATCGATGGTTTGAATGTAAATGACGAAAGCCAAGTGGTATGGCGCGAGTGGCCAATCAAGGGTAAATACCTGACTAAAACTGAGGGTGTAGATGCAGGCAAAGTAGCATGCCGCGTTTATAAAACCATCAAGGCACGCCGTTTGTGGGATGTGATTATGTCCTCAACTTACGACTTTGCTGAGCCAGGCTTTATTTTGATCGACCGCGTGAATGAGATGAACAACAACTGGTTCTGCGAAAACATCCGCGCAACCAACCCATGCGGCGAGCAACCATTGCCACCATATGGCGCATGCTTGCTAGGTTCAGTAAACCTTACCCGTTTTGTGAAAAAACCATTTACAGATGAAGCTTACTTTGACTGGAAAGAATACCGCGAAGTAGTAGCGATTTTCACGCGTATGCTAGATAACGTGGTTGAAATCAATGGCTTGCCATTACAACAACAGCGCGATGAAATTATGCGTAAACGCCGTCACGGCATGGGCTACCTAGGTTTAGGTTCTAGCCTCACCATGATGAAAATGAAATACGGTGAAGAAGATTCAATCAAGTTCACAGAAGAAGTAACACGCGTGATGGCTGAAGAAGGCTGGAGCGTAGGTGTGCAATTGGCCGAAGAAAAAGGCGCAGCACCGATCATGGACGAGAAATTTGAAGTAACCGCAGACATGCTGGCAAAACGCCCAGAAATGGCAGCCGACGGCATTAAAGTTGGTCAAAAAATCGCAGGTAAAGTATTGCTGGGTAAATACAGCCGCTACATGCAGCAGTTCCCAGAAGGCTTGCGCAACCAAATTGCAGCTAAAGGCGCACGCTTCACGCACCATAGCTCAATCGCGCCAACAGGCACTATTTCACTGTCATTGGCTAATAATGCAAGTAACGGTATCGAGCCATCATTTGCGCATCACTATGCACGCAACGTGATTCGTGAGGGCAAAAAGTCTAAAGAGAAAGTCGACGTGTTCTCTTATGAGTTGCTAGCTTACCGTGAGTTGATCAACCCAAATGCAATGCCATTTAGCGACAAGCCAGAAGAGCAATTGCCGGATTACTTCTTGGACTCTTCAACCATCATGGCTAAAGCGCATGTGGATATCCAGGCAGCATCACAAAAATGGATTGATAGCTCAATTTCAAAAACCATTAACGTGCCTACAGATTATGACTTTGAAGACTTCAAAAACATCTATCTATACGCTTACGATAAAGGCCTAAAAGGGTGCACAACCTTCAGATTCAACCCTGAAGCGTTCCAAGGCGTATTGGTGACAGAAAAAGACTTAGAAAGCACCACCTACAAATTCACCTTAGAAGACGGCACTGAGATTGAAGCCAAAGGTAATGATGAGATTGAGTATGATGGTGAGATTCATAGCGCAGCGAACTTATATGACGCACTAAAAGAAGGCTACTACGGCAAGTTTTAAGCTGCTTTGTTTGTTAATACGGCGTTGCGTTTAAATTTTTAAACCTCATGTACTACTTGTACATTCTGGTAAAAAGTTTAAACCCGCCTTGTCTTAACTGCACACGCAACGCTTAAAACAAGCGCGAATAAATGTGAGGGCAACCTCAAAAGGAGAACAACATGGCAATTAAAATTGATAAAAAAATCGTTAGCTACAACCTAGTGTCAGAAGAAGACAAAGCAAAAGCTGCCGAAGCCAAAGTAGCAGAAGCTAGCACTAACGTTGTGCAACTAGGCGAGCCATTAGGCCGCCCAGAGAAGTTAGTAGGCAACACCTACAAAATCAAAACACCGGTCACCGAGCACGCGCTTTACATCACCATTAACGATATCGTGATGAACGAAGGCACGCCACAAGAGCACCGCCGCCCGTTTGAAGTGTTCATCAACTCCAAAAACATGGAGCACTTTCAATGGATTGTTGCACTAACACGCGTGATGTCAGCCGTGTTCCGTAAAGGCGGCGACGTAACTTTCTTGGTAGAAGAGCTTAAAAGCGTATTTGAACCAAGCGGCGGCTACTTCAAAAAAGGCGGTAAGTTTGTACCTAGCCTAGTGGCAGAAATCGGTGAAGTAGTAGAACAACACTTGCAAGAAATTGGCATGCTTAAAAAGCCTGGCCTAGATGAACACCAACAAAAATTGGTTGAAGAGAAAAAAGCGGAATACTTGGAAAAACACGCTAAATCAGGCGAAGAAGTGAACGAAGAAGGCTTCCCAAAAGGTGCACAGCTTTGTAAGAAGTGTAATACCAAAGCTAGCATTATTATGGACGGATGCTTAACTTGCTTGAATTGTGGTGAAAGTAAGTGTGGTTAAATAAAATGATAAATATAAGGCCAGCTTAGCTGTGCGCCACCTCATAAGCGACTAGTTTTACCTCATAAGTCGCTAGCACCAACCGCATAAAGTACTAGTAAACAGAATAGTTAAGGTAGCAATAATTTCACAATAAAAAGGGGAAGAATGATGCCAAGATTTATCATTAATAAGAATGCACAAGCCAATGGAGACCACGAGGTTCATAATGCTAATGCTGGATGTGACTATATGCCGCAGCTAGTAAATCAAGTTGATTTAGGAACTCATTCAAGTTGCGCTGGTGCAGTTGCGAAAGCAAGAAGCCAGTGGCCGGGCTCTAGAATAAACGGTTGTTATTATTGTTCAAATTCGTGTCATACAACCTAACCGTAAAATTGTAAGTGGCCTATAAAGGCACGTAGCCCTCATAATTTGCAATTTAAAAAAGCCTGAATTTGTCAGGCTTTTTTAAATTGTTGTGTAGCTAATAGATTAGTTAATAGTCTTCTTTCGGCCCATAGCAGTCATTCAAATTTGAGCTAATCTGGTCTATTTGATTGATTAGAGTTCCGCTAGACATAACAACCTCACTATTCACTCAATACTTCACGTAAGGTAGTTAAAACTTGCTCTACCACCGTCGAGTTACGTTTGTAGTATGTCCATTTCCCAATCTTAGTTGATTCAACTAAGTTCGCATCTTGCAACGCTTTTAAGCACAATGATGTAGCGGGTTGCGATAGCCCAACCTTGTCCTGAATCAGGCTTGCACATACTCCGTACATCTCGTACGGGTAAAGCTGAGAGTAGCCCTTAAACGCCTCATCAGGATTAGCTAACCAAGCCAATATTGCACGTCTTGTCGGGTTGGCTAGCATTTTTAATGCTTCATTCAAATCCATGTTACTCCCACCTTATTGCCAGTGGGGAAGCCCACCATTTAAGTTGATAATTGTGTGCTGAATGGATAATCAATGTATCCTGCTTCGCCACCACCGTAAAGAGTATCATTTTGCACCTGATTAAACGATAACCCTTTTTGAATTCGATATGGTAAATCGGGGTTTGCTATGAATGGTTTACCAAATGCATATAAATCACCGTAGCCTTTTGAATTTACTGTCAGTGCTTTTTCTACGGTATAACGACCTGCATAGATTATCGCACCCTGAAATGTTTTACGTAATTCACGTCTAAATGTTTCAGGCAAGTCCGGGCTGTTGTCCCAATCCGCCTCTGCGATCGATATGTATGCAATGCCAAGGTCATTTAACATTTCAGCAGCACGAATGTAGGTTTCATGAGGATTACTTTCTACAAGGCCAAGATAAACACGATCTTCTGTAGTGGTGGCAAACAGTGGAGCGAATCTTACACCTACTCGATTACGCCCAAACACTTCGATAACAGCTTCAGTAACCTCTCTTAAAAAGCGTAGTCTATTAGGTAGCGAGCCACCGTATTCGTCAGCTCTGTGATTCGTGTGCTCAGAGATGAATTGGTTTAGCAGATAACCGTTAGCGGAGTGAAGCTCAACACCGTCAAATCCAGCCAACTTTGCGTTTTTAGCAGCTTGACGATATATGTTAACCAACTCTTTAACTTCTTCGGTTGTTAGTTCACGAGGCATGCTTGGTTCAACCAAAGCACCTTCGCCTGGGCCAGTCTCAATGAACACCTTTACAGACTTTGCCTGAATGGCTGACGGTGCAACTGGTGCATCTCCGTTTGGTTGTAAATCGCAATGGGATACCCGGCCAACATGCCAAAGTTGGCAAAAGATAACTCCACCACTTTCATGTACAGCGTTCGTTACTTTCTTCCAACCTTCTATTTGCTCCTCAGAATGAATGCCTGGCGTCCAAGCATAGCCTTGCCCACGTCCTTCAATCTGTGTGCCTTCTGTAACCATAAAACCAGCAGTAGAGCGTTGTTTATAGTAACTTGCCATTAATTCGTTTGGCACATTTCCCGGTTGAGTGCTACGGCAGCGAGTTAATGGTGGTAATACAATTCGATTAGGTAAAAACAAGTCGCCCAATTGGACTTCTTCAAATAATGACGATACGTTCATATGTGCCTCTTTAAATTTAAGGTATATATTGTTACATTTAAATATGTAAATGTGAATAGTTGATTTATATATATTTATGAAGGTCTTCTATGAGTCATATATGCTCATAAATAAAAAGTAGAATTAAGATTGCTGATACAGTCAGGAAGTCATCGCGGAATCCATTTTCGACCTTCATAAAACCCAATCCCGGAATAAGTTAAATTAGCAGTTCAAATACTCCTAATATACTTAAACTGAAAAGTAGACAGGATTAAGCGGACTATCTCTTTAGAATTATACGAGCTGTTAGATTAACCGACTCTAATCGTCCCTTTACTGACCTTCAATAGTTGAATGCATGAGCACCATCAGGCGTCCCGCTAAAGGGTTAGGATGAGTTTGCTAAACAAAATCCACCATTAACGCCCCCAGATTCTATGTTTGTATACTTTCATCGTGGAGGCTTAATTTCGGCACTCAAACGTGACTGCCCAACCGACTGTAAAGCACCTATGCAGTTGCTATTAGCGCTAAACTGTTACCACAATTTTGCCGATCTGCTGGTTGGATTCCATATAGCGGTGTGCTTCGACAATCTGCGCTAGCGGAAAGGTTTTGGCCACCAGCGGTTTCAGCTTGCCTTCAGTCAACCCTTGCACAATGAAGGCTTTGGCGCGTGCCATGCGCTCAGGATGAGTGCTGATTTCAAATAGGGTATACCCGCGTATGGTTAATTGCTTGGCGAGCACGGAGAACAGCGGCAATGGCGTCGGCTCTGTACTTAGGGCGCCATATTGAAAAATTATGCCACTTTGCGCGGTGGCTTCAGCCAGCTTGATGATGGTCGGGCCAGCTACGGGATCAAACACCACGCGCACGCCTTTGTTGCTGGTGATGCGATTCACTTCAGCCACCAAATCCTGTTCTTCCGTTGCAATCACATGCTTCGCACCCTCGTCCAGCAATGCCTGACGCTTGTTGCTGTGTCGCGTGAGCGCAATCGGTATGGCACCCAGCATATTGGCGATTTGTATGGCTGCCACACCCACGCTGCTTGATGCCGCCGGAATCAGCACAAACTCACCGACTTTGGTATCGGCAAACTCCACCAATGCGCCGTAGGCAGTCATATATTGCATCCAGATGGCGGAAGCCTCCGGCCAGGAAAGAGATGGTGGATGCTTGACCACGGCAAATGCGGGCACATTCGCCAACTCACCACACACGCCATACTGATTCTGCGAGAACGCCGGAACAGTGCTGACCGCATCACCAATTTGGAACTCGGTAACGTCCTCACCTACTCCGGCTATGGTACCCGCCGCCTCATAGCCCAGCCTCGCTGGCAGTTGCGGTGCTTCCAGATACTGACCATTGCGGAACATGACTTCGGCACGATTGAGTCCGATGGCATGCACTTTGATCTGCACTTCACCCTTGCCTGGTGCGGCGACTTGTTCATCTGCTATCTGTAATACTTCTGGCCCACCGGTTTGGTGGAATCTGACGACGCGTGACATTTTTATCTCCTGATGATGTTAAAAAAGTGTGAAAATACTATCTATAATTTAATGCCAACCGCTCAGCACAATCTTGCCTATGGTGCCACCTGCTTCGAGCTGAGCGTGCGCCTTACGCAGATTGGCAGCATTGATGGGTGATAGGCTTTCATTGAGCGTGGTCTTCAGCACACCCTCATCCACCAGCTTGCCTATGCGATCCAGGATATGGTGCTGTTCTGTCATGTCGGCGGTCTGAAACATGGAGCGTGTAAACATCAGCTCCCATGCGAACGTCGCGCTTTTATTCTTGAGCAGATTGAGGTCCACCGGCTCTGCCGTTTCCACAATCGAGCAAATCTTGCCTTGTGGCTTGATGAGTTCGGCCATGACAGCAAAATAGTGATCGGTATCGTTGCAGCAGAAAATATAGTCTGGTTGGGGAATGCCGATTTCGCGCATTTGCGTCACCAGATCATGCTTATGATTGATAACGTGCTGTGCGCCCAATTCCTGCACCCACTGCACGGTCTCAGGCCGTGATGCCGTGGCTACCACGGTCAATCCGGCCAGTTTGTTCGCGAGTTGGATGGCAATCGAACCCACGCCGCCCGCACCACCTATGATGAGCAGGCTCTTATTGCGGTTCTGCGCTATATCAAGCGCAATGCCTAGCCGGTCGAATAGTGCCTCCCAGGCGGTCACCGCAGTCAGTGGCAAAGCTGCTGCTTGCTCGTAATTCAAACTCTGTGGCATGTGGCCGACGATGCGCTCATCCATGAGCTGGTATTCGGCATTGCAGCCCGAGCGCGTGATGTCACCCGCATAAAACACTTTGTCGCCAGGCTTGAACAGCGTGCAATCTGGCCCGGCTTCGACGACTTCACCAGCGGCATCCCAGCCCAGTATTTTGGGCGTAGCTTCTACTTTATCCTTGGGCTTGCGCACCTTGGTATCGACCGGGTTAACGGCGATGGCATGTACACGCACCAGCAGGTCGCGACCGGTAGCGACGGGGCTGGGCAATTCGACATCTATCAGCGATTCAGGATCGCTGATAGGTAAATACCTGGTTAATGCAACAGCTTTCATGGTGGCTCCTATTTTTTAGCGCAGGCGGGGTTGCCTGCGCTACAACTTCATATAAATTCCGGTAAAACAAATTCAGCCAACTCCTGCAACACCTCACCGGCCGGACGTTTGCCGTATTTGACATTGAATATCAGGTGATCCACGCCGATACGCTTGCTCGCGCGCAGATGCACCAGCAGCGCATTCCTGCCGAGTCGGTGACCCAGATGAATAGGCGTTGGCGCTTCGTTCGGGTTATCGGCAAGATCAATAAAATAAGACTGCGTGAATGGTTTGTACTGCCCCGGCAATTCGGCTTCTACCGTATCGCGCCAGCGCTGGACGATCTGCTCTTGGGCCTCTATGCTGCGCGGGTAGCTCATCCAGCCGTCGGCGTTGCGCGCGATCCAGCCCAAATCCTGCTGGCTATGGCCGGTGACGAGCAAGGGCACATGCGAAGCTACCGGCTTGGGAATGACATCGGCACCTTGCAGATGGCCGAAGCCGCTGCTGACTTGCGGGAAGAACTCTGACCAATAAATTTTGAGCAACTCGACCTCTTTGCGAAACATCATACCGCGCGACTCAAAATCCACGTTGAAGGCCGGGAACTCCACCATCCTATCGCCCGTAGCAATGCCCAGCAGCAAGCGGCCATTGGACAACTGGTCTATGCTGGCGGCGGCCTTGGCGATATGAATCGGGTGGCGCAACGGCAGGATGATGGAAGCCGTCAGCAGCGCGATTTCTGTGGTCTGCGCGGCCATATAACCGAGATAAGCCCACGGGTCGAATACCTGGCCGACATCGCCAAAATTCGGGTCGCGCAGCGGCACATCGCGAAAGCCCAAGCTGGCAAAACCGGCTTTTTCGGCAAACTGTGCCAGCGCTACCTGGTTGTGCATGGTCGGCTGGTCGCGCTCGAAGGCCTCGATCGGGAACATGATGCCCAGCGTGAGTTTGCCGCGTTGGAATACACGCTGCCAGCCGTGGTTGGCTGTCGGCGATTGATTTGGATTAGGGGTATACATTCTGCTCTATAAGAAAAAAACTGGCACACCACAAAAGGGAGGAGAGTGATGTGCCAGTGTAGGCCCGAAATAGCTAGTGGAGGAGCTATCTACTAAGCCAAAAACTGATTTAAGCCTGGCCTTTGACTGCCAGTAAATCCACGGTTTCGATCACCGGCATCTCAGCCAGCAAGTCTGTGGCATTTGCCATTAGTGCCTCAGCGATTTTCCCGGTCAAATGTGCTTGTCGACCATGTTCATCCATAAAGGTGTCAAAAATGCCAAAGGTTGCAGGCCCGAATTTGAGTGCGTACCAGGTAGCGGTTTCCGGCTCGTTTTCCACTAGTGGCAGTGCGGATTTAAGAAATGCTTCTAGTGCTGCTTCCTTGCCTGGCTTGGCGTGCAGACGTACATACAGGGCTAACTTCTTGCTCATGATTGCTCCTAATAAAAAAAATAAAACACGAAGATGGTGGATACGCGCTATCACGCTTATCCACCCTACTAAAAATCTAAATACTCGCTTCCAGCACTTCCCTGCTCTTATCCAGCGTCACATCCTCATGCTCACCGAGTTTTACCATGCCATGACTTTCAAGCTGCGCCAGCAGGGCAGGAATGGCATCCGCGCTGATGTTGTAGGCG
>Ga0208269_100219_pt1 | contig 35975 bp, 33 predicted proteins | sample LakWasMe88_LOW11_2_FD_183912 | JGI IMG/M metagenome (GOLD analysis project Ga0208269, IMG submission 183912) | Freshwater sediment methanotrophic microbial communities from Lake Washington under simulated oxygen tension - Sediment Metagenome... | ecosystem: Environmental > Aquatic > Freshwater >...
AATAGGTTGCAAAGCAACACAAACCTGACGTCTGGACAACCCCCCCCCACACCACACCCTCAGGCCCAGACCGCCGCCAGGGCCGCGCAGGCGCAGGCCAGCAGCGGGTCGTCACGGCGGGCCGCCGGGTAGACAAAGGCCAGGTCGCAGTCCAGGCTGACCGCATCGGCAATCACCAGCCCCCGGGCCTGGCTTTCGCGCATGGCAATCGAATCACGCACCAGGCTCAGGCCCACGCCGGAGCGCACCAGGTCCAGCATGCTGGACTCCTGGTCCACCAGGGCCACCCAGCGGGGCTCCAGGCCGGCGGGCGAGCCTGCCCCCAAGACCCGCGCCAGCAAGCGGTGGTGGGCCGATGCCGGGGGCGTGGCCAGCCAGGGCAGGGCCGCCAGCCCCTTCCAGCCGCGCCCCTGCACCTGCGGCCCCCAACCTGCGGGCGCCAGCACCCGGTAGGTGAACCGGGTCAGGGTGAGCTGGGCCAGGGGCTCGGGCGGCGGCTGGTCGGGCTCGGCCAGGTAGAAGCCTCCGTCCAGCGCATTGCGCTGCACCGCGTCCCAGACATCGCCACTCATGGCCTGGCGCAGCTCGGTGCGCACCTGGGGGGCGGCCTCGACCAGGTGCCTGAGAAAAGCGCCCAGGCGGGTGAACTCGGGGTCGAGGATGGTGCCGATGCGCAGGCTGCCGCGCACGGTGCTGTGCAGGCGCTGGGCCGCCTGGGCAAAATCGACCAGGGCCCCCAAGGCACGCTCGGCCTGGGGCAGCAAGGCCGCGCCATCGGCCGTCAGCACCAGGCCGCGCGGGCTGCGGCTGAACAGCCTCAAGCCCGTGGCCTGGGCCAGGGCCTTGAGCTGCAGGCTGACCGCCGGCTGCGACAGGTGCAGGCGTGTGGCTGCCCGCGACACACTGCCCTCGCGGGCCACCATGACGAAGGCGCGCAGGCTCTGGGGGTCGGTCATGAGGGACGGTGACATGGGGCAATCCCGTTTTGATATTTGCCGTTCTTATAAGGCAGTTTTGAACAACTCATTGGATTAACCGGTCGATCTGCCTGAAACTGCGCCCCAGACCGCCAACGATTCATGAGATTGGCAAATACACGCCACCGGAGACACCATGAGCCAAGCCCCCGCCCCCGCCACGACGGCCCCGACCTCCTCGGCCGAAGCCTTGTTCGACTACATCGTGATCGGCGCCGGCACGGCGGGCGCCCTGATGGCCAACCGGCTCAGTGCCGACCCCCAGCGCCGGGTGCTGCTGATCGAGGCGGGCCGCAAGGACGACTACCACTGGATCCACATCCCGGTCGGCTACCTGTACTGCATCGGCAACCCGCGCACCGACTGGCTCTACCAGACCGAGCCGGCCGCCGGCCTGAACGGGCGCACCCTGCGTTACCCGCGCGGCAAGACCCTGGGCGGCTGCAGCAGCATCAACGGCATGATCTACATGCGCGGCCAGGCCCGCGACTACGAGCAGTGGGCCGATCTGACGGGTGACGACGCCTGGCGCTGGCAGCAGGTGCTGCCCGAATTCATGCGCCACGAAGACCACTGGCGGCTGGACGCCCCGGGCCAGGCGCCCAGCCACTTCGAGAAGCTGCACGGCCATCGCCGAACCGGCAGCACCGGGGAATGGCGGGTCGAAAAGCAGCGCCTGCGCTGGGACATCCTGGACGCGTTTGCCCAGGCGGCCCAGCAGGCGGGGGTGCCCGCCAGCGACGACTTCAACCAGGGCAGCAACGAGGGTGTGGGCTATTTCGAGGTGAACCAGAAAAGCGGCTGGCGCTGGAACTCGGCCAAGGCCTTTTTGCGCCCCACCTGCTATGCGCGCCCCAACTTCGAACTCTGGACCCGGGCCCAGGTGGCGCGCCTGCTGCTTGAGACCCAGGCCGATGGCAGCCGGCGTTGCACCGGCGTGCAGGTCTGGACCGGCAGCGAGATGGTCACGGCCCGGGCCAGTGCCGAGGTGGTGCTGTGCGCCGGCAGCATCGGCACGCCGCAGATCCTGCAACTCTCGGGCATCGGATCCGCGCCTGAGCTGCTGGCCCGTGGCATTGCGCCCCAGGTCGACCTGCCCGGGGTGGGCCACAACCTGCAGGACCACCTGCAGATCCGCGCCGTGTTCAAGGTGCAGGGTGTGAAGACGCTCAACACCCTGGCCAACAGCCTGTGGGGCAAGGCCATGATCGGCCTGGAGTACGCCTTGAAACGCAGCGGCCCCATGAGCATGGCGCCCAGCCAGCTGGGCGCCTTCACGCGCAGCCGGCCCGACCTGCCCCACCCCAACCTCCAGTACCACGTGCAGCCCCTGAGCCTGGACGCCTTCGGCGATCCGCTGCACAGCTTCAATGCCTTCACGGCCAGCGTGTGCAACCTCAACCCCAGCAGCCGCGGCACGGTGCTGGTGAAAAGCCCGCGCTTCGACGAAGCCCCCGCCATCGCCCCCAACTACCTCAGCACCGAGGAAGACCGCCAGGTGGCCGCCGACAGCCTGCGCCTGACACGGCGCATCGTGGCCCAGCCCGCGCTGGCACGCTACCAGCCCGAAGAATTCAAGCCCGGCACCCAATACCAGACCGATGAGGAGCTGGCCCGGCTGGCCGGCGACATCGCCACCACCATCTTCCACCCCGTGGGCACCACGCGCATGGGGCGTGCCGACGACCCGCAGGCGGTGGTCGACTCCCGCCTGCGCGTGTTCGATGGCGTGGGCCTGCCTGGCCAGGCGCGGCGCACCATCGCCGGCCTGCGCGTGGTCGATGCCGGCGTGATGCCCACCATCACCAGCGGCAACACCAACAGCCCCACCCTCATGATGGCCGAGCGCGCCGCCGGCTGGATCACCGGGCGCAGCTGAGCCCCTTCAGCGCAGCTCCCAGGTCTTCAGCACCTGGGTGGGGCCGAAGTGCTCGTCAAAACCCAGCACCTGGATCTGCACGCGGTTGTCGGCATACACCTTCACATCCGCCCAGGCATAGAAACGGTCGAAGGGGTTGCTGCTCTGGCCGGGCCAGGCGGCAAAGGGCGAGCCGCCCGAGCCCACGATCACCTGCCAGGCCCGCCCGCCCTGGGCCAGGCGGGGCTGCGAGGCGTGGTAGATGTGCTGGTGGCCGCAGAAGTAGGTGGCGCCATAGGCTTCGATCACGTCCCAGAAGGCCTCGCGCAAGGCGGGTCGCACGTTCAGACCGTCCTCACGCTCGGCCACCCCGGCCTGAAACTCATACACATAGGCCATCTTGTGGCCGAACACGAAAAAGTGCCGCGCCCCGCGCGCCTTGGCGGCCGCCAGGTCGGCGCGCAACCAGCGCACCGGCGCCGAGCTGTCGAAGCCGACCGGGTCGGTGTTGATGACGGCCAGGTGCACGGCGCCCACATCGAATGAATAGCTGAGCTGCTGCTGCGGTGTGCTGACGCCATCGCTGCCCGGCGCAGGGGCGTGGGATCGGTTCCAGGCCTGGGCCGGCTGCCCGGTGAGCCGGCTCCAGCGGGTCTCGTCCAGGATCAGGTCCCCCATGTTGGCCCGCCAGGCGTCTTCCAGCCAGGCTTGCGCCAGCTTCTCGGTGCGCCCATTGGGCAGCCGGGTCGGCACCTGAACCTCGTGGTTGCCCGGCACCGGCAGCACGTAAGTGCCCTGCTCCATCAAGCCGGCCACCATGCCGCGCCAGTAGGCGTACTCGCGCTCGACCTGGGTGGCATCCCGGGTGTAGCCCATGATCATGTCGCCGTTGAAGACCAGGGCCTGCGGCCGCACCGCAGCCATCTCGCGGGTCATGCGCGCCAGCACCTGGGTGGCCTGCAGCCAGCGCCGGTCCTGCCCCGTCAAGCCCGGGGCACGCGGGTCGTGCCGGCTGTCGCCCACGGTGGTGAAGTGAAACACCGGGGCCGGCGGCTCGGCGCTCGCCTTCTGCGTTAGCGCAGACACGGGCGCCGCGGGTGTCACCGCAGATGCCGCGGCAGGCAGAACGCTTTCGGGGGCGGCGCAGGCCGACAACAGCCAGGCACAGCAGCCCGCCAGAAGCCAATTCAATCGCAATGTCATGGGCAGCCCTCTCGCTCGCACACCGGAAACCTCAGGAGGCGCAGAGCTTAACGCCTGCCAGTCACCCGAAGGCGCCGGCAGCGGGCGCAGATGCCACCCGGTTCAGCGCAGGCCGCCGATGTAGCGTGGGGCCTCCGGGTCGGCCGGGCTGACGGGGCTGGCTGGGGCGGCAGCACGCAAGCCCACCCGCGCCAACTGCTCGCGCGCCGACACGGCCACCGCCGGCCGGGGGTTCCAGGCCTGTTCCAGCTTGTCGGCCCACTCCCCCAGGTCGGCGTGCGCACCTTCCTGGGCCACACTGCGCGCCACCCGCACCATTTCAGCCGCGTAGTCGGCATTGACGGCCATCCATTCGGTATCCGTCACCCGACCGGCCTTGCGACGCAGCAAGACATGCAGGTGGGCCGCAATGGCCAACTTTTCACTGGCAAGCATGAGCGGTTCTCCAAACAAATGGCTTGAGGCGGCGAGGCATGGACCTCATGCCCCCAGGTGCTCGCGGTGCTGGGCCACGTCCAGGCCGCCCTGCTCGCTGGCCTCGTCCACGCGCAGGCCCACCAGCACACGGGTCAGCCCCAGCACCACCCAGGTCATCACCAAGCTGTAGCCCAGCACGGCCACGGCGCCCAGGGCCTGCACCACCAGCTGGCCCTTGGCACCGCCCACCGTCGGGTTGGCCAACAGGCCCGTCATCAGGCAGCCGACCAGGCCCCCGATGCCGTGAACGCCAAAGACGTCGAGCGAGTCATCGGCGCGCAGCAAGCGCTTGAGGCCGGTGGCACCCCAGTAGCAAGCCAGCCCGGCCACCGCGCCGATCAGCACGGCCGAGGCCGGCGTCACATAGCCCGAAGCCGGGGTGATGGCCACCAGGCCCGCCACCACCCCGGAGCACAGCCCCAGCAGCGAGGGGCGGCGACGGCGCACCCACTCCCCCAGCATCCAGGCCAGGGCACCGGCACAGGCGGCCAGGTGGGTGACCAGCATGGCCAGGCCGGCACGACCGTCGGCGGCCAGCGCCGAGCCGGCATTGAAGCCGAACCAGCCCACCCACAAGAGGCCTGTGCCGACCATGGTCAAAGCCAGGCTGTAGGGTTCAAAGGGCTCGCGCCCATAGCCCTGGCGCGGCCCCAGCACATAGGCACACACCAGGCCTGCCGCGCCAGCGTTGATGTGCACCACGGTGCCGCCGGCAAAATCCAGCGTGCCGAGCTGTGCCATCCAGCCGCCGGGCTCCCAGGCCCAGTGCGCCACCGGGGCATACACCAGCAGCGACCACAGGCCGGCAAACCACAACAGGGCGGAAAACCGCATGCGCTCGACCAGCGCGCCCACGATCAGGGCCGGCGTGATGACGGCAAAGGTCAGCTGGAACATGGCGAACACCGACTCGGGCACATGCGGCGCCAGATGGCTGACCGCGACCTGGGCGCTGTCTTTCACGTAGTCCATGCCCGCAAAACCGGCCCGCGCCAGGCTGCCCAACCAGGGGGTGCCCGGCGTGAAGGCCAGCGAGTAGCCCAGGCCCAGCCACAGCAGGCTGACCAGCGCCGCCACCGCCAGCACGCTGGCCATGGTGTTGATCACGTTCTTGCGGCGCACCATGCCGGCATAGAACAAAGCCAGGCCGGGCAGGGTCATGAGCAGCACCAGGGCGGTGGCGGTCAGCATCCAGGCCGTGTCGGCCGGGTTCAGACTGGCTTCGGGCACCAGGCCCGGGCGGGCGATCGCCGCCGCCGATTCCGCCTGGGCAGCGCAGGCCGCACAGGCCCAGCCCACCGCTCCAACCACCTTGCCGTATCCCAACACTCGTGCGCGCATCCTGCCTCCAGGGGTTCTTCTGCCGCCCAAGCTGCATGACTCATGCCAGGGTCGGCATGGGGTCTTGTGCACAGACGGGGGCAGGGAAACCCCCAATGCACCGAAATGGTCCAAAGTTATACATTTCATGCACTCGCGACGGGCACTCAGTGACCTGTCATGGCGGGGGATCGAGGAGACAAACCTTCAAAACAACCAGAACATCATCTGGACGGTGCTCAAAGAAGCTGCCGCAACCTGACAAAGGCGCCCATCCGGGCGCCTTTTTTATTGGCTGAGCGGCTGATCTCAGCCTTCTGGCGGGCTGTTCGGGCAATGCGACAATTCGCCGAATGGACTTCTTTCTTGTATCGCTGGCCTCGCTGCTGGCTGGATTCATCGATTCGATCGTCGGCGGCGGCGGCCTGGTTCTGGTACCGGCCCTGTTTGCCATCTACCCCACCACGCCGCCAGCCACCCTTTTCGGCATCAACAAAAGCGCCTCCATTTGGGGCACGGGCATCGCCACCTGGCAGTACCAGCGCCGCGTGAACCTGCGCTGGCCCACCCTGCTGCCAGCAGCCGCAGCGGGTTTTGCCGGGGCCTTTGCCGGGGCCTGGGCGGTGACCCTGATCTCGCCCGAGTTCCTGCGCCGTCTGCTGCCCCTGATCCTGATCGGTGTGCTGATCTACACGCTGGCGCGCAAGGAACTGGGGCGCCACCACGCGCCGCGCTTTTCGGGCCTGCATGAAACCGCGGCGATCAGCCTGATCGGGCTGGTGATCGGCTTCTACGACGGCTTTTTCGGCCCCGGCACGGGCAGTTTCTTTGTCTTCCTGCTGGTGCGCTGGCTGGGCTACGACTTTCTGAATGCGTCGGCCAACGCCAAGCTGCTGAACACCGCAACCAACCTGGCCGCGCTGATCCTGTTCGCCCTCAAGGGCCATGTGTGGTGGCACTACGCACTGCCGCTGGCAGCGGCCAACGTGCTGGGCAGCGTGCTGGGCACGCGGCTGGCCTTGAAGCACGGCGCCGGCTTTGTGCGCGGCGTGTTCATTGCCGTGGTGTCCGTCCTGATCCTGAAAACAGGCTACGACGCCTTCCTGCGCTGAAGCCGGCGGGTCAGCGCCCGCCCGCACCAGAACGGCTCGTCAATGGTTGGCGCCGCGGGCCGGCAACTGGCCCTGTGACAGATCGGGCAGCCCGGGCACCTCAGACACCTTGCGCGGCGCGCCCACCGGGACCTGGGCCTGGCCGGCCTGCACGGCGGCCAGATCCTGCTCGCTCGGGTATTGCTGCATCAGCCAGTAATCGAACACCCGGCGCGCGATCGGCGCCGCCGCAGCACCGCCCCAACCCGCGTTCTCGACCACCATGGCCAGGGCAATCTGCGGGTCCTGGGCCGGGGCGAAGGCCATGTACAGCGCGTGGTCGCGGTAACGCTCGGACAGCTTGGCGGCGTCGTATTTCTCGTTTTGCTTGACCGTCACCACCTGGGCGGTACCGGTCTTGCCGGCCGCCACATAGCCGGCGCCCCGGAAGGCCGTGGCGCCGGTGCCCTCGGTGTTCACGCCCACCAGGGCATTGCGGATGACGGCGATGTTGGCGGGCTTGGCGGTCAGCTCGGCCTTGATTTCCTGCAACGTGTCCTGCGACTGGCGGGTCACCACATCGGTCACCTGCCGGACCAGGTGCGGCTTCATCTTGACGCCGTTGTTGGCCAGCACGCCGGTGGCCGTGGCCAGCTGCAGCATGGTGAAGTTGTTGTAGCCCTGGCCGATGCCCAACGAGATGGTCTCGCCTGAGTACCAGCGCTTCTGCTCGGGGCGCTTGTAGGCGTTGCGCTTCCATTCGGTGGAGGGCAGGATGCCGCGCACCTCACCGAAGATGTCGATGCCGGTGAGCGCGCCGAAGCCGAACTTCTGCATCTCGTCATGGATCAGGTCCACGCCCATGTCGTTGGCCAGCATGTAGTAGTAGGTGTCGCACGACTGCACGATCGACTTGTACATGTCCACCGTGCCATGGCCGCCTTCCTTGTCGTCGCGGAAGCGGTGGTTGCCGAACATGAAATAGCCCGGGTCGTAGATGGTCTGCTGGGGCGTGCGCTTGCCGGTCTCCAGGGCGGCCAGGGCCATGAAGGGCTTGTAGGTCGAGCCCGGCGGGTAGGTGCCACGCAGTGCGCGGTTCAACAGGGGCTTATCGGGCGACTCGTTGAGGGCGGCCCAGTTCTCCTGGTCGATGCCGTCCACGAACAGGTTGGGATCGAAGGTGGGCTTGCTGACAAAGGCCAGCACCTCGCCGGTCTTGGGGTCGAGCGCCACCAGGGCGCCACGGCGGTCGCCGAACAGGTCTTCCACCAGCTTCTGCAGCTTGATGTCGATCGACAACATCACGGTGTTGCCCGGGGTGGCGGGGTGGCTGGCCAGGCGCCGCACGGCGCGGCCGCCGGCCGAGGTTTCCATCTGCTCGACGCCGGTGATGCCGTGCAACTGCCGCTCGAAGCTCTGCTCCACGCCCAGCTTGCCGATGTACTCGGTGCCGCGGTAGTTGGCCTCGTCGTCCGAATCCTGGATGTCTTCCTTTTCCTTCTGGTTGACGCGGCCGATGTAGCCGATCACATGGCTGGCCAGCGGCCCATAGGGGTAGTTGCGGAACAACCGGGCCTTGATCTCGACGCCCGGAAAACGGAAGCGCTGGGCGGCAAAGCGGGCCACCTCTTCATCCGACAAGCGCGTGCGGATGGGCAGCGATTCGAAGCTCTTGGACTCATCGACCAGTTTCTTGAAGCGGCGACGGTCGCGCGCCTGGATGTCGACCACGGTGGCCAGGCCATCGATCACCTCGTCCAGCGGGCCGGCCTTGGAGGGCGTGATCTCCAGCGTGTAGGCCGAGTAGTTGGTGGCCAGCACCACGCCGTTGCGGTCCACGATCAGGCCCCGGTTGGGCACGATGGGCACCACCGCCGTGCGGTTGTTCTCAGCCTGTTCAGCCAGGTCCTCGTGGCGCACCACCTGCAGGTAGATCAGGCGGGCCACCAACAGGGAAAAACAGATCAGCACCACGGCGCCTGCCGCCACCACACGGGTGCGGAAGCGCCACAGGTCGACCTCGACGTTGCGCAGCTCGGTCATAGCGGCCGGTTTTCATCGCGATCCGGCGGGCGCCGCTGCGGCGCCAGCAACACCCAGGACGCCAGCGGCCACAGCAAGGCCTCCAGCGTGCCTGCCAGCAGGAACCAGAAACCCGGGAAGATGCCACCCAGCAGCACCCGCAAAGCCAGCTCGACCAGGTGCGCCCCCAGGAACAGGGGCAGCAACTGCAGCGCCTGCGAAGGCACGCTGAACCACAGCAGGCGGCGCTGCATCTGCGTGGCCAGGTAACTCAAGCCGGCATAAACCAGGGCATGCTGACCCAGCAGCGCCGACTGGTGCACATCCATGACCAGGCCCAGCACAAAGCCCGCGCCGATGCCCACCCGCTGGGGTTGGTGCACCGACCAGAACATCAGCAACAGCAGCAGCACATCGGGCATGCCCGGCATGCGGCCCAGCGGCAGCAGGTTGACCAGCAGCCCCACCACCACCGAGCCCCAGATGAAGACCGGATTGGCCGGCAGCAAAAGCTGCTGGCCGCTGGCTTTGCCCATCATTTGCGGCCTCCCTTGCGCTGCGGCGCGGTGGGTTCGGGTTGCGGCCGTGGCGGCACCTGGTCGCCCAGGGGGCTCAGCACCATCACGTGGCGCGAGGCCATCACCAGGCCCAGGGGCACGCAATGGATGCGCGCGAAAGCAGAATCGGCCCGGCGCTCGACCTTGTCGACCCGGGCCACCGGCAGGCCGGGCGGGTAGACGCCATCGACCCCGCTGGTGGACAGCAGGTCGCCGGCCTGCACGTCGGCATTGGCAGGCATGTAGCGCAGCTCCAGACCGCCACCGTTGGCGATCGGGTCGCCATAGGCCACGCTGCGCGCGCCAGTGCGGGTGTTGAGCACAGGGATGGCGAAGTCACGGTCGATCACCAGGGTCACCTCGGCCAGCAGCGGGTCGACCCGCGTCACCTGGCCCAGCACGCCGGCCTCGTCGATCACGGGCGAGCCCAGGGCCACGCCCTTGATCTGCCCGCGGTCGATGATGACGCGCCGGGTGTAGGGGTCGGGCGCGTCGTACAACACCTCGGCCGCCTGGGCCTCGGACTTGAAGCGCTCGCGCAGCGCCAGCAGTTCGCGCAAGCGGGTGTTCTCCTGCAGCAACTGCTCGACCTGGTTGGCGCGCTGCGACTGCTGGGCCAGCTTGTGGCGAGCTTCTTCCTCGACCATCTGGGCCGAGTGCAGGGATTCAAAGTATTCGGCCGCCGACTGGCCCGCGCGCACCGGCTGCAAGGCCACCCATTGCAGCGGGTACAGCACCGTGTCGACCGCCGCCCGCAAGGGGTGGGTCAGGTGAAAGCGCGCATCGGCCACCATCAGGAACACCGACAGGGCACTGAAGAACAACAGCCGGGTCAGCGGCGTTGGCCCTTGCCGGAAAAGCGACGGCGCGTTGCGGTCCAGGGTTCCCAGAGGCATGTTCGGCTAGACCCAGGTGTCACCAGAATCGCAAAAAGCCGGCCGCCTTGCTGACGAACCGGCTTGATGCGGACATGGTGGTGTTATTCGCTCGTGAAGATGCTGCCCAGACGGTCCATGCGCTCCAGCGCGATGCCGCAACCGCGCACCACGCAGGTCAGCGGGTCTTCGGCGACCAGCACCGGCAGACCGGTTTCCTCGGCCAGCAGGCGGTCCAGGTCGCGCAGCAGGGCGCCACCACCGGTCAGCATCATGCCGCGGTCGGCGATGTCGGCCCCCAACTCGGGCGGGGTCTGTTCCAGCGCGTTCTTGACGGCCGAGACGATCTGGTTGAGCGGGTCGGTCAGCGCTTCCAGCACTTCGTTGCTGGAGATGGTGAAGCTGCGCGGCACGCCTTCGCTGAGGTTGCGGCCCTTGACTTCCATCTCGCGCACCTCGGAGCCCGGGAAGGCCGAGCCGATCTGCTTCTTGATGGCTTCAGCGGTGGGCTCGCCGATCAGCATGCCGTAATTACGGCGGATGTAGTTGATGATGGCCTCGTCGAACTTGTCGCCGCCCACGCGGACCGAGCCCTTGTAGACCATGCCGCCCAGCGAGATCACGCCGACTTCGGTGGTGCCGCCGCCGATGTCGACCACCATCGAGCCGCTGGCTTCGGACACCGGCAGGCCGGCACCGATGCCGGCGGCCATGGGCTCTTCAATCAGGTACACCGCGGTGGCGCCGGCGGCCTCGGCGGCGTCCTTGATGGCGCGGCGCTCGACCTGGGTGGACCCGCAGGGCACGCAGATGATGATGCGCGGGCTGGGGGCCAGCAGGGTGCGCGGGTGCACCATCTTGATGAACTGCTTGATCATCTGCTCGGTGATCACGAAATCGGCGATCACGCCGTCTTTCATGGGGCGGATGGCCTCGATGTTGCCGGGCACCTTGCCCAGCATGGCCTTGGCCTCACGGCCCACGGCCTGGATGACCTTTTTGCCGTGCGGACCGCCTTCATGGCGGATGGCGACCACGGAGGGTTCGTCCAGCACGATGCCCTTGTCGCGGGCAAAGATCAGGGTGTTGGCGGTGCCAAGGTCAATGGCGAGGTCGGTGGAGAAATACCGACGGAAGGCTCCAAACATTCAAAATCCTCTCAGGCACGGCATGCGCTTCGGCCCACCGTCGCCTCAATTTTCGGGGTCAGTTACAGGGTCACCAGGGGTCAAAATGAGCGGTTTTTAGCTCAATTACCAGCACTTTGGGGGGTAACGCGACAAAGACGGGATAATACCCGATCCCCTGTGAATAACTTCCTCCGATCCCCTCGGAACACTGCTGCGACAGCGGCTTTTTTCAGATACCACCCGCTCAAACTCTATGGCCCTCACCTCTCAGGACATAGCCCGGATCGCCAACCTGGCCCGGCTGGAACTTCAACCCGCCGAAAGCGAGCGCATGCTCACCCAGCTCAATGGCTTCTTTGACATCGTCGAAAAGATGCGCGCTGTCGACACCACCGGTCTGGAGCCGCTGGCCCACCCGGTAGCCGCCATCCAGGAGGTGGCCCTGCGCCTGCGCGACGACATCGCCAGCGAGCCCAACCAGCGCGAGGCCAACCAGCAAAGCGCGCCCGCCGTGGAGCGGGGCCTGTTCCTGGTGCCCAAGGTGATCGAGTAAGGAATCGTTCGAATGACCACCCCTGCATTGCACGACCTCAGCGTGGCCGAACTGGCCCGCCAGCTTCAAAAGCGCGAAGTTTCCGCCGTCGAGGCGGCCCAGCACTTTCTCGGCCGCATCCAGGCCGCACCTGAACTCGGGGCTTTTGTCGCCCTGAATGAAGAAGCCACCCTGGCCCAGGCCCGCGCCGCCGACGAGCGGATTGCGGCCGGCCAGGCCCGCGCCCTGGACGGTGTGCCGATCGCACACAAAGATATATTTGTTACAAAAAACTTCCCCAGCACCGCCGGCTCCAAGATGCTGGCCGGCTACCAGTCGCCCTTTGACGCGACCGTGGTCACCCGCCTGGCCGATGCCGGCGCCGTGACCCTGGGCAAGCTCAACTGTGACGAGTTCGCCATGGGCTCGGCCAACGAGAACTCGGCCATCGCCCCGCTGGGCTTCGAGCAGCCCGCCCCCGTGCGCAACCCCTGGGACAGCAGCCGCGTGCCCGGTGGCTCGTCGGGCGGCAGCGCTGCGGCCGTGGCAGCCCGCCTGGCCCCGGCCGTGACCGGCACCGACACCGGCGGCTCGATCCGCCAGCCCGCCAGCTTTTGCGGCATCACCGGCATCAAGCCCACCTACGGGCGCGCTTCGCGCTACGGCATGATCGCCTTCGCCTCCAGCCTGGACCAGGCCGGCCCCATGGCCCGCAGCGCCGAAGACTGCGCCCTGCTGCTGTCGGCGATCTGCGGCCCCGACCCAGACCGCGACTCCACCTCGCTCGACGTGCCGGCCGAAGACTTCTCGCGCAGCCTGAATGACTCGGTCGAAGGCCTGCGCATCGGTGTGCCGGCCGAGTTCTTCGGCGAAGGCCTGGCCCCGGACGTGCGCGCCGCCGTCGATGGCGCCTTGAAGGAGTACGAAAAGCTGGGCGCCACCCTGGTGCCCATCAGCCTGCCCCGCACCGAGCTGTCGATCCCGGTCTACTACATCATCGCCCCGGCCGAGGCCAGCTCCAACCTGAGCCGCTTTGACGGCGTGAAGTTTGGCCACCGTGCCAAGGACTACAGCGACCTGACCGACATGTACAAGAAGACCCGCGCCGAAGGCTTTGGCGACGAGGTCAAGCGCCGCATCATGATCGGCGCCTATGTGCTGTCGCATGGCTACTACGACGCCTACTACCTGCAGGCGCAGAAGATCCGCCGCATGATTGCCGACGACTTCCAGCAGGCTTTCAAGAGCTGTGACGTGATCGCCGGCCCGGTGGCCCCCACCGTGGCCTGGAAGCTGGGCGAGAAATCGGCCGATCCGGTGGCCAACTACCTGGCCGACATCTTCACCCTGCCCGGCTCGCTGGCCGGTCTGCCCGGCATGAGCCTGCCCGCCGGTTTCGGCGAGGGCGGCATGCCGGTGGGCCTGCAGCTGATCGGCAACTACTTCGGCGAATCCCGCCTGCTGAACGCGGCGCACCGATTCCAGCAAGCCACTGACTTCCACCTCCGCCGCCCGGAGGGCATCTGACCATGAGCAGCCAACCCAAACTCGTGCAAGGCTATGAAGTCGTGATCGGCTTCGAAACCCACGCCCAGCTCTCCACCCAGAGCAAGATCTTCAGCCGCGCGCCCACCGCCTTCGGCGCCGAACCCAACACCCAGGCCTGCGCCGTGGACCTGGCCCTGCCCGGCACGCTGCCGGTCATGAACAAAGGCGCGGTTGAGCGCGCCATCGAGTTCGGCCTGGCCATCGGCTCGCACATCTCGCCCAAGAGCATTTTTGCGCGCAAAAACTACTTCTACCCCGACCTGCCCAAGGGCTACCAGATCAGCCAGTTCGAGATCCCGGTGGTGGTGGGCGGCCAGGTGGAGTTCTTCCTCGGTGACGAGAAGAAGACCGTGCGCCTGGTGCGTGCCCACCTCGAAGAAGACGCGGGCAAGTCGCTGCACGAAGATTTCATCGGCCAGTCGGGCATCGACCTGAACCGCGCCGGCACGCCGCTGCTCGAAATCGTCACCGAACCCGACATCCGCTCCAGCGACGAAGCCGTGGCCTATGCCAAAGAGCTGCACAAGATCGTCACCTGGATCGGCATCTGCGACGGCAACATGCAAGAAGGCAGCTTCCGCTGCGATGCCAACGTGTCGGTGCGCAAGCCGGGCCAGCCCCTGGGCACCCGCCGCGAGATCAAGAACCTGAACAGCTTCAAGTTCATGCAGCAGGCCATCGACTACGAGGTGCGCTGGCAGATCGACCAGATCGAGGACGGCCACGCCATCCAGCAGGCCACCGTGCTGTTCGACCCCGACACCGGCGAAACCCGCGCCATGCGCACCAAGGAAGACGCGGCCGACTACCGCTATTTCCCCGACCCCGACCTGCCCCCGCTGGTGATTGCCGACGAATGGGTGCAGCGCGTGAAGGCGGCCATGACCGAACTGCCGCGCACCATGGCGGCCCGCTTCGTGGCCGACTACGGTCTGCCCGAGTACGACGCCACCACCCTGACCCAGAGCAAGGCCATGGCGGCCTACTTTGAAACCGCAGCCAAAGCCAGCGGCCAGGCCAAGCTGGTCAGCAACTGGGTGATGGGCGAGCTGTCGCGCCGCCTCAACAGCGGCGAAGCCAGCATCGAAACCGCGCCCGTGAGCGCGGCCCAACTGGCGGCGCTGGTGAGCCGCATTGCCGATGGCACCATCTCCAACAACGCGGGCAAGCAGGTGTTTGAAGCCCTCTGGAGCGGCGAGGCCAGCGAGGTCGATGCCGTGATCGAAGCCAAGGGCCTCAAGCAGATGAACGACTCGGGCGCGCTCGAAAAGATCATCGACGAGGTGATTGCTGCCAACGCCGACAACGTGGCGCAATACAAGGCCGGCAAAGAGAAAGCCTTCAACGCCCTGGTCGGCCAGGTGATGAAGGCCAGCAAGGGCAAGGCCAACCCAGGTCAGGTCAACGAGCTGCTCAAGAGCAAGCTGGCCTGAGGCCAGATCCCGTCTGGGCCCGCCCGGGCCCTGGCGGCCCGCGGCGTGCTCAACGCGCGCCGGACCAGAGCTGGTTCAGGCGCTGCAGTTCGCGGTCGAAGCGCTGGTTGATGCGCTTTTTCTCCTGCCCCTGCTCCTCGATGAAACGCAACTGCGCCTGCTCGGCCGCCAGGTTGTCCTGCTGGCGCATGCGCAGCGCCAACGGAGCCTTGGCCGGGTCGTGGCGGTAGAACTCAAACTCGGTGTCGATGGCCTTGCGCTGGGCCTTGAGGTCTTCGATGCGGCGCTGCGCCAGCTGCACCACCTCGTCGACTTGCTTGAGGGCCTCGCCACGCTCTGAGTCGTGCGAAGCCCGGTTGGGGTAGCGCGCCAGCAGGGCCCGGTCGCGCCGCTTTTCTTCGGCAATGCGCGCCTGGTCTTCGGCAGCCAGCCGCTGACGCACCTCTTCGGCGGCACGCTCCTCAGCCGTCTGGCTGGGTGGGATCTGGCGTTTGACGGTACCGCTGGGGTTGAGCTCACGCTGCTCGCGGTCCAGACACTCGGGGATCGGCCGATCCGAGGTGATGCGCCGGCCCTTGCCGTCCACACAGGTGAAGATGGCTTGGGCATGGGCCAGCTGCAGTCCGCCCTGGACAGCCAGCAAGCCCATCACGGCCCAAACCCTTATCGTCACTCTTTATCCTTCATCCACCCCATAGCGTTGGCGGTAGGCCAGAACACGCTCGTGATCCGCCGCCGAACCACCCTGCCCGGTTTGTTGCAGATACTGTAACAAGTCCGCCAGCCTGGCAACGGCACAAACCTGCAAACCCAGCCGATCCCGGACATATTGCACAGCGCTGTAGGGCACGTCCTGTCCGTTTTCGGTGGCTTTCTCCTGCCGATCCAGGGCCAGGGCCACGGCATGGGGCTGCGCGCCCGCGGCCTGGATGATGGCGATCGACTCGCGCGCGGCCGTGCCAGCCGACATCACGTCGTCAACGATCATCACGCGGCCCTTCAACGGGGCCCCCACCAGAGTGCCACCTTCGCCATGGTCCTTGGCCTCTTTGCGGTTGTAGGCAAAGGGCACGTTGCGCCCCAGGCGCGCCAGCTCGATGGCCACGGCCGCGGCCAGTGGAATGCCCTTGTAGGCGGGGCCGAAAATCATGTCGAACTCGATGCCGCTGTCCAGGATGCGTTTTGCATAGAATTCCGCGAGCCGGCCCAGCTTGGCGCCGTCGTCAAACAGCCCGGCATTGAAGAAATAGGGGCTCAGGCGGCCTGCCTTGGTCTTGAACTCACCGAAGCGCAGCACCCCTGCATCCACCGCAAACTGCACAAAATCCTGGGCCAACGGGTCTTGTCCAGACCCTTGCACGCTCTCAACCACCATGGGGAAATCCTTGTTCAAATTAACCAGCCTCAATCTCAACGGCATCCGATCGGCCACCACCAAGGGCGTCGAAGCCTGGATTGCGGCCACGCAGCCGGATTGTATTTGCGTGCAGGAGATCAAGGCCCAGGCCCCCGACCTGGCCGGCCGCTTCGAAGAACTGGCCAGTCTCAAGGGCCACTTCCACCTGGCCGAGAAAAAAGGCTATTCAGGCGTGGGCGTCTACTCCCGCTACGCGCCCAGCGATGTGGTGCTGGGCTTTGATGGCGGCGAGTTCGATGCCGAAGGCCGCTATGTCGAGCTTCGCTTTGACACCCCCCAGCGCAAGTTCTCCATCATCAGCAGCTACTTTCCCAGCGGCTCTTCGGGCGAGGAACGCCAGCAGGCCAAGTTCCGCTTCCTGGCCCTGATGCACCCGCACCTGATGGCCCTGAAGCAGCAGCGCGACTTCGTGCTGTGCGGCGACATCAACATCGCCCACCAGCAGGCCGACCTGAAAAACTGGAAGGGCAACCAGAAGAACAGCGGCTTCCTGCCCGAAGAGCGCGCCTGGATGACCCAGTTGCTGGCCGACGGCCTGGTCGACGTCTACCGCCGCCTGCAGCCTGACACCACCGACGCCTGCTACACCTGGTGGAGCAACCGCGGCCAGGCCTACGCCAAGAACGTGGGCTGGCGGCTGGACTACCACCTGGCCACCCCCGCCATCGCCGAAACCGCCCGCACCGAGGCGATCTACAAAGGCGAGAAGTTCAGCGACCACGCGCCGATCACGGTGGAGTACGAACTGGCGCTCTGACACCGCACAGCCCCTGGCCGGCGCACGATGCGCCTGCACGGGCAGGCCGTCGCCGGATCTGATTCAGGTTTTTTGGGAATGAGGCTCCACTAAACCCAGCTTTTTTTTGAGTGTCTTTCTGCGTACGCTGCGCCCAGGATCATTTTTCATCCAGGAGCTGACCATGAAGAAACTCTTAACCGCACTGGCCGTGGTGCTGTCGCTGGGCCTGGCGACCGCCTCCATGGACGCCGAGGCCGCCAAACGCATGGGCAGCGGCAAGTCCGTCGGCACCCAACGCGAGGCGGTGCAGAACAAGGCCCCGTCCAGCCCGTCCAGCCCGTCCACCCAGGCCAGCCCCAGCGCGGCGCCTGCGGCGCCGGCTGCCGCCGCAGGCACGGCCGCCGCCCGCAAGCCCTCCTGGGCCGGGCCGCTGGCCGGTCTCGCTGCCGGCCTGGGCCTGGCCGCCCTGGCCTCGCACTTCGGCTTTGGCGAGCAACTGGCCTCGATGCTGATGATGGGCCTGCTGGCCGTCGCCGTCATGGCCGTGATCGGCTTCTTCCTGCGCCGGCGCGGCCAGGCTGCCGGCAGCGCCAACTCGGCGCCCGGGCTCACGCCAGCCGCCATCGGCGCGGGCGCGCCCTACGCCACCACCCCCCAGGCCACGCAGCCGGAAAACGCCTACAAGGTCGCGACATCCTCGAATCCCCTGAGCACCGGCTCGGGCTCGCTGATCGGCTCGGCCCTGCAGTCGGCCACCCCAAGCACCGCGTGGCCAGCCGACTTCGACCGGGCGGGCTTCGAACACCATGCGAAGGCCAACTTCGTGCGACTTCAGGCGGCCTATGACAGCGGCCAGGTTGAAGCCCTGCGCGAGTTCACCACGCCGGAGCTGCTGGTCCAACTGCAGCAGGAGCTCGTCGAGCGCGGCCCGGCCCCGCAGCGCGGCGAGGTGCTGCAACTCCAGGCCCAGGTGCTTGACGTGGCACAGGAGGCCCAGCGCTACCTCGTGAGCGTGCGCTTCACCGGCTTCATCCGCTACGGCGCGGGCATCGACGACGAGGTGTTCGACGAGATCTGGAACCTCAGCAAGCCTCTCACTGGTGCCGCAGGCTGGGTGCTGGTCGGAATCCAGCAGGCCGACTGAGCGGATCGATGCCACCAGGCCCGGCCCTCACGGGTCCGGGCATCCGGCCTGGCGATCCGGCGCGAAGACAGAACCCGGGCGATGCCCGGGTTCTGTCGTTTCGGGGCGGCCTCCGGGCCCGCCGCGCAGCGGGCGCACCACACGCAGCCGCCACCACGGGGGGATCCGATCGGTTCTGCCTGTCATGGCGCAAAGCGTGAAAAAGCTTGAAACCGCGCGATGTGGCCCCGATCCCCGGACCACGTGACAGCAGGCCGTGGCGCAGTTTCATTCTGTTTTTCACGAAGTAAAAAGACAGAAATATCCCGATTTATTAACTACATTCCCAGACACCAAGTTCGCATCCCCCGTCAACCCTCACCCAAGGCCCCCATGCAAACCGTCGCGCCTCTTTGGTTATGGCTCACCTTCGGAGCCATCGTGCTGGTCTCGCTGTTCATCGACTTCGTCGTGCTGCGCAAGCAAGGCGCGCATGAGATGGGGATCAAGGAGGCCCTCAACTGGTCGGTGGTGTGGGTGGCCCTGAGCTTTCTCTTCAATGGCCTGCTCTGGTGGGCGGTGAAGGACACGACGGGCTCCACCGAACTGGCTCACACGCGTTCGCTGGAGTTCCTGACCGGCTACCTGATCGAGAAATCACTGGCCGTGGACAACATCTTCGTCTTCCTGCTGATCTTCACCTACTTCGCGGTGCCGCCGCAGTTCCAGAAACGGGTGTTGATGATCGGCATCGTCGGCGCCATCGTGCTGCGGACGATCATGATTCTGGTGGGTGGCTGGCTGCTCTCGGAGTTCCACTGGGTTCTGTATGTCTTCGGTGCCTTCCTGCTGCTCACGGGCATCAAGATGTGGTGGGCGGCTGGCAAGGAGCCCTCGCTCGAAGACAACCCGGCGCTCAAGCTGCTGCGTCGCCTGCTGCCCGTCAGCCGGCACTACGACGGAGAAAACTTCTGGGCCGTTGAGAACGGCAAGAAGATCGCCACGCCCTTGTTCATGGTGATCTGTCTGATCGCCCTGACCGACGTGATCTTCGCGGTCGACTCCATCCCCGCCATCTTCGCCATCACCAGTGACCCATTCATTGTCCTGACCAGCAATGTGTTTGCCATCCTGGGGCTGCGCGCCATGTATTTCCTGCTGGCGGCCGTGGCCCACAAGTTCCACCTGCTCAACTACGGCCTGGCGGTGATCCTGATGTTCATCGGCGCCAAGATGTGCCTGATCGATGTCTACAAGGTGCCGGTGCTGGTCTCGCTGGGCGTGGTGGCCGCCATCCTGGCCCTGACCATGTTGCTGAGCCTGCGCAAGGCCGCGCCGCAACCCAGGGCCTGAGGCCCCGCCCAGCCTCGCCCCTCAGGCCGCGGCCTGCAGCAGCCGCTGCACGATGGGGTGCTGCACCTTTCGCTCGGTGCCGATGGCATAGAAATGCTCGGTCACCCCCTCGCAGGGGCCGATGCGGCGCACCGGGTAGTGGGCCTGCAGATCCTCATGGGCCAGCTCCGAGGCCGGGAACACGCCCATGCCGCTGGCGCCGAAGGTCTTCAGCAAGGCACTGTCCTCGAACTCACCGACCACCCGAGGCCGCACCCCCTGCTGCTCGAACCAGGCATCCAGCCGCGCCCGCAAGGCGGTGTGGCCCGTGGGCAGCAGCACCGGCACATCGGCCAGGCTGGCGGGGAAGCGTCTGCTGCAGAACTCGGCCATGGCCGCCGTGCCATACCAGGCGATCGACGAGGTGCCCATGGCATGGCTGTAGAGCTTGATGCTCGGGTTGACGGGGGCCGGCCGGTCGGACAGCACCACGTCGAGCCGGTGCAGCGCCAGCTCACCCAGCAGGTCGTCGAGCTCGCCTTCATGGCACAGCAGGCGCAGGTGAGTGACCTCCATGATCGGGTTCAGGAGGCTGCGCACCACCAGCTTGGACAGCCCGTCGCAAATCCCCACGGCCAACCGCACCATGGGCGCGCTGACCGCATCGCGCACGCGGGTGGGCAGGCTCTCGCCAAGCTGGAAGATCTGGTCCGCCTGCTGCATGGCGGCGATGCCCGCATCGGTCAGCACCAGGCCCCGCCCGGCCGGCTTGAGCAGCGCATAGCCGAGCGAACGCTCCAGCTCCCGGACCTGGGCACTGATGGTCTGCACCGCCATGCCCAGACGCTCGGCCGCCTTGGAGATGCCGCCCTCCTTGGCCACCACCCAGAAGTAGTACAGGTGCTTGTAATTGAACGAGGCGCTCATGGGATGAACTCAGTATTTTTGGGATATTTGATGCGAAATTATCTGCTTTTACTGAAGTCTTGCGCCCCCTATCTTCGAGTCTCCATTCACTCACTGGAGATCGTCATGCAGGTCATTTTCGAATCACGCCACCCCGACGGCAGCGAGCTGCGCGAGCAGGCCGTGGCACGCGTGAGGTTTGCAATGCGTCGGCTTAGCGCGCTGGTGCCGCGGGCCAAGGTACGGCTCTCCGACGTCAACGGCCCCCGGGGCGGGGTCGACAAGCGCTGCCAACTGGCCCTGAGCACCGTGGGGGCGGGCGAGGTCGTCATCACCACATTGGCCCAGGACTGGCGCACGGCACTGGACCTGTCCCTGGGCCGGGCCACGCGCGCGCTGAAGCGTGCCCTGCGCCGTCAGCAAAAGCCGGCGCGCACGCGCTGGGCAAGCCGGGCCATCGAACCTTGATACCCACGCTCTCAGTGGGTGCCAGGCGCTTCGCCATGACCCAGCCCCTCCGATCGGTCCTCTTCCGGCCCGAGGTGCTGCGCAACACCTACGCCCTGCGGATCATGACGCTGCTCAGCCTTGGCGTCGATCTGCAGACACGCCGGCAGTTGCAGTGGACGCCCGCCGGCCCACACAAGATTTAACATATAGTTACATTACGCGCTGACTCTGTGCTGCACAGGGTCCGGGAAGGACGCGATCAGGTGACAGGGCCCCAACAAGAAGGGTCGGAGCCTGAAACCCACCAAGTCCTTTTTGATCGCGCCTTCATGACTGCACCGCCAGCCTCTTCCGTGAACCCGCCCCTGCGTCCGGCCACCAGCCGCGAACTCTGGGACGGCCTGCATGCCCACCACCCCACCCTGAGCCGGGCCCGACACCTGGGCGAGGCCTTGCAGCAAAGCGGGCTGGTGGGGCGCGCCACCATCGAGAGCGCGCTGGCCCACCAGCAAAAGCAAAGGCGCAATGCGCCCCCGGGCGAACAGCACGACAAGACCCTGCTCGGCCAGATCCTGGTGCGCAACGGCATCCTGAGCGAAGCGCAATTGCAGGCCGCCATCGCCGCCTGGCTGGGCGATCCGGTGATCGACCCACGCCAGCTCTCGCCCGACCCCAGCGCCCTGGCCCTGGTACCGCGCCATGTGGCCGAGCGCGAATCGGTGCTGCCCCTGCTGCTCGAAGACGAGGTGCTGGTGCTGCTGATGGCCGACCCCTGGGACCAACGCCTGCTCGATGAGCTGCGCTTTCTGACCCAGCACCGCTTGTTGCCTGCCCTGGCCGCACCCGGCACGCTGCAGCCCACCATTGCCCGCTTCTACCCGCGCCAGACCGTCGGCACCAGCCCGACGGGCACCTCGGCCACGGTTGACGCGCCCAAGGCGCTCAATGCCCACGCTCTGGCCAGCGAACTGGCCCCCAGCAGCGATGTTGAAACCCACACCGACGCCGATCAGGTCAACGAATCCGACAACACGCTGGTGCGCCTGATCAACACCTTGATCAGCGAGGCCCAGGCCCACCGGGCCTCCGACATCCACATCGAGATGCAGCCGGCACCGGCGCCGGTGCGCATCCGGCTGCGCGTGGATGGTCGCCTGATCAACTACCTCGAAGTGCCCTGCCATTGGCGTTTCGCCCTCGTCACCCGCCTCAAGATCATGGCCGGGCTGGACATCTCGGAACACCGCAAGCCCCAGGACGGCAAGATCGACTTCTCGCGCTTCGGCAACTCGCACCTGGAGATGCGCATGGTCACCGTGCCTACCTCCCAGGGCCTGGAGGACGTGGTGCTGCGCCTGCTGGGCAGCCACCGCCCGCTGCCGCTGGACAGCATCGGACTGGACCCCGACAACCTGCAGGCACTGCGCGCAGTGGCCCAGAAAAGCTACGGCCTGATCCTGGTCTGCGGCCCCACGGGCAGCGGCAAGACCACCACACTGCACTCGCTGATCCGCGACATCAACACCGAGGACCGCAAGATCTGGACGGCCGAAGACCCAGTCGAGATCACCCAGGAGGGCCTGCGCCAGGTGCAGATCAACCCGCGCATCGGCTGGACCTTTGCCGCGGCCATGCGCACCTTTTTGCGCGCCGACCCCGACGTCATCATGATCGGCGAGATGCGCGACGAAGAGACGGCCCGCATCGCGGTGGAAGCCTCGCTCACCGGCCACCTGGTGCTGTCCACCCTGCACACCAACTCGGCCCCCGAAAGCGTGGGCCGCCTGCTGGAAATCGGACTCGACCCGTTCAACTTCTCGGATTCGCTGCTGGCCATCCTGGCTCAGCGCCTGGTGCGGCGGCTCTGCCCGCACTGCCGCGAGGCCCAGCCCGCCACCACCGAGGCGCTGCAGGCCCTGGCCCGCCAGTACCTGCTCAGTGCCAGCGACGGCACGGCCCAACCGAGCACGGAGGAGGTGCAGCGACAGATCATCCGCTGGCAGCACAGGCATGACCAGGGCCCGCAAGGCCAAGGCCTGATGCTGTACCGCGCCCACGAAGCCGGCTGCCCACACTGCGAGCACCACGGCTACCTGGGACGCCTGGGCCTGCACGAGCTGATGCTGAGCAGCGACACCATCCGCAGCCAGATCCGCCACCGCGCCAGCGGCAGCGAGCTGCGCCAGAGCGCCCTGGCCGCCGGAATGAAAACCCTGCGCCAGGACGGCATCGACAAGATGCTGCACGGCCTGACCGACCTGAACGAAGTGCTGGCGGCCACCAATCTGTGAGCCACCCGATGCCCCGGGGCCGGGGCGCTCAGGCCGGCAACGTCAAGGCCCGGCTCTGCAAGGCATGTTGCGCCCGCCAGGCCTGGGCCTCGGCCCAGTGCGGCGGCACGCAGCCACGCCGCTGCACGCACAGGCTGGCACAGGCCAGGGCATGGGCCAACAGGGCCTGCGCATCGTCTGGCGACAGCTGCCGCAGGCGATCCACCCAGTCCATCCGAACCGGCTTGGCCGGCAGCCGCTGCAGCAAAGCTGCCAGCAGGCCGGCCAGAAAGCTGTCACCAGCGCCCACCGTGTCGACCACCGCCAGGGCATCGGCCTCGCGTGCCTGCCAGGCCGCCCCCTGCCCGCTCAGCAGGCAGGCACCCTCAGCGCCCAGGGTCAGCAGCAGCCAGGGGCTGCCCAACTGGCGCTGCAGGTACTGAGCGCGCGCCAGCGCCGTTTCGCCAGGCAAGCCCAGGTGCAGCAAATCCTCGTCACTGACCTTGACAATGTGGGCCTGGGCCAACACCGCCAGCACATGGCGGCGGTAGGCCACCAGATCAGGCATCACCGAGGGCCTGAGGTTGGCATCCACCACCACACAGCGTCCGGCCGCCCGCTGGGCCTGTAGCCAAGGCAGGTAGACACCCGCGTCGCGCGCATCCAGCGCCAGGCCGCCGGTGCAGACCAGCTCCAGGCTTTCATGGGCCTGCAGCGCTTGGGTCAGGCCTTGTGCGCTGACCTGCCGGTCGGCCACGCCCTCGCGGTAAAACGCGTAGTCAGGGTGCCCGTCGGGGCTGAGGCCCACCACAGCCAGCGAAGTGACCTGGGGCACGGGCTCGGGATGCGCCAGCCGAGCCCCATCCTGCAACAACTGGGTCCGAAGCTCGCGGCCAAAACGATCGCTGGAAAACGGGTTCAGGTACAGCGTGCCCACCCCCTGGCAAGCCAGGGCACGGGCCAGGTTGTACACAGCCCCGCCAAGGCAGGGCTGGAAATGGCCGTCGGCCAGGGCCACCAGGTCGATCAGGGCTTCGCCGGCAACCGCCACGCGCAGGGGGGAAATGGATTCAGTCATGGCCGTGGGACCCGTGTCCGGAAAATGCGTGAAGAAGAGGTTTCAGAACAGCGCCTGCAGCGCCGGGTAGGCCGCCCGAAAGCGCTGATGGCGCGCCTGCAGCAGGGCGTGCAGGCCCGCCTCGGGCTCGAAGCGGGCCTGGGTGGGCAGGGCCTGGCACACGGTGGCCTCGTCACCACCATCGGCCAGCCATGCCAGTCGCGCGGCCCCCAAGGCCGCAGCCGCATCGGCACCGACGGGGCGCACCAAAGGGCAGCCCAGGGTGCTGGCCAGCAGGGCAGCCCAGACGTCACTGCGCGCACCGCCCCCCACCAGCGAGAAGGCCGGCGCCGGCCGGGCCGGGGCCGCGCCCATGGCCTGCAGGCCGTCCAGCAGACCGAAGCCCACACCCTCCATCACCGCCCAGGCCAGCTCGGCGGGCCCATGGCGGCTGCGCAAGCCGATGAAGACGCCACTGGCCTGGGGGTTGTTGTGGGGCGTGCGCTCGCCGCTGAGGTAGGGCAGAAAGAGCGGTGCCTGGGCCCACTCCGCCGGGCTCAGACGGCCCGCGAGGCGGCTCAGTTCGGCCTCACTGGCCACACCGGTCAGGCGTCGCAGCCAGCTCTGGGCGCTGGCAGCACTGAGCATGACCGACATCTGGTGCCAGCGCCCGGCCAGGGCATGGGCGAAGGTGTGCACCGCCTGATCGGTGAGCGGACGGAACGCGTCGCTGACGCGGAACACCACCCCGGAGGTGCCCAGCGACACCAGCCCCTGCCCTGGGCGCACCGCCCCCACACCGATGGCGCTGGCCGCGTTGTCGCCCCCACCCCCGGCCACCCGCACACCCGCAGGCAGACCCCAGCGTTCGGCCAGCGCGGGCCGCAGCAGGCCCGAGACCTGGTCGCCCTCAACCAGGCGCGGCATGTGCGACAGGCCAAGCCCACAGGCGGCCAGCAGCGGCTCGCTCCAGCAGCGCCGGCCCACATCCAGCCACAGCGTGCCCGAGGCATCCGACATCTCGCTGACGGCCTCGCCCGTCATCTGCAGGCGCAGCCAGTCCTTGGGCAGCAACACGCGCCGCGTACGCGCAAACAGCGCCGGCTCATGACGGCGCAGCCACAGCAATTTGGGTGCGGTGAAGCCCGGCATGGCCAGGTTCCCAGCCACCTGGTGCAGCGCAGGGGCCAGGGCCTCCAGCTCGGCGCATTCGGCCTCGCTGCGGCCATCGTTCCACAGAATGGCGGGGCGCAGCACCCGGTCTTGGGCGTCGAGCAGCACGGCGCCGTGCATCTGGCCCGACAGGCCCAGGGCCCGAACACTGCCCCAGGCCGCCGGGGCCTGCGCGCGCAGGCGCTGCAGCGCCTGCTCCAGCGCCTTCCACCAGGCCTGGGGGGCCTGCTCGCTCCAGCCCTCGCGGGGCTGCTGCAAAGTCAGGGCGGCATCGGCGCTGGCCATCAAGCCCAGCTCAGGGTCGAGCAGGCAGGCCTTGACACCCGAGGTGCCAAGATCGATTCCGAGGTACATGGGCGGTGCTGTTCAGGTCTTGAGGCCAAAGCGCTTGTCCACCTGGCGCCGGTACTCGCTGGGCGTCATGCCCTTGATGTCGAGAAAGCGTCGGTTGAAATTGGCCATGTTGTTGAAGCCCACCTCGTAGGCGATGTGGGTGATGAAACGATCCGACTCCATCAGCAACTGGCAGGCTCGGTTGACGCGCACATGGTTGACGAAATCGGTGAAGGTGTTGCCGGTGGCCCGGCGGAAGAAGCGCGAGAAGCGGCTCTCGCTCATGTCCAGCTCTGCCGCCAGCTCAGTGGCCGACACCGGCTCGCTGAGGCGCTCGGTGATGCGCATCAGGACGGCGTTGATCTGGTCCAACTGGGCATCGTTGTCCTCGCTTTGCAGGCGGGCGCTCGACAGCAGCCTGAAATCGGTGCAACGCCCCAGCTCGGCCATGAACTCGCAGAAGGCCGCAAAGCGCGCCAGCCCCTGCAGACGCTTGATGCGCTGCCAGTGCTCGGTCGCCTGCTGTTGCAGGCCGAAGAATTCGATGCCATGGCGGGCCCGCTCCAGCAGAGGCAGCAGCTCGCGCAGCTCAGGAATCTGCTGACTGCCTTGCTCGATGGGCTCGTGGCGGAATTGGATCACCAGATCGCGCTGCGGCACGCCCCCCTCGGGTACATCGACGCTGACCCAGTTGTGCGGCAGCCGCGGCCCGGTCAGCACCAGGTGGCCCGGCTGAAACTGGCCGATCCAGTCGCCCACAAAGGCCTTGCCGGTGGTGGCGGTGATCAGGTGCAGCTCATACTCGTCGTGGTAGTGCCAGCGCGCCAGCGGCGTCGGGAAACCGTGCGACAGACAGCGGATCAGCCCGACCTCATCGGGCGCCTCGTAGCCCAGCTCGGTGGGTCGGCTGTAATCGTGTTCAAGCTCAGGCTTGGTCTGGCGGGGTTTGGTGGACATGGCGACGCAGCTGAAAGGGCTCAGGACATGAGGGGCTCAGGACATGACATTACCGCCATCCACATTGAGTGTCTGGGCCGTGATGTACGAGGCCTCGTCACTGGCCAGAAATACCGCCGCGCCGCACAGGTCGGAGGGCTCGCCCATGTGGCCCAGGGGCACGGCCGCACCCACCTGCTTTTTCTTCTCGCCCGGGGCCAGGTTTTCGTAGCGGGCGAACAAGGCATCCACATGCTGCCACATAGGCGTGGCAATCACGCCGGGCGAAATCCCATTGACCCGGATGCGGTGCGGCGCCATGGCCAGGGCGGCGCTCTGGGTGTAGCTGATGACAGCCGCCTTGCTAGCGCAGTAGTGCGACACCAGGGCCTCGCCGCGCCGCCCGGCCTGCGAGGCCATGTTGATGACCGCACCGCCCTGCACGCCCTGAGCCACCATGTGGGCCAGCACCTTCTGCATCACAAAGAAGGCGCCCTTCACGTTGACTGCAAAGATGCGGTCGTACATGGCCTCGTGGCTGTCGAGCAAGGGCGCCATGTCGAAAATCGCCGCGTTGTTGAACAAGGTGGTGATGACACCAAAGCGGGCATGGGCCTGCTCGATCAGAGTGTCGATCTGCGCCAGTTGGGTGACATCAGCGCGCAGGTACTGCAGAGCCTCGGGGTGGTGTTGCATCAGGGCCGCCAACTCGGGTGTGGGCAGGGCCCCGATGTCGGCGACGGTGCACCGGGCACCCTGGGCCAGGTAAGCCTCGGCCACCGCCAGACCGATGCCGCCGGCAGCCCCGGTCAACAGGGCGTGTTTGTTCTTCAATCGCTCGCTCATGCCTTTTGCTCCTCGATGAATTGGGTAACGCGCAGGCTGGCCTCCCGCAGGGCCGCCAGCAGGCGAGCATCGCCCGCGAGCTCGCCCCACAAGGTGGGGTTAGCAGCGAACGCGGCCACCGGGTCGGCCGCCTCACAGATCGCGTGGGCTTGCGCCGGATCCATGGCCTGGTCCTGGTAGACATAGTGGATTCGCCCCTGGTGCCAACGCTGCAGGTAGGCCAGGAACAGGGCGGGCAGCAAGGCCACGCTGCGGATGCTGGCATCCGCAGCCAAGCGTTCGCGCACCGTGGGCACGATGAACCCCGGGATCTTGGAGAAGCCGTCCATGGCCACGCGCTGGTTGGTATCGGCAATGGCGGGGTTGCCAAAGCGCTCCAGCACCACGTCACGGTAGGCAGCCAGGTCGATGGGGCTGGGCCGCTCCGGGGTGTCAAGCACCGGGATCACATCGTCGGTGACGTAGTCGTAGGCAAAGCGGCGGATCACCGGATGCTGTGTGCCTTCGTGGATGTAGGTCAGGCCCAGCAAGGTGCCCGCCCAGGCGATGCAGCTGTGGGTGGCATTGAGCAGGCGGATCTTGGCCTCTTCATGGGCCTGTACGGAGGTCACCATCTCGACACCGACCCGCTCCCAGTCGGGTCGACCCGCCACAAAGCGGTTTTCGATCACCCACTGGATGAAGCTCTCGCCCATCAGGGCCGCCGGGTCGTCCACGCCGGTGGCAGCGGCCACGCGCTCGCGCACCGCCACAGTGGGGCGCGGCGTGATGCGATCCACCATGGCGTTGGGGTTGCTGGTGTGGCGCTGCACCCAGCCCAGCAAGGCGGTGTCGCCCAGCGCCTCGATGAACTGGAGCAGCCCGCTGCGCGAGCGCTCGCCGTTGTGGCGCAGGTTATCGCAGTTCAGCAGGGTCACCGGGCCGGCGCCCTGGCGCATGCGCTCACGCAGGATGGCGCACAGGGCGCCGTAGATCGTGCTGCCGACTCGGCCCTCGCGGGCGGCCTGCAGATCGGCCTGTACGTCTGTCTGGGTCAGCTCCAGGCGATGGGCCCCATCGAGGTAGTAGCCCGCCTCGGTGACAGTGAAAGAGATGATGCCGGTGCGCGCATCGGCCCCGAGCCGGATCAGGCCGCTGAGCGCCGGGTCGTGGGGCACCACGGTCTGCAAGGCGGTGATGCGCTGATAGGCCCTGTCGCCTTGAGGGCTGACGGTCTCCAGGGTGTAGGCACCGTGCTGGGCACGCAGAGCCTCGATCGTGTCAGCCATGTCGGGGCGCAGGTTGCCGGCGGCCAGGGCCCAACGGCGGTCGCCCAGTTGCTGCAACTGGTGCAGGTACACAGCCTGGTGGGCGCGGTGAAAGGAGCCCAGCCCCAGGTGGAGCATGAGGAAGGGGGTGTCGTGGTCGGCCATGGAGAGGTCTTGCAAACGGTTCAATGAAAGTTCAATGGGACAAGGCCTCGCGGGCCAGGCCGGTGCGGGTGATGCGGCCCTGGGCGTCAAACAGATGGGCCGCCTCCAGGTCGATCTGCAAGCCCACCTCATCGCCCGCCTTCAAGCTGCTGCGGCTGTTCTGGCGGGCCACCAGTTGGGCGCCTTCGGGTGTGCCGACATAGATCAGGGTCTCGGCCCCCAGGGCCTCCAGCAGCTCCACCCGCCCGCGCAGCTGACCCTGCGCCGGGGGACACAGGCTCAGATGCTCCGGGCGCAGGCCGACAAAACCACCCACCGGCAGGTCCCAGCCGGGCTGAGCCGGCAACTGGCTGCCCGCGATCACGTTCATCTGCGGCGTGCCGATGAACTGGGCCACGAACTGGTTGGCAGGGCGGTCGTACAACTCCAGCGGGGTACCGACCTGTTCGATCTGCCCATCGCGCAACACCACCACGCGGTCGGCCAGGGTCATGGCCTCGACCTGGTCGTGGGTCACGTAAATGGTGGTGGCCCCCAGCTCGCGGTGCAGCTTGGCGATCTCGACCCGGGTCTGACCCCGCAAGGCCGCGTCGAGGTTGGACAGCGGTTCGTCGAACAGGAACACCTTGGGCGCACGCACGATGGCGCGGCCGATCGCCACGCGCTGGCGCTGCCCACCCGACAGCTCCTTGGGGGTGCGCTGCAGGTAAGGGCCGAGGTTGAGGATGCGCGCCGCACGCTCCACCTTGTCGCGGATCACCGCGGGATCCACTTTGGCCAGCTTGAGGGCAAAGCTCATGTTTTCGAACACGCTCATGTGTGGGTACAGGGCGTAGCTCTGGAACACCATGGCCAGATCCCGCTTGCTGGAGGGCTGGTCGGTGATGTCACGCCCATCCAGCATCAGGCGGCCGCCATCGGTGCTCTCCAGGCCTGCGATCAGGCGCAGCAATGTGGATTTGCCACAGCCCGAGGGGCCGACGAAAACGATGAACTCGCCCTGCTCGATGTGCAGGTCGATGCCCTTGATGGCGCGGTGTTCGCCAAAGAATTTTTCAATGCCATGCAGTTGCAGATAGGCCATGGGGAGAGGTCTCTTGAAAAGGTTTACTTGACGGCGCCAAAGGTCAGCCCCTGCACCAGCTGCTTCTGGCTGAACCAGCCGAACACCACGATGGGGGCGATGGCCAGCAGCGAAGCGGCCGACAACTTGGCCCAGAACAGGCCCTCGGGGCTGGAGTAGCTGGCGATCAGCGTGGCCAGGGTGCCGGCCTTGGCCGAGCTGAGGTTGAGGCTCCAGAAGGCCTCGTTCCACGACAGCACCAGGCACAGCAGCCCGGTCGACGCCAGCCCGCCCAGCCCCAGCGGCAGCAACACCAGGCGCAGCTCCTGCCAGAGCGTGGCGCCGTCCATGCGCGCAGCCTCCAGAATCTCGTGGGGGATGTCCTTGAAGTGCGAATACAGCATCCACACCATGATGGGCAGGTTGGACAGCGTGAACACGATCACCAGACCGAGCCGGGTGTCGAGCAGGCCGCTGTGCTGGGCCATCACGTACACCGGCACCAGGGCCCCCACGGCGGGCATCATCTTGGTGGACAGCATCCACATCAGGATGTCCTTGGTGCGGCGGCTCTTGAAGAAGGCCATCGAGTAGGCCGCTGGCGCCGCAATGGCCAGGCCCAGCAAGGTGGACAGCACACTGGTGATGATCGAGTTGGTGGCGTACAGCAGGTAGTCGCTGCGCAGCTGCACCTCGCGGAAGTTGTCCAGCGTGGGGCTGAACTGCAGCAGCGGCGGCACGGCAATGGCCTGCATCTCGGTCTTGAAGGCCGTCAGCGCCAGCCAGCCCAGTGGGAAAAACAGCAGCAGGGTGATGCCCCAGGCCACCAGGGTGCGCAGGATCAGCGCGGGCGAAAGGGAAGTGGATCGCGGCATGCTGGGCTCACTTGTCGAGGTTCTTGCCAACCAGGCGGATCATGAAAGCGGCGGCGATGTTGGCCAGCACCACGGCGAACAGAGCGCCGGCCGAGGCCACGCCGGCATCGAAATTGAGCAGCGCCTGCTTGAAGATCAGGAAGGCCACATTGGTGCTGGCGTCACCCGGCCCGCCCCCGGTGGTGGTGTAGATCTCGGCAAACACGCTGAGCAGGAAGATCAGCTCGATCATCACCACCACGGCCACCGAGCGGCCCAGGTGCGGCAGGTAGAGGTAACGCAGCTGTTGCAGGTAGTTGGCGCCGTCCATGCGGGCGGCCTCGATCTGCTCGCGGTTCATGCTCTGCAGTGCGGTCATGAAGATCAGCGTGGCAAAGGGCAACCATTGCCAGGCCACCATGATGACCACGGACAACAAGGGGTAGTCGGTCAGCCAGTCGACCGGGGCGGCGCCGAAGAACTGCCAGACCTGGGCCAGCACGCCGTAGATGGGGTTCATCATCATGTGCTTCCACAGCAGGGCGTTCACCGTGGGCATGACGAAGAAGGGCGAGATCAGCAGCAGTCGCACCACGCCGCGCCCCGGAAAAGGTTCGTCGATCAGCAATGCCAGGGCAATGCCCAGCACCGTCGTGATGAGGATCACGCTGCCCAGCAGCAGCAGGGTGTTCATCACCGCGGTCCCAAAGGAGGGATCGGTGAGGAAGTATTCGAAATTCTCCAGCCCGGCAAAGCCAGTCTGGTCGGGCTGCATGAGGTTGTAGCGGATGAGCGAGAAGTAGATCGTCATCCCCAGCGGGATGATCATCCACAGGAACAGGCTCAGCACCGCCGGGGTCAGCAACAGCCGGGGCAACAATCTTTTCATGGAGCGGGTTTCTTCAAACGGTGGGCGAAGTCGAACGGCGTGGCGCCCCGCACAGGCACCACGCCCGGGAGGGCAGCGTCAGCTCACTTGTAGTAGCCAGCCTTCTTCATCTCGCGTTCGGCCGCTGCCTGCGAGGTCTTGAGCGCTGCATCCACCGACACCTTGCCGGCCAAGGCCGCGCTCATCTGCTGGCCCACCGAGATGCCGATGGCCTGGAACTCGGGGATGGCCGCAAACTGCACCCCCACATAAGGCGACTTGGGCAAGGTGCTGTCATTCGGGTTGGCGCTGTCGATGGCGGTCTTTTCGGCGGCGGCGAAGCGAGCTGCCTTCTGGAACTCAGGCGTGGCATAAGTGCTCTTTCGGGTGCCCGTGGGCACGCTGGCCCAGCCGTTGGTCTTGGCCACCAGTTGGATGTACTCCTTGGACGTGGCCCAGTTGATGAACTTCTGGGCTGCATCGACTTTCTGCGAACCGGCTGGGATGGCCAAGGCCCAGGCCCACAGCCAGTTGGCGCCCTTGGGGGTGACCAGGGTCGGTGCTTGCGCAAACGCCACCTTGTCGGCCACCTTGGACTGCTTGGGGTCGCTGATGAAGGACGCCGCGATGGTGGCATCCACCCACATGCCACACTTGCCTTCGTTGTACAGCGCCAGGATCTCGTTGAAGCTGTTGGCCGACGAGCCCGGGGGGCCGTACTTCTTCAGCAGGTCGACATAGAGGTTGACCGCGTCGTGCCAGGGCTTGCTGTCGATCTGGGGCTTCCAGGCCATGTCGAACCACTGCCCGCCCGCGGTGTTGACCACGGTGGACAAAAAGGCCATGTTGTCGCCCCAGCCCGGCTTGCCCCGCAGGCAGATGCCGTAGACCCCGTTCTTGGGGTCATGGATCTTGGCGGCCAGGTCACGCACCTCGGTCCAGGTGGGCCGTTCGGGCACGGTCACACCGACCTTGTCGGCCAGGTCCTTGCGGTACATGAGCATGGAGCTTTCACCATAGAACGGCACCGCAAACAGCTTGCCGTCCACCGACAAGCCATTGCGCATGGCGGGCAGCAGGTCGTCCACGTCGTAAGAAGCACTGGGCTTGACCTCCTGCAGCCAGCCCTTCTTGCCCCAGATCGGGGTTTCGTACATGCCGATGGTCATCACATCGAACTGGCCGCCTTTGGTGGCGATGTCGGTGGTGACGCGCTGACGCAGCGTGCCCTCTTCCAGGGTGACCCACTTGAGCTTGATGTCGGGGTTGGCCTGCTCGAAGTTCTTGCCCAGCTTCTGCATCTCGATCATGTGGCCGTTGTTGACCGTGGCAATCACCAGTTCGGTCTCGGCCTGCGCCGCACCGCAAACGGCCAGCGCCAAAGCTGCCGTCAGGGCCAGGCGGGTGTGTTGTTTCATGGCTTGTCTCCTCTTGGGGAATCGATTGGGGTTCGCGTCGTCAATGCTTTTTTGCAGCCAGCATCGATGGTTTGAACGATACCCATGCGCTCAATCGACTTTGGTACGAAAAAAATCAATCCCAATACGAAATTGCATTGACCTCCTAGGATTTCTACCTAGATGCTACAAATTCGTACCTATGCAATGAAGTCCAACCCAGGTCTGCCCAAACAACCCTGCGCCAGTGACAGGCACAATGCGACCCAGGCTGGGTGGCCGACCTTCAACCCCGGTCGTGCCCAAGGCGTCCATCCTCATCTTTTTTGCAAGCCATGCTCCACTACCTCACCCTCCCCGTCACCGCCTTCCAGCAGAACTGCTCCCTGGTCTGGTGTGATGAAACCCGGCAAGCGGCCGTGATCGACCCCGGTGGCGATCTGGACCGGCTTTTGGCTGAAGTCGAACGTCTGGGCCTGAAGCTGGAGCAGATCTGGCTCACCCATGCGCACATCGACCACGCCGGGGGCACCGGCGAGCTGGCACGGCGACTGCAGTTGCCCATCATCGGCCCCCACCCAGGGGATCAGTTCTGGATTGATGGTCTGCCCGAGCAAAGCCGCATGTTCGGCTTCCCGGTGGCCGAGGCCTTCACGCCCACGCGCTGGCTGGCCGATGGCGACACGGTGCAGATCGGGCGCCACACGCTGCAAGTGCGGCATTGCCCGGGGCACACGCCGGGCCATGTGGTGTTCTACTCGCCCGAGATCCAACGGGCCTTTGTGGGCGATGTGCTGTTTGCCGGCAGCATCGGGCGCACCGACTTTCCCCAGGGCAACCACCAGCAGCTGATAGCCAGCATCACCCAGCGCCTGTGGCCCATGGGCGACGACACGGTGTTCATCCCCGGGCACGGGCCCGAGAGCACCTTCGGGCGCGAGCGCCAGAGCAACCCCTACGTCGGGGGGACCTGAGCCCCAGAGGCGCTCAGGCCTGGTGCACCCGGCTCAGCCGGCGCTGGGCAGGGTCAGCACAAAGCGGGCACCGCCGCCCTCGCGGTCTTCGCAATGCACGGAGCCGCCATGGCGCTCGGCAATCGACTTGACCAGCGCCAGCCCCAGGCCCACACCACCTTCACGTTCGCTGGCGCCGGGCAGGCGGTAGAAGGGCTCGAAGATGCGCTCGCGCTGCTCGGGTGGCACGCCTGGGCCCCGGTCGCACACGGCCAGCAGGATCATCGGCCCTTGGCGAGACAGGTGCACCGAGATGTCCCCACGCCCATAGCGGCGTGCATTCTCGAGCAGGTTGCGCACGGCACGCCGCATCAGCTTGGACACGCCGTTGACGACCAGCTCGCCACTGTCTTCGGCCGCCTCCAGATCCGCATCCACGCGGGCGGCCTCTTCAGCCGCCAGGCCGATGAGGTCGACCTTTTCCAGCGTGCCCATGTCGGCCTCGCTGGAGTCAAGCCGGCTGGCCAGCAGGATCTCGTCGATCAGTTGGTCCAGTTCGCCGATGTTGCGCTTGATCTCGTCGCGGAAGGCCGGTGAGGCTTGCTCACCGAGCAGCTCCACCCCCATGCGGATGCGCGCCAGCGGCGAGCGCAACTCATGCGAGGCATTGGCCAACAGTTTCTTGTGCGACTGCATCAGGGTTTCGATGCGCTCGGCCGCCAGGTTGAAGCGCCCGGCCAGGTAGGCCACCTCGTCATGCCCCTTCACCGGCACGCGCACCGACAGATCACCATCGCCCCAGCGCTCCACGCCGCGCTGCAATTGCTCCAGGCGCCGGGTGAGCTTGCGGATGATGGGGTAGGTGGCCAGGGCCACCGCCACCGCGGCCAGGCCCAGGGTCCAGAAAAAGCCAAAGGGTGGGCGACTCCAGAAATTGCGCGGCGGGCGCGGCAGGTGCACGTTGAGCACTTCGCCGTTGTGCATGGTGACCACAAACTCCGGGCCATGACGGACCGCCTCCAACGGCGGACCGTCCCCTCGGGGCGGCCCCTCGCCATCGGGAGGGCCGGCGCCCGGGCCGCCGGGGTGCGGCGGACGAGGTCCATCCGCCGCCTGCGGGCCTGACTCGCCTGGCGGGGGCTCACGCCCCTCCGGGTGAGGACCATGGCGGCGCAGCGCACCCGCGCCCACCACCTCGCCAGCGGCATTGCGCACCACCGCTTCGAGCAGCGGCGGCTCGGTCGTCACGCGCCAGGCCCAGGCCACGCCCAGGGTGAGCAAGGCCATGGCCAGCAGCACGGCCAACCAGATGCGAACATACAGGCGCCGGGTCAGGCGCTGCAAAGGGGAGCCGGTGAAGGCGCTGGGCGAAGCCGCCAAGGGTGGAGGTATGGACAAGATCAGTCCTGTTGCTTGGCAAACACGTAGCCCACGCCACGCACGGTGAGGATGCGCTTGGGCGACTTGGGATCGGCCTCGATGGCCAGACGGATGCGCCCCATGTGCACATCGATGGAGCGGTCAAAGGCTTCCAGTTCGCGGCCGCGCACGGCTTCCATGATCTGGTCGCGGGTCAGCACACGGCCGGCGCGCTCAGCCAGGGTGATCAGCAGGTCGAACTGGTACGAGGTCAGCTCGCAGGGCTCGCCCGCCACGGTGACGCTGCGCGCGTCGCGGTCGATCTCCAACGAGCCGAAGCGCATCACCTGCGAGGGCGCGCCGGGCTGGTCGCCCTTGCGGCGCAGGATGGCGCGGATGCGCGCCAGCAGCTCGCGTGGTTCGAAGGGCTTGGGCAGGTAGTCGTCGGCCCCCAGCTCCAGCCC
>Ga0208269_100222_pt1 | contig 35714 bp, 37 predicted proteins | sample LakWasMe88_LOW11_2_FD_183912 | JGI IMG/M metagenome (GOLD analysis project Ga0208269, IMG submission 183912) | Freshwater sediment methanotrophic microbial communities from Lake Washington under simulated oxygen tension - Sediment Metagenome... | ecosystem: Environmental > Aquatic > Freshwater >...
AGAGTTGAAAGCGATGTTCCCGGATGCACCGTTCATCGCTCGTCCAGGCCAAATCAATGCATGGGATAACGAAGACTTTGTGAAAGCGATTAAAGCCACTGGTAAGAAGCAGTTGATTATTGCCGGTGTAGTAACAGAGGTATGCGTAGCATTCCCGGCACTGGCTGCGATTGAAGAAGGTTTTGAGGTATTTGTGGTAGCAGATGCTTCAGGTACCTTTAATGAAATGACCCGTGATGCAGCATGGCAACGCATGGCAGCAGCTGGTGCACAATTCATGACTTGGTTTGGCGTGGCTTGTGAGTTGCATCGTGACTGGCGTAATGATGTAGAGGGGTTGGCTACCTTGTTATCTAACCATATCCCGGATTACCGTAACCTGATTACTTCATATAACGCGTTAAGCGGTAATAAATAACTACAAGAAATAATTACAAACATCCCCAGGGTACCACTGTGAATCTTGGGGATAACATTTACCAGGGATAATTAGCATGACTTTCACATTAGATACCGAACAAACCGCTACCGTAGTCATTTCGCACCATGTAAGAGATGACGCTAAGCTCGATTATGAAGCGTGGTTAAACGAGATTATTCCAGTGGCTAAAAGTTACCCTGGGCACTTAGGCGTTAGCATCGTACACCCCGTGGCAGGCGCCACTGTCACGTACACAGTGATTATTCGGTTTGATACGCGCAAAAATCTGCTTACTTGGATGCAGTCTGATGCTAGAAAAAAACTTATTAAAAAAGTGCAGCCTTACTTGGTAGAGGAAGACAAATTTTATGTGCGTAGTGGTCTGGATTTTTGGTTCACACCACAAGAGGCGAAAGCCAAGCTGCCTACAAAATGGAAGCAATTGCTGATGACTTGGTCTGCTATTTTTCCATTGGTGTTAACGATGTCTGCACTTGTTAATTGGTTGGCTAACAACATCCCAGTCAGGCTTGGCCATGAATTAACTGTATTGATTACTACGTTTCTGGTGGTATTGATGATGGTGTATGTAGTGATGCCGCGTTACACCAAACTGGTGCATAAATGGTTATTTAGCTAGTAGTCACAACCAATCTGTATACAATAAGCAGCAATGAATCCATCTAATATAAATTTAGTGCACTTCCCCGCGGTAATCAAACTGCATGCGGATGATGAGTTGCTGTTAATTGCCAATAGCGCAGACTTTGAAAACAACCAGAGTCTGCAAAGCACGTACTTTCAGCCACAGGATATGCTGATTGATAAGCTCGGTCATGTGTTTAAACTGCACAAAGCTGAGCAGCTAGCGTTATTAGCCACAAGTGACGTCATACAACTGGATGAAGTGATTAAGTTGATTCAGCTCCATTTATCAAATCATGGCACGTGCTGCGTATCCAAATTTTCAGCACATACTATTGAAGACGCGTTTAACTGCCTTTAATCCGGCCGGCATCACAGTCAATTCCAGGTAAGTTAAATACATCGCTTTTTAAACCTCACCAGCGCATGTAAGTTTAGTTGCGCTATCGGTTTGATTAACGTAACATTAATTACATGAATGATTTACCTAAAATCAATAAAGCAGGCGGCAAGCGCGAGGGTGCTGGCCGTAAGACTGGGTCTGGGAAATTTCGTGAGCAAACCTCCGTACTTAGAATCCCCACCAGCCAAGCCCCTGTGATTAAAGATTTTCTGGCTGCTTACCAACGAAAAAGAATGATGACCGATTTAGACGTAGTAACACAATTTGAATTACCCGCTTTAGTAACGCAACCCATGGAACTGCCGCTATTTAGCTCTAAAGTATCCGCAGGCTTACCCAGCCCGGCTGAAGACCATTTAGAACAAAGGCTAGACCCTAATGACTTCTTGATTGATAAGAAAGACACCACTTTTTTTGTAACGATTCAAGGTTACTCTATGGTGGACATAGGCTTATTGCCGGGTGATAAAGCCGTGGTTGACCGCGCTAAAATTGCCTCTATCGGCGATATTGTATTAGCGGTAATTGACGGTGAATTTACCATCAAAACCTTAAGCCGTAGCAAAGAAGGCAATATCCGCTTGCTACCCGCAAACTCATCTGCTGACTATGCGCCTATTAATATCACAGAGGAAATGAACTTTGAGGTATGGGGTGTAGTAACAGGCTCGTTCAGGCGCTTTAAATAAAGCACTTACCAAATATAGCTCGCTAAAGAACAACTGATGACATTGATTTGATTACTCCACAATTTCTGTGGGTAAAGTTGTGGGATGGATGGGCACATCTTGGTTAAGTGGCTGCTTTCAATCAACTTATTAATTTAGAGGCATTATTAGACAGCATGCTCCCCAATCAACCCATTAATCGTGAGTTTCTTGATCAGCGCCCGGGTGCTACCTTAGTAGAATTTGGCGCGGGCTGGTGCGGTCATTGCCAAGCGGCTCAGGCAAACATCGGTGCGGCAATCAACGCCTACCCTAACATCCATCATATTAAAATTGAAGACGGCAAAGGCCAGCGCTTAGGCCGGACTTACGCGGTGAAACTTTGGCCTACACTCATTCTGCTACAAGACGGTGTAGAAATTGAGCGATTAGTGCGCCCATTAAGTGAAACATCTATTACCACGGCACTAGCTAAGCTTAAATAACACGCACGCAACCGCTTGCATGCCGAGCAACGGCTAGCAAAAGCAGTACGCGCCACATTTAAGCACCTAGCCATCAAGGCTTTAGGCCACAAATCTTGGCTTAAACAATAAAGAACAGGATAGCGACAGCAGTGGGAACGATAAATACCGCAACGACGAATACTGCGGTGAAGATAAATCGTATGACTTTATCTGCGTCAAGCACCACATCCGGGCTGACATCATCATATTGTTGATATGTGTACATTTAAATCTCCTTTAGAAACTTTTGATTTCTTGTTTATTACAAATTGAAGTAGGTAACTTCGATACATGCCTTAATAGTGGGTAACTATAAGCAAGTTTTATGTCATATAAATGACAAAGGGAGCCAAGGCTCCCTTATTGTATTGCAAATACTGTTAGTGCAAAACAATAATTATTTGTTCATAACGTACATAGTAACTTCAAAGCCAAAACGCATTTCAGTAGCTGCTGGTGTTGTCCACATAATGATTCTCCTAGGTATTGGGTTTGAACTGACATCATGTCTTGTTCGTATGGTTCTATTATGGCCCCATGTGGAAAAATAACACTATCACTGTTCATGAATAGCAGCTAAGTAAAATCATGAACGAAAAAATACATACGGCAAACTGCCCAAGCTTAGGCGCAGCACAATACCCAAGATAATCACATACAAATCAATTGGTTAAGTTACCAATCAATCACCGTTTGCGATAGAAAGCTGCAGCACATATCAAATTTAAGATAAAAAAAAGACTCCTCTTACGAGAAGTCTTTTTTAATTTTTGGTGCCCAGGGCCGGAATCGAACCGGCACGCCTCGCGGCGCGGGATTTTGAGTCCCGTGCGTCTACCAATTCCGCCACCTGGGCCTCTTGGAATTATACATTCCTGTATAATTGCGATTTCGCTATTATAGCAAGCTATGAGCCATATGAAAACCCAAGATTTCGATTTTTATTTACCTTCTTCATTAATTGCACAACATCCCTCCTCAGAACGCACTGCCAGCCGCATGTTATACCTCAATAGCGCAAGCAGTGAATTAACGGATAAACAGTTTTTAGACTTTCCTGATTTCTTCAAGGCCGGCGATTTACTCATTTTTAATGACACCCGCGTGATTAAGGCTCGCCTGTTCGGAAATAAACACTCTGGCGGCAGTGTTGAAGTATTGATTGAACGGGTGATTAATCAAAATACTGCCTATGCACACGTGCGTGCATCGCGCGCGCCTAAAGTTGGTAGCCGCATCACGCTTAGCGAAGCATTTGATGTGGAAGTCACTGCTCGCCACGACGATTTATTCGAGCTGCATTTTTTAAGCGAAGATTCAGTGTTTGAATTACTTGAGCAACATGGTGCATTGCCTTTACCACCTTATATTACCCACGGCGCCACAGACCATGATGAGGAGCGCTATCAAACCGTATACGCAAAACACTTGGGGGCCGTGGCTGCGCCTACCGCAGGTTTACACTTTAGCACCGAGATTCTAGAGCAGCTTCAGGCAAAAGGTGTGAATATCGCTTACGTAACGCTGCACGTAGGCGCTGGTACGTTCCAGCCTGTGCGGGTAGATAACGTGGCAGACCATAAAATGCACAGCGAGTTATTTCATGTACCTCAAGAGACAGTGGCACTCATTGAAACAACCAAAGCGAATGGTGGCATCGTCACTGCAATTGGCACCACCGCAATGCGCGCCTTGGAGAGCGCCGCAAGAAGTGGAAAATTGGCCGCAGGTGAAGGCGACACCGATATTTTCATTACACCAGGATACCGCTTTAAAGTGGTTGACCGCCTGCTGACCAACTTTCATCTACCTAAAAGCACCTTACTCATGCTAGTCTCTGCATTTGCAGGCACCGACAACATCAGGAAGGCTTATGCTCATGCTGTAGAGGGAGAGTATCGTTTCTTTAGTTATGGCGATGCCATGCTGATAGAGAAACTACAAGCAGCATAAAAAAACATAAGCATGATTGCTTGAACTATATTGAACAAAAACCAGCATCACTTGGACTAACTGACACTTAACCGTTTGAAGAAATAGAGAAAAAATGCGCGCACTCACCCTACTCATTCCGATTGCCCTAATGACGCTAGCATCCACCGCTAATGCGGAGATCTTACCTGAGGCAGAAGTTGGCATTAAAATTCCGATGGTAAAAAAGCCAACCACGCGCCCATTTACCGTAGCGCATATCCCGGGTTTGAAGCGCTATTACATTGCAGATGGCGGCTTAGCGCCTATGGGCAGTGAAACAGAGGCGCCTTATTCAAAATCACAGATCCATGCTTATGACGAAGATGGTAAGTATGTAAACTCTTCACGCCCAGGCTACGATAACCGCTCAATTTATTACAACAGCAACACGCACCAACTGGAAACCATTACCTACAACATCTCCAGTGATTTAGGCTTTGCGCCTAACTCGGGCATCTTCTCGATTCATTTAACCGAGGCTGGTGACCTGAAAGACTCATCTGATGAGATTTCACAATTCAACCCTGCGTTTGGTGATTCAGCCACCATCCCAAGCTACGATGCCGAGCATAAACGCTATTATGCAAAACAAGCGCATGGTAACAATGTCTTTATTGTGGACCCAAACAGCAGAGAAAAAACTGGGGTGATCACACTAGAGTTAGACAAAGCTGGTGCCGCACATGATGACGTGAGTGACTCATTTATTGCTTACACTGCAGTAAAAGGGGAAGAGTTTGCTTTGCTCGATGTAGACCATAAAACCGTATTAATGTTTGATATTACAGGTAAATTCGTAGGTAAATCCGCACTACCTAAAACACTCAAATTACGTGCTAACAACCACTACACCGGTTTGGGTTACGCCAACCAAATGTTATTTGTGTTCCATGAGCCGGAAGGTGAGTTTGGCACCTACTATGGCTTTAAAATACAAAAATAATAGGTAATATTTGCAACAAAGTCTAGCAAACACCCATTAAAAAACCGCCTGAAGGCGGTTTTTTAATTAATCACTGCTGGTTAATTAGTGGCAGTACCAGTTAAATATTTATAAGCGCTGTTAACTTAAATGTTTTTGGGTGTCACTGACCAGCGGTTAGGCGTGTAATCCCAGTTTTTACGCCAAGCACCAAGGATCAAATTTGGATACTCAGGCTTACCCAAACTACCATTGTAACGCCCCAAAGCTCGGTATAAATCCCCGCGTTCAATATCTACATAGTGCCTTAAAATTGTGCAGCCATAACGTAGGTTAGTACGCAGCAAAAACAAGTTGTGGTCGTTAGCACCTATGCTACGCACCCAAAATGGCATCACTTGCATAAAACCACGTGCACCGACCGAGGAAACTGCATATTTTTTAAAACCACTCTCCACTTGAATCAGGCCCAATACCATTTGCGGGTCTAAACCCGCGCGGCTGGCTTCATAATGCACTGTGCGCAAGAAGTCTTCTCGATACTGTTGGTCTGGCATGCGCTTTTGCAGACGCTGCGACATTTCACTCAACCAGGCTTGGCCTTCTTCTTTAGTAGCAAAGGTCAGCGTAGGGACAGCGCGGTCACTTACACTACGCTGCATCAGTGCTTTCACGCTATTAGAAAGCGGCTCTTCGATCTGCGAGCCAGCGTAACTCATGTGAGGCACTAGAGCACCTAACAACATCAGCAAGCTAATTCGTAGTTTTTTGAGCACGCAAACTCCCTAATGCAATCACTGCAACACCTTGATACTAAGCCAAATTCTGCACAAACTCAACCACTGACGCCCGCGCTACAGATTGCGCATCCGCCTGTGTTCTGGCTTTGTACTCTACATTACCTTCATTAAGACCACGCTCACCAATCACCAAGCGATGCGGAATACCCATCAAGTCGGCTTCGGCAAACATCACGCCTGGGCGTTCGCCTCTATCATCTAACAACACATCAACACCAGCGGCTAGCAACTCATCATGCAGTTTGTTCGCAGCAGTTTTTACTGCCTCAGACTTATCATAACCAATTGCACAAATCACCACCTCAAACGGCGCCATGCTCTTAGGGAAGATAATGCCACGTTCATCGTTGCCTTGTTCAATTGCTGCACCCACAATGCGTGATACGCCAATCCCGTAACAGCCCATCTCCATTACTTGGGTTTGTCCATTTTCATCTAAGTAGGTTGCGCTCATGGCTTCTGAATATTTAGTACGCAGTTGGAAAATGTGACCAACCTCAATACCACGGCATAATGACAACACGCCTTTACCGTCAGGGCTGGCATCACCTGCCACCACGTTACGGATATCTGCAACCAACACCGGCTCAGGCAGGTCACGACCAAAATTCACGCCGGCCAAGTGATATTTAGGTTTATTCGCACCACAAACAAAATCGCTCATCAATGCCACCGTTTTATCAGCAATTACCGTGACATTAGCACCCACACCTACTGGGCCAATAAAGCCTGGTGGGCAATTAAGGTTAGCGCGGATTTCTTCTTCGGTGGCAAATCTAAAATCGGCCAATCCTGCCAGCTTACCTAGTTTCACTTCATTTAGGTGATGGTCACCACGTAACAATGCCAAGTAAAATTGATCGTTACTTGCATCATCTTTAGCAATTAACGCAATCGCTTTCACTGTGCGCACTACGCTAATTTCCAATAGTTTAGCCACATCTTCACATGCAGTTTGCTTTGGCGTATCTACCTCGCGCATGGTTTCGGCAGCGTCACCGCGACTCGTGCTGTGCGGAATCGCCTCGGCTAACTCCACATTGGCTGCAAAGTCTGATGTCTCGCAATAAGCTAAGCCATCTTCACCAGAGTCTGCCAATACGTGGAACTCGTGCGAACCATCACCACCAATTGCGCCAGTATCAGCTTTTACCGCACGGAATTTCAAACCTAAGCGGGTAAATACATTGCTGTACGCCTGATACATGGTGTCATAAGTTTGTTCTAACGATGCAAAATCAGTATGGAACGAGTATGCATCTTTCATCATAAACTCACGCGCGCGCATCACACCGAAACGTGGGCGAATCTCGTCACGAAACTTAGTCTGTATCTGATAAAAATTGAGTGGTAATTGCTTGTAACTGCGAATCTCTTTACGCGCAATATCGGTAATCACCTCTTCATGCGTAGGACCAAAACAGAACTCGCGTTCGTGTCTATCTTGAATTTTTAGCATTTGTGGGCCAAACACCGCCCAGCGGCCTGTTTCTTCCCATAGCTCTTTAGGCTGCACTGCCGGCATTAATAGCTCTAACGCACCCGCGTTGTTCATTTCCTCACGCACCACGCGCTCCACCTTACGTAGCACACGTAGGCCTAGCGGCATCCAGCTATACAGCCCTGAGCCTAGACGTTTAATCAGGCCGGCACGCACCATTAAAATATGGCTTTGCAGTTCAGCTTCGTTAGGGGCTTCTTTTTGAGTATTAAAGAAAAATTGAGAGGCGCGCATAGTAATTAAGATCAGTGCTAAATAAAAATGCGAATTTTACAGATAATCAGTGTGTTAGTCAGTAATACTTATTACACCGCACCCGCAAGCTTGCATTATTTAACCTCAGCGTGGCCTTTTAAGATGGGGCTATCCGCTGGAAAATAGCCGGATTTCCACGACGCAAACGGCACGATGGTGGCAGGATAGCCGTTATCGTAAAACCAGCTATCCACGGCATAGCGTTCACCTGTGGCAAGCTCATGAATCACCGCAGTGCTATGCGGCCAGCCAAAAAGAAAATAACTGCGTGTACGCATATCCTCAACCACATGCAGTTTAATTAAGCCATGCTGGTACATTAAGCGCATATAGGTGGTGCTATTAATGGCTTCATCGTTACAATCTAGTTGCCCAGGGTACCTAGAGTTATCAAAAGTACCTGCACGGTCGGTGCTGGTGCCCGTTTTTACGCCTACAATCTTCTCCAATGCGCCAATCGCCTCTGCGATGTGCTTGCGTTCTAATGGTGCATCTTTGGCTGGAGTATCACCTTCAAATATAGCGGTAATGATTTTCCATTCATCACCCGTCACAGCAACCTGCTTAATCTCCGCACAGCCACCACCGGTGCAGATTTCAAAAGCTTCTAATTTTGGTGTTTGTTTGTAAATACGGGTAATGTCGGCAATAGATGCCTGCGCGCTAAGTGGTATCAGTAAACTGAGCCCCAGCAATAATTTATAAAATAACCGGGGCGTCGGGTAGCTCATTTTGATTTTCACCGTGGGCTGGGTAATATTGAATCAGGTGCTCACTGATTTTTGAGATACCTTCAATCACACCGGCCTCAAACTTCCCTTGCTTGAACATCTGTTCCATATGGCGGCTGATATGTTCCCAGCCGTGGCTCTCCACATGCTGATGTATGCCGCGATCCGCCAGAATCTCAAAATCATGATCCGCTAGCAGCAGGTAAATCAACACGCCATTATTCTGCTCTGTATCCCACACCCTTAATGATGAGAAAATTTCCAAGGCTCTATGTTTGGCTGTTTTTTTAGCGAGCAGTGCTGACAGTGGCAACCTGGCCTCTACCGCAAAACGAATCTCACCGAGATGCTGCAACTCACTGGCGGCGATTGCCGCTTCAATCCGCTGCATCGCACCATAACAAAAATGCTTTTTCACAGCACCAGGTAACGTGCAAAGGTGCCGGTATAAGCGTCGCATCAATTTAGCTGTCATTACCAATCTCCAGATGCTCCGCCGCCGCCAAAGCCGCCACCACCACCGCCACTCCAGCTATCGGAATGCCCACTGCCACCACTATAGCCTCCGCCCCCCATATGCCCCAAACCAGATGGGCCAATCAGGGTGAGAATAAATGCAACAATGCCTAATAGCAGCGCAATGAGCAAAGCTACGCCAAAAAACCAAGCCAGCACGGCAATAATGCCACCATTTAACACCCCACCAAAAAAGTCGCCAAATACCACGCGCAATATGCTGCCCAGTATCAGGCCACCCACCAGTAACAATGGTAAAAAATCCCCCCAATTGCCTTGATTAGTTTGCTTAGCCGGCGCGGGCAACTGTTCACCTGCAATCAAGCCCATCAGCGCGTCCACCGCCTTGCTGATGCCACCATTAAAATCACCTTGTTTAAAACTTGGCGCCATGATTTCTGTAATCACGCGCTTGGCAATTAAATCAGGGATTGCGCCTTCTAAGCCATAGCCCACCTCTATGCGCATTTTATGGTCGTCTTTTGCCACTAGTAGAATGACACCGTCATCCTCCTTCTCTCGCCCAATTTTCCAAGCTTCCGCCACGCGGATGCTATATTGCTCAATGGCTTCGGGCTGGGTGGTGGGTATGATTAACACCGCAATCTGGCTGCCCTTTTCCTGCTCAAATGCTGCAATTTTCCGTTCCAGCGCAGTTTGCTGCTCGGAGCTAAGGGTTTGGGTTAAATCGGTAACGCGGTGCTGTAAAGCGGGGATAGACGCAAGCTCGGCATGCACATTAAACGATGCGAACAGCATCATATAAAGTGCAAACAAGCTTGCTCTCAAAAAGGAAGTCACGCTAATCACGCAAGTGTTTAGGCTAGTTATTTACTTTCAAAATTAACCGTAGGCGCAACAGAAATCGCCTTTTCGTTTTCTACAGTAAAGGATGGTTTGGCTTTGTAACCTAGCGCCATAGCGGTTAGGTTGTTAGGAAAACTACGCACGGCAACATTGTAGTTTTTAATGGTTTCGATATAGCGATTACGTGCAACAGTAATGCGGTTTTCGGTACCTTCCAACTGTGCCTGTAAATCTCTAAAGCCTTGGTCTGCCTTTAAATTTGGGTAGTTTTCTGACACTGCCAGCAAACGTGACAATGCAGATGTTAACTGCCCTTGCGCCGCCTGAAACTTGGCAAAAGCTTCTGGGTCGTTTAGTAGTTCAGGGGTCACTTGCATGCTACCGACTTTGGAGCGCGCATCAGCAACTTGTGTCAGCACCTCTTTTTCATGTGACGCGTAGCCTTTTACTACATTCACCAAATTAGGTACTAAGTCTGCCCTGCGTTGGTATTGATTCAACACCTCAGACCAGCTCGCTTTCGACTCTTCATCCAGCGATTGGAACGTGTTGTAACCGCAGCCAGTTAAGCTCAGCACAAACAACACGGCTAAAAATCTCAAAACTAAATGTTTCATTATGATTCCTCTAAAATTGATTAATGACCGATCTTAATATTATCGGTCTTAATATAGTGCTGAATCTATCATTTACAAGTCTTGCGCTAGTCACAGCCCTTGCAGAATACGTTTTGCCGTACATAAATCAACCCAGGCTTTTGCCTTATAGGCGGTATTTTTCAGCAAAAATGCAGGGTGGTAAGTAATCACCACTGGCAAGTTCTGATAATAAAGCGCGCTGACTGACTGCGCACTGCGCCAATCGTCTATAGTTTGCAATTGCCCCATTAAACTATGGGCAGCCACCTCACCCATCACCACTACTAACTTAACGCTATGCTCAGCGAGCGTCGCTGTGGTTGCCTCTGCAATATCAATACTGCAGTTTATGTTAATCGCTTTCAGCATATTGCTCAATAGCGTTTCCACATCCTGTGTATCGCCAGAGCTGGTATCCAACGCAAACGCCATGCTAGCATTATCGCTAATCAGCAAGCGGAATGGCGCGGTCACTGCAGCGACCCCCACATACGCACTATCCAGCGGCGCTGGCTCAATTACTGGCTCAATTACTGGCTCAATTATCTGGCTTAATAACGATGCGTTTTCAATCACATTGGTCTGTACTGGTGTTAACGCAGGCATTTCCGGCGCGCTAGGTAGCGGTGCTTTTAATTGCCACACAGGTAGCAACTCAAGCTCTCGCAGCACATCCTCACGCGTCATCAAACTCATATCGCCAATCCCATTAAAATTGCATCTTCACGCCCATGGTGCGCTGGGTAATAGCCGCGGCGCACAGCCATTTCATTAAACCCAATGTTCTCATATAAAGCAATGGCAGAAATATTGCTGGCTCTTACCTCTAAAAACATATTGGCAGCATTTAATGCTTGCGCAATGCTAATCATATGCTCTAACAACAAGCGCCCCAAGCCTTGCTTTTGGTAAGGTTTACTGATGCTTAAGTTTAACAAGTGCGCCTCATCCAGCACCATCATCATCAAAGCATAGCCGATGATTTTTTCATTATGCAGCAATACCCAGGCGCTATGCGCAGACTTCAGCGAGTCTGCAAAATTTCCACGCGTCCAGGGGTGCGAGTAAATGTGCGGCTCAATCTCCATAATTGCGTCTAAATCAGCATCCGTCATGGCACGGAATTGATATTGTGGCTTTGGTACTGCACTCATAAACGTAAACCCTGCTCACGCTCAGCGGTCTTCAACGCCACCCGGTTACGTATATAAATTGGCATGGCATGTTCTGCGCTTTTAGCTTCGCCCGCCGCAAAAATCGGCTGCGCTAAGGTAAGCACTGCACTTGCCACAGGCAGCAAGGCTGGCTGCGTAGACAGCACCTGCCCACGATAAGCTTCGGCCAGCACTTCACCATAAGTTTGCCAGCCACTGCCCACACCCACCCAATCAAAGCCTTCTAGCGCCGGCACAGCGCCCGGCTTATATAAGCCGGGCGCAAGCACTGCCTGCCAACCCGCAGTATCTTTCACATACGCCGCGTGATAAACCTCGCCCATGCGCGCATCCAGGCAAGCAATCACTTTAGATGCACCGCTGGCCTCTGCCAACGCCATCAAGGTGCAAACTCCCACCACGGGCAGATTCGCCCCCAAGCCTAAACCTTGCGCTACACCAGCCGCAATACGCACGCCGGTAAAGGAACCGGGGCCTGCGCCGAACGCTAAGCCGGTTAAGTCCTGCAACTGCAACTCGGCTTGATTCAATAAATGCTGAATCTGCGGCAAAATAATTTGCGAGTGGGTTTGCCCGGCCAGCACGTCATAGTTAAACACCGTGTTATCACGCACGATGGCGAGTGATAAATATTCGGTTGAGGTATCAAAAGCTAATAGATTCATTGGTTAAATTTTAAACTACACATTTTAAATTACACTAGAGTAAGGCGCCCCAGCGTGGCCTTAACAGCAAGCCTAGCTACTGTTTTAATCTCACCCAACCAATTAAGGCCGCAAGAAAGCTATAGGGAAACGCGCGGAGTTTTACTCCCCCGCTATTTTGCCACGCAATTGCTTTAAATGCCCGCGTTGTGATTTAGTTTCTAATCGGCGCTGCTTAGAGCCATAAGTAGGCCGTGTGGCATAACGGGTAGGTTTGACTTGATTTGCTGCATTGATAATCTCATGCAGGCGCTGGATGGCGTCCTTCTTATTAGCCTCTTGCGTGCGATATTGCTGCGCTTTGATTACCAACACCCCACCGTCATTGATACGGTTATCTTTAAGGTGCAGCAAGCGCTCTTTCAGCCAATCACTCAAACTTGAGGCCTGAATATCAAACCGCAGGTGAATGGCACTGGAAACTTTGTTTACATTTTGTCCGCCCGCACCTTGCGCACGAATTGCAGTAAGTTCGTACTCACTTTCTGGAATCTGAATAACATGCATCGCAATTAAGTTTGGGGATTCAATTAAAAAGAGAACTATAGCGCCAATTACTTTAAGACATAGACAAAATTAAAAAAGCTGACCATTACGTCAGCTTTTTTAATTATTTTGTGCAAATTGCAGCAACACGCCTGATCACAGCATTAAAACGGCGCTATACCAAGCGTCCGGCAGTTGCGCACTACTCATTAGGCTCTAGGCCTAAATTTGTGGCTTCTGGTTTGCTGCTGTACTCATTTTCACATTTTTTGGTGCGGCAGCTTCTTTGACCGCAACCTCTTTTGCTTTAGCAACCGCAGGCTTAACCATAGGCTGGCTACGCATATGAGCAGCAACACCCGCACCTGCTTCTACCGTACAGCCGCCACCCATCACTGTTTTATTGCAATCACCGGCAAAGCTAAGTGTGGAGGCAGAAAAAAGTACGGTTGCAAAAAGCGCTGATAAAAAACGAATCATGATGAATCCCAAAAGTTTAAAACGTATGCGAAATTTTTAGCGCCACATGGTCAATGCCGCTAAAAACATTAAAGGACGCGCATTCTAAACTAATTAGGAAATCAAAAACACGGGGTTTACTACGCCAACATCACTTTGCAAAGCTAGGCACGGAGAAGTTTATGCCTACCATCTTTGTATATTAAGACTAATGCTCAGCAAAAAACGCCTGCACATCACTCAACACACGCGTGCGCTTGAACGGCGGTAAACTTTGCCAGATACGCTTGCCGTATGCTTTGGTAATCAAACGTGGATCACAAATCATTAGTACACCGCGGTCATTTTCATCGCGAATCAGGCGTCCAGCGCCCTGCTTTAAGGTAATCACCGAATACGGGAGCTGGTATTCCATAAATGCATTTTTACCCTCTGCATTCAGCTTATCTACACGTGCCGACAACACCGGGTCATCGGGCGGCGCAAATGGCAATTTATCAATAATCACCACGCTTAACGCTTCGCCGCGCACATCTACGCCCTCCCAAAAACTCTGGCTCCCCACCAGCACGGCATTGCCTAATTTACGAAAACGCTCCAGCAACTCGGTACGTGAGGTATCGCCCTGCAACAGCAGCGGGCTTTCAATGCCGTTTTCTGCAAACGCATCTTTAAGCAAAGCATGTATTTCGCGCATTGCACGCAAGCTGGTTGACAGCACAAAGGCGCGCCCGCCGCTCGCTTGCAGCACAGGCAACGCGGCTGCAACCACACAGGCAGTATAAGAAGGGTGATTCGGGTCTGGCATTTCAGGCGGCACATAAAACAATGCCTGCTCCTGATAGTTAAACGGACTTTGCCACGAAGCAGTAGCCGCCGCTTGCAGACCCATCTGCGCTAAATAGTGGCTAAAATCATTTTTAACCGCCAAGGTGGCGGAAGTGAATATCCATGCGCGTGGCTGTGCATTTAGCTGCTTACCAAAGCCCTCGGCAACGCTAAGCGGTGTGGCATGCAACTGCACAGATTGTGTAAATACTTCTACCCAGCGCACTAAATTATTATTTTGAGCAGCATGCCAGCGGCTGAGTAAGTCATGCAGTGCCATACTGCGTTGCCAGCATTTTTCCAGTAGCGGATCGCGTGCGGCCTGCGTTTCCAGCACCCTGGCCAAGGCTTGCAGTTGTTCCTGCATATGCGCAAACGTAGATTCAAAATTTTTCAATGCCAGCGCTTTTTGCACCGACATACGTGAACCCTCATACGAAAAAATCAACCTAAAATCTTTACATGCTTTTTCTAGTACGGGAATCACCTCCCCTAACTGCACACAGTCTTTGGCTAAGCTTAAATGCGCAGCGGTACAATCGCGCGCTAACTCCATTAGTTGGCTGGTGGATACATCCTCGCCAAAAAACAAACCGGCGACTTCCGGCAATTGGTGCGCCTCGTCAAATATCACAGTATTGGCGCTAGGCAACAGTTCAGCCACGCCTTCATCGCGCAACATGACATCCGCAAAAAACAGGTGATGATTCACGACTACCACATCCGCAGCCAGCGCCTGTTTACGCGCTTCCATCACAAAGCATTCTTTATAGAAGTTGCAATCCCCACCCAGGCAGTTATCGCGGGTTGAGGTAACATTGGCCCATATCGTGGCATTTTCCGGCACGGTGTTCAGCTCACCTTTATCGCCGGTTTTACTGTTCTCAGCGAAAGCCTTGATGACGTGCACATATTTCGCATCATCTTTCGCCAAAAAACGCCCTTCGTTAGCCGCGCGCTCTAAATGATAATGGCACACATAGTTAGAGCGCCCCTTTAGCATAGCGACCGTCACCGGGACTTTCAGTGCATCGCGCACATTGGGCAGGTCACGGCTAAACAGCTGGTCTTGCAGGTTCTTGGTGCCAGTAGAAATAATGACTTTACCGCCAGTCAATAATGCAGGCACCAAATAGGCAAATGTCTTGCCGGTGCCGGTGCCCGCCTCCGCAACCAGTTGGGTATTATGCTCAATCGCGTCGGCAATCGCCAACGCCATTTCCAATTGCTGGGTACGCTCGTGGTAGCCAGCAATGTGAGAAGCTAAAATGCCATCTTTTTCAAAAACTTGGCGGATATTGTATTCACTCATAGATGCGTAATTATCCCATGAGTTAACACGCTCATGTTCGTTTTAACAGGCGGTATCGTCACATTTGGTACTTTTGGGTAAGTTGAATATAATGAGTCCGTGGCAAAATTCACTTACTACAATTATTTAGTGTGTTTAGTGCTTGCACTCACTAGCGCATCTTGCGCGGCAGCCCCCAACGGGTTGACCAGCACCAACACACTATCAGAGAGATCTACGCCCGCTGAACCAGTAGAGGCGCATCATGCTTGGCCGGAACGTGCGCGTGAAGTTTTAGTGAGCGCGCTCAGCCTTACCGGTATTACGTACAAATATGGCGGCACCTCGCCAGAAACCGGTTTTGATTGCAGCGGTTTTGTGCGCTATGTATATCAGCAAGCCACCAACTTAAGCCTGCCACACGGGGCAAAAGCCATTAGCCAAATTGGTAAATCCGTATCTAAAAGTGATTTGCAGCCAGGTGACTTGGTGTTCTTCAACACGCTGAAATCAACCTTCTCGCATGTAGGTATTTATGTAGGCAACAACCGCTTTATTCACTCACCGAGCAGCGGTGGCGGTGTACGTGTAGATGATATGCAAACCAGCTACTGGAGCAAGCGTTTTAACGGTGCCCAGCGCATAGAGCCTGACTCAGATAAAAATTAAACCCAATATAAAACTAAACGGATAAAAACTAAAACGAAGCCCAAACGCTTAGGTTAGCAATCATAGGCTTCGTCGTTGTTTTCTTAATGCGGATAACCTGTTGAACTGGTTATTTAAACTTCTGTATTCTTACCTTAACCTCTGTCTTAATTTCGAGCGTCTTAACTAAACTGGCGTGCAAGCGCCGCCAGCTCATATTAAGCGTGAAACTTAGCTAAATCACCAGGTTTACGCAGCATTTTATCCACTTCACCCAAATGCAGCTCTTCTTGGTAAATCATTTCTCTAGCGTATTCTTCCAACATCACTGAATCGCCTTCTACCAGTTTCAACAATGCTTTATACGCATTCAAAGCGGCAGTTTCATGCGCTAAAGACTCGCGTAAGATATCTCCAATGTCATGGTTATGAGTTTCTAACAAAGGGCCGATTGACAATGATGGGTGCCCGCCTAAATGCGTAATGATTTCGCCGGCTTTGTTTGCATGATCTAAAGACTCGGTCGCTTGACTACGCAACCATGACACAATAGGAATACGGTTGTAACCAAACACCATCAACGAATAGTGGGTGTATCTTACAACCCCAGCTAATTCAAACTCTAAAATCGTATTGAGTGCGTCCACAATTGGACTGTTATCGTGATGATCTGACATTTTGTAATCCTTTCTTATCAAAAAATATATCGCCCGACTCTGGATCGGCAACGTTTAATACTGACGCATGCGATAGACGACTAGTTCTCAGCTGTCGTTTTATCACTATGCCCCAAATGGCGGTCTGGGTCTACTTTATCGCGTACCAACTGCTTAATCTCTTTTGCCTCGGGGAACCTGCCCGCCTCTTTTCTGGAGAAAATCAGCTCATCATTCAAGCTTACTTCAAAGATGCCGCCAGTGCCCGGCCTTAATGCTACGCTGTATAAATCCTGCTCAAACGTGGTTAACAACTCCTGCGCAAGCCATGCCGCCCGTAATAGCCAGCGGCACTGCGTGCAATAGGTGATTTCAACAATATATCTACTCAATTTGTATGTCCCGACTGATATAGTTTAATATGCGTAGAACGCAATATAATGATTAAACTCTGAAACTAAAAAATATTTGGCAACTCATAGTTATCGCTAGGCTAGTATTTAGCCTGGCTAATCTAGCGCAACGTATGCGCATACGTATTTAGTGCAATAAGTTTAGTGCAATAAACCCTAATCTAGCTTTATGTAAAGCCATAAAGTGAATTGAGATATTAAAGCATAAATCAGTTACTGTTACTTTTGTTAGGACACCTTACATTCATGCAAGTAAATAATAAACATCACCGGCTTACAAAAATTGGGCTAGTTGGCTCAGGTTTGATACTTGGCCTCATGCTGAGCCTAACCTATTCTGCCGTTGCAGAAAAAATGGTTAAACCACAGCTGCCGCTGGATGATCTGCGTGCTTTTGCTGAAGTGTTTGGCAAAATCAAGACCGACTACGTAGAACCGGTTGAAGACAAAAAACTAATTTCAGAAGCCATCAGCGGCATGCTTACCGGCTTAGACCCGCACTCTACCTACATGGACCCTGACGCATTTAAAGACATGCAAGTTGCGACCCAGGGCGAGTTCGGCGGTTTGGGCATTGAGGTTGGCATGGAAGATGGCTTAGTCAAAGTAATCTCTCCGATTGAAGACTCTCCAGCTTATGCGGCTGGCCTAAAAAGCGGCGACTTAATCGTTAAGCTTGATGACACACCAGTTAAAGGTTTGACATTAAATGATGCGGTTAAACGCATGCGTGGCAAACCTGATACTAAAATTATACTCACGGTGATCCGCAAAACTGAAACCAAACCACTCAAGTTCACACTGACTCGTGCGATTATTAAGAGCAAGAGTGTTAAATACAAATTAACCGAGCCAGGCTATGCTTACGTGCGTGTCACGCAGTTCCAAGAACGTACTGGTGAAGATTTAGCCAAAGCCATTAAAACCATGCACACAGAGAACAAAGGTGCATTTAAGGGCTTTGTATTAGACCTACGTAACGACCCGGGCGGCTTGCTGAACGGCGCGGTTGGTGTATCTGCTGCCTTTTTACCTAAAGGCGAGTTAGTGGTTTACACAGAAGGCCGTGCACCGGACTCTAAAATGCAGCTCACCGCGACACCAGAAAACTACGTACGCGGCGGCGCGGCAAACGACTACATCCGTGATTTACCGGCAGATATTAAAACAGTACCGATGGTGGTGTTGATTAATAGTGGCTCTGCTTCTGCTTCTGAAATTGTAGCGGGCGCCCTGCAAGACCATAAACGTGCTGCAGTATTGGGTACGCAAAGCTTTGGTAAAGGTTCAGTGCAAACTATTATGCCGATGAATAACGGTGCGGCAATTAAGCTAACCACTGCACGTTACTTTACGCCTAAAGGCCGCTCTATCCAGGCTAAAGGCATTGTGCCTGATTACTTGGTAGAAGACGGCACAGACCAATCTGGCGCAATTCATGAAGCGGATTTATCTCGCCATCTCTCTAACCCGAAAGATGCTGAGGCAAATAAACCTGCAGATAACGCTACTCACAATGATGCCGCTAAAGCAAAATTGAACGAGAAGAAATACGCAGAGCCTAGCGCCCCGATTGAACCTGCAAGTAAAGATGATATTCAGTTTACGCAAGCCATGAACCTGCTAAAAGGCTTACCGGTTGTTCAGTCTACCCCTACGGTAAAAGCAGAAACACCAAAAGCTGAATAAGCTATTGCTGTAATAAAACTAAACCGCCTTAATTGTTAAGGCGGTTTTTTTATGCCTGCCATCATGACTTAACATTGTTTAAGAAATGTTGAGATTGAAAACGATTATAATGTCAGTATGACGTTATCTCTTAAAGAACTCACTGCTGAAGCTGACCGCTGCGTTGCATGCGGCCTGTGCTTACCGCATTGCCCAACTTACAGAAAAACGGGCTCAGAGGCAGACTCTCCACGTGGACGCATCCAGCTGATTCGTGCGGTGTCGCAAGATATTCTACCGAACAACGCACGCTTTAAAGAGCATATTGACCTGTGCCTAAGCTGCCGCAGCTGTGAATCGGCATGCCCGAACAGCGTGAGCTATGGCGCACTGGTAGATACAGCACGTGCACTGTATATCAAGAAAGAAAGCCATTGGTTAAGTCTGGCTAAACCATTTATCCGTTACCGTGCGTTAAGCTACTTAGGCACATGGCCGCTTTGGCTGCTGTCTAAAGCCAAACTGCTTGGGGCGTTAAAGCGCGTTGTGCCAGTAGCAAAACTTTTACCGGCAATCCCCAAACCTATCATATGGAAAGCCCTATACGCGGCGACCACACCCAAGCGCGGTGCTGTGAGTTTGTTTTTAGGATGTGCCACCAACGCCTTTGACAACCAAACCTTAAGCGCCAGTATTTATGTATTAAACGCACTGGGCTACGATGTACACGTGCCCAATGCGCAAACTTGCTGCGGCAGTATTGCACGCCAAGCTGGCGACGCTGCTGAAGCCGATGCCTTGCTTGCAAAAAATGGTGCAAGCTTTGACCGCACCATGCCTATACTCTCCACGGCAAGTGGCTGCGGCTCTGGCCTGCAAGACTACCTCACCACGCACCAAGTGCAGGACATCAGCACGTTCTTAATCAATTGTGACTGGTCTGTCGCGCAAGTTGAGCCGCTGCAACAACGTATTTTCGTGCAGGATCCTTGTTCACTGCGTAATGGACTCAAAGCGCAAAAAGCGGTGTATGACTTACTAAAGAAAATCCCGACTGCCGATATACAAGCGCTACCGGGTAACGGCCAATGCTGTGGCGGTGCCGGCGCTTACAGCATTACACAGCCAGAGATGGCAAACACGCTGCGTAATGATAAACTGGCCGCTATGCAGACCAATCAGGTATCAATACTTGCCACATCTAATATTGGCTGTAGTTTACATATCACTCAGGGGTTAGAAAGCGCAGGCATGGATATTCACGTGCTACATCCTGTACAAATCATTGCGAAGCAAATGGGGTTTAGGGCGTAAGCCGAGCAATATTGCGTAAGGCCAACACCAACAGCTTAGCCCGGTGTTGGTACTCAAAACAAACAACGAAGCACTAGCTTAGCCAAGATAATTAAGCGTAGAATAACTTTCATGAACAGATTACTCACTACAGACAAATTAATTTGTGCATTTGACACTGGGTTACGTACCCTGTTTGCAAAACCACACAGCGAGCGTGCGCATCCGGATGCGGCGATTAATGATTCGCCAATGGATGGTGAGCAGAAAAAACATGTAAGCGCGCTGATGCGAGTCAACCATACCGGTGAGGTCTGTGCGCAGGCACTCTACAGCGGTCAGGCACTTACCGCACAAAGCGCGGCCACCAGCATCAGCATGCAACAAGCTGCACGAGAAGAAACCGAACACCTGGCATGGTGCGAATCACGAATTGAAGCATTAGGCGGACACACCAGCGTACTCAACCCATTGTTCTACGCCGGGTCATTTGCGATTGGTGCAGTGGCAGGCGCATTAGGCGACAAATGGAGCCTAGGCTTTTTGGAAGAAACCGAAAAGCAGGTAGGTGCGCACTTAGCCAGCCATCTTGACCAATTGCCAGCCGCAGATGAAAAATCGCGCCGTATTATTGAACAAATGCAAATTGATGAAGCCAAGCACGCAAATGATGCAAGACAACAAGGCGCAGCCGAGCTGCCGGCGCCGATTAAGTTCTGTATGACAAAAATGTCGCAACTCATGACTAGCACTACCTATCATATCTAATTATTTTTTAAGGCAATACCATGCAAAAATTTAGTGACGTACTACAAACTCTCGATGACGCTTCGAATGTCGAACGTATCGAGCTTTACAATAAAGACGGCAGCTCAGCGGGCGTGATTGAGAACAAACCGGGCAGCCAAGGCTCAATCAAGGTTTATAGTCACTTAGCGCGCATGTACGGAGAAATCTCTTTAGATGCAGCGGTTGAAGGCTTGAGCTTATATGCAGAGCATACTGAAGATGCTGAGAACTGCCCGGGCAAGCACCCGAATGTAGACCGATTACTGAATATTTTAGAAGATGAACAGCCGCTCACAGTAAAAGTAATTGAGGCATAAAACCTAACGGCATTTGCGCCAGCAACTAGGTTGCGCTCATGCTTGGCCGCAAGCCGACATAGCGTGATTAACCCAATAAAAAAGGGGGATGAAAATTTCATCCCCCTTTTTGTATACATGGCCGCCCTGCTACTTATTTACCAGCAGATTGCACTATAGCGGCAACACTGTAGCACCCAATTACAGCCTGTAGCTTAAGCCGCACTTACGCTCAAAGGCTTAATTTCAAAGCTATGGGTAATCTCTACGCTTTTGCTCAGCATAATAGAAGCTGAACAATATTTCTCAGCTGAAAGTTTAACCGCGCGCTCTACCTGTGTCGGGTTCAAGTTATCACCCGTGATCACAAAATGCACATGAATCTTGGTAAATACTTTTGGAATTTCATCAGCACGTGTTGCATCAATATCGGCAACGCAATCAAAAATTGGCTGACGCGCTTTTTTCAAAATAGCCACCACGTCGAATGAAGTGCAAGCACCCATACCGATTAACAGCATTTCCATCGGACGCATGCCAATATTACGGCCGCCGTTTTCAGGTGCACCATCCAACACAACAGCGTGACCAGTCTCAGACTCGCCGACAAAACTTACACCGTCTATCCACTTTATACTAACTTTCATGTTCCATCTCTCGTACCGTTAGGTCTAATCAATAACCAGTTGTAACAAACTGATAGCGCCTAATACAAACGCTATCAGAGCCAATCATGGTCAATAAACTGCTGATGAATTATTTAACGCCTAATAATTCCACATCAAAAATCAGATCAGCATTTGGCGGAATCGCGCCACCTGCGCCACGCGCACCGTAGCCCATTTCTGATGGAATAATCAATGTACGTTTACCGCCGATTTTCATACCGGCAAAACCTTCATCCCAGCCCTGAATCACTTGACCAGCGCCCAAGAAGAATACAAAAGGCTGCTTGCGATCTAAGCTGCTATCGAATTTTTTGCCTTTACCCTCTTTAGCAGATGGGTCATACAGCCAGCCAGTGTAATGCACAGTTACATTAAAGCCAGGCTCTGCCTCGCGCCCTTCACCTACTAAGGTATCAATCTTTTGTAACTCTTTAACTTGCTCTGACATCGCTTTCGCTTCCTTTACTGTTGACTTATCTGATGTTGATTTATTTGACTCGGCTTGACATGCACCTAAGCTTAACAAGCAAATAACGGCGAGTAATGATCCTAATAATTTCATTGTATGTCCTGTAGCGTTGTATCTAAATGAAGGGATTTAATCCGTAATCATACTTTAAAATCAGCGTTACCGTTAACTCAAGGCAGGCGATACACCCACTCCACTAACGCATCCTGTGCATCCCGGCTACTTCCCGCATTAGGGTGATTCACCAGCATCACCATCACATAGCGATGCCCACTCGCGCTCAGCACGTAGCCGGCAATACTGCTCACCCCATTGATAGAGCCAGTTTTAAGATGCGCTCTACCGTTCACAGTACTGCCTTGCAAGCGATGCTTCACCGTACCATCTAGCGACAAGATGGGCATAGATGCTATGTATTCCGGCATCACCGGGCTTAAGTAAGCACGTACTAACATTGCGCCTAAATGCTCTGCGCTAACGCGCTCTACGCGCGACAGGCCTGAGCCATTTTCAAGCACTAACTCCTTAAAATTAAGCCCGTTCGCAGTCAGCCAATCGTTAATGGCCGCCGCACCTTTCTGCATGGTTGCCGGCGCCCCTGCTTTTTCTGCGCCTAACGTAAGCAATAGCTGCCGCGCCATCAGGTTATTGCTCCACTTATTAATGTCGCGCACCGTAGTGCCTAAAGGCTCAGAAACTTGCTCAAGCAACTTTTTAGCAGTGCTAGGCACTGGCTGTAACTGCAACTTGCCATCAAACGTACCGCCCAACTCACGCCATAGTTTTTTAAAGGTAAAAAATGCGTATTGTGAGTCATCAAACAAACTTAGCTCTAGGTAACGCTCGCCGCAGTCAACGGAATAGACGCCCTTAAAACTCACCACAGCCTTGCTCGCTTTGGTTTGGATGTCGTAGCTCATTCTGCCGCGCCAGTTGCCGCAATCACCTGCAACCAGCTTCATGTTATTGACTATGGTTACCTCAGGTAATTCAAACTCCTGATTCACGCTCAAACCATTTTCATCGGCAAAAAAGCGAAAGCTGGTACTGCGACCATTCACAGAAAATGCGCTGGGCTTTGCATTATAGGCACGCCATTTTTCATCATCAAAACTAATGCCATTATCAATATCATTGGCAAAGTAACTTTTATCAATCAGTAAATCACCGTTGATTTTTTTTACCCCAGCCTGTTTTAGGCTCATCAGTAAGCGCCAAAAATCCTGCACTTTAAAACTAGGGTCGCCATAGCCTTTAATGATTAAATTACCATTCAATACACCGTCTTTGATTTGTCCGTCATGGTAGAGCTCGGTTTTCCAACGGTAAGCTGGTGTAAGCAAATCCAATGCGGCGTTGGTTGTCACCATTTTCATTACAGACGCAGGGTTCATGCTTTTGTCTGCGTTGTGGCTTAGGGTTGGCGCGCGGCTGTCTACCGCCTGCACGTAGATAGACACAGCACTTGGCGGGACTTCAGCTTGCACAAGCTCCGCTGCAACGGGTTTAGGCAGCTCAGCCTGCACTTGCGCGCACAGCAGCATCAGGCTTACCAATAATGCGAGTTTTTTCATAAAATCTGCTTAATCACCTGATGCGTGTTGTGTACCATAAATGCAATTTCATCTGCATTGATTGTATATGGCGGCATGTAATAAACCGTGTTGCCTATTGGACGCAACAATAAACCATGCTGCATTGCCTGCTGGTAGCACTGCTTTGCAAACTGATGGTTATCCGTCACTACATCAAACGCGAATATCATGCCTTGATGGCGTAGATATTGAATCGGCAAGTCAGTGAGCACTTGCATCTCACGCATAATCAACGCAGACTGCGCTAGATTTTTCTGCACCACATGGTCTGATTTAAAAATTGCCAATGTAGCTAACGCCGCACTGCATGCCAGTGGATTACCCGTATAACTATGGCTATGTAAAAAACCGCGCGCAGTGCTCTGGTCATAAAATGCCTGATAAATAGTGTCGGTAGTCAGCACGGCTGAGAGCGGCAAATAGCCGCCAGTAATGCCTTTAGACAGGCAGACAAAATCTGCAATATCGCTTACTTTACCGCCTTCACTTGCTGCCTGAGCATTAGCTGCTTGCTCTGTGGCAAACATGGTGCCGGTGCGGCCAAAACCTACTGCAATTTCATCGGCAATCAAATGTACCTGATACTTGCTGCAAACTTCACGTGCTTTAGCCAGATAAATAGGGTGATACATCGCCATGCCTGCGGCACACTGCACCAGCGGTTCAATAATAAAAGCAGCGAGCTCGGCATGATGCTGCGCTACATACTGCTCCAATTGTGCAGCACAGCGTAAGGCATAGTCTGCTGCGCTTTCACCCGCTTCTGCCAGCCTGAAATCAGGGCTAAGCATTTGTGCAGACTGCATTAATAGCGGTGCATAGGTATCTTTAAAAATGGCCACATCGGTCACCCCCAGCGCGCCTAAGGTCTCGCCATGGTAACTATTCTGCAAGCTAATAAATTTAGCTTTATTGGGCAGACCAACATTACGCCAATAATGAAAGCTCATCTTTAATGCAATCTCGGTGGCGCTGGCACCGTCGCTGGCGTAAAACGCATGACCAAGCCCGGTAAGCTCGGCCAACTGCTCAGACAACGCCACCACTGGCTCATGGGTAAAGCCAGCCAGCATCACATGCTCTAAGGTATCTAGTTGCTGCTTGATGGCATCTTTGATGCGTGGGTTATTATGCCCAAACAAGTTCACCCACCAGGAGCTGACCGTGTCTAAATATTTTTTGCCATCGGCATCATACAGCCAGACCCCTTCCCCGCGTTGTATCGGCGTTAATGGAAAAGACTCATGCTGCTTCATCTGCGTGCACGGGTGCCATACAGACTGCATACTGCGGTTTAATAGATCTTGATTACTCATGGCTGAATTGTACGATAATTGTGTGCTGTTTTTCATCTGAACAAAAATCAAATGTCGTCATAAGCTGTTGTTTAGTCTAAAATTCAACCTTGATCACCTAAGCAAATTAAGTACCATGCAAAAAACTCGCCGCCATTTAGAACTACTCGCCCCTGCAAAAAATGCTGATTTCGGCATTGAGGCCATTAATCATGGCGCAGACGCGGTATATATCGGCGGCCCAGCCTTTGGTGCGCGCGCAAAAGCGCCTAACACCATTGCCGACATTTCACGCTTGGTGAAGCATGCACATCGCTACCACGCCGAGGTATATGTGGCACTTAACACCATTTTTCATGATAACGAGCTAGAAGGCGCACGTGAGCTGGTGCACCAACTTTACGACGCTGAAGTAGACGCGCTGATCGTGCAAGATATGGGTCTGCTGGAAATGGATTTACCGCCGATACAGCTACATGCCAGCACGCAGACCGATATCCGCACCGTAGAAAAAGCAGTATTTTTAGACCAAGTTGGTTTTTCACAAATCGTATTAGCGCGTGAGCTGGATTTAAAAAGAATCAAACAGATTGCTGACGCGACTTCATGCAACTTGGAGTTCTTTATTCATGGTGCGCTATGCGTGGCGTTTAGCGGCCAATGCTTTATCAGCCATGCGCACACTGGGCGTAGCGCCAACCGCGGCGAGTGCTCACAAGAGTGCCGCTTGCCCTTTACACTAGAAGACCAAAAGGGCCGCATTATCGGTAAGGATAAACACTTTTTATCCATGAAAGATAACGACCAAAGTGCTAACTTACGCGCCTTGATTCAGGCAGGTGTCAGCTCATTTAAAATTGAAGGCCGCTACAAAGACTTACCCTATGTAAAAAATGCTACCGCGCATTATCGTGAGTTGATTGATGAAATCCTAACCGACATGCCTGAGCTGGCAAAATCATCGTCAGGCCACGCCACCTACACATTTGCACCGCAGCCGGAAAAAACCTTTAACCGCAGCGCAACCGATTACTTTGTAAACGGGCGCCAAGCCGACATTGGCGCATTTGATACGCCTAAATTCTCAGGTGAAGCATTAGGCAAAGTAACTAAGGTAGGTAACGATTATTTTGAAGTAGAAACCAATATCGAGCTACACAATGGCGACGGTGTATGCTTCTTTGACGTGCATAAAGAACTGGTCGGCCTACGCGTTAACACGGTAGAAGGCAAAAGACTGTACCCGAATGAAATGCCGGCAGATATTCGCCGCAACACCATAGTCTATAGAAACCGCGACCACGCCTTTATGCGCCTGCTGGAAAAAGACTCTGCACAGCGCAAAATTGCGGTTGATATGAATTTCTACGAAACTGCCAATGGCTTTGCATTAACCGTTACCGATGAAAACGGCTTTAGCGCCACCGCCACCTGCGAAGCAGAAAAACAAAGTGCACAAAATCTGGAAAAAGCGGAAACTAGCCTGCGTGAGAATTTGAGTAAGCTAGGCGGTACAGACTTCTGCACCCAAGGCATTGAAATCAGCACTTCGCAAATCTGGTTTATCCCTGCCTCGATTATTAACAACTTACGCCGTGACGCTATCGAGCAATTGCAGCAAACGCGTGATTTAGGTTACCAGCGCCCGCCACGCCGTGAGGCAGCGCAACCGCCAGCGATTTTTCCTGAAGACACACTAAGCTACCTCGCCAATGTGTACAACAAGAAAGCACGTCAGTTTTACGAAAAGCATGGCGTGAAAATGATTGCAGCGGCGTATGAAGCCAACAAAGAGTTGGACGAAGTACCGCTGATGATTACCAAGCACTGCCTGCGCTTTAGCCATGGTCTATGCCCGAAAGAGGCTAAAGGCGTGATTGGCGTGCAAGGCACAGTCACCGCCGAACCGATGACACTGATTAACGGTAACGACCGCTACACGTTGAAGTTTGATTGCAAACCATGCGAGATGCATGTGATGGGTAAAATTCGCAAAAACATTTTGCAAATACCGGAGCCGCAGCCGGTGAGCTTTTTTCCTAAAGCATTCCGTTAATAGAATTGCTCATTCTGAGCGCGCTTATGGGCGCGCTTATTTTCATACATACGCATGTCCGCCATGTGCATCACCACACCGCAATTATCCACGTCCTCATAGATAAATGCGGTACCTGCACTCACGCCCGCCAATTCAAAGCCATTCGCCTGCAGATGCGCCACGGTCTCATCCAGCAGTGTTTGAATCAAAGCTTCATCTCCACGATGCGCAGTAATGGCAAACTCATCACCACCTAAACGATGCAATGTCGCCATGCCATTTAATTTACCCTGCATCACACGGCTAAAGTCACACAGCAATTTATCACCGTATGCATGGCCGAATTTATCGTTATAGTATTTGAGGCGATCTAAATCCAGTATGGTGATACTGCCGTTCTTAGGTAACTCCTGAATCGTGGTCTCCAGTGCAATCCGATTAGGTAAGCCCGTTAATTTATCTGTTTTAATTTGTGCCTCGCTAATGCCGAGTGCAGCCATCACCTGCTCTTTTTCTCTAAATAACTCACTAAACTGGTAGCTGAGTACAAACGACAGCAACAGCGCCTCTACTGTCACCGCAATCAAACCCATATGCTCAACATACAGCGTATAGCCTGTAAAATCTTGCGCGGTAATCGTTAAGCCACCTAAAACAAAAAAGGTCAAAATCGCAATCAGGTAGTAACGTGCTGTCATGTTTTGTTTACTACTGAGGTAAATACTGCATGCCAAGCCTAGGCACAGGAAAATGCCAACACCATAACGTGCCATCTCCATCATCCAGTTAGGCGCATAAATACCCCATAACGCAAACAGCACCAGTATCGCTACCGCATAGATAATCCAGCGATACAACTTAGGGTTGGATTGCTTGCGTATATTAAGCAAGCCTTTAACAAAGAAAACATAAGCGATATTTGAAAATAAAATAGGCAGCGCACTCAGATAAAACCAATGGATGCCAAACGTATCAGAGAACACCAATAACGATGTCCCCTGTAAGAACAGGTTGCCCAAAACAAACAGCGCATACATGCCGTGCACCATTTGCCTTCTAATTAAAGCCAGCACAATGTAGTACGCCATCAACCCCATCAGCACGCCTAGACAGAGCAGCGCGATAAAATTACCAAGCTTAATCGCCTGCTGATAATGTGCTTTTGTGTCTAAATACGGCTGCGGCTGTGCAATCAGATAAGGGGTTTTAAGCGTAGTCACTAAGCTGTAGTTTCCAGCTTCCAGATATAAAAGCCGCGCATGCCTTAACGTAAAAGGGTTGCTTTCTGCGCTGCTGATACCGCCTTCCAGCTCGGTAACCACTAGGCTGCGGCTGTCCAGCACGGTATGTTTAAACATGGCAAACGTACTGGTGTTTTTGAAATCAATCACATAGTCACCGGCTTGGGTGATATGCAATGTGCCATTAAATACAAAATTACCGCCGGTTAATGGCAGCGCTTTCATTGGCGTAGCGGGTTGATTCATCGCAGACCAATGCCCCTCAATCAAACTGGGCGTTTGGCTAGGGTTTGCGTGCACAGGTGCAATCACGAGCACAAAAAGACAGAGCCACGCGCATATATATGCGGTTAGGCTAGCAAAAGTCGCGCGTAACTGTTGTGGACTAAACCAAGGCATCATTAATTATCATAATTGTTTTGATTAATGTATGCACACAATATACAGGCTAATGAAGGTTTGTTAAAGGGGGCATTCGGGTATGGGCAAGGCCCGTACACTATCGCGTCGCCCCTGTTTTACAAAAGTTTAAGCTGAGGCACATTTTGAGTATTAAGAAGATCAAGCTTTATACCAAGCTTTTATTACGCTTTTTTGACGAACTCTGACTTTAATTTCATTGCGCCAATGCCATCGATTTTGCAATCTATGTCATGGTCGCCATCCACCAGGCGAATATTTTTTACCTTGGTGCCCACTTTAACCACCAATGAAGAACCTTTTACTTTCAGGTCTTTAATCACGGTAATGGTGTCGCCATCTTGCAGTACATTACCGTTTGCATCTTTAATCACGCGCACTTCGTCCGCATTCTCTGCGCCGCCAGCGATTAACCACTCATGCGCACACTCTGGGCAAACGTATCTATCGCCATCTTCATATGTATATTCAGATTGGCATTGCGGGCATGGTGGGAGCTGAGACATACAGAACTTTCTAAACGATTAAACAATACTTTAAAACAATGCTTTGATTGTAATGCACTTGCCACCTTAATAGAAAGACATTATTTTAAATATGGTTATATTAAGCGCGGTTATATCAAACACGTACTTTGCTCAATGTCCACTAAGGCGCTGGGTTCATCATGGTTAAATGCAAATGCTCAATCTCTTGCAGCACCTCTGGTGATAACTTGGTATCCCATGCATCAATATTCTCTTTTAACTGCTGCATCGTGGTTGCACCAATAATCGTGCTGCTCACAAACCAGCGGTGGTACACAAAACTCAACGCCAATTGTGTAGGCGTCAGCCCATGTGCCCTAGCAAGCTTGGCATAGGCCGCACTGGCTGGCACTACCCCTGGCTTTTTATAACGCTGTGCATAGCCTAAAAACATGGTGACACGCCCTTTAGCCTCCGGGTTATCAATATATTTTGCAGTCAGGTGCCCAAACGCCAGCGGCGAATACGCCAGCAAACCTACTTGCTCACGATACAAGACTTCAGCCATGCCAAACTCCATGCCACGGTTAATCAAGTTATAGCAGTTTTGCACGCTGGCAACGTGCGGCAGATTGTAAGCTTTAGCGATACGCACAAATTCCATCACCCCCCACGGCTGCTCATTGGATAAGCCAACATAACGCACTTTGCCTTCCTGCACTAACTCCGCCAGTGTTTCCAGCTGGTTTTGTATCGACACCCACACTTTTTCATCGCCTTGCTGGTAAACACCAGACTCAAACTCACCCGCAGGATCAAACTGATATTGGCCAAACATCGGCACGTTACGCTCCGGCCAATGCAATTGGTATAAATCGATATAATCAGTCTGCAAGCGCTGCAGTGAACCTTCAACTGCTGCGCGAATATTGGCACGATCTAGCGATGGTGGCCCACCACGGATCCAATCCAAACCACGGCGCGGCCCAGAAACTTTACCGCCTAAAATAATCTGGTCACGCGGCTGTTTTTTTAGCCAGGTGCCTACCATGGTTTCGGTACGCGTGTAGGTTTCAGCCTTGGGCGGCACCGGGTACATTTCGGCGGTATCGATAAAATTAACCCCCTGCGCCACGGCGTAATCCAGCTGTGCGTGCGCTTCGGCCTCTGTGTTCTGGTCGCCATAGGTCATGGTACCTAAACATACTTTAGAAACGTTTAAATCGGTGTGGGCAAGCTTGGTGTATTGCATACTTAGATCCTGATATTGGTAGCTGTCTTCGTAAATTTAGGCCTATTAAGTGTCTTGTGCTAAAGGCTGGTGTCGTCATCCTGGCTTGATTTGACTGATGCCAGCATCTCGCAGGCAAGGGCGCCCACATCACGCACAGCCTGTTCAATGGCGAGTGTCCACAGGTGGCTAAAGTTGAGGCGTATATAGTGGGTAAGGTCTTTCTTGCGCGAGAAAATGCTACCAGGCGCTACGGTGATGCCGTTATCAATCGCAGTACGATAAAGCTTGAGTGCATCTATCGCCGGCGGGAGCTTGACCCAGACCACATAACCTCCCTTGGGGACAGAAAGCTCTGTGCCGACAGGAAAACTTTGCTCTATCACATTGCGGATCAGCACATAATTCGAGCGTAAGGTATGCCGCAGCTGCTTGAGATGCTGCTCAAAGCTATCCCGCTGCATAAACTTGGCAATCGCAATTTGCGGCGCCGAGGTCAGCGATAGACTGTTAAGAAACATCAGTCGCTCTACCTCTTGGCGATAGCGTCCTGCACTGGTCCAGCCCACACGGTAGCCAGGTGCCAGCGACTTGGAGAACGACGAGCAGTGCAGCACCATGCCCGAGCGGTCATAGGCCTTGGCGGGCAAAGGCGGCTCATTGCTAAAGTACAGCTCACTATAGACATCATCCTCAATCAGCGGAATATCCTGCTCAGCAAGAAATTCCACCAAGGCCTGCTTTTTTGCCTCGGGCATAACAAAACCTAGCGGATTCTGAAAATTGGCAGTCAGAATCACCGCCGCAATACGCATATCCGCTGCAGCCGCCCGCAACGCATCCAGGTCAATGCCAGACTCCGGATCGGTACGAATTTCAGCGATCTTCATCCCCAGCCGCTCCACGGTATGTGCCAGCGCATAATAGCCGGGGGACTCCAGCGCAATGGTATCTCCCGCCTTGGCCACTGCCTGCAGGCAAAGAGTAATCGCCTCGGTGGCGCCATGCGTGATGACAATATCATCCGGTGATACATCGATGCCACTGGCTAGATAACGGCGCGCAATCTGCTGGCGCAGCATTTCGTTGCCGGGTGGCAGGTCGCTCAATACACCCCATTCTCCCTCGTCATCGGTCAGGGCTTTTTCATATTGATGGATTTTCTTGAGTGGGAACAGCTGGGGATCTGGGAATGGTGAACCTAGCGGCACAGTGCCGAATTCGCGGATAGATTTAAGCGTAGTGAGTACCAGCTTACTCGCATCTACTTCGGAAAGATTAAGGTCCTTGGCGAGCGGGGATGCATGGCGCTGCTGCAGGCGCTTACGTGGTGTGACATAGTAGCCTGACTGTGGGTGGCTACTGATAACGCCCTCCTGCTCCAACAGCAGATAAGCACGCAATACAGTGCTGATACTGAGCCCATATTTCTGACTGGCCTGCCGTACCGAGAAAATCTTGTCCGCCGGCTTTAAAACGCCTTCATCGATCATTGCGCGTATGCGAGCGGCAAACGAGACATAAAGCTTCATGGGTGGCCAAGTTGGGGGAGTTCTTGATGCGGGCTATTATACTACAGCCTAGCCATGCACAGCTGACGTCACTACCGTAGGTTCGCTTTAGGGCTTAGTTTAGGTTGGTTGCTGGTGCCGGCTTAGGCCACTTGCAATGCCAGAGAAAGCTCCTCACCGCTAGCCGTCAAAGCAGCAACCAGCCGCTCTTTTTGTGTGGAAACGTCCACTAGCTCTTGCTCGCTTAATGCAGTCATCAGCCGTTGTAGCGTACTCATGCGTATATCCAGACGCTTGCAGAGGACAGCGAGCGATACATGTTCACGGCCTGCTTCATGCTCCGCATGTAGCAGCTCCAGTATGCCTAGCATCAGCACGGCGCTATGATCTAACTCTACAGGGTCTAATTGAACCGGGTCTAGCTGAACAGTATCCTGTGGTACAGCGCCTAACGAGCCATAAGCAAAGCCCGCTCGCACCTGCACTTCATGATGATCACACTCAAGCAGCATTAGCCACCTCAGGCGCTGTGGTTTTCTCGATAATCACAGGAATGGACTTCGAGGTTGGCGTGCGTGAATGATCGGCCACACTCTCCAGCGGCACCAGGTTATTGGTTTCCGGATAGTAACCACTCAAGCAACCCTGTGGAATATCGTAAGATACGACTAAGAACTTGTCCGCTCGGCGCGTAATGCCATCCTGCCAAACACTAGTCAGGTTAATCCAGTCACCTGCCGCTAGCCCCATACGCGTGATATCTGCCGGGTTCATGAAAATAACGCGGCGTTGACCAAACACACCGCGATAACGGTCATCCATGCCATAAATCGTGGTGTTGTACTGATCGTGTGAGCGCGTAGTCATCAGCACGAACAGTTGGTCGCCATATTGCTCGCGTGCCTGGTGAATAGGCGAGCGAGACGGGATCTCCTGCACAGTGAACTCAGCCTTGCCTGATGGTGTGTTCCAAATGCGCTCGCTAGAAGGCACTGGCATACGGAAACCGCCAGGTTGCCTGATACGTTGGTTGTAGTCTTTGAACGCCTCTGGCATGGTCTGCTCTATCACGTCGCGGATTTTACTGTAATCCTTGATGTATTCCAGCCACGGCGTTTTACTGTGTTTGAGTGTGGCATGTGCAAAGCGCGCCACGATGGCAGGCTCAGATAGCAGCTGCGGTGACGCTGGCTTATTCATCCCGTAGGAGACGTGCACCATACTCATGGAGTCTTCCACCGTTACGCCTTGCGCGCCAGTTTCCTGCGTGTCAATTTCAGTGCGGCCCAGGCATGGCAGAATCAGTGCCTCTTTACCATGTACCAGATGGCTACGGTTTAGCTTGGTAGTGACATGGGCAGTCAGGTCACAATTACGCATGCCCTGCCAAGTACGGTCTGTATCCGGCGTAGAAATTGAAAAGTTGCCGCCCAAACCAAAGAAGAATTTAGCTTTGCCATCAATCATGGCCTGAATGGCAGCTACTGCATCGTAACCCGGCTGTTTTGGCACATTGAGATCAAATACACGATCCAGGCTTTCTAGAAACGCCAATGGCATCTTTTCATAAATGCCCACAGTACGGTTACCTTGCACGTTGCTATGGCCACGCACTGGGCATAAGCCCGCGCCTTCCTTACCAATATTGCCACGCAGCAGCATCAGGTTGACCAAAGTCTTGATGGTAGCCACGCCGTGCTTGTGCTGGGTAATACCCATACCCCAAGTTGAGATCACGCGATCACCCGTCGCATAAATACGGGCGATTTCTTCAATCTGCGCTAATGGCACACCGGATTCTTCCAGAATCAGATCCCAGCTTTCCTTGCGTGCATCTTGGGCAATCGCTTCGAAATTATTGGTGTGCTGCTGAATAAACGCCAAGTCCACCACACGCTCTGTCCCATGCTTGATCGCTTCGTCATCCCACTGAATCACGAACTTGATCATGCCCTTGATCAGGGCCAAGTCTCCGCCCAGCTTAGGCTGGATAAACAAACCGCTGATCTTGCTGCCCTTGAAAGACAACATATCGAATGGGCTTTGCGGGTCGGCAAAACGCTCCAGACCGCGCTCTTTCAATGGGTTAATCGCAACGATGCGTGCACCGCGCTTGGCGGCCTCACGTAGCTCACCCAACATACGTGGGTGATTGGTCGCAGGGTTCTGGCCAAAAATCAGCAAAGTGTCAGCATGCTCGAAGTCATGCAGGGTCACCGAGCCCTTACCTATGCCTACAGTAGGCGGCAAGGCCATGCTGGTAGATTCGTGGCAGAGATTGGAGCAATCTGGAAAGTTATTGGTGCCGAATTCACGTACAAACAGCTGATAAAGAAAAGCCGCTTCATTGCTGGCACGACCAGACGTGTAAAAGATAGCCTCATCCGGGTCAGCTAACGCATTTAAGTGCGTTGCCATCAGCTCAAACGCACCATCCCAGGAAACCGCCTCATACTTGTCCGTTGCCGGGTTATAGCGCATAGGGTGAGTTAGGCGACCTTCATTTTCCAGGTCAAAATCACTCCACTCCATTAATTCAGTAACAGTGTGTTTCGCAAAGAACTCAGGTGGCACACGCTTGGCAGTGGCTTCAGCGGCAACCGCTTTCACGCCGTTTTCGCAGAACTCAAAAGTAGAAGTGTGCTCTTTATCAGGCCAGGCACAGCCCGGGCAATCAAAACCATCAGGCTGGTTCTGCGCCAGCAGGGTCATTACACCCTTCACTGGAATTTTCTGTAACGCAAGCTGCGCTGCAACTTGTTTTAATGCCCCCCAACCGGCGGCAGGATGATGGTATGGCTTAATAACGGCTTTTGGCTGTGACATAAATCTTTACTTAAAAATTTGAAAATGCGGGCGGTCTTTTGGTAAAAGCTTGCCGCGCATGAATACGGAATAACGATTACGGCAATCGTAAGGGAGATCACAGATGCAAACCAGACACAGAAACGGAGAGTTTTTAGAGTACAGTTGAGAAAGCCTGTGCTCACAGGAGCACACTACATGCGCGCGCAATCCAAATTTAGATGGCAGCGACAATTGCGAATATTTTAATTATAGCTCTTGAAATCACTTAATTGGCCCCCAAATTAGCAATCGAGGTACGGGAGTGCTAAAATGCCGCACTACCTATACAATTTTGTATTGACCAAATTTATTAGCATAACTCATCAGGAGAAATTGAATGAAAATTCGTCCATTACACGACCGCGTGATTGTAAAACGTTCAGAAGAAGAGCGTACAACCGCGTCTGGCATTGTAATCCCAGATAGCGCAACAGAAAAA
>Ga0208269_100228_pt1 | contig 35209 bp, 32 predicted proteins | sample LakWasMe88_LOW11_2_FD_183912 | JGI IMG/M metagenome (GOLD analysis project Ga0208269, IMG submission 183912) | Freshwater sediment methanotrophic microbial communities from Lake Washington under simulated oxygen tension - Sediment Metagenome... | ecosystem: Environmental > Aquatic > Freshwater >...
GTTGTCGCGATTCTTAATTAATTTTATGAATTGCGGGATTTTTATTTTGTAGGATTCTGCAGTGCAGCCTGTGTAGGCTTTTGTATTACCTAATAATTTGTACGTCTAAATAACTTGTATTTGAGTAAATAAAAAAAATGTCAGACCATTTAATGAATACCTATATGCGTCAGCCTGTTACCTTTGTTAAAGGTGAGGGTGTTTGGCTATGGGATAACCATAATGAACAATACCTTGATGCACTGGCTGGTGTTGCAGTAAACGGCTTAGGTCATGCACATCCAAAATTGGTAGATGCTATCGCCAAACAAGCCGCTAAGTTGATTCATGTTTCCAATATTTACAATATTGCAGAGCAAGAGGCACTGGCTGATAAGCTGTGTGAGCTGTCTGGCATGGATAAGGTGTTTTTCTGTAACTCAGGCTGTGAAGCCAATGAAGCGGCAATTAAATTAGCGCGTTTATACGGACACAATAAGGGGATTCATAACCCTGAAGTGATCGTGATGGATCAGTCTTTCCACGGACGTACCTTAGCTACGTTATCTGCGACCGGTAATCGTAAAGTACAGGCCGGCTTTGAGCCGCTAGTGAGCGGCTTTATCCGCGTGCCTTATGATGATGTAGATGCAGTGAAGCAAGTTGCATTGCATAACCCAAATGTAGTGGCCGTGTTAGTGGAGCCAGTGCAGGGTGAGGGTGGCGTGAATATTCCTAAAGATGCCGGTGCCTATTTAGAGCGCTTGCGCGAGATATGTGATGCCAATGGCTGGCTATTGATGCTGGATGAAGTGCAAACAGGCATTGCGCGCACCGGTACTTGGTTTGCATTTCAGCATACCAACATTAAGCCTGATGTCATGACGCTGGCTAAAGGTCTAGGTTCTGGCGTACCGATTGGCGCTTGTGTTGCCAGCGGTAAAGCTGCAGAAGTGTTTACCTATGGCAAGCATGGTTCAACCTTTGGCGGTAACCCTTTAGCTACAGCAGCTGGTTTGGCTACCATTAATATTATTGAAGAAGAAAAGTTACGCGAGAATGCTGAAAATATCGGCAATTTGATTCGTGAAAGTTTTGCCGCTGAGTTTAAAGGCACTTCAGGTGTCGTGACTGTGCGTAATGCTGGCATGATGATCGGCATCGAGTTGGATCGCCCATGTGGTGATCTGGTGAAAATGGCATTGCAAGCCAAGCTGCTGATTAATGTGACGGCAGATAAAGTGGTGCGTTTGTTGCCTCCGCTCGTGATGAACGAAGCCGAGGCAAAAGAGCTGGTGCAACGTTTGTCTGCTTTGATCAAAACATTTTTATCACAGTAAATCATTTACAACATAACTAACTGTAGTCTGTTTTAATAAAACTTGAGCTACCAAAAATAATGGCAATAAAACACTTTTTACAATTTAATGATTTAAACCGTGACGAGCTTGAGTACGTGTTCGAGCGTACTCGTTGGATCAAAAGCCAATTCAAGGATTATCAGCAATATTGGCCATTACAAGACCGTACGTTGGTAATGATCTTTGAAAAAGCTAGCACACGTACGCGTTTGTCATTTGAGGCAGGCATGCAGCAGCTTGGTGGCTCTGCTATTTACCTCAACACCAGAGACTCACAGTTGGGCCGTGGTGAGCCAGTGGAAGACGCCGCGCAAGTTATCTCACGTATGAGTGATTTGGTGATGATTCGTACCTTCGAGCAAGAAATCATTGAGCGTTTTGCCGCCAACTCACGTGTGCCTGTAATCAACGGCTTAACCAATGAGTATCATCCGTGCCAGATCTTGGCTGATATTTTTACTTACATTGAGCACCGTGGCTCTATCAAGGGCAAAACCGTGGCTTGGATTGGTGACAGTAATAATATGTGTCATACCTGGCTGCAAGCTGCTGAATTGTTAGATTTCAACGTGCACGTTTCTACGCCGCCGGGTTATGAAGTTGAGCCTGAGCGCGCTAACTTGTATGGTACAGATCACTTTGAAGTATTTGCTGACCCAATGGATGCTGCGCGCGGTGCAGATTTGGTGACTACCGATGTGTGGACCAGCATGGGCTTTGAAGCTGAGAACGAAGAGCGCATGCGCGACTTTGCTGATTGGCAAGTGGATAGTGACATGATGCGCGTAGCCGCGAAAGATGCATTATTTATGCACTGTTTGCCAGCACACCGTGGTGAGGAAGTTTCTGCCGAAGTGATTGATGGCGTGCAAAGTGTAGTGTGGGATGAGGCGGAGAACAGGCTGCATACCCAAAAAGCACTGATGGAATATTTGTTGTTAGGAAAACTTTAGTTAACAATTGACGGGCTGTTGCGTTGAGCGCGGTGTTTGCAAACATACGCATTTAACCCCTAGCAGTGAGTTGCGAAATATCTATAGATAGAAAGAGATCATGAGTAAAGTAAATAAAGTAGTGTTGGCCTATTCAGGTGGTTTAGATACTTCAGTTATTTTGAAATGGCTGCAGGACGAATATAAATGTGAGGTGGTGACTTACACGGCTGATTTGGGTCAGGGTGAAGAGTTAGAGCCTGCACGTGCAAAAGCAAAAGCGGCTGGTGTAAAAGAGATTTTTATTGATGACGTGCGTGAAGAATTTGTACGTGATTTTGTATTCCCAATGTTCCGCGCTAACACTGTGTATGAGGGCGAGTATCTATTAGGTACGTCTATTGCACGTCCGCTTATCGCTAAACGTTTGATTGAAGTGGCACGTGATACCAATGCTGATGCGATTTCACATGGCGCAACCGGCAAAGGTAATGACCAAGTGCGTTTTGAGCTTGGCGCTTACGCATTAAACCCGAATATCCAAATCATCGCACCATGGCGCGAGTGGGATTTACTGAGCCGTGAAAAATTGATGGCTTATGCTGAAAAACACGGTATTCCAGTGGATATGAAACATAAGCAAGGCGGTAGCCCATACAGCATGGATGCTAACTTGTTGCATATTTCTTACGAAGGCCGCCATTTAGAGAACCCAGCAGCAGAAGCTGAAGATTCTATGTGGCGTTGGAGTGTGAGCCCAGAGAAAGCGCCGGATGCTGCTGAGTATTTAGATATTGAGTACGTAAACGGTGATCCGGTAAGCTTGAATGGTGTGGCGATGAAAGCTCACGACTTGCTAGCGTATTTAAACACAATTGGTGGTAAACACGGTGTAGGCCGTTTGGACCTAGTTGAAAACCGCTATGTAGGCATGAAATCACGTGGTTGCTATGAAACACCAGGCGGCACCATTTTGCTTAAAGCACACCGCGCGATTGAGTCTATTACTTTAGACCGCGAAGTGGCGCATTTAAAAGATGATTTGATGCCACGTTACGCAAGCATGATTTACAACGGCTACTGGTGGAGCCCTGAGCGTCTTGCCTTACAAACGCTGATTGATCATACACAGCAAACAGTTAATGGCTGGGTACGCGTCAAGCTATACAAAGGCAACGTAATTGTGACTGGCCGTGATAGTAAAACTAACTCTTTATTTGACCCTAACATTGCAACGTTTGAAGACGACAAAGGCGCTTATGATCAAAAAGATGCAGGTGGCTTTATTAAGCTTAATGCATTAAGAATGCGTATCGCAGCAAATTTAAGAGATAAAAAATAGGCAGTAAAATAAGTGCGGATATTTAACTAGTGATTGACCTGTGTTGGTCACTAGTTAGGTCGCTCATTAGTTAAATTAGCTAGCTAAAATAGTAAGTGGCTATGCACTTAAAATAAAAAAAGCACCTAGTATCACTAGGTGCTTTTTTTATTTTAAGCTTGCGGTGACGTATTGTGCATAACAACAGTCAGCTTAATCAACAATCAGGCGACCATTCAGTGCCTGTAACGGGCGGTTGTTATGCTGTGTTAGTGCTACCAATGCGTCGATTTGCTCTTTGCTTGCCGTCATTGGCGTTTTAATTACTATCCAGCGTACGCCCTCAGTGCAAGGCGGGGAAGTGAGCGAGCCGCTAAAGCGATAATAGTCTTGATTGCTCGGCATCATTTCACTAGCCAGTAATCTTGATTTTAGCGTAACCACTTTGTTACTCTCGTTAGGTAGTTGCTTTAATATTTTGTCTAATGCAGGGTTAGGTCTACCCTCTCTAAATAGCACGGCTACAATTGCGGTGCTGCCTTTGATATCGGTATGTAAAAACTGCGCTTCCAACGGGAATGATTTGCCTTGGATGCTATGCTCACTAGGCGTATGGAAGTTGGCTTGTTTTAGCTTGAAGGTGATGTTATCAATCGCAACAATATTGCCATCTCTAAAATTTAACTGTATCGAGTGGTTGGTTTGCAATACTTCTTTTGCCGGAAATTTCTGCAGCAGTTTCAATGGTTTTAAATTAGCATCCAGACTATCTACGATATCAATCGGTGATTGGGTGCTGCCAGCACTGCACATAGAGAACTCGTCGCTCAGTTTGGCCCAGTGCTCAGGGCCTTCTTTACCATCGTAACTCCAGGCAACAGGCTTTTTGGTTTCCTCTGTCTTCTTGTTGCCATTCTTTGTTGGGGCTTTGTCAGCAGGTTTGGTTTCGGTTGGTTTGGCTTCTGCCGGCTTGCTTTCTGTGTCGGTGGGTTTTGCGCTCGTGTTTGCCTCAGTTTTTGTTTCTGTTGCAGATGGAGCTTTGGTTGGTGCTGATGTCGCTGCTTTAGTTGCCGGACCTTTATGGCTTGCGCATACATACTGCATGGCACGATCAAAGTCTGATTCCGGCACCGGTTCAATGAACTTGGCGTTTTTTACATTATCAATACCAGCCGAGTGAACAAGCTCATTATTTAAGTATTGGAACACCTGCGTCGCCGCAGATTTTTGTGATGGACAATCAAAGTACCAGAGTAGTTTGGAAAGATTGTATTGCGTATCTGGTGACTCCAAGTTTTTTTGAATCGTTTTGTATTCAATTTTTACCCAGGCACGCTTAAGTTTGTCTTTTTCTAAGATAGATTGTTTGTCTATCATTAACTTGGAGGTGCTGTTTTCGTTAATTTTTGCCCAATTGGCGGCCGAGCATGTGCTGATGCTCATAAAAAAACAAACGAGAGATAGTGTGAAATAAGTTACCGCTTTTTGCATATTACGTTCCGACTTTATTATTAATACCCATCGTTATTAAGCTTTAACTTTAATTAGGTACTTATTTTGTAATTGGTGAAAGTGATATTAAGTTCATATATATTCAGTTAACGGCTGAATTACGCATTTGTTTAATAAAAATTACACATCTTTTCCATACCGTTAAACATGGAAAATTTTTATACTGAAATTTATGCTCACAGTATGAATATTTAAATGCTTTAGCCATGCTAGTCGCTGTGATGTTCTATAATCATCACTAATTAAGGTAAAGTGAATTTTGATTGATGACAACAGAAGTAGCAGCTAAGCGTTCCCTCGTGGAAATTTATGCAGATGGTGCATGTAAAGGTAATCCTGGCCCTGGGGGCTGGGGGGCATGGATCAGTTACGATGGCCATGAAAAAGAATTGTTTGGTGGGGAGTTGGTCACAACCAATAATCGCATGGAGCTTACAGCGGTGATACGTGCCTTAGAGGCATTAAAGCGCACATGCCATGCAAAAGTATTTACAGATTCTGTCTACGTGCAAAAGGGGATCTCTGAATGGATCATTGGCTGGAAAGCACGTAACTGGCGTACTGCGGATAAAAAGCCGGTCAAAAATGATGATTTATGGCGCGTACTGGATGTGTTGGCACAGCAGCATACCGTAGAGTGGATATGGGTCAAAGGCCATGCCGGTAATGTTGGCAACGAACGTGCGGACATGCTTGCCAATAAAGGTGTGGAACAAGTACTGCAAAAAGGGGCTAGTGCATAATGAGGCAAATCTTTTTAGATACGGAAACCACCGGGCTATATCATGCCCAAGGGCACCGCGTGATTGAAATCGCAGCGGTTGAAGTGGTCAACAGGCGCTTAACCAAACACCATTTTCATTATTATTTAAATCCAGACCGTGATATTGATCAAGGCGCGCAAGAGGTGCATGGTATATCTTTAGAGTTCTTGCAAGATAAACCGCGTTTTGCTGATATTGCCAACGAGCTGATAGCGTTTATTGCAGATGCTGAACTGATTATGCATAACGCACCATTTGACGTGGGTTTTTTGAATTGCGAACTTGGCTTAATTGGGCAAAAAAAAGTAGAGGCAATTACCGCTAAAATTACGGATACGCTCAAAATTGCAAAAGAGATGCGCCCAGGGCAACGTAATAATCTGGATGCTTTATGTAAGTATTTTGGTATCGATAACTCCAAGCGTACACTGCACGGCGCGTTGCTGGATGCCGAGTTGCTGGCAGATGTTTACATGGCGATGACCCGTGGCCAAGATAGTTTGATGATTGCGTTGGATCAGCCTAGCCATGAAACAGCAGAAATGAGTGCCGTGAGCCATGCGCCAGTGCTGGTAAAGCATGCTAGCGATGCCGAGCTTGCAGACCATGAGGCATATTTAGCCGGCCTGGCAAAATCTGGTAACTGTGTCTGGAACAATTAATGTCCAGTTTATCTAATTGGGCGAATGATTAGTAAATTGAGGAAAGTAGCAGATAATGAATAATACAATTCTTGTAACAGGTGGCGCGGGCTTTATTGGCTCTAATTTTGTATTGGCTTGGGTAAAGCAGGGCTTAGGCACTGTGGTCAATTTAGATAAACTGACCTATGCAGGAAATTTAGATAACTTGGTTAGCTTAGAACATAGCGCACACCATGTATTTGTACATGGTGATATTGGCGATCAGCACTTGGTTGCTAAACTATTAGCTGAGCACAAGCCTTGTGCAGTGGTTAATTTTGCGGCAGAAAGCCATGTAGACCGTTCTATCCATGGCCCTGAAGACTTTATTCAAACTAATATTGTAGGCACGTTCCACTTGTTGGAAGCTGTGCGTGCTTATTGGGGTACTTTAAACACTGGGGATAAAGAAAGTTTCCGCTTCCTGCATGTATCTACTGATGAAGTTTATGGTTCATTAGGTAAAGACGACCCTGCATTTACAGAAACTACGCCGTATGCGCCGAATAGCCCTTATTCTGCCTCTAAAGCATCTTCAGATCACTTGGTGCGTTCTTATCACCACACATATGGTTTACCAACCTTAACTACTAATTGTTCAAACAATTATGGACCTTATCATTTCCCAGAGAAGTTAATCCCATTAGTAATTCATAACGCCTTGGCAGGTAAACCATTACCGGTTTATGGCAATGGCTTGCAAGTGCGTGATTGGCTTTACGTTGAAGATCATTGTGCGGCGATCAGGCGTGTATTGGAGGCGGGCAAGGTTGGCGAGGTTTATAACGTAGGTGGCTGGAACGAAAAAACTAATATTGATATTGTAAGAACATTATGTCGCATGCTTGATGCTAAACAGCCGCGCGCTGATGGCCAATCTTACGCAGATCTCATTACTTATGTGGCTGATCGTCCCGGGCACGATATACGTTATGCGATTGATGCAACAAAAATCGCAACAGAACTAGGCTGGAAACCGGCCGAGACGTTTGAAACCGGCATAGAAAAAACAGTGAACTGGTATTTGGCGCATCAAGATTGGGTAAACAATATTACCAGTGGCGATTACCGTAATTGGATTCAAACACATTATTCAGAACGTGGTGAGGAAATGGCATGAAGGGAATTATCTTAGCAGGCGGCTCAGGCACGCGCTTGCATCCAGTAACGCAGGTGGTGTCAAAACAGTTATTGCCGGTTTACGACAAGCCCATGATTTACTATCCGTTGACCACACTGATGCTGGCTGGGATTCGTGATATTTTGGTGATTTCAACGCCTGAGGATACACCACGCTTTCAGCAGTTGCTGGGTGACGGTAGTCAGTGGGGGATTTCTATCCAGTTTGCGGTGCAGCCATCGCCTGATGGTTTAGCGCAAGCGTTTATTATTGGTAAGTCATTTATCGGTGATGATAGTTGTGCGTTGGTACTGGGCGATAATATTTTCTACGGACATGAACTAGCGACTAAAACGCAGGCTGCGGCAACCCTAAACAAAGGCGCTACTGTTTTTGCCTACCCAGTAAGAGACCCTGAGCGTTATGGCGTGGTTGAGTTTAACGCGCAAGGACAGGCAGTGAGTTTGGAGGAAAAGCCAGCAGTGCCTAAGTCTAGGTATGCGGTTACTGGTTTGTATTTCTATGATAACGATGTGATTCGTATCGCGGAACAGCTAAAACCATCTCCACGGGGCGAGTTGGAAATTACGGATGTGAACCGGGCTTATCTTGAACGTGGTGATTTACAAGTGGAAGTCATGGGGCGTGGTATCGCATGGCTTGATACCGGAACGCACGAGTCGTTGCTAGAGGCTTCATTGTTTATTGAAACTATAGAGAAACGTCAGGGCTTAAAAGTAGCTAGTCCAGAAGAAGTCGCTTATCGTATGCAATATATTGACGCTGCGGCGCTGGAGCAGTTGGCTAATCGTTACATTAAAAACGCCTATGGCCAATATTTAAAAATGTTGCTGACGGAGCAGGTGTACTAAATGCAAGTGATTAAAACCGCAATTCCTGATGTGCTGATATTAGAGCCCCAAGTGTTTGGTGATGAAAGAGGCTTTTTTTTCGAGAGTTTTAATCAGCAAAAGTTTGAGCAGTTAACGGGCGTTAAAACACAGTTTGTACAGGATAACCACTCTAAGTCTGCTGCCAATGTATTGCGCGGATTGCACTATCAAATTGCGCAGCCGCAGGGCAAGTTGGTGCGTGTCGTGGCAGGGGAAGTCTTTGACGTTGCTGTAGATTTACGTAAGCAGTCTAAAACCTTTGGTCAATGGGTTGGCGCGCTTTTATCTTCGGATAATAAACGCCAGATGTGGGTGCCAGAGGGGTTTGCGCACGGCTTTCTAGTGCTGAAAGATAATACTGAGTTCTTATATAAAACAACGGATTACTACGCACCACATCATGAGCGTTGCATTCGTTGGGACGATGCGGACATCGGAATTGAATGGCCTACCGCTAGTTTGGCTGCTAATTCTGCACCGGTACTCTCAGCTAAAGATCAGTTAGGTTCTAGCTTGGCTGATGCAGACGTATTTGAATAAGGTTATACAGTAGCCATGCAATCCCCTACATATAAAAAAATATTATTGACTGGCGTAAATGGTCAGGTTGGACATGCATTACAGCAGGCCTTGGCCAATCAGCCAGTCTTATTTGACGAGCTGGTTTGTTTGGATAGAAATAAGTTGGATTTATCCAATCCGCAGGCAATTCGAGACGCAGTGCAAGCGATACAGCCTGATTTGATTATCAATCCGGCTGCTTATACTGCGGTGGATAAAGCGGAGTCAGAACCTGACTTAGCCTATGCGATTAACGCTATTGCACCAGGTGTACTGGCAGAAGAGGCGGCAAAATTAGGTGCTAAGTTAATACACTTTTCTACAGATTACGTGTATGCCGGCAATAAAGTGGGCGCGTATGTGGAAAATGATGCCACAGCACCACTGAGCGTGTATGGGAAGTCTAAATTAGCCGGTGAAGAGGCGATTCGTAAAGTAGGGCTGCCAGCCCTGATTTTCAGAACCTCTTGGGTATATGGAGCTTACGGTAAGAACTTTTTGCACACGATTTTGCGCTTAGCCAAAGAGCGTGAACAGTTGCGCATTGTGGCTGATCAGGCTGGTGCGCCAACGAGTAGCTTCTGTATTGCGCAAGCAGTGTTGCAGGTGCTTGCAGGGTGGGATGGCGAGCGTTCTGGCGTGTATCACTTAGTCAATGCTGGGCACACGACATGGCATGGTTTTGCAAGTGCAATCGTAGAAGATTATGCACAGTTGCAGTCTGCACGCCACTGGCAGCCACTTAAAGCCGCGGTTGCCAACATTGAGCCTATTACAACCGCTGAGTATCCAACCCCTGCGGTGCGTCCTGCTAACTCGTGCTTAGATTGTACCAAGTTAAGTACTGATTTTTCAGTGCAATTGCCAGATTGGCGTGATGCACTAATGGTCGAGCTTCAAGCACTACCAAATAGCTGATTAGCCTAAGGCATCTGCCCAACTGTTAGGCGTTTCGTATAAGCGTACTTTTTCCAGCTTGAGGTGGTTGCCGTAAGTATCTTGGTAGCGTGCTTTTAAAATTTTAAAAGCTTCTGCCGCCATGTTTTCTGCCGTAGGGACTGTTGGAAATACAACGGTCTTATGGTTTTGCAGTGTATTCAAGAAGTTTAAGACTTCAGTGTCATGCTGGTACACCAAGAACGCGTGATCCCAAACGTTGACGACTGCGTCTTTTGCAATCGCTTTTACATCAGAGAAATCCATCACCATCCCGTTATCGGACGTATTTTCTGCAGTGATAATGTCACCAGATAGCGTGATTTCGATTGCATAGCGATGACCATGCAAGTTCTTGCATTGGCTCTTATGGTTAGGAATCCGGTGACCTGCGTCAAATTCAAGGCGGGTAGTAATGTGCATATTGATGTCATCAAAGGGTGATTTTAATTGCACGTTCAAACATGCTGAACGTAATAAACAACCGCCATTATACCCTCACTCAGTAGAGTGTAGGCTGATAGATGATTGGCGTATGGTTTACTGGCTATTATTCATGTTTATGCGTGAGCAGCGTGGGTTGATTTTGAAAGTTTGAAAGCCATACATTAAAGTCATTGGGTGACATAGATTTTGAATAGTAATAGCCTTGTATTTTGTCGCATTGCATTTCAGTAAGTATCTTTAGGCAGCTTAGTTCTTCTACGCCTTCAGCTACCACGGTTTTACCCAAGCTATGTGCGAGTTGGATAATAGAGAGCACAATCTCTCTATCTTGCGGAGATTGCTCAATTTGTTTCACAAAGGATTGGTCAATTTTAACCAGGCTAATTGGCATATTGCGTAGTCTAGTCATGGATGAATAACCCGTGCCAAAGTCATCCAGTGCAAATGAGCAACCTAGCTGTGAGATTCGATTAATCACAGACATGGCTTTTTTCTCATCTAATAGCAAATCACTTTCTGTGATTTCAATCACCAATGATTTAGCTGGGATATCCCACAGTGCAATAGATTGCGCAATCAGCTCGGGCAAGTCTGCATCCAGTAGGTCAGGCGAAGATAGATTCACTGTTAATGCAAAGCTATTCTGGTGGGTGGCGATAATCTCGGCGATGCGTTGGCATGCGGTGTTGATGAGCCAGCGGATAAATATTTTACCGAAGCCTTTTTTGTAGATGGTGTCGATCAGGCGCATTGGTGAAATGCCAACCCACTCAGCATTGTGCCAACGTAGTAGCATTTCTGCGCTTACACAAGTGACGTAGTCTGAGTCATGTTTAGGCAGGCTGACAATGGGCTGTAAATAGACTTCCAGCTCATTGTTCTGCAAGGCCTCAATAATCGCCTCTTCTAATGTATGTGTGCTGGAGAATACGCTGGTAATGTGCTGGTCATACATTTCAATCTGATAGTGATTAATCATGGCATGGTGCAATGCCAATTTAGCGCACTCATAAAGCGAGTGTGTCTTAGAAGTATGTTTAAACGTGGTAACGCCACCAAAGTAAGGTTTCACAATCAGGCTGTTATTCACCAGGGGCAATGATGACTCAAAAGCGTGAATGAGCTCTGAGGCAATCAGGTTAAGCTGCGCTGGGAAGTGCAAGTCTTCGATAACAATCGCGAACTCATTGGGGCCAATATGGAATAGCCTGGTATCTTTGCTTAGGTGCTGCTGAATGAGGTCAACCGCAGCCAGCGCTAGCGTGGATTGATCGGTATTTATTTTTCTTTCTTTATCGGCATTGATATTCAGGTTAAGTAACAGCAAACCCAGGTTGATATGTTCGGCCTCTGCTTTTTTAATCAGCTTAAGCATGAGCTGGTGGTTGGGTAAGCCCGTAGTTAAATCAAAGCTCTTAGAGTAGTTATAGCGATACTGATCAAATTCGTTAGTTGCCAGCGCTAATAAATGCGTCAGCACAAGGTGAAACTGATGGTTGTATCGAGACAACGTTGTATCTGTGCTAGGTTCTGTGTGTAGCTGTATGGATTGGCAAAGGATGAGCGCATCCCCAAGCTTTGCTCCGGCTTTGTAGTCCTGCAGCCACTGGTGTAGCAGTTCATCTATGGCCTGGTTGAGTTGAGACCAGTTTAATTGTCGAGGCCATTGTTGCAATACCTGCAGGAGAGCACTGGCGGTGGCGCCGCTTTCTGCCATTTGTTGGGCGTAGTGGTAGGGTCCAGCAAGGTCATTAGGGCTTAATTGATAAGCCTGCATGATGTTCAGTAAATCATTGGGTGAGATATTTAGTGTGAACTCATGATCTATTGAACTATAGATTTCTTCTTGTACTTTTATCATTGTGCGGTGATCGGTTAGCTAAAATAATTGTTGATATTGAGACCATAACTGTCAGGCGGTAATCCCCTGACGATTTTGTATGGTTCACCGCTAGGTGTTAATGGTGCATTGATTAAATTAAGTGTAGGCGGATATTCGTTTTTTGTTTTATCTGGGTTGAGTAAAATCATGACTTTAGGCAACAGGCGGCGCACGCTATTTTGCTGAATCACAACGCCTATCTCACCAGAGTTGAGTTCTACCAAAGAGCTTACTGGGTACATCCCTAAGAACTGCACCAATTGATCAATTAAATGTCCATCAAACTTACTGTCGCGCAGTGCGTATATTTTTTCTAGCGCAGATTGATTATAAACGCCTTTGGCATAAGCCTTATTGCTGGTGAGTGCGCAGTAAGTGTCAATCAGGCCGGCCATTTGCCCAGGCAGGCTAATTTGCTTACCTTTAAGCTGAAATGGATAGCCGCTGCCATCAATGCGTTCATGGTGCTGTGACACTGCAATCATGGTTGTGCTGGAAATGTTATTGGTGACTTCCAGTAACGCCAAGGCGTAGTCTACGTGTTTTTTAAATATTTCATACTCTTCTGCCGAGATTTTCTCTCGCTTTTGCAGTAGATCTTTAGGGATTTTTACTTTGCCTATATCTTGCAATAAGCCGGCAAGGCCTAGGTCTTTAATCTGTTTTTTGGGCAGCGCCATGAAGTTGGCGAGCGCCATCAGCATGATGGAAACATTGAGTGCATGGTTGTAAGAGTAATCATCGGTTTGCTTTAAGCGTGCCAGCCACAACAGTGCGTCTGAATTACGCTCAATGCTATCCACCATATCATTGAGGGTTTCATCTACTTTATTTAGGTCTACCAGCTGACCTTCTGCCATTGCGTTAAAGAACTCGCGCGTAACTAGCTGAGTTTTCTCATAAGTCGGGTAGATAGTGCTGATTTCCTGCTCTACAGGGTATTTCTCTTCAATCAATGTGTCGTGCAGATGTGCTGCTGCACTTGAGTCAGCCACTGCTTCATTTTGGCTCGCTTGGGTGCTCCCTATCCTTCTTTTTAAGTTTGGGCGCCAGCTTTTTAATCCCGATACAAAGCGTGATAAGTCTGTCTTGATTTGTTTAGATAAAGTCTGGCCGGTGTGTGCGCCCTCAGTATTGAGTTCGGCTTCTTGGCTTAAGTAGCTTAGGTTGACGTTTGCACCATTGTGGCTAGAAGTTTGTGCTGTGGTCTGATTGGAGTCCTGTTTGTAATCTTGAATCTCTCGAATAATCTTAAAAAAGGAAAGTTGTTCTTTGCTCTGGTTAAGTTTAGTTTCTTGTGGGCGAGCGCTTGGTGTGAGCGGGCTTGATACTGCTGAGTGATGTATCGAGTTTGAGGTGTGGTGCTGCACTGCAATTGATTTTTTTTGCGGTGCTAAATAGTGTGCACCAAGTGAAACGGTACGGTCTATATAAACAAACTCACACATAGCTGTAAGCGTGGCAATCTGTTCTGCATCTTCAATTAATAAGCCCTCTAATAAAAAGGGCGTACCAAGCCATGGTCGATCGAGCTCACACACAAACATACCAATTGCCAGTGCATGTACAGGGGTCTGCTCTTTGCGAATATCAGTCAATTGATAAAATCCTGAAAGTTGTTTTATACATGGCTTAGCTATATTGGTTTATTTTAATCTTGGTATGTGTAGCTTTAAACCATTGCTGGTGGCGATGCACACTCAAAATTGGATGCGCAGTAAGCATTATCGTTTCATTCCACGCATCATTCAACGTCTTATTTTACGCCTGCATCATAACACTGATGTGCGTGCTGGCCGCCTGCGCTAAGGCTGGCAAGTGGTAGCCGCCTTCCAATAAGGAAACGATTCTGCCTTGCGTATGCTGCTTAGCCACTTGTTTAATAAAAGTTGTTATCCACGCATAGTCTTCATTAATTAAATGCATGCCGGCAAGCGGGTCATCGACATGCGCGTCAAATCCTGCTGATACATAAATAATATCAGGCTTAAATTGGTTGAGGGCAGGTAAGAACTCGTGGTTAAACGCTTGCTGATATTGTTTCCCGTCTGCGTTTGCTGCCAAAGGTACGTTAATCATGGTTGCCGTGCGCGTATCAAACCCACGGTGTGGGTAAAACGGATGCTGGAATGTCGAGCAGAACATGACTTGCGGATTGCTTTTGAAGATATCTTCTGTACCATCGCCGTGATGCACATCAAAATCAATAATCGCAACACGCTGGACTTTGTATTGGGCTATGGCGTGCGCAACACCAACTGCAATGTGGTTGAAAATACAGAAGCCTGCACTATTGGCTCGACCGGCATGATGACCTGGTGGCCTAACGCAGCAGAAAGCATTATCCACCTTTCCTTGCATGACCAAGTCGGTTGCTAGCACTGCGGCGCCACTGGCATGCAGCGTAGCGGATAAACTCATCGGCCCCATGGCAGTATCTGCATCCAGTCGTACTAAGCCTGCCTTGGGTGATAGCGCACGAATGTGCTTTATGTAATCCGGGTGGTGAACACGTGCCAATTGCGCATCGCTTGCAGCTGGTGCTTCGTACACGGCTAGATGCTGGTAAATGCCTTGCTTGATTAATGCGTTTTTAATGGCAGTAATACGCGCCGGCGATTCTGGATGGTTGCCATCCATGATGTGCAATAAGGTGTCAGGGTGAGTAATGAAAGCGGTTGTCATACCATACCTGTGATTGATTGCTATATTTGGTGGGAAATCTCAGTACGTAACATTTTATAAATCGCCAATCTTTCTGCCGATATTTTATCCTGCTCCAGTGCTCCGGTGATCGCACAGTCAGGTTCTTGCAGGTGCTTGCAGTTGTTAAACCTGCATTTCCCCAAAAATGGCCTGAACTCAATAAAAGCATGCTCCAACTCACCTGTGCTCAAATGGTGTAAGCCAAACTCTTGCAGGCCTGGCGAATCAATGAGCTGGCTGCTTGCGTCAAGGTGGTATAAATGTGCGGCGGTAGTAGTATGTTTACCGCTATCCAGTACTTGGCTGACTTCCTGTGTGCGCACCGCCTCGGATGGTAATAACGCATTGATAATGGTGGATTTCCCCATGCCAGATTGCCCTACCAAGATACTGATTTCATCTTGCAGGTATGGCCTCAGGCTAGAGATGTCCTGCTTGGCTGATAATGGCAATACCTGGTAGCCTAGTTTGGTATACAGCTCTAGTTTTTTCAGTGCATCATGGTTATCCGTCAGGTCGCACTTGTTGAGTACAATCAGGGCTTTAATGTCGGCGGCTTCTGCTGCAATTAAGCAGCGATTGAGCAGGGCTTCATAAAAGCTAGGCTGTGTCGCCAATACGATAATAATTTGCGTGACGTTTGCAGCCAGCATCTTGCTTTTAAAGGCATTGCTACGAAACAGTAGTGTTTTGCGGGGCAAGGTAGATTCAACCACGCCCTCGTGTTTATCTGTGAGTTTGACTAAAACAAAGTCACCGCAAGCAAGGTCGGTTTTTTTACCACGAGTAACACAGCTGATGCGCTGCTTGGTGTCCGTGAGTTCTACTTGGTAGCGTTTGCCATAAGCGGCAACCACAGTGCCTTGCAAGCCTGTTTCATCTTGCGTATTAATTGAGATACTCACGTGCCCGCTATTCTGTAAATTTATAGTATTGTTGATTAAGGTATTTTGCAACGTTAAGCTCTTCATCTTCAAACCATTTCAAGCCTAACATAGTGTTGCAATTACGTACTTGTGCAGCTAATGCGTTCGAGCTTTTTACTTTACGAAACTCACGTGTGTAAATGCCAGAGCCATCACCACCAAAGCTAGCGGCATGGCAACGGATACAGTGCTGTTTAACCAGTACCTTACCCGCCGCTGCGTCTGCATTTTGAAAAGGCTCGGCAAACGCACTGCAACTGATGAACAGCAATACTAAATATCGCAGTAATTTCATCTCGCTCACCTTTTTAAAGAGGATGTTAGCTAGTATACGCCGCTAATTTTGAAATTCGAATACTTGCTGGTGGATGTGAGTCATAAAAAGCAGAATGTAATGGATCCGGCGTTAAAGTAGACGCATTATCACGATACAGTTTCACCAAAGCCTCGATCAAGTATTTAGCATTTGCATGTTGAGCGGCGTAGCTGTCTGCCTCAAATTCATTCTTGCGTGAATAGCTCGCCATGATAGGTCTTAAGATAAATAAGAACACCGGTGAAACCAGCAAAAACAATACTAAGGCCATATGGTTGCTTGCTTCGCTAACGCCAAGACCCACATAGAACCAGTCTTGATTCATGAGCCAGCCCAGCAATGCTAAGCCGAGAAAGCTTATAAAAAACATCATGGCAATACGTTTAATCACATGGTGGTGTTTAAAGTGACCAAGCTCATGTGCTAGTACTGCTTCAATTTCATCTGCATTTAATCTATCTAGCAAGGTATCAAAGAACACAACGCGTTTTGAAGCGCCAAAACCAGTAAAGTAAGCATTACCATGGCTGCTGCGTGCTGAGCCATCCATCACAAACAGGCCTTGGGATTTAAAGCCGCATTTGGTTAACAATGACTCGATTCTTTGTTTTAACGCTTGGTCTTCCAATGGCGTGAATTTGTTGAAGAATGGGGCGATAAACGTAGGGTATACCGCCAACATAATCAAGTTAAATGCACTCCATACTATCCAAAGGTATAACCACCAGTATTCGCCAGCACCTTGCATCAACCATAAAGCTGCAAACAGTATAGGCGCGCCTAACACGATACCCACGATGCTTTGTTTCACTAAGTCGCTAAAAAACATGGCAGGCGTCATTTTGTTAAAGCCAAATTTTTCATCCACGACAAATGTTTTGTAGTATTCAAACGGTAAATCAATCATGCTGCTCACCAGCATTGCACTCACAATCACCAGCGCGCCGCGTGCAATCTCATGATTCACAATCAGGTTGTGCCATGCGTCGTCTATCCATTGCAAGCCGCCGCCGATGGTGAGTGCAGCCAATAAAGCAGCTTGTACTGCGGCTTCTAACAGGGCTAATTTGGTTTTGTCTGTAGAGTAATCCGCCGCCTTTTGATGCGCCTCCAGTGCGATATTTTCGCTAAAAGCTTGAGGCACTTGGTTGCGATGAGATTGCACATACGCAATATGGCGTTTGCCAAGCCATATGCGCACAAATGTGGTTACAACCAGCAAGCTAATGAAAGTGATGGTGAGAGTGTGAGCCATTTTATCGTTCGTTTAAGAATTGAATTAAGTTAATATACGTATTGTGAAGCATTTTATATGTGATGGTTCACCCAGTTTACTCAATAATACTCATTTTAATGGAAATCATGATGGCAGCAGCAGACAATACGACGAATCAGAATAATTTAATTTGGCTTGATATGGAAATGAGCGGCTTGCTTCCAGATTCTGACCGTATTTTGGAATTGGCAGCGGTGGTAACCGATGCAGATTTAAATGTATTAGCAGAGTCACCTGTGTTTGTTGTGCACCAAACTGATGAGGTGTTAGATGGTATGGACGCTTGGAACAAAGGCGCACATGGCCGCTCTGGCCTGATTGATAAAGTAAAAGCGTCTACTTTAAGTGAGGCTGAAGCTTCAGCTCAAATGATTGAATTCCTCAAGGCACATGTACCATCAGGAAAATCACCGATGTGTGGCAACTCAATCTGCCAGGACAGACGCTTTATGGCACGCTACATGCCAGAATTAGAGAGCTTTTTCCATTACCGCAATTTAGATGTGAGTGTGTTTAAAGAGCTGGCACGTAGATGGAAGCCTGAAATCTATTCAGGGTTTAAAAAGGCTAGCCGTCATGAAGCATTGGCTGATATTTATGAATCGATTGATGAGCTTAAATATTACCGCGAACACTTTATTGTGAAGTAATGCGGGCTTGAGTAGTTAATACCTAATTAACGTATTAACTACTTAATTAATGCGTTACTGAAAATACAGATAAAAAAAGGCGCCAACTAAGGGCGCCTGAAGGGGAGAAATCGGCTTAGGAGATATGTAAGCTTGATTTTATATATGCATCAAGCATGCCAACTTTCGCCCCTTCTTCTTTTAAGTGCATTTAAATCAGTGTTTGGTATAAAGCTAAGTACTCTTGAGCGCTTTTACCCCAGCTTAAATCTTGAGACATGCCCGTTGTTTGCAGTTGTTTCCATGCTTTCGGTTCAGTTCTGAACATATCTAAAGCACGTTGAATACTGGCAATTAAACCATCAGCACTTGCTTCTACCATCACAAAACCATTGGCAGTTTTATTTGCCAAGTGTGTTGCATCTGCATCAATAATAGAGTCTGCAAGCCCGCCAGTCGCATTAACGATGGGCGGCGTACCGTAAGCCAGGCCATATAGCTGATTGAGGCCGCAAGGCTCAAAGCGTGAAGGCATCACAAACATATCACAGCCCGCCATAATCTGGTGAGACAGTGATTCGTTATAACCAATCGTGACGCTGGCGCGGTTAGGGTTTTGTGCTGCGACCTCTAAAAATGCTGATTCCAGCGCAGTTTCACCGCCACCTAATAATGCAAACTGGCAGCCTTGATTAATTAGGCTTTGCAGGTGAGGTAACAGCATGTCCAAGCCTTTTTGGTGGGTAAGGCGACTTACCACGCCCAATAATGGTGCGTCCGCATCGATATCGAGCCCAAGTTGCTGTTGTAATGCTTTTTTAACTTGCTTCTTCCCGGCCAGTTTAGTGGCACTGTAATGCTTGGTTAAGTATTGATCAGTTGCCGGATTCCATTCATCGGTTTCGATGCCGTTTAATATGCCTTTGATTTCATGGCCGCGCTTGCTAAGTAGACCTTCTAATCCAAAACCAAAAGCTGTTGTTTGAATCTCCTGTGCGTAACGCGGGCTCACTGTGGAGATAGCATCCGCATAGAATATGCCTGCTTTTAAAAATGAGAGCTGATTGTGATACTCAAAGCCTTCTATAGTGAAGTTGGCACTAGGTAAGCCCAAGCTTATCACCCAATGCGGCGGGTAGCAGCCTTGAAACGCCATGTTATGCAGGCTGATGATGGATTTAGCCCGCGCGTGCTCTGTGAGCTTCATATAGGCAGGCGTTAACCCTGTTTGCCAGTCATTGCAATGGACAATATTGGGTTGCCAATCGTTAAGTGGTGAGTGGTCGCTAGCCAGTATCGCTGCAACTTTTGATAGCACGCCAAAGCGCACTGGGTTGTCATGCCACTCAAGCCCTTGCGCATCTGCATACGGCCCGCCATCACGTTCATAAATATCAGGCGCCTTAATCACCAATACTTGGATTTGCGTACTCTCAATTGTGCCAAGCTGTAACTCAGCTTGGTCAATATGCGGTAGATGATCTAGCCATGCAATAGTTTTTAAGTCTTTTAATGCTGCCAATACAGCAGGGTAGCCTGGCACTAGTATACGAATATCAACACCCAATCCCTGTAACGCAGTGGGCAGGGAGCCGCTAACGTCTGCTAATCCACCGGTCTTAATCAGTGGAAAAACCTCAGAGCTCACAAATAACACTTTCATTGCCATGATTTTCTCGCTAAAGTTCTTATGTTTATTTTAGTATTGGCTAAAACTGATAAAAAGATTTTACTATACGACGATGCTAATCTGGATTTAAGAATATGAATTCCGCAATAAATTTTACAAATACCTTAGCTGTGGGCGCGGGCGCTGCATTAGGTGCTTGGAGCCGTTGGGGCTTGGGGATTGCCTTTAATGCCATAATGCCTAGCCTGCCGCTAGGCACGCTTATTGCTAATCTGGGTGGTGGTTTACTGATGGGGATGGCAATGGGATTGATTGGGATAGGGGAGCTAGATAATCCTAGTTTACGTCTATTTGTGACGACTGGTTTTTTGGGTGGCCTGACTACGTTTTCTGCCTTTACCGGAGAAAGTTTATCTTTATTGCACCGGCATGATTATTATTTGGCTGCGCTCCATGCGTTTACTCACATGTTTGGGGCTCTGATCATGGCTGCATTAGGTGTTGCTGCAGTGCAGTACCTTAAGCATTAGGAATGGTGATGGAATTTAATATAAAAACCCCAGTCACAGTATCATCTATATTATTGATTGTTTAAGTGAGTAGAAATGTACTTTTCATCTAGTGCTTTAAAAACCGGCTTATTAGCGTTACTTTCAATAGGGATGTTATCACTGACAAATATGGCGAATGCTACCTGCTCTGCATTGTACAACCATCAGTTTTCCACCTTACAGGGCGGAAAAATCAACTTGTGTGATTATCAAGATAAACCTATTTTAGTGGTAAATACTGCAAGTAAGTGTGGGTTTACCCCGCAGTTTGAAGCGCTCGAGAGTTTGTATAGCAAATACAAAAGCCAAGGTTTGTTAGTGATAGGCTTCCCATCCAATGACTTTAAACAAGAGTTGAGTGACGACAAACAAATCAATGATTTTTGTAAGCTAACTTACTCAGTTAAGTTTCCAATGATTAGCAAGTCTTCAGTGAGCGGTAAAACGGCGAATCCATTTTATCAGCAGCTGATCGCTAAAACAGGGCAGTCCCCGAGCTGGAATTTCTTTAAGTATGTCATTTTGCCAGGCGGCAATGATGTGTATGCTTTTAGCAGTGACGTAAAGCCGAACGCAGCGGAAATCTTGAGTAAGATTAAACCTAGTCTAAAGTAGACTGCGGTTTATTCAATACAAAAAAAGGTGCTATAAGCACCTTTTTTATTGTCTGCGTTAACGCTAAGCTGATTATTTGCTAATGGCAGGGTGTCGCATTTTCTCTAAAATAATTGCAGAAAGCTCTTCTACCGAGCGGCTGGTTGAGTCTGCCCATGTTATGCCTGCATTGCGCATGAGTGTCTCAGCTGTTGCAATTTCCTGACGGCAATTATCTAATGAAGCATAAAAGCTGCCAGCTCTGCGCTCGTTACGCACAGCATGCAGGCGTTCAGCTTTAATGGTTAATCCAAAAATTTTACCTAAATGTTTATTGAGAACAGCAGGTAGTGTGCCGCGTTCAAAGTCTTCAGGGATAAGTGGGTAGTTTGCTGCTTTTACCCCAAACTGCATAGCAAGATAAACGCTGGTTGGCGTTTTGCCGCAACGTGATACGCCCACTAAAATCACTTCAGCTTCTTCTAGGCCGTTGTTAGTCATGCCGTCGTCATGGTTAAGCGTAAAATTAATTGCTTCCATGCGTTCATTGTAGCTGCTGCCCATAACGCTATGGGCAATGCCAGCACCAGTCAGTGGCTTCTGCTCAAGCTCTAAGCCTAAAGGGTCAATAAACGTATTGAATAGATCAATAAAGTAGGCATTACATTGCTTGAGCGAGTTACGCAAAGCAATGTCGCCTAAAGTCATAATTACGACTGGGCGACCGCCGTCTTCTTCCGTCGCATGCACAATCGCCTCTTGCGCTAGTTTAATTTTTTCTAGCGTGTTGGTGAACGGTAAGCGCACTTGTGTGAAGTGAGTGCTGGGAAAATGCTCCAGCAACTTACCTAGTGCGCCTGCCGTAATGCCTGTGCCGTCAGAAACGAAGAATGCGGTACGCTTGATCATGACAGTCTGCCCATTGTTGATTGACTACTTTGTAAGGCGCTGCCAAGTTGCAACAACGGTATCAGGGTTAAGTGACACAGATTGAATGCCTTCCTCAACTAACCATTCCGCAAAGTCTGGATGGTCTGATGGGCCTTGACCACAAATACCTACATATTTGCCTAAGCGGTTGCAGGTGCTGATTGCCATTTTGAGCAATGCTTTTACTGCATCGTTACGCTCATCAAAGCCATCAGCAAGGATGCCTGAGTCACGGTCCATACCCAATGTCAGCTGGGTAAGGTCGTTTGAACCAATTGAGAAACCGTCGAAGTAAGCTAGGAACTGCTCAGCAAGTAATGCGTTAGATGGAATCTCGCACATCATGATCAGGCGTAAGCCATTCTCACCACGTTTAAGACCATTAGCAGCCATGATTTCAGTCACTGCTTTAGCTTCAGCTAAAGTACGCACGAAAGGAATCATTAACTCAACGTTAGTTAAGCCCATTTCATCACGTACTTTTTTCATGGCGATACATTCCATCGCAAAACACTCTTTGAAGTCTTCTGCCATGTAACGTGCCGCGCCACGGAAACCAATCATTGGGTTCTCTTCATCTGGCTCGTAGATCTCACCACCCACTAATTTTTTGTATTCGTTTGATTTGAAATCAGACGTACGCACAATGACTGGTTTTGGATAGAACGCCGCAGCGATGGTTGCAACACCTTCTGCTACTTTGTCGATATAGAATTGTTTAGGTGAAGCATAACCACGTGAGCGATTTTTAATTGTGGTTTGAATCGCGCTTGGCATTGCATCCATATTTAAAATTGCTTTAGGGTGGATGCCAACCATGTTGTTGATTACAAATTCTAAACGTGCCAAGCCTACGCCGTCATTTGGTGTTTTAGCAAAGCTGAACGCCATGTCAGGGTTGCCCACGTTCATCATGATTTTGCATGGCGCGGTTTTAAGTGCGGCAGCAGCTTGTGTGCTTACGTCGTACTCGATTTCACCGTGGTAAACAAAGCCTGATTCGCCTTCTGCACATGATACGGTAACGATTTCGCCTTCACGTAAAACATCAGTTGCGTTCACTGCACCAACAATCGCCGGGATGCCTAATTCACGCGCGATAATCGCAGCGTGACAGGTACGGCCGCCACGGTTGGTTACTAAAGCGCTAGCGCGTTTCATCACTGGTTCCCAGTTAGGGTCAGTCATGTCAGCAACTAATACATCACCTGGTTGTACTAGGTGCATATCAGCTGGGTCTAGCACGATACGTACAGGACCTACGCCTACTTTTTGTGTTACAGCACGACCTACCACTAATGGTTTTTCGCTGTGTTTGTTGAGCTTAAATGTCTCTGTGACATTGTTCGCTGCTTCTTGTGATTTAACCGTTTCAGGGCGAGCTTGCAGAATGTAGAGTTTGTTGTCTACGCCGTTTTTACCCCATTCGATATCCATTGGACAGCCGTAATGCGCTTCAATGGTCATTGCATAACGTGCTAGTTCTAGTACGTCTTCATTTGATAATGAGTAACGGTCGCTATCAGCTGGATCCACTTCCACAGTGTGCGTGCTTTTGCCTGCGCGTGTTGCATCACTGAATACCATCTTAATGAGTTTAGAACCCATGGTACGACGCACGATAGAAGGTTTGCCTTGTGCTAGTGTTGGTTTGTGTACGTAGAACTCATCAGGGTTCACCGCGCCTTGCACCACTGTTTCACCTAAGCCGTAAGATGATGTGATAAACACTACATCTTTAAAGCCAGACTCAGTGTCAATCGTAAACATCACGCCTGCACAGCCAATGTCGCTACGCACCATTTGTTGCACGCCTGCTGAAAGCGCAACATCAGCGTGGACAAAGCCTTTGTGTACACGGTATGAAATTGCACGGTCGTTGTATAAAGAAGCAAACACTTCTTTAATTGCGTGCAGGATGTTATCTAAACCATGGATGTTAAGGAATGATTCTTGTTGGCCGGCAAATGATGCGTCTGGCAAATCTTCCGCAGTTGCAGATGAGCGAACAGCAAATGTAGCGCCGTTGCCTGATTTAGCAATCAGGATTTCATAGTTTTCGGCAATTGCTTTTTCTAGCGCAGCAGGAAATGGTGCGGCCATAATCCATTCGCGTACTTGTTTGCCACAGACGGCGAGGGCTTGCGTGTCATCGACGTTCAGTTTATCAAGCTCAGCATTGATTTTGGCATCCAAGCCATTTTGAGCTAAAAATTCACGATATGCATCTGCTGTAGTAGCAAAGCCAGTAGGGACCCGTACTCCTTTTGCAGACAGCTGAGAAATCATTTCGCCTAGCGATGCATTTTTGCCGCCGACTGAAGGGACGTCTACGTTGCGTAAATTTTCAAATGGAATAACGTGGGCTGACATGATAGTTCCTTAGTTTCAAACAAATGATTAATTTTCTAACTATATACTCGATACTCGCGCTTCATTTAAGGCTTGTTACCCCGTTAGGGTGATGCCTTGTGCGTGGAAGGGGAGGTGAATGCGTTAGATTATTTTAATAATCCCTCATTTTGCCTAATTATGTTTGGGTTGTCACCTGAAAAACTACACATTGAGTAAAATCTTTGGTTTTTTAAATGAGGCTTAACACTAAAATTATTGGGACATGAATGTTTGACCGTAGGAAAATTGCTTAGCCTAAGCTAAAATAAAATAAGAAACTAATTATCATTATTAATACGATCATCACTATGCAATCTTACACAGAACAAAGCGCTGCAACCAAGCGCGTTCCACTAAAAATCAGTTCAGTAGGAATGATCAATGACCGCTAGTGTTGAGGTATCAACCAGTGGTCGCTTGCACATGGGTTTTTTTGATTTGCATGGTGGGCTCGGGCGTAAATTCGGCAGTATAGGCTTGAGCCTTACTGAACCTAATCTGGTACTTAGTGCCAAGCGCTCAAAGTCGTTGCAGGTGTCAGGCGCCAGTAATGTGCCGGACTCTGTGGTTGCGCGAATCTCTAAAGTTTCGCAGCAGATTTTAAGTGCAATGAATATTACTGACTCAGTTGCAATCAATATCAGCGAGGCTGTGCCTGAGCATTCAGGTTTAGGTTCTGGTACCCAAATGGCGCTGGCAGCTGGTTCGGCTATTAGTCATTTGTACCAGCTTAATTTAACTAGTATGCAGCTGGCCACGTTAACTGGGCGCGGCAGGCGTTCTGGGGTTGGTATATCTGCATTTGATTATGGTGGCTTGTTAGTTGATGGTGGGCGCGCGGTGTCTGCTACGCACGCAAGCCCGCCACCAATGCTGGCAAGGTATGATTTTCCTGAAGAGTGGGCTATATTATTAATCTTTGACGCAAGTGAGCCGGGTATTCATGGAGAGCAAGAAAAAATTGCGTTTAATGAATTGCCAACTTTCCCAGAAAGTCTGGCCGCCCATTTGTGTAGGCATGTGCTGATGCAAGCGATGCCTGCACTGGTAGAGCGTGATCTAATTGCTTTTGGGCAAAGCATCCAGGTGCTGCAACAGCATGTGGGGGATTACTTTTTGCCTGTACAGGGCGGTAGGTACGCAAGCCGATTGGTGAGTGCAGTACTTGAGCGTCTTGAAACCATGGGCGTGCCGTGTTTTGGGCAAAGCTCTTGGGGGCCGACCGGTTTTGCTATATTTGCGAATAAAACTCAAGCAGAGCAGCATTTGCAGCAATTAAAAACAAGTTTCACCGATAGCGCACTTTCATGGAAAATTTGCAGTGCGTGCAATCATGGTGCAAAATTCAATAAATTCGACGTAACCGTATAACATTTACAATGGTTAGGTTAGTGAAAATTAACACAAACAAACTAAAATTAAGGAAAGTAACAATGGAAAAAGCTAGCATTTTGCATGTATTCACGGCCGCTAAGAACGCAAGTCCGTTCGATGTCAACATGGCCTTCGACGCTGGCTTTGATAAAATTGTGCCGTATACCAATGTTGAGCTCTCTGAGGTAACTGGTTTAACGCAAGATGCAATTTTCTCACGCGGACTCTCTGGCGTTAAACGTGAAGGTATTTTTATTGGTGGCCGCGATATCGATTTAGCAATGGATATGCTAAGTGCAGCTAAAAAAGCAATGTTCGCACCTTTCGCTTGTTCAGCATTTGCTGACCCATCAGGCGCGTTTACTACTGCGGCGGCAATGATTGCAAAAGTAGAAGCACACCTTAAAGAGAACTTTGGCGAGAGCTTGACTGGCAAAACATTAAGCGTATTTGGTTCTACTGGCCCAGTTGGTAGCTGTGCATCAATTATTGCAGCGCAGCAAGGCGCTAATGTGCAAATGGTTGCGCACAGCTCAGTGGCTTCTGTAGAGCCTAAGGCTGCGGCTTGGAATGAAAAATACCAAGTGAGCATGAAAGTGGTTGACGGTACAACAGAGGCTAAAAAAGAAGAGATTCTTGCACAGTCTGATATCGTGATTTGCTCAGCTGCTGCTGGCATTCAAGTGATTAGCAAAGCGCAGTTGGCACTTGCTAAGAACTTAAAAGTGGTTGCTGACGTTAATGCTGTTGCTCCACTTGGTGTGGAAGGCGTTAGTGTAAGTGATGACGGCGTGAAAATTGAAGGTACTAACATTTACGGCATTGGCGCAATTGCTGTTGGTCAGTTGAAATACAACACGCAACATCAACTACTTAAACAAATGCTGCCAACAGACCAGCCGTTTGAAAAACCAAAATACTTGGAGTTTTCTGCAGCATTCAAGTTAGCGCGTGAGTTATTAAAAGTTCACTCTTAATCATTGCGTTATCAGCGCGGCCTTTTGTTGAGGCCGCGGTTAATGCTGGCTACAGAGTTGTAGCGATTGATGCATTTTCCGATGCGCAAACCGTTGCTTTGGCAGACACTGCGCTGATAGTGCAATATGATGGTTTTGGGTTTGATGCTGAGCACCTGCTGCAGACGCTCCATACGCTAGAAAATAAAAGTTCAGATAATGGCGCATCGCAGTTAAGTCAACTTGCAGGTTTTGTGTACGGCAGTGGGTTTGAAGCGCAGCCAGAATTATTGCAAAAGGTGGCAGCGTTAATTCCAGTGATTGGCAACTCCTCTGCCACTTTGGCCGCCGTCAAAGATTTAAGCGTGTTTTTTGCAGCCATGCAAAAACTGAATATCAAACATCCTGAGACTTTTGAGCAGTTACCTGCTGATGTCGATTCAAGTTTGTATTTGCATAAGTTCTCTGGTGGCAGTGGTGGCGTACATATCAAGCCTGCAGCATCGGTACAGAATCATTGGTTAGCGCAGCATTACTTTCAACGCAGGCTTGAAGGCTTGCCAGTATCGCTATTGTTTATAGCCAATGGTGCAGAGGTTGAAGTGGTGGGCTTTAATGAGCAGTGGGTAAGTGCCAGTGCTGATATGCCGTTTCGTTACGGCGGCGCGGTGGGTCATGCTGCGCTATCTGTTGCTGTACAGCAACAACTGTTGGATGCGGCTAGGCAATTAACCATCGCATTTGACCTGCTAGGCTTAAATAGCTTAGATGCCATTGTGCATAAAACAAGCGTAGGTGTAGAGCAGGTTTATGTATTGGAAATTAACCCGCGGCTAAGCGCAACGGTTGATTTATATAGTAATGACGGCGTTTTATTTGAACGACATATGCAGGCGTGTGTGCGTAGGCAATTGGCCAGTGCTAGTCCGCTTAAAGATAAACGTGAGGCGGGCTCTAAGGCGCATGCTATTGTATATGCCGATATTGATATAACGTTAAATACAGAAATGGTTTGGCCAGGCTGGGTGACGGATACGCCGATTCAGCTGCATGAACCATTAAAGATTGTAGCTGGTGCTCCAGTTTGCAGTGTGCTTGCGTATGCCGATAATGCAGATGCAGCAAAAAAAGAAGTGCTGGCTAGAGTGCAGCAGATTAAAAATTTATTACAATCTACTCATTAACAAAACTTGCCTCAATGGGCTGGTGAGTAGTGCAAAGGAAAAAAATGCAAAATACCTCTTCAACACAAACATTGGCGACAAAACCTAGCGTTAATCAGCTTAGCGCACCATTGGTAAAAAGGCTAATAGAGCAAGCGGAAACTTTGCACGTTGGCGTATCTAAACACGCTACTGGCTGTACCATTGTTGATGCTGGTATCCAGTTTCCTGGCTGTGCTGAAGCTGGCCGCTTGATCGCCGAAATTTGCATGGGCGGTTTAGGTGAGGTGAGTTTACAGGCGGATGACCGCTTTGCTGATTGGCACGACGCAATTGCCGTAAGCTCAACACAGCCTGTATTTTCCTGCCTGGCTAGCCAATATGCAGGTTGGGCACTTAGCCATGAGAAGTTCTTTTCATTAGGCTCAGGCCCAGCGCGTGCATTGGCTCAGCGTGAAGATTTATTTAAAGAGTTAGCTTACGTAGATAGCGGCACCAGCACATGTATCGTGTTGGAAACGGATAAAGTTCCGCCAGTCGAAGTGATTGAAAAAATCTTGCGCGACACGAAAATGTCTGCAGAGCAATTAACCATTATTTTGACGCCAACGACCAGTGTGGCAGGTGTAGTGCAGATTGTAGGCCGTGTGTTAGAGGTTGCCTTACATAAAGCGCATACCTTGCATTTCCCTCTTGAGAACATCGTGAGTGGCACAGGTTTAGCAGTATTGCCACCTGTAGCCAGTGACTTTATGACAGGCATGGGTCGTACCAACGATGCTATCTTGTTTGGCGGTTTTGTTAGCTTGCAAGTTAAGGGTGATGATGCGGCAGCAGCGAAGCTGGCTCAAGACTTGCCAAGCAGCGCGTCTAAAGATTACGGCAAAACTTTTGCTGAAGTATTTAAATTCTACGAGATGGACTTCTACAAAATTGACCCAATGTTGTTTAGCCCAGCTAAAGTGGCGGTGACCAACGTTGATACTGGCAATGTGTTTGAAGCCGGTCAGTTAAATGCGGATTTGATTAATATCTCATTTCGTTAAGTGTTAGCGTGTGGATTGAGCCCTGAGTCATTTTAATTATTAGTTTTACGCACACTTGAATATACCTATTTTTACCGACGATGCTGGTTGGCAGGGCAACCAGCTCAAGCTTGCTTTTGCAAAGCGTGGGGTTGATGCCACCTTTGTGTCACTGCAGGACTGTGTTATTGATCTTTCACAGCATCGTTCCCAGATTCATATTCCGGGTTTTGATGCTAATCCACGCGCGGCTTTTGTACGTGGTGTAGCAGGCGGCAGCTTGCAGCAGGTGATTACACGCTTAAATGTGCTACATCTCTTAACCATACAAGGCGTGCGCATTTACAATCAGGCGCGTGCCATTGAGCGTACCGTAGATAAAGCCATGACTAGTTTCCTGCTGCGCGAGCATCAGGTGATGACACCAGCAACCTGGGCGTGTGAGTCTAGGTCGCAGGCTGAAATGGTGCGTCAGCAGGCGGCGGAAAATAATCAACAGTTAGTATTAAAACCGCTATTTGGCTCGCAGGGGCAGGGTGTGCGTAAATTAGAAGCACACGAGCCTTTGCCAGTGCCTATGTTGCAATACGTGGATGGTGTTTATTACTTCCAAGAGTTTATTGAAACAGCGGATGCGCCGCATGATTACCGTGTATTTGTAGTGGCTGGCACGGTGGTATCTACCATGCGTAGGCTAGGCAGCGGCTTTGTCAATAACGTTGCTGCTGGCGGGCGCTGCGAAGCAGTTGAAGCGGATGATGCGATGGTGGAGATTGCCTTGAGGGCCGCTAAAGCGGTTGATATCGACTATTGTGGTGTTGATGTGATTCAGGCGGCGACTGGTGAATATTATGTGTTGGAAGTCAACAGCATCCCCGCGTGGCGTGGCCTGCAAAGCGTGACGGATTTTAATATTGCAGAAGTATTGGTGGATGACTTTTTGCACAAGTTGAGCGAGGGTAGCTAGTGATGGCTCATCAGCTGACCCCTACGCAATTAGCGCAAGCCTATAAAAACGCATGCATGGGTGAACTGCAAGCATTAAAGCCTGGTAACGTGCACGCATTCTCAGACGGTCACGGTATGACGATTCAGGACTTTATTCAGAGTGCTGATGTAACGGCAGAGCCTATTGCTAGGGCAGGACTTTCTGTAGGCGAGCGAGTGTTTTACTCGGTGGAAGCGACCCAAAAGGCAGTTGGGCAAAACACCAATTTAGGCATGCTGTTGCTATGCGCACCACTGCTGCATGCAGCCTCAAGTGTGCAAGCTGATCAATCATTGTGGGCTCAGTTGGATCAGACATTAAATCAGCTCAGCATTGATGATGCTGTTTGGGTTGCAAAGGCAATCGTGCTGGCAAACCCTGGTGGTTTGGGTGCGTCGGATCAGCATGACGTGCATGAGGCACCTGCAGTTAGTCTGCTTGAGATGATGCGTTCAGCGCAAGATAAAGACCGCATTTCTTGGCAGTATGCCAATGCTTTTCAGGATATAGTGGGTTTCGGCGTTAATTTATATGCCGATGCCCTGCTGAAATGGGAAAACGCAGCTTGGGCAGCCGCAGCCTTATATTTAGGCTTTTTGACCAGATATGCCGACACGCATGTGTTGCGTAAGCATGGAGAGCAAGTTGCCAACCTCTTGATGCTAGAGGCTAAGGAAATCGAATCTAACTACTGGTCTACGCGCAACCCCAAGCTCATGCAAAAGCAATTACTGGTTTGGGATGCCTCACTTAAAGCCAGAAAAATCAACCCGGGTACGAGTGCAGACTTAACTGTAGCTACCTTGCTAGCGAGCGATTTGGCGCTTGCAACATAAAAAGTACATCTTCATAATTATCCCCACTCTAGCTTAGCTATTTACTGTCGGTCCTTGGTATCCAATGCTGCAAATAGTTAAGTGTAATTAAGCAGTAAACATCACCAATTCGGAATAAAAACTATAAATGAAAATTGCATTATTGGAAGATGACCTGACATTTGCCGAAGTGTTGATTGAGTGGTTGCAAGAAGATGGTTTTGAAGTGGATCACTTTAAAACTGGGGTGGATTTCTTACGTCAGTTTCCACATGAGCAATATGACTTATGTGTGTTTGATTGGACGCTGCCAGATATGGAAGGGCCCGATGTCATGGTGAGTATTAAGCTTAGAGCGAATAAGCTACCCCCAATCATATTTTTCACTGGCAGGTCTGAAGAGCAGGATATTGTTCGTGTGATTGAAGCGGGCGCTGATGATTATGTGGTTAAACCAGCTAGCCGCCCTTTGTTGATGGCGCGTATTCATGCATTGCTAAGACGCACATCGAATCAGTTAGTTGATGAAACTAATTACGAGTTTGGTGCATTGAAGTTTGACACTAAATTAAGAGTCGCAACGCTTGCCGGAGCAGAGGTTAGATTAACCGACAAAGAGTTTGATTTGGCGTTGTATTTTTTGAAAAATGAAGGAGCGTTGTTATCAAGAATACATTTGATGAATGTGGTGTGGGGCGCTACTTCAGAGGTGGAGACGCGTAAGGTGGATGTGCATATCAGTCATTTACGGTCCAAGTTAAAACTGACGTCAGAGTATGGTTGGCGGTTAACTTCAATTTACCAGCAGGGTTATCGGTTAGAGCGCAGTCGCTAGGCTGTTACTATCGTCAGTAGCGGGCAATTTACAAAACTTAACATATCTGTTTGCTCGATATTGCAAAAAATAGAGTGGTTCGTGGTATTTTGTGCATCAGTTACAGTTTGAAAAAATTAACTTGCATAATGACTATAAAAATAAAAAAAATCTCCTGTTATATAGTTGCTCTGCTATTAGGTTTTGGAAGCATTGCCGTTGCTGATGAGGTATTCGCACATCAGCAAGAACTGATTAGCACGTTAGCAGTGCAGCAACTCCCCCACATAAACGCAGTAAACCTGTATGTGATTTATGCAAATAAATGACAAATTATTTACAGCAATAGCACTGGCTTTTATCGCTTGCATATTAGCGTTAAGTGAGGTTTTAGTCCGGTTTGATTATTTGTACTATGACGTAGGGCAACGCCTAAGTTTTAAAAATGCGCCAGACAATGTCGTGATTGTTGCCATTGATGAGGCGAGTATAGATGCAATTGGCAGCTGGCCTTGGTCCAAACGATTTCATACCGAACTCATCAATCATTTAATCAATCAGAAGCCAAAGGCAATAGGCTTTGGTGTTGCCTTTTCTGAACCTGAGCGCGATGCTAAAGATGTAGACTATGCGTTTGCGCAAGCGATTAAACGTGCCGGCAATGTTGTCTTGCCAGTTTTGCTTGAGGCACCTTATGCGGGCGGCGCTATTAAGCAAAATTTACCCATTCCACCATTGGCTTCAGCAGTGGCGGGCTTAGGCCGCCTGAATGTTGCGTTAGATACCGATGGCGTTGCCCGTAGTCTGCACTTGTGGGAGGGCGTGTCTGGGGGTGACTTGTCCACGCTAGGCCTGCCGCATTTTTCACAATCTGTATTGCAAGTGGCTAATCTGCTGCCTGCCCATATCAATAAGGCTCCGCCTGTGATTCATCCGTCGCAGACGAGTGCTTTACATGATGGTGAAGATGGCGCGCAGCGTTTGATTTCTTACTCACAGCGTAAAGTTGATTTTTACGGCCCCCCCAAGCACTTTAATCAGATATCGTACGTAGATGTGCTGGCCAATAAATACTCATCTGTTTTTTTTAAAGATAAAATTGTACTAATCGGTGTGACAGCGTTAGAGGTGGGTGATGTTCTGCCTACGCCCGTTTCAAACTATGCACAACCAATGCCAAGTATAGAGTTTCATGCTAATGCGATAGCCGCCATGCAGGGCTCCTCATTGGTGGTGGATGCGCCAATCTGGGCTGTCAGTTTACTATGTGCACTATTGGCGATGCTGCCGTTGCTGTGGTTGCCTAGGCTATCTCCTGCCACGTCTTTGGCGCTGATTGCAATCTATTTCTTTACGCTTATCTCAATTTCACTTGCTCTTGTGCACTGGTGGAATGTTTGGGTTCCAGCTTCTGGTGCCTTGGCTGCGGTATTGCTAGCGTATCCAATCTGGAGTTGGCGCAAGCTTAATTCTGCCCAATTGTCGTTAGATAGAGAGTTGCAGCGACTGCGTGACGAGTTGGCAGCCTTAGGCATGGTGACGGAAGATGATTTAGACGAAGCTCGTGTGGATCCCTTGCAGTCAAGAATTCTCAAGGTGAATTTGACTGCGCAGCATTTGCGCAATTTGCACAAAAGTAGAAATGACACTTTAGCGTTTATCTCACACGACATCCGGGCTCCACTTGGCGCTGCCATGATGTTGCTAGATAAGTTTGAAGCTAATAAATATTCCGAACGTATGAGCAAAATGCTAACACGTGCACATAGTATGGCTGAAGGCTTTTTACAGGCATCGCGTGCGGAAATGGCTAATGTAAATAGGTTTCATGAGCTGGATATGGTTAGCCTCACGCAGCAGGCGATTGATGATGTGTATGAAATGTCTATGGCAAAGCGGATTAAGCTGCACAAAGACCTCCCCGAGGGTTGCGTGTGGGTGAGGGGGGATTTTGGATTGCTGCTAAGAGCAATTTCTAATGTTTTGTTGAATGCTGTTAAATACTCACCAGAGCAAGGCTTAATCAACATAACCTTAAGTAGCAATGAGCAGTCAGTTGTGTTGCGGGTAATTGATCAGGGGCCGGGAATCCCAGCTAAGAAAATCGCAAAGGTATTTAGGCGATTTAGCCGGGCGGAAGGCGAGCATCAGGCGCAGGAGGGTAGTGGCCTAGGCTTGTATTTTGTGAATGTGACCATCAAGAAACATCGTGGCAGCGTTACTGTCCAAAGTGAAGAGGGGCGTGGGGCAACTTTTATTATTTCGCTACCGTTAGAGCGCCGTAAAATTAATTACCCTGTTGAACATGATCGCAGAAAGCATCATGTATCGCCATTTAATGACACCATATAGTTTTTAACATCATTACTTTTAAGATATAATCTTGCTCTTGATTTTGTATAAGAGTTGTATTCAGATAATTTTTTAGGAGGCAGTAATGGCTAATTTGTTAGAGCAATTAAAATCTATAACCACTATCGTGGCAGATACTGGTGATGTTGAAGCGATTAAGGCTGTTAAGCCTGTTGACGCAACAACAAACCCATCATTAGTGCTAAAAGCAAGCCAATTGCCACAATACGCACCTTTAATTGAAGCTGCTATTGCATACGCAAAAGCACAAGGCGGCACTAAGGCTGAACAAATTGACAATGCTGCTGACAAATTAGCGGTATTGATCGGTGCAGAAATCACTAAAGAAGTGCCAGGCCGTATTTCTACAGAAGTGGACGCACGTCTATCTTTCAACTTAGATGCAATGGTGGCTAAAGGCCGTAAATTGATCAAATTATACGAAGAGTCAGGCATCAGCAAAGACCGCGTATTGATCAAATTGGCTTCAACATGGGAAGGCATCAAAGCCGGCGAAATCTTAGAAAAAGAAGGCATTCAATGTAACCTAACATTGTTATTCGGTTTCGGCCAAGCACGTGCATGTGCTGAAGCTGGTGTATTCTTGATCTCTCCATTCGTAGGCCGTATCTTAGACTGGTACAAAGCTAAAAACCCAGGTACAGAGTACACACAAGAAACAGACCCAGGTGTTGTTTCAGTACGTGCTATCTACCAATACTACAAAGAGCATGGCTACAAAACAGTGGTAATGGGCGCTTCATTCCGTAACACTGGCGAGCTAATTGCTTTGGCTGGTTGTGATCGTTTGACAGTTTCACCAAACTTGTTGCAAGACCTAGCAGCTACTGAAGGTACATTGACTCAAGTGTTGAAAGATACTGGCGCGACTAAAACAGCTCCAGCAAAAATGACAGAAGCTGAGTTCCGTTTTGAATTGAACCAAGATCCTATGGCAACAGAAAAACTTGCTGAAGGTATCCGTGGTTTCGTTGTTGACCAAAACAAACTTGAAGCAGCATTAAGCGAAAAACTTTAATACCTTGGTATTATTTTTGTAATTAAAGCGTAATCATGTCGCTTTAGAATTGACATAAAGTAGCTGGGCATTTAACATAAGTGTCCAGTTTTTTATGAGGCCGAATTTAGGCACTTAAATTCGAACTAGTGAAAGTCGAAGCGCAGTAACCCTAAATTAAGTATTTCGTAGTCAATTGCGAATGTTAGTTAAGTGTGATGTGGGACGAGTTTTGCAAAATAGCAATAAAATGTAATTCTTAAAATTATTAAACGGAGAAACACCATGGCATTAACACAAATGGCATTAGATTCATTAGATTTCGACGCAACAGTTGCATTAGCAACAACAGTTGCTCCAC
>Ga0208269_100229_pt1 | contig 35171 bp, 23 predicted proteins | sample LakWasMe88_LOW11_2_FD_183912 | JGI IMG/M metagenome (GOLD analysis project Ga0208269, IMG submission 183912) | Freshwater sediment methanotrophic microbial communities from Lake Washington under simulated oxygen tension - Sediment Metagenome... | ecosystem: Environmental > Aquatic > Freshwater >...
CACTATGCAGCTCAAGCGCCCTAATAAGTTTAGGTGGGATTACAACAAGCCATATGAGCAGCAAATCATTAGTGATGGCAAGCAGGTGTGGCTGTACGACACCGAGCTAGCTCAAGTGACCGTGCGTGATATTGGCAAAGCACTAGGCTCCAGCCCTGCTGCATTGCTGGCTGGCGGTAAGGCCATAGAAGAGACCTTTACACTTGCTAATGCAGGCAATCGTGATAATTTAAATTGGGTGAGTGCGCATCCTAAGGATAAAGAGTCTGGTTTTGAAAAGATATTGCTGGGTTTTAAAGATAACCAGATTCAAGAAATGGCGTTGTTAGATAGTTTTGGGCACTACACTAAAATTGTATTTAACAACGTAGAGGTAAACCCTAAGCTGGATGAAAAGTCATTTTTATTCAAGCCACCAAAAGGTGTGGATGTGGTGGGCGAGTAACAAGTGGCGAAAGATACCTATTAATTTTGAACAGTCTATTTGAACCCAATACCCCACAAGCGCCGCTCGCTGAGCGATTACGCCCTAAGGCGTTAGACGAGGTCGTCGGCCAGTCGCATCTGCTAGGCGTGGGCAAGCCGTTACGCTTGGCTTTTCAGTCTGGCAAGTTACCATCTATGATTTTATGGGGTCCGCCCGGGGTAGGTAAAACTACCTTGGCTCGCCTTATTGCCAATACGGCCGATGCTGAGTTTATCCCTATTTCTGCGGTGCTATCTGGCATTAAAGATATCCGTGAAGCGGTAGAGCGTGCAGAGCATACTTTGCAGCAGCATGGACGTAAAACTATATTGTTTGTGGATGAGGTGCACCGCTTTAACAAAGGCCAGCAAGATGCGTTTTTGCCATTTGTAGAAAGTGGTTTGATTACCTTTATCGGTGCCACAACCGAAAACCCCTCTTTTGAGGTAAACAGTGCGTTGTTAAGCCGTGCGCAGGTGTTTGTGCTTAACTCACTGTCAGAAGCCGAGCTATCGCTATTGCTCGATCGCGCACAGCAGCTAGTGGCTGCAGAGTTAACCATTACGCCAGAAGTACGTGAACAAGTGTTGGCCTATGCCGATGGCGATGCACGACGCTTGCTTAACTTTGCCGAAGGCTTGTTTAATGCCGCACAAGGTGCTGCCATCTCTGAAATTGATGAAGCGTTCTTGCAGACCACGATGGCGAGTAAGCTACGCCGCTTTGATAAAGGCGGCGAAGCATTTTATGACCAAATATCCGCCTTGCATAAATCAGTACGCGGCTCTAATCCAGACGCTGCTTTATACTGGTTTTTACGCATGATAGACGGTGGGGCAGACCCGCTTTACCTGGGGCGCCGTATTGTGCGGATGGCGGTTGAAGATATTGGCATTGCAGACCCGCGTGCACAGACCATGGCACTGGAAGCCTGCCAGATTTATGAACGGCTAGGCTCGCCTGAGGGGGAGTTGGCGTTATCCAATGCTGTGATTTACCTAGCGGTGGCGGCCAAGAGTAATGCGGCCTATATGGCTTACAATCAGGCTAAGGCCTTTGTGGCGCAAGATAAATCACGTACCGTGCCATTACATTTACGCAATGCACCAACTAAGCTCATGAAGGCGCTGGATTACGGTAAAGAGTATCGTTATGCGCACAATGAGCCAGATGCGTATGCCGCAGGTGAAAACTACTTTCCAGACGATTTGCCGCCGCAGCAATTTTACTCCCCCACGCCACGTGGTCTTGAGGGTAAAATAGCGGAAAAATTAGCGTATTTGCGTGAGCTAGATAAACGTGAAATAAACAAAAAAGCAAAAAAATAAACAGTCAGCCGCTTTCTCTATGCCTAACTCTTGCAGGGTTGGCTGCCCAATGCGGGCAGTGATAGTGCTGGCGAGCATGCAACAGAATAAAAATTAAGGGATTTAAATGTTAGACATTCAAGCATTAAGAAATGATTTAGATGGCGTAGTGAGCCAATTGCAGGCACGTGGTTTTGAGTTTGATGCGGCTAAATTCAGCGCTCTAGAGCAAGAGCGTAAAACCGTGCAAACCAATACGCAGGATTTACAGGCTAAACGCAATAATGCATCTAAACAAATTGGTATTGCCAAATCTAAAGGTGAGGATGTGAGCGCCATTATGGCGGAAGTGGCTGGCTTGGGTGAGCAGTTAAAAGCGGGTGAAGTACGCTTGGCTGAGTTGCAAGCTGACTTGCAAGGTTTATTGCTCAATGTACCTAACTTGCCGCATGTTAGCGTGCCACAGGGTAAGTCTGAGGCAGATAACGTAGAAGTGCGTAAAGTGGGTACACCGCGTACGTTTGATTTTGAAGTGAAAGACCATACCGATGTGGGTACGCCACTGGGTTTGGATTTTGATACCGGTACTAAATTATCTGGCGCGCGCTTTACGTTGATGCGTGGGCAAATTGCAAAGATGCATCGTGCACTTGCACAGTTTATGTTGGATACACAAACCGAACAGCATGGCTACGAAGAGTGCTATACCCCATATTTGGTGAATGCAGAGACCTTGACCGGTACCGGCCAATTGCCTAAGTTTGAAGAAGATTTGTTCTCACTAGCGCACAACGACAGCACGTTATATTTAATCCCTACATCTGAAGTGACGCTCACCAATACCGTCCGTGATGAAATCGTGCCTTTAGAGTCTTTGCCGATTAAGCTTACCGCGCATACACCGTGCTTCCGCTCTGAGGCTGGTTCTTATGGCCGTGATACCAAAGGCATGATACGTCAGCACCAGTTTGATAAAGTTGAGATGGTGCAGATTGTGCATCCTGAAAAAAGCTACCAAGCATTAGAAGAAATGGTGGGCCACGCTGAAAATATTCTTAAAGCATTAGGTTTACCTTACCGTGTCGTGTCGCTATGCACAGGCGACATGGGCTTTGGCGCAGCTAAAACTTATGACTTGGAAGTTTGGTTGCCAGCGCAAAATACTTACCGTGAGATTTCCTCAGTATCTAACTGCGAAGCATTTCAGGCGCGCAGATTACAGGCACGCTTCCGTAACGAGAGCGGCAAGCCTGAGCTGGTGCACACCTTGAATGGCTCTGGCTTAGCAGTAGGGCGTACCTTGGTTGCCGTGCTCGAAAACTACCAAAATGCAGATGGCAGCGTAACCGTGCCAGAAGTATTAAGACCATATATGAATAATCTGGCAGTAATTACCGCCTAGATTTTTCAGCTATTCTAGATATTTCAGTTGTTGTAGTTTAGTGGAACTCGTCTATGTATTTGGACGCCTGATGTTTTCTCTGGCGTCCACTGTCTATCAAAAGAAATTGGCGCAACATGGTTTGCACCCATTTTATATCGTTGCAACTACCTACCTTGTACTTGGCGTTTTAGCTGCGCCTTTGCTGTACGCAATTGAGCTTAGCAGCCTGAGTCATGATTTTTGGTTAAACGTATGGCTGGCATCGTTATTTGACGTTGCTGGGTGGATGTTTCTAGTGCTGTCTCTTTCTAAAACTGACTTGTCCGTGTTTGGCCCATTAAATGCGTACAAAGTGGTGGCATCTATGTTGTTAGCCATCGTGTTTCTGAACGAGGTGCCCAGTGCGCAGGGCTTGCTAGGGGTGCTGTTTATTATTGTAGGCAGCTTCTTTTTGATGCCGCCAGCTGCAACATCTCAAGCTGGCGTAGTGGCTGGGTTACTGCGCGATAAAGGTGTGCAGGCGCGCTTTTTATCTATTTTCTTATTTTCTGTAGGTACGGTTTTCCTCAAAAAGTCAGTGGCTGGCGGGGTGCTGGAAACTATGGTGTTTTGGTCGCTAATCGGGCTGCCACTGGTGTTATTGAGTAATTATTTCTTTCTGCCCAATACCGTTAAAGAGCAAATTAAGGCAACTCAACAGCATCTATACAGCATTACGCTGATAGGGGGCATGGTGTTCGCCATGCAGTACTTTACCTTGCTGCTACTTGCCAATATGCTGGTGGCTTATGCGCTTGCGCTGTTTCAATTAGGCATGGTGTTACAGGTGCTGATCGGCTATCGTGTATTTAACGAGAAAGATATCGCCAGAAAATTGCTCGCTAGCTTGGTGATGATGGCGGGTAGTCTGTTGGTATTAATGAATTAAAGGACAATTGCCAACAGACATTGAGATAAGTTAGTCTATGAGAGTCTACTCAATAATAAAAGTAAGAAGTTATCTAAAATGAATTTGCTTATAGCATTATTAATCATAGTTCTCATTCTTATCATAGTCGGCATTTCTTCGAGTAGTAAAAGCAGCCGATATGCTTTAACAGACGCAGCTATAAGACCTTATCTTTCAAAAGCGCCACTTACTCCTACTGAAATCATTTTTTATCATCGACTACGAGAAGCTTTACCGGAGTTTATTGTGCTAGCTCAGGTGCAACTATCAAGCTTTATTAAAGTTGACACCTCAAGAGTTGGATGGGAAAACTATTTGCAATGGTTTAATCCTATTGCTCAACAAAGTGTTGATTTTCTAGTTTGTGATCACAACTTTTCTATTATTACTGCGATTGAACTGGATGATAAAAGTCATACTAGAGCAAAATCAATCAAACTAGATGAAAAGAAGAATAAAAATCTAGAAGTTGCGAATGTACCTTTAATAAGATGGCATGCCGAAGCAATGCCAAGAATTCAGACCATTCAACAAGTTGTTATGAAGTATGTCACTAATTCAGTTTCTCCTACACCTCCAGTAGCAGAATGGTTAGTAGAAGATGTACCTCTGTTCTTAAAAAAACAAGAAAACTCAATTAACCACTTTGTTAAAAATGCATGTATATGGTTAGCAATTATTTTCATTGTATTAGCGTGCGTTAATCTAATGAAGGAACCCTTAACAAATCTAACTAATAAGTCATTACATAAACCTGAACTTTTAATTAATGAAACTTCAAAAAATAATGAGATAAAGAAATCTGAACTGTTGCTGAAAAAGCAGCAACGTGAAGAAGAGCTACGACAGCAAGCTAAGATCGAAGCAAATCAGATCAGATTGGAAATGATTAGGCAACAAAATCAAGAAAAGCTTTTACAGGCCCAAGAAGTTGCCCTTAAGCAAGAAGCTTGGGAACGATATGCTAAAAAATCAGTTGAATGCACAAGTAAGGATGATATGGTCACTTGTGGCAACACATATATTAGAAAAAAGGCTGAGTTTGAGCAGTATTGGAAAAGGCAACATGAAGGCTCAAATAATGAGTAATTATTTTGGTGGATTTGTATAAGCTGGCCCAGTAGCGAATCAGGTGAACGAAAGTGTCATTGATTCATAAACGATGTGCATAAAGAGTTTGAGCGAAAGTAATCGCGAGTTCTTAGTAGACGAATATATTAATTAGAAATTAATTGCGAGCGATCTTAAATGCATCAAACTCTGGGTTATGACTAGGTTGGTGTTTTTCTAATATACGTTGATAACTGCGCACCGACTCCACAAAAATAACAGGCGCACCGCCACTGGCATAGCCATATTTTAGGGTAGTGTAGTAATCAGGGTTTTTGAGTAATACCAATGTCTTTTTAATATCTGCCCAGCTATCCGGGTTCAGTTTTAATCTCTTCGCCAGCACGCGCGCATCTTCAACATGGGCATAGCCTATATTGTAAGAGGCAAGCGCCATATAAGTTCTGTCCGGTTCCGGAATACGCTCAGGCACGGTGTCGATGAGCTTAAGTAAGTACTTGGCGCCCGCCGGTATGCTTTGCTTAGGGTCTAGCCTGTCGGTCACGCCCATCAGGTCTGCTGTGCCTTCCGTTAGCATCATCAGGCCACGTACATTGGTAGGTGAGGTGTTATAGGTGTCCCAGTGTGATTCCCTATAGCTCACTGCGGCCAGCAGGCGCCAATCTATGCCTGTAATATCCTGCGCCTGTTTAAATAGGTGTACGTATTTGGGCAGCAAGCTATTGCTGCGCTCAAGAAATGTGGTGATATCCGATGAGTTGAGACGTTTGTTATGGCCGTAGTAGCGATCTAGCAAATTGCGCAATGTGCCGTCATTTTTGATTTTTTCAAAAAACTTATTGATGTTGGCCAGCATTTGCCGATCAGAGTTTTTAGACATAGCCCAGGCAATCTTATCAGCAGGGCCAATCGGCATAGCGATGCTAAGGTTCGGGTGATAGTTCTGCATTAACGCCGCAAGGTGGCTATCAGCAATGGTGTAGTCAAGCAAACCATCTGCTACCTCTTCTATCAATGACTCCGTATTGGTGCGTTTTATACTTTGCCATTTGAGTGCGTTATTTTTTTTCTGTAAAACGGCTAAGTGCTCTTCGTAGCTGGTGCCTTCCGGTACCGCAAGTGTTTTGCCAATAATGTCGCTGATGTTATCCGGCTCTTTGTTGATTTCATTGTTAAAAATGAGCTGTTGCTGTGTTTCCTGATATGGCGTTGAGAATAAAACCAGATGCTCGCGTAGATGCGTGACGCTTAGGCTGGCCGCCGCAATATGTGCTTTACCTTTCAGCAGGCTTGGAATCACATCGCTAATGCTGTTGACGATGACAAAGCGAATTTTGTAGTCAGGGTAGTAGTCATTCACAAACTGCGTAGCTAAGTCGTACTCAATCCCTGCGGGCTGGTTGTCATTGTTTAAATAGTAGGTGGTAGGGCCATTGTGCGTAACAAAGACAATTTCTTTTTTCTTAGCATCAATGGCTAGCGTACGATCAACTTCACTCTTAGGCTTACAGCCAACAAAACACACACATAGCAATGCCAGTGTGAATAAACGTATCCACTGTTTATTTTGTAAGAGGGCTATCAAACTTAGCGCTCGCTCACCACGCCGTCTTGGGCGATTAAAATAACATCGGCTAGCTGGTGGAAAATACCATGCTCTACAACACCCGGGGTATTGTTAAGCAGGGCGTTAAGGGTGCTGGCGTCGATGCTCGCATCAAACTTCATATCAAGCACGTAGCTGCCGTGCGAGGTGATCCAGAATCCATCTTTTGCAGCATTCGGGCGCAGGTCACCCACGCCGCCTAGCGCTTCTAAGCTCTTTTTTGCCATTTGCCAGGCAAAGGGAATGACTTCAATTGGGATCGTGAAGTTTTGTCCAATATGGTTCACCAGCTTGCTTGCATCTGCTACTGCAATAAACTTTGTAGCAGCTTTGGCAAGCAGTTTTTCTTTGACTAAATCGCTACCGCGGCCTTTTAACAAGGTTTTGTCGGGCGTGATTTCATCTGCACCATCAACATAGAGGTCTATGCTTGCCACATGCTCTAGTGCCACGATAGGCAACTGGAGTGACTGCGCTTTTTGTGCGCTGATAGTAGAGCTTGCAATGGTGGTACATCGTAAACCTTGTTCACGTGTTAGTCTGGCGAGTTCTTCAATGAAATAGTTTGCAGTTGAGCCGGTGCCTAAGCCAACCAGCATGCCATTTTGTACATACTGAGCAGCACGTAGTGCGACTAATTGTTTGTCATTCATTTTGTATCCCCATGACTTTTTACTTATTGTGATTACTATATTAACGCTATTTACTTTGCTTAGTCATAAAAAAAGGGAGCGAGTTGCTCCCTTTTCAAATTTTTTTGCTATCGGCTGATAGCTGGAAAATTATTTCATTACACGGTTACGGTATTCACCAGTGCGTGTGTCGATCTCGATTTTGTCGCCTTGCGCACAGAATAAAGGTACTGAAATCTCAAAACCTGATGCGATTTTAGCTGGTTTCATTACCTTACCTGATGTGTCACCTTTAACTGCTGGCTCAGTGTAAGTTACTTCACGTACCACTGTTGTTGGTAATTCAACGGTAATTGCTTTGCCATCGTAAAAACGCAAGTCAGCAGGCATGCCGTCTTCTAGGTATGGTAATGCATCTTCCATGAATTCTGCATCAACATCGTATTGGTTATATTCTGCATCCATGAATACGTAAGTTGGGTCAGCAAAGTAAGAGTAAGTTACTTCTCTTTTCTCAAGTACGATCACATCAAACTTATCGCCAGCGCCGTAGATGCTCTCGCTAGGGGCTTCTGTCAGTAAGTTTTTGAATTTCATTTTTACAACAGCAGTGCTACGGCCTGACTTGTTGTATTCTGCTTTTACTACGACCAGTGGAACGTTATCCACCATAATCACGTTACCGGCGCGGAGTTCTTGTGCTGTTTTCATAGGGTGCCTTAAATTCTAAATGCGTAAAATCGCGCATTATACCTTATTTTTTAATATATTTTTTATGATCTTTTCACTAAAAATCACCAACTTAGTGGATAGATCAGTTTGCTGTGCAAGTGCATTGGATTGCTGCTTACTGTAAGCGTTAAGCGCAGTGAGCTGGCTTAAATAATCCTGCCATGTTGTGGCTGATATTTGCTCTGATAGCCATGCATTGTGCAAGTTAAAAACAGACGCTTTGGCAACTGCTGCACAATCTGCATAAAATAAATCTAAAAATGCATGCAGTTTTTTAATGTGGATTTGTTCTGTTTGCAGGTATGGCTGCCAGATAAAAGGCTTGCCTGCCCAAATGGCACGTATCCAGCTATCTTCGCCACGTACAAAGTTTATGTTACAGCAGGCGAGCAGTTTGTCGTAGTCACTTTGGCTTAAAAAGGGGATTACATGCAGCGTAAGATTTTGCTGGGTGAGTGTATCGCCAATGTTTAATATATTTTTGCCAAAAAAATTAGCCACACTAGGTAAGATACTGCCGGCAGGCACATAGCAACTGATAGGCTGGCTGGATAGTGCCATGGCCGATAATAAGGCGGAAATCGGTGCATGCGGGTAGCAGAATAAAGATACTTTTACGTGAGGGCTGGGTATCAGGCCTAAGCTTTGCCAGAAGTCTTGCTGCTGCGCTGGTGCTTTATTTAGTTGTTGCTGCTCAACAATGGCATGCTCTCGTAATAGGCCGCCGGTGCTGGGGGTAAAGCCTGGGAAAAAGAAGTGGCGGGTTAAGGCACCGCGTTTCGAACTGTTTGCATGAAAATCATCCACCCAGCCTTCAGCCGATAAATATTCTAGGTTAATCCAGACCGTACTGGGCTGCATGGTGTCGAGATAGGCTGGCGGAAACTCACAGGCAAAGCTTTCGATAACCACAGGGGCAGCAGGCTGGAACTTGGTATCCGCATGCCAAGTAATGATGCTGATGCCTTCAATAGATTGCTGCTCTAACGTGGTGTCGATAGCTGGAATCAGTTGCTTGGCAACATGCAGGTCATCAATATACAGGCGGACTGATAGCTGGTGCTCGCTGTGTAATTGTTTGGACAGACGCCAGCAGATGCCAATGTCGCCGAAATTATCGACTATTTTGCAGAATATATCCCAAGTTTTATCTATTGCCATATGGATTTACAGCAAATGGATATTGAAGATTTTTAGTAGTTGCGCGTAGCCATAAAACAGCAGTGCGGTAACGAATATACAGGTGAGTAGTGTAGGCCAGAACCCAAACCTTGGCAGCATCCATGCAAACAGCGGGAACATAGGCAGGGTGGGGATGACATACCAAAATGTGTAATAGGCATGATTGGCAATTTTAGCGGTGGGTTGCTGCTCAATGTAGAGCCAAATCAGGCTGATGATGGTAATTAAAGGCAGTGCGGCAACTAGGCCGCCTAGTTTGTCGCTAGCTTTAGCCGTTTCTGAAATAACAACAATCGCTAATGCCGTTAGCAGATACTTAATGATGAGGTAGATCATGACGCTAGTATTTAATCTCGATGATTTCGAAGCTTGCTTCACCTTTGGGCGTGGCGGCGCGCACGGTATCACCGATAGATTTACCCAGTAGTGACTTTGCCAAAGGCGATATCCAACTGATGTAGCCTTTGCTTGGCTCTAGCTCGTCTTTACCTACAATGCGATATGTATGTTCTGTGTCATCGTCTAGGTTGTATAAGCTAACCCAGGCGCCAAAATATACTTTTTCTAGGTGCTGTTGCTGGCTGGCATCTACGATTTCAGCTAAGTCCATGCGCCGCATTAAATGACGGCAGCGGCTGTCAATTTGGCGCAGGCGCCGTTTACCGTAAATGTAGTCGCCATTTTCACTGCGGTCACCGTTGCCGGCAGCCCATGAAACGGTACGCACCACTTCAGGACGCTCTATTTTATATAGCTGATGAAACTCTGCCTTAAGCGCTTCAAAGCCTTCAGGGGTGATGTAGTTTTTTTCGTCGGTAGCGGCCATGAGGTAACTATTTGCTCGCTTTAGTTTCGTCTAGCAATTGCACGTCTTTGACATAAAAGCTGGTTTCACCAAAGCAGGTGGTGGGCACGCCTTTATGCTCTTCATAAATTAGACGCACACGTTCGCCAACAGTTGTGTTGATTTTTTTTGCAACGCTGGCATCTCTCACGGTAAAAAAGAACTTCTCAGCCTGAGTGCCCGGCATGGAAACTAAAATGAGCTCGCCCTCATAAGTCTTGCAAACCCAACCTTTTTGCGAGAGCTTTTGCACATAGCCTGCACGCTCGCCAGAGGAGTAAACCCAGCTTAAGGATGCCCAAGTGTAAAGCGCAAACAGCGCACAAGGAACCAGTATCAGAAGGGTGACATAAGTAAATATTTTTTGCAGTCGAGGTAGCATGGTTCGTTTCAGGCTTTAGGTTGTGAGTGCAGCTATTTTATTTGCCTATTACAAATAATCCAATAGAATTGTGAAATGACTTTAAAGACGCTTATCCTTTGCCCATCCGCCCGTTTGGCGCGCAGTATTCAAACCGACATCGCACAGCAGCACTTGCAGGCAGAGCAAAGCCAGTGGCATAGCCCTGAAGTGCAGACTTTATCGCAATGGCTGGAACGCATCCTTGAAGAGGGGTTACTCACCGGTGCAATTACGGCGCAGAGCTCGCCTTATGCGTTAAGTGGCTTTAATGAGCAGCTGTTGTGGGAAGAGGTGATTACGCAATCATTGAAAAGAAATGCCTTTGGTGAACTGTTTGATGTTTCCGGCTTAGCCAAAGCAGCGATGGAGGCCAACCGCTACGTGGTGGCTTGGCATTTGCATGTGCCAAGCGAGCATCAGGCAGAGGAGTGCCGCCATTTTTTATGGTGGCAGCAGGCGTTTCAGGCGCGTTGCTCTGAGCTAAATGCACTTGAAAGCGTGCGTTACTTGGATTGGCAATTAGCTCAGCTGGCTAACGCGGACAGTGTGTTGCCATCTCGTATTGCGTTTGCTGGCTTTGACCAAACTGCGCCACAAGAAAAGCGTTTGCGTGAGATTTTAGTGCAGCGCGGTGTGCAGGTTGAAGATTACGTCACCATTGCCAGCGAGTCTGCGCAAGCACAGCATGTGTGTCTGGAAAGCGACGACGCAGAGTGCCGCGCCGCGGTAGCATGGGCTGCACAATCTTTAGCCGCACAGCCTGATGCCGTGATTGCGATAGTGACGCCACGCCTGAGCGAGGTGAGAAATCAGCTAGCAGACTTACTGGATGATGTGTTTTATCCTGAGAGTGTACGCCCAAGCTTGGCTGCGATACCGCGTCGCTATAATTTCTCTTTAGGCATGCCGTTAGCGCAGCAGCCGGTAGTGCAGGCAGCATTGCATCTATTACGATTAGTGACATCGTACCAACTAGCCTATGCAGATGTTTCTGCCATGTTGCTTTCCCCATTTTGGTCTGCCAGCCAGCAAGAAGCCGATGCGCGCGCGTTGCTAGATGCAAAAATGCGTGAAAAGCTCCCAGCGCAATTTACATTGGCCAGTTTTATTACGTTTGCACAAAAGCAGCATGAGGATGGCTTGAATCTGACGCAGCTGTTGCGTGACCTGAATGCGGTGGTGGCAGCGGTACCCAGCAAAATGGCACACGCTGCGCAATGGGGCGAGGTATTAGATACGCTGCTTGAGCATTTGCGCTGGCCGGGTGAGCGTACCATCAGTAGCTTAGAATATCAGGCGATTAATGCATGGCAAAAGGCATTACAGCAGCTGGCACAGTTGGATGTATTGGGTAGACGTATTTCTGCGAATCAGGCGGTGGCTTATTTGCAGCAAATATGTACCAGCCAAGTGTTTCAACCAGAAACTGAACAAACGCCGGCGATTCAGATATTGGGGATTATGGAAGGGCTGAGCAAGCCAGTGGATGCGATTTGGTGCATGCATATGAACGACCATATCTGGCCGCCGCCGGCACGCCCCAATCCATTGTTGCCTGCGTTTATTCAGCGCGCAGCCGGTTTGCCTAATGCGGATGAGAGTATTCAGGCAACGTTTGCGGCCACCATCCATCAGCGTTTATTGCATTCTGCAGGGGAGATTGTTTTCTCAAGCAGCCGCACATCAGGGGAAAGCCAGCTACGCGCATCCCCATTGATGCAAAAGATACCAATGCCAGATGCTGACGTAAGCTTGGCTGAAACTTTAGCTGAGAAGTTAAGCGTGAAAGCACATGAAACTTTAGTGCACATGGATGACCACATGGCGCCGATTGTGCAAGAGGGCGACCATGTTTCGGGCGGCACTGGCTTGCTGAAAGCGCAGGCGATTTGCCCTGCATGGGCGTTTTATCAATATCGGCTCGGGGCGAAAGCACTCAAAGTGCCTACCAGCGGTTTAGATAGCATCATGCGTGGCTCATTGGTGCATGACGTACTGGAGCGGTTTTGGGCTAAGCGCCACTTTGCCGATTTACGCGACATGAGCGCAGATGATTTTACTCTGGCGTTAAAGCAGGCCGTGAGCTTAACTTTAAAAGAGTTTGCCGCTAGCACTGACGTTGCCTCCGCTGCGATACTTGAGCTGGAGCATGAGCGGCTGTTTAATTTGGTGGGTGCCTGGCTGCAGTTTGAAAAAGAGCGTGGCGTAGTGTTTAAGATGGTAGGTTGTGAAGTGACCAAAATCGTGCAAATTTGCGGGATTGAAGTGACCTTGAAAATCGATCGAGTACACCAGCTGGAAAATGGCGGTTTGGAATTTATTGATTATAAAACCGGGCAAACGCCTAAAACTAAAAACTGGGGTGAAGACCGCATTACCGAGCCACAGCTGCCCATCTATGCCAGTTTTTACGCTGACAACACCAACCCTGTTGCAGGTATCTATTTTGGTATGGTGAAAACTGCTGACCATGCCTTTACCGGGGTAGGTGAAATTAATTTTGAAACTGAGCAAGCCAAGCGCAAGCCAGCTTTCACCCAAAATTTTGTAGATTGGCCACATTTGTTAAACCATTGGAAAGCGTCTATTGAAGACATTGCGCTGGAACTTAAAGCCGGTGAAGCGGCAACACGTTTTAGCGATGCATCTGATCTGATGTACTGCGAAGTGACAACCCTGCTCAGGCTGCCTGAACGCCAATTACAATTTGAGCGGTTTCAGGCTGCAGATGCACAGGGTGGCGTTTAATGAGCGTAGACCAAGCCAACCATAACGCGGCAGAAGTGCTGGAACTTGACGCGAAAAACCGTTTGCGCGCACTGGATTTATCTTCTTTTATTGTAGGGCCCCAGCGGGCGCGGGCAAAGACGGAGCTGCTTACCCAGCGCTATTTAAAGCTATTGCAAACAGTTAATGCGCCGGAAGAGATTATTGCAATTACCTTTACCAATAAGGCGGCGGCAGAGATGCGCTTGCGTATTTTGGACAGCCTGTTAAAAGCTGACAGCAAAGAAATGCCCACGCAGCCACATAAGCAAATTACTTATGATTTGAGCTTAAAGGCACTGCAGCAATCTAGGCAAAAAAACTGGCAGCTGATTGAAAATCCATCGCGCCTACGCATTTTTACCATTGATAGCCTATGCGCACATTTAGCGCGGCAGATGCCACTGATGAGCCGCTTTGGCGCACAGCCTCAGGTAACAACCGATGCTGGTGTGCTGTATGCGCAAGCCGCTGAGCAGGCACTTGCCTTGGTGAACGGCACCGAGCATGGCGATTTAGTGAAAACAGCGTTACGTTATGTTGATAACGATATGAATCAGCTTAAAAATCTGCTGATTAAAATGCTGGAAAAGCGCGACCAGTGGTTGCATCATGCCCAGCATGAAGTGGATGCAGAGCAATTGCAGCAAACTTTACGTTACTTGGTAGAGCAGGAGCTGGAAGTCGCAGCACAAGCCGTGCCGTTTAGATTGCAGCATTTATTAATGCCCACTGCACGTTTCGCTGCGTCAAACTTGCCTTGCGATCATCCAATCGCCTTATTTGTGGATTGGGAAACACCGCTGGCGCAAAAGCAGGAAGCATTACCTATGTGGTGCGCCTTAGCGGAGCTATTGCTCACGGCAGGCGGTGAGCCACGTAAGGAAGGCGGCTTAAATGTGAAGCTTGGCTTCCCGGCAACAGATGAAGGCCGCGCGCAAAAAAGCGCATTGATGGAGATTATTCACGCGGTTGAGGATACATCTGCTTTGTATCGTGTTAAATCATTGCCTGATTTAAGTAACGAGAACGCAAGTTGGCAAATTATTACCACGCTGTCTAAATTACTCACGCTGGCGGTGGCTGAGTTGTGGCTGGTGTTTCAACGTGCGGGCGAAGTGGATTTTGTAGAGATTGCACAGCGTGCGACCCATGCATTGTCGGATCATTTTGGTGAGCCTACAGAGCTGGCGTTAAAGCTGGATTATCAAATTCAGCATTTGTTAGTGGATGAGTTTCAGGATACCAGCCCTAGCCAAGTAGCATTGATAGAGCAGTTAACGCTGGGCTGGCAGTATGATGATGGGCGCACCCTGTTTGCGGTGGGTGACCCGATGCAGTCCATCTACCGCTTTCGTAAAGCCAACGTAGGCTTGTTTATTGATGCGGCAGTGAACGGCATAGGCAATATCTACTTAGAACGGTTGCAGTTGTACCGTAACAATCGCTCTTGCCCGGCCATTATTGATTGGATCAACCAGACCTTTGCACCCATATTCCCCCAGCAGGATGAAGTAACGCAAGGCGCGATTCATTACCGACCATTTATCGCCACCAAACAGGATATGCCTGAGGCTGGGGTGGTGATGCATCCGCTGATTAAACAAGCTGACGAAAACTACGAAGCTGCCGCACAGCGCGAGGCCGAAGCAGTGATTCGCGTTATTCAGCAGGAGCGCAGCAATCATCCTGGGCAAAAAATTGCGGTACTAGTCAGGTCCAAAAAACACTTATCACATTTAGTGAGCCAGCTACGGCGTGATCACCAAGATATTCCGTTCCAAGCTGTAGAGATTGAGGCATTGGAAGGGCGGCAAATTGTGCAGGACTTGCTCTCCCTGATGCATGCATTACACCACCGCGCAGACCGTGTGCATTGGCTGGCTGTGTTACGTGCGCCTTGGTGTGGCTTAACGTTACATGATTTATACAAGTTAGCTGGGCGCGAGCATCACCGTACAATCTGGTCACTGATGCAAGATAGTGAAATTGTGAGCGGCTTAACTCCAGACGGGCAGGCGCGCTTGCTGCATATACGCGAGGTGTTGGCCGAGGCCTACGCAAGCCAGGGCCGTATGAGTGTGAGCCGCTGGATAAGAGGCGTGTGGCTGATGCTAAACGGCACGGATTGCTTGTGGGATGCGGCCGATGTAGTGGATGTACAGGCATTCTTTACCTGTTTAGATGGTTTGGACCGTAGTAATCAATTTTCACCAGAGCGTATGGAGAGTGAAATCACCAAATTGTTTGCCGCACCTGATAGCCACGGTGAGCATCTGCAAATGATGACGATACATAAGTCCAAAGGGCTGGAGTTCGATACCGTGGTGCTTTTAGGCTTAGGCGCACCAACCGGCGGCAATAATACCGACAAGCCTTTAGTGTTGTGGGAAGAGGTGAAAACATCTGACAGCCATGAATTGCTCGCTGCACCTTATATTCCTAAAGGTGCGCGCGATAAAGATAAAGTGAGCCCATATGATTATTTAGAGTCGCGTGAAAAAGCGCGTGATGCTAATGAGTCAGCACGTGTGCTTTATGTGGCGGCAACGCGGGTAGAGCGCAAGCTACACCTGTTTGGTATTGCCAACCAGAATGCTAAAGGTGAAATCAGCCCGACTAAAAATACGTATTTGGATTTACTATGGGCTAGCGTTTCTCCGGTATTTGAGTCTGACCCGCAATTGGCAGCTGAGCAGCAGGCGCAAGATGATATTGCAAATTTTACGCCGCAATTGGTGCGGCTAGTACAGCCGGCGGTACCTTTGCTACTGCAAGCAGGTAAGGCTCCGCCTATCTATGCTAAACCTAATGTAAAGCCTAGCTATCATAGTAGTTTGGATGCTGACACAGGCACATTGGCGCACCGTTACATGGAGATGATTGCGCAGCAAGGCGTATCACACTGGACGACGGCGCGCCTTGCAACGCTAGAGCCTGCGATGCAGCACTGGTTGCGCCAGCGTGGGCATGCAGCAGCGGCAGCTAGTGATGCGGCAGCGGCGGTACAGCGCATATTGCAGCAAACACTAAACAGTGCGGATGGTCAGTGGGTGCTGCAAGCCAGGCCAGATGCCGAGTCCGAGCTAGGCATTACACGTAGCCAGCAAGATGTAGTGAAAAGCTATGTGATAGACCGAACCTTTGTAGAGGATGGCATCCGCTGGATTATTGATTACAAATCGGTGAGTTTGGCGCACGATGTGACAGATGGTGAACTTAGCGTGGTAGCCGCACAATATAAAACGCAGCTAGAAAACTACGCCATGTTATTTGCACATGAAACTAAGCCGATTAAAAAAGCGATTTTGTTCTTAAGTATAGGTAAGCTAGTGATTATATAAATTACCGCACATGCTAGGCTGATTACTTAGCCCGTACGTTGTGATGGCTGGTTGTGTCATTAAAAAAATGATTGGGAGTGTAAGCGCATGCTGATTGGCGTACCTAAAGAAATAAAAGCCCAAGAGTACCGTGTAGGCCTGGTGCCAGAAAACGTGCGCGAGCTCGTATCACGCGGCCACGAAGTTGTGGTAGAGACAGGTGCTGGTATCGGCATCAGCGCCTCAGATGCACATTATGTAGCGGCTGGCGCTACCATCATACCTACTGCGCAAGAGGTGTTTAAAAGTGCGGAGTTGATTGTTAAAGTCAAAGAGCCGCAAGCTGTGGAGCGGCAATGGCTGCAAACTGGGCAGATGCTATTTACTTATTTGCACCTCGCGCCAGACCCGCAGCAGGCGAGCGACCTTATCGACTCTGGCGCAACCTGCATTGCCTATGAAACGGTGACTGGCAAAGGTGGGCTGCCATTATTGGCACCAATGTCTGAAGTGGCAGGTAGGCTTGCGGTACAGGCCGGTGCATATTTCCTTGAGAAAACGCATGGTGGCTTGGGAGTATTGTTAGGTGGCATACCCGGCGTGGCGCCAGCGCAAGTAACCGTGCTCGGTGGCGGGGTAGTGGGCCTGCATGCGATTGATGTGGCATTGGGCATGGGTGCTAACGTGACAGTGCTAGACCGTAATATTGAAGTGCTGCGTAAACTGCAAAAACAATTCGGGCATCGCTTGCACACGGTATGTTCAACTGCAGCCGCGATTGAACAACACTGCCTGATGGCTGATTTATTGATTGGTGCGGTTTTGATTCCGGGTGCATCTGCACCTAAACTGATTACGCGTGAAATGGTGGCGCGTATGAAGCCCGGCAGTGTGATTGTGGATGTAGCGATTGACCAGGGCGGCTGCTGTGAAACAGCTCACCCCACCACGCACGATGCGCCGATTTATATTGTGGATGGTGTGATTCATTATTGTGTGGCCAATATGCCGGGCTCGGTTCCGCGCACTTCTGCTTATGCGCTCAATAATGCCACCTTACCTTATGTGATTGCGCTGGCGGACAATGGCTTACAGGCATTGCGCGATGATGCAGATTTGAGAAATGGCTTGAATATTCATCAAGGCAAAGTGACGAATCTCCCAGTGGCTAGCGCATTAGGTTTTGCCTTTACTGAGCCAATCGAGGCATTGGGGATGTGCTAGGCAGATAGTTGCCTAAATAAATGAGCGTAACTACTCTTAACCATTCTGTTTTGATTACGATTTTTAGCGCTCAACTGCAAACTCAACAAGGATAAATTATACTTTTCAGGTACTATCTGTCCTCAATCAATTAATACCCCTACCGTCTAATGCAAAAAGAAGTTAAAGAGCGCTCAAATCTCGCGCTGGTCGCCGCTGTTCAATTACCTAATGTGAGTGATGCTGAGTTTGAAGCCTCGTTAACCGAGTTGCGCGAGCTTGCAAAAACCTTGGGCTACGATGTTGTGAAAACCTTTGTGCAAAAGCGTGCCGGGTTTGATATCAAAGCCTATCTTGGTGAAGGCAAGCGAGAAGAGATACGCGCTTTTGTGAGTCATGAGTCATATGAGGTTGAGTTTGATAAAGCACCAGCCAACCTTAATGACTGGGAAATTGATACAGTACTGGTAGACCATGAAATCTCGCCATCACAGGCACGTAATCTTGAAAAAGAAGTAGGCTGTGAGGTGATGGACCGCACCATGGTGATTCTGGAGATTTTTCATCGTAATGCACGCTCGCGTGCAGCACGTGCACAGGTTGAAATTGCGCGTTTGGGTTATATGGCGCCGCGTTTGCGTGAGGCGGCAAAACTGGCTGGCCCGCAAGGCCGGCAGCGCAGTGGTGAGGGTGGGCGTGGTGCGGGTGAGTCACATACTGAACTGGATAGACGTAAAATCCGCGACCGCATTGCTGAACTACAGCAAGATATTCTGGCGATGGAAGCCGAGCGTAAAACGCAGCGTGCGCGCAGGCAAGGGCGCCAAGGCATGGCAGGCGTTGCACTGGTTGGCTATACCAACGCGGGTAAATCTACCTTGATGCGAGCACTAACCGGCAGTGAAGTGCTGGTTGCTAATAAACTATTTGCAACGCTGGACACCACGGTACGTGCGCTCTACCCTGAGAGCATCCCGCGTATTTTGGTGAGCGACACCGTAGGCTTTATTAAAAACCTGCCGCATGGTTTGGTTGCGTCGTTTAAATCGACCTTGGATGAAGCATTGGATGCATCGTTATTGCTACACGTGATTGATGCCAGTGACCCAGGGTTTGAGCGTCAGCTTGAAGTCACCAACGAGGTGCTTAACGAGATTGGTGCCGATGATGTGCCGCGTATCCGTGTTTTTAATAAAATCGATTTTGTTGGCGATGATGCTGCACAAGCAGAGTTAACGCTTACGCTGCAAAGCCGCTACCCAGATTGTGTGGTGATGAGTGCCAAGCGCCCTGATGATGTAGCTGCACTACATAAAAAGATTGTCGCGTTTTACCAGCAAGATCAAATTGAAGCCGAGCTATTTGTACCGTGGGGAGCACAGCAGTTGCGTAAAGATATCTATGCAACTTGCCAAGTACTAGCAGAAACCTCTGATCACGAGGGGGCGTTTTTTAAAGTGCGTGGTGAAGTGAGCGCTGTTCAAAAATTAAGTGAAAGTGTTAAATTAGTTTAACGTGAAGTTAGATTGCGTAGCGTTGAGCAACTGCTCGAATTGATCGGCAGTGACTGGTTTTGAGTACAAATAGCCTTGTGCAAAGTCGCAGCTGGCATTGCGCAGCAAATCGCGCTGCTCATCGGTCTCAACGCCTTCGGCAATGACTTTCATGCCAAGCTTGTGCGACATTTCGATAATCGCTTCACATAGCACCATATCACTTGAGTTCGGGATGATGTTGGAGGTGAACGAGCGGTCAATTTTCACAAAGTCGATATCGAACTTTCGCAGGTAAGCCAGAGATGAATAGCCAGTGCCAAAGTCATCAATTGCGATTTTCATACCGGCTTCTCTAAATGCATTGAGCTGATTCACCACAGAGTCCCTAGCATCTAACAGCAAACCCTCAGTAATCTCAACAATGAAATTCTCACCAGACAGCCCTAGTAGCTCTAAGCGCTCTATCCAGGTAGAGCAATTGTCGTGCACGCTTCTAAACTGCACGGGTGATTTATTCACACTCACTTGCAGGTTAGGGTAGTGCCGCTTCCATTTGGCCATTTGACTAGCAACTTCATTAAACAGCCAGTCGCCGATATCTACAATCAAGCCAGTATCTTCAGCCACAGGGATAAAGTCATTAGGGCTCACTAAGCCCCGTGTTGGGTGTTGCCAACGGATAAGGGCTTCTGCTTTAAAGATTGCACCTGTTGTCAGCTCAACTATCGGCTGGTAGTGCACGCGGAACTGGTTGTCATTTAACGCTCCCCATAAATCACTGATGAGGCGCATGCGTTTTAATGCTTCTTCCTGCATTACTGGCGTGAAATACTGGTAACGATTACGGCCTTGCTCTTTTGCCACATACATGGCTTGGTCAGCATTTTTGAGCAGTAGCTCTACCTCGGTGCCATCTTTGGGGTAGTTGCTGATGCCAATGCTTGTGCTTACATGGATAACTTCATCGCCTAAGTGAAATGGTGTGGTCAGTTTATTTAAAATGTCCTGTGCAATGCGCTCGATATTCACTTGGCTGTTAATATCGTTAAGAATTATGGTGAACTCATCGCCACCCATGCGTGCTACGGTGTCAGACTCTCGTACGCAACTTTCCAGACGGCGTGCTACATCTTTTAGCAGCATGTCGCCAATGTCGTGCCCTAGTGAGTCGTTTACCTCTTTGAATTTATCTAAATCTAAAAACATGAGGGTCACAATTTGCCCAGTGCGCTGTGCTTTTTTAATGTCTTGCTTAAATCGATCAAGAAACAGCACGCGGTTAGGTAAACCGGTTAATTGGTCATAGTGGGCGAGATGTGTGACTTGTGCCTCGGAGTTTTTTCGGTTGGTAATGTCGGTGTGAGTACCAATCATTCGCAGTGGTTTTCCATCTGCAGACCTGCTCACCGTCATACCACGGGCTAATGTCCATTTCCATGAGCCATCTTTGCAGCGTAGGCGGAACTCAGAAATGTACACCTCACTATTGCCTGCAAAATAATTCTGAACATCACTAATCAGTATTGCCAAGTCATCAGGGTGAACCAACGCCCTGCCGGCAGTCGCGGTAGGCGTGATTTCATTCTCGGCATAGCCATAAATTTGGCTCCAGCGGGCAGAGCGAAACACATGGTCGCTAGGTAGGTCCCAATCCCATACCCCATCGCCAGAACCTTCTAGCGCAAACTTCCAGCGCTCCTCACTTGCTTGCAGCGATTGCTCTATGCGTTGCTGCTGTTTTAGGGTCTTGCTGACTAGTGAATAAAGCAGCACTGCAGTGATAAAAACAAAGGCGATACCTTTATAGGTGCTCAGTATGGAAAACTCTTCATGACTGGAAATCAGGCTAGACAGCACAGAGTCAGAAGTCAATATCCACACCAGGCCGAATGCAAGGTAAATGCCGACAATGCGTAATACGATTAAATCTACTCTGGAGAATTTTTTTCGGAAAAACTGATTCACTGCACTAAGCCTTTGCCTACATATGCAAGCATTGTAAAGCGATTTCATATAGATACAAGGTTTAGTTGTATGTTTCTATGGCGATTTTGAGTCGCTATCATAATCAGATACAGCCCTGATTAAATGAAGTTTATATGACAGTTTAAGTATGCTGTGAGTGGTGAAGCTAAGCAGATTAGTTGGTGGATGGTAGCCAAGATTGGTGCGCCTATGTACATAGACATAAGCGCACCCAGTTTCTTATACAAATTCCTTGAGCAGGCTTTTCACAAAGTCAGCACGTAGGTTAATGGCTTCCAGTGCGATAGAGACTCTCAGTTTATCTGGCCCGTTCATGCGGCATCGTTTATCGCGTTGCAGCAAGTTAATGAGTTTTAACGGGTCTATATCGGCTCTAGGGTTAAACTGTAATTGAATCGCCGCATCTGACGCATCAATCTTAATAATCCCCAACGGTTTAGCAGCGATACGCAGGCGATGACACGCCATTAAAGCCTCGCCTTGCTCCGGCAGCAAGCCAAAGCGGTCAATCAGCTCTTCTTGCAGGTTGTCTAAGGTGTCGTCATCGTTGCAGTTCGCCAAGCGTTTGTAAATCACCAAGCGCTCGTGCACGTCCGGGCAGTAGTCGTTAGTGAGTAGTGCGGGTGTGTGCAGATTAATTTCTGTGGTAACACCTAGCGGTGCGTTTAAGTCTGGCTCTTTACCGGCTTTAAGCTGTTTTACTGCATGATTCAGCATGTCGGCATATAAATTAAAGCCGATTTCCTGCATTTCACCGCTTTGTGAATCGCCTAATAATTCACCAGCACCGCGAATCTCTAAGTCATGCATCGCCAGATGGAAACCTGCGCCCAGGTCTTCCATTAGCTGAATTGCATCTAAGCGTTTTTGTGCTTGTACCGTGATTTTTCGTCCAGCTTCTGTCAGCAGGTAAGCGTAAGCTTGGTGGTGCGAGCGCCCAACACGGCCGCGCAGTTGGTGCATTTGTGCCAGACCAAACATATCGGCTTTGTTCATGATAATGGTATTGGCGGTTGGCACATCAATACCGGTTTCAATAATCGTGGTGCAAAGCAACAGGTTGTAACGCTGGTGATAAAAATCACGCATCACATGCTCTAGCTCGCGCTCGCGTAGCTGTCCGTGTGCAACGGCAATGCGAGCGTCGGGCAGAATGCGCTCAAGTTTTTCGCGCATGGAGTGTATCGTATCCACTTCATTGTGCAGGAAGTACACCTGACCACCACGTTTAAACTCACGGGTCACCGCTTCGCGGATAATACCTTCTGAGTATTCAGTATGGAATGTTTTAATACTTAAGCGCTTTTGCGGTGGGGTGGCAATCACGCTAAATTCACGCAAGCCTTCCATTGCCATGCTTAAGGTACGTGGAATCGGCGTTGCGGTCAGTGTCAGTACATCCACTTCTGCACGCAAGGCTTTAAGCTGCTCTTTTTGGCGCACGCCAAAGCGGTGCTCTTCATCCAAAATCACCAAGCCTAGGTTTTTAAATCGTACGTCTTTTTGAATCAGGCGGTGGGTACCGATGATAATGTCGATTTCACCTGCTTCCAAGCCACGCAGGGCTTCAGCTTGTTCTTTTGCGGTCCTGAAACGTGAGATTTCAGCAATTTTGATTGGCCATTCGGCAAAGCGGTCACTAAAGTTATTAAAGTGCTGCTCGGCAAGCAGGGTGGTTGGCACCAATACGGCAACCTGACGCCCACCCATCACCGCAACAAATGCTGCGCGTAGGGCAACCTCGGTTTTACCAAAGCCCACATCGCCACATACCAGCCTATCCATTGGGCGGCCGGATTGCATGTCTTTAATTACGTTTTCAATGGCTTCCAGTTGGTCTGGTGTTTCTTCAAACGGGAAGCCTTCGCAGAATGCTTCGTAGTCCTGCAGACTTAAGGTAAAGGCATGGCCGCGTCTGGCTGCACGTTGTGCGTACAGGTTAAGTAACTCTGCCGCTGTGTCGCGGATTTGTTTAAGCGCTTTTTTCTTGGCTTTTTCCCAGCTGCCGCTGCCTAAGCGGTGTAATGGTGCAGATTCCGGTGGGCCGCCTGAGTAGCGCGAGATTAGGAATAACTGTGAAACCGGCACATACAGTTTATCGTCGCCGTAATACTCTAATAGCAGAAATTCAGTTTCGCCTTCGCCCAGGTCAAGGTTAATCAAACCTTTATAGCGACCTACGCCGTGCTGTTCGTGTACTACCGGGTCGTTGATGCGCAGCTCGGATAAGTCTTTGAGCATGCCCTCTGTGCTACGGGCTTTTTCTTTTTCACGGCGGCGCTGTTGACGCACGGTGGCGGCGTAGAGCTCTGCCTCGGTGATAATGGCAATCGACTGCGCATGGTTATCACTAAATACCACACCGCGATGCAGCGTACTTACGCCTAGCATCACATGTGCATCACTGGCTTGGAACTCCGCCCAAGTTTCACAGATAGCAACTTTAAAACCATGCTCTGCAAACAACTGCGCCATAGTCTCGCGGCGGCCTAGGCTTTCTGCCACAATCAGGATGCGGCCCTTAAATTGACTGATAAACTCGGTCAGTTTGTGTAACGGTCGCTCTGCACGGCGCTCAATATCTAGCGCGGGTAGGGTGCTTGCGGCTTTGCTGGCTTCTAAACTGCCGGTAGTGAGTACCACTCTGGCAAACGTATGTGTAGCACTGAAAAAGTCTTCAGTTTTAATCAGCAGGTTTTCTGGCGGCAGTAGCGGGCGCTCTGCATCGTGCGCCAAAGTGCGATAGCGCGATTGTGCCTCTCGCCAAAACTGCTGTGCACTTAAATCTAAATCACCATGCAGGCATAACAGGCTATCTGGCGCCAAGTAGTCCAGCAAGGTGGCAGTTTGCTCAAAGAACAAAGGTAAGTACCACTCAATGCCGCCAGAGGCGATGCCTTTGCTCACATCTTTGTAGATTTTTGCGCGTTGCGGGTCACCTTCAAACGCTTCGCGGAACTGGCTGCGGAACAGCGCAATGCCTGCTTCATCCAGTGGAAACTCACGTGCGGGCAGTAGCCTGATTTCTGGTACCGGGTACAGGCTGCGCTGTGTATCTACGTCAAAAGTGCGGATTGTTTCAATTTCATCGTCAAACAAATCAATACGGTAAGGCAGGGCTGAGCCCATGGGAAACAAGTCCACCAAGCCACCTCGCACACTGAACTCCCCGTGTGAGATTACCTGCGTTACGTGGTGATAGCCCGCTTCTGCGCATTGCAGCCGCAGTGCTTCAATATCCAATGTCTGCCCTTTTTTGAGCATAAAGGTATTAGCACTTAAATAAGCCTTGGGGCTTAAGCGGATCAGTGCAGTGGCCAGTGGCACAATCACTACATCAAAAGCGTTCTGCGCAATATGGTAGAGCGTAGTGAGGCGGTCTGAAATTAAGTCTGGGTGCGGTGAAAATTGGTCATAAGGCAGTGTTTCCCAATCCGGTAATAAATGCACGGATAGCTCAGGTGCAAAATACGGAATCTCTTCTAACAGCCTTTGTGCATCAAAGCCGCCAGCCGTGATAATCACTAACGGCTGATGTGGTTTTTGCGCTTTTGATGCCGTTGCTAACATCGCTAGTGCAAACGCATCTTCGCCGCTGTTTGCGAGTGTTAGCCGATTGGCGTGGCCTTTATTGGGAATTGGCAGGGTGTTCTGCGTCATGACTTTATGATTTTGTTGCGGTGAATAAGGGCAGATTATAACGGCTGTTAGAGTGTAACCGTTATAAAATCTGCGTTAATTTAGGCAGTGCCGCCGACTGTTAAGCCGTCAATTTTAAGGGTAGGTTGCCCAACGCCAACCGGTACGCTTTGCCCCTCTTTGCCACAAGTACCAACCCCTGAATCCAGTGCCATGTCGTTACCAATCATGGAAACGCGTTTCAATACCTCTGGGCCATTGCCAATCAGGGTTGCGCCTTTCACTGGATAGGTGATTTTTCCATCTTCAATCATGTACGCTTCTGCGGCACTAAATACAAACTTGCCGCTGGTGATATCCACTTGCCCACCGCCAAAGTTAGCTGCGTACAAGCCTTTTTTCACTGACTTGATGATTTCTTCAGGTGGTAGTGTGCCATTTAGCATATAAGTATTGGTCATACGTGGCATAGGCACATGGGCGTAGCTTTCGCGGCGTGCATTACCTGTTAACGGCATATTCATTAGGCGTGCATTGAGCGTGTCTTGAATGTAACCACGCAAGATGCCGTCTTCAATCAATACGGTTTTATTGGTAGGGTTGCCCTCATCATCCACGCTGAGTGAGCCGCGGCGGTCTGCAATGGTGCCATCATCCACAATGGTGATGCCTTTTGCCGCCACTTGCTGCCCTATCATATTGCTAAATGCAGAGCTGCCTTTGCGGTTAAAGTCGCCTTCTAAACCGTGACCAATCGCTTCATGTAATAAAATGCCAGGCCAGCCGGCGCCCAAAACGACGGTCATGCTGCCAGCAGGGGCAGGGCGTGCGTCTAGGTTAACCAGTGCCTGGTGCACCGCTTTTTGCGCATATTCGTGCAAGATTTCATCTGTGAAGTAGCTGTAATCAAAACGACCACCACCGCCGGCAGAGCCTTGCTCACGGCGACCATTGCTTTCGGCAATCACATTAATGCCTACACGTACTAATGGGCGAATATCTGCCGCCATCACACCATCATGGCGTGCCACCATCACTACCTCATACTCACCGGCAATAGATGCCGTGACTTGTGTGATGCGTGGGTCTAGTTTTCTTGCAATTGATTCTAAATGTTCTAATAGCCTTACTTTTGCATCTGCAGAGAGCGATGCAATCGGGTCTTGTGGTAAATATAACTGCGGCGTTTGTGGCTTGATGATGGAGCTGGCAGTTTGCTCATTACCTAAGCTAGAGATGGATTTAGTCGCCTTAGCGGCTTCCAGCAAGGCTTTTAGATTAATGTCATCGGAGTAGGCAAAAGCAGTTTTTTCGCCGCTCACCGCACGTACACCCACGCCTTGGTCTATGGAGAAATTGCCCGATTTAACCTGACCTTCTTCCAGCCCCCAGCTTTCGCTACGGCTATATTGAAAGTACAAGTCGGCATAGTCGATTTGATGCGACATCATATCGGCGAGCACGTTTTGCAGTTTTGCTACATCCAGATTAGCCGGTGCAAGCAACGCCTCGGTTGCTGCATCAAAATGTGAGCCTTTAATTAGCTGGGCGTTTGGTTGTGTGTCTTGCGTTTTCATGGGTTTCTTTTCAAAAAGAACTCGGTAAGTGCTTGGGCTTATATGGCAATAAGATCTTAGGTTTGCTAGCTAATGGTGCAACATGCAACCACTGCTCCAAGCGGGGCAGGGTTGCACCGGCTTGGCTGTTTCTATAATTAGTGCTACGTTGCAAACCTTATGTATTTGCAACGTAGCGGGTATGTTTGCTGCTTAAAGCTATTGTTGTCCGACAACCTTAATGGTGCGATGTTTCAGCGCAGGTAAACTTTTTCTTAAACTTTCTTGATAGGTTGGGTTCATGGTTGCCATGACCACGCCTGAACCGCGCGGTAATCTATCTAGCACTACGCCCCATGGGTCTACAATCATGCTGTTACCGTGGGTTTCACGCCCAGATATATGGTAGCCACCTTGTGCTGGCGCAATGACGTAGCTTAAGTTCTCAATGGCGCGTGCGCGGATTAAGCTTTCCCAGTGGGCTTTGCCTGTAGTGTCGGTAAACGCAGAAGGCACCACAATAATATTCACTTCGCCCATGGCTCTGTATAGCTCAGGGAAGCGCAGGTCGTAGCAAATTGATAGGCCAATTTTGCCAAATGGGCTGTCAATCACTTTGACTGTATCGCCGGCTTCAATTGTTTTTTCTTCAGTGTAATGCTCATTGCCTAGCTTCAGGCCAAATAGATGGATTTTATCGTAGCGCGCAACTTGCTTACCTTTGTCGTCAAACACCAAACAGCTATTGCGTACTTTATTAGGCACGTTACAGACCAAAGGCACCGAACCGCCAATCAGCCAGATTTTATGTTTTTTTGCAGTTTTGCTTAAAAAGTCTTGAATCGGGCCTTTGCCTTCTTCTTCACGTGCGGTGACTTTGTCAGACTCTTTCAAACCCATAATTGCAAAGTACTCAGGCAGTACAATTAACTTGGCACCTTGGTTAGCGGCAATTTCAATCAGACGCTCGGCTTCGCTCAGATTGGCGCTGACATGAGGGCCAGATGCCATTTGAATCGCTGCCATTTTGATAATGCCTTTGGCGGCATTTTGGCTGCTGAGTTTTGCTTTAGTTGTTGTAACGCGAGAGGTGATAGCCATGTAATATCCAAATAGTTTTAAATTCTTCTTAAAGCCGATGCGCTGGCTTGTTTTTTTAACTAATTAATGAGCGGGTTGTTCTGGTTCTTTTTCGACTCATCTTCAGACTTCACTTCCTGTGGGTTATCCCAAGTACCAATGATTTCATAATCAGTCGATGCAATTTTATTTAAAGGATCTTTTAGCACCTTTTGGGCTAAAAATGCCACGGCCCCTGCTAATGGCCCGCCAGCCAGTGCAGCAAGCGAAATGCTATCACTAATCCTCGGCGAAACGTTAACAAAAAGATGTTGTGATTCTTTAGGGATACTGATTTCACCTTTTATGCGTACATCTGCTGCAGGGCCTGCCATTTTAAAGTTGTCGCTGCGCATCATGCCTTGGTCAATTTTAACCGTTGCATTGATTTTGTCAAAAGCAAAGCCATTGCTAAACAAATCTCTAAAATCCAACGTCAGGCGCCGCGGTAAACTTTGCAGGCTGAGCAAGCCCAGTAATCGGCCCACGCCCGGCTGCACTTGTAAAATCTGACCTTTACGCACATCAAATTTCAGCTCGCCGCTTAAGCGCGTCGTATCAAACTGGTGTGGGCTGCCCGGCCAACGCAGTTGCCCAGTTAGCTTGCCTTCACCGTCTTTAATTGTTTCTGCATAGCCTAGCCGCGCCAGCGTTTGGCCCAAATCTTTAATATCCCAGCGCACATTAAGAGAAGTGTTGGCGTTTCTCACCCAGTTGTTCCATTGTCCTTCTGCACTGATAGTGCCTTCTGGCGTGTTGAACTTGATTTTTTGAATGTCCCAATTGTCATTCTCTGGGTAAGCAATCAGCTCTAAGCTACCCAGATTCTTTTTCTGGAACACAAAATTATCCGCAGTAATATCTAGCGCAGGGTAATCCTGCTCTAGCTTGGTAAATTGTTTTAAGCTCTTATTGTCCGTTGCACTGCTGGCTGCAGATAGCTGGTCTGGCGCAGTTTCTGGGATAGTGAAGTTACTTAATCGCGCAATTAACTTACCATTTTTATGGTCTATCCATTGTAAGTTGCCAGTAATCTCTTTGCTTTGCAACGTGATACGTAAATTATCTTCGTTATTCAGCTCGCTAATATTTACCTGGTTAAGGCGTCGGTTAAAAATGTCGAGCGCTTTAATCGTGACAGCCACTTTTTGAATGGGTAGCTTCACAGATTGACTGGAAGAGTCTGCAAGATTCTTCGCAACATAACGCCACGCATCTGCGTTCAGGTAATCTAAGTTGCCGCTTAAAGCAATGCCAGCCGGTTTGCCTGAATCATTGTTTACGGCAGGCTCTACTTTAACGTCGCCGCCCAGTTGGATATTGGCATTGTTCAGCTCAAACTTGCCATCTTTTAAAATACTGGTGATTTTTGCACCGGCTTTATTGCCAATGTTGACGAAGGTATAGCTGGTGTTGGTGTCTATTTTTTTATCGACACGTAAGCTGAGCGGTTGGTTGGCATTTTTATCAAACGGCGCAGGTAAGGCTGAGGTAATGCCGACTAAATCCGAGCGTATGCCAATGCTGACGCGTGGCTTTTGAATCAAGATGTCACCTAGCCATTCGGCACCACCGCTGATGTAATCATTCGCTTTTGCCAATGAATTGTCTGTAAGCATCTGTCTGACGCTACTCTCGCTTAGCTTGCCCCTTACCTGTACACGTACAGATTTGTCCTTAGCTGAGCTTAAGTTAAATGCAAGCGGAGAGCCGAACGCGTAAGCTTTGATGTTTTTAGCGCTGAGGCTAGCTTCTGTGAACTCCAAGTTACCGTTAATCTGCGTCAATGTTGGAATGTCTTCACTTTCCATTTTGCCGTTGGTAATTTGGTAAATGCCTTTATATTTAGATGCATCTACGTCAGCAAGCGGGATACTTAAACCTAAACCAAGTTTGCCGTTGCCGTTGGTTTTAAGCTTATCGGTAAAGCCTTCGGTGAGGGTATGTACCGGGCTTTTGTTCACAAAAACTATGCCTTCACTCACCGGGCCTTGTAATTCGGATTGCACATTAAGAATAGGGTAGTCAGCATCTAGTTGTGCGATGGTGGTTTTATTCTTAATAATTTGGTTACCAAATATGTGCCCGGTGTGTGCATTGAGCTCCATGCGGTTGCCTTCAAACAGCAGGTCCAGGCCTAGTTTTTCAATCACGGGCCAGTCTGTACCGTACTCTAAAAGCGCATCGCTTACCTTGGCGGTGACTCGGAATATGCCTAGTTTTGGGTCTAGGTGGTTCTTACTATCCACAAACGGAAAGTCTGCTAACCTGCCTTTAACGGTGACATTAATATCGTTAGCCTTGCCTTCTAAGATGGAGGTGTCCAGCCAGTTGATGGTGGTTTCACCCAACATGTTCGGGTAATAAAACTTGGCGTATTTGGCATTGCCGTTATTGAACTTACCTTTTAAATCTAGGTAGCCGCCTTTTTTTCCGTCCATCAGGTAGCTTGCATCCAGCGTGCCGGATAAATGCGGGCTGCTCATTGTTAATGCGTTAAAATCAATTTTGGTGTTATTGGGGTTGATGTTCCATGTGATTTTTCCCTCAAGCGTATCTAGGGGGATAGGCCAGCGTAAGGTGCCTTTTGCATCCACATGCGCTTGTTTGCTATCGAGTAACAGTGACCCTGATTTTTGATTCGCTTTAAATTCACCGGATAAGTTGCCAAAGCCCGGTATGTGTTGGTAAGCGTTGGTGGTTAAGTAATTAAACTTGGTCGTTACTTGGTAGCTTTGGGTAATGTTGTTCTGTGCCTGCCACACCACGTTCAGGTCTGTAAGCTCACCTTCTGGGTTAATGGCGCTAATCGGCGCAACCAACTGCTCAGGGAGGGGGAGTTGCGACAGGCTAGTTTGAATATTAGCCAGACCCAATTTAGGCATAGATAAATTAAAGTCTTGCTTGCCGTCTACCGTTTGCGTGTAGTTGGCCTTAACGTCTTTCAGGTTGAGGCCATTCATCGCGCTGGCGTTGAGCTCACTCACACTTAACGACTGGCCAAATTTAGCCGAGGTACCGAGCAGTTGGTATTTGCTGAGATTTTTCCAAACAATATTGCCTGATAACTTGTCTAGTACCAGTGGTGCTAGATGCGGCTTGGTTTGTAGCTGAATATTTGCTAATGCAACATGGCTATTGATGGACTGTACCTGATGGTGCGCGAAATCAATTACAACATTGGTGCTACCGATGCCGGACTTAAGATCAACCGGATAATCTACCCAGGCTTTGTAAGCGGCGAGGTCAGCATTTTTGAGTTGTAGGTGCAGATTACCATGCCAGTTTTGGGTTTGGCGGACATCGCTGCCATAAAAACTGCCAGAGACTTGCAGCGGGTAGCGGCTGCCGATAGATGGCAATGCGCTCACTGTGAAGCTATGGTTTCTGACTAAGCTTCTCCAGGGTGGGCTTAGGACTTCTACGTTTAATTGGTTCAGGCTTAACTCTGGTGCGCGTTTAAGTTCGTCCAGCCACAGCACTTTGGCATTAGTGATGGCTAATTTATTTTGCCTTAGCAGCCAGTTGGTTAAGTCAGGGTTGGATTCTCCAGCCATGCTGATGCCCGCCACAAATATTTCACCATTGGTGGTGCGGCGTACAGTGAGCGCTGGCTCATGAATGATAAGTTCGGCTAAGTGCGGTTCTAATAGCGGCACGCTTAGCCAAGATAAACGCACATCAACCGTTTTTAGCTGTAGGGCGATGCGATTCTGCGCATCGAAAATATCAATGTTGCTGAGCAGTAAGTGTGGGTTAACGCCTTGCCAATCGGCTTTGATATCGCCGATAGTGATTTTTTGCTTGGCAGAATTGCTGGCAAAATCGGCGATTTCAGCTTTATGCTGGCCGATATTTGGCATGAGCCAGAAATGAATGGTGAGTGCGATAGCCAGCACGATAACGGCTGAAATGCCAACTAGCCAGAGTAGTGCTCGATAAACCCAAAGTAGAGATTTTTTAACCATTGATTATGTGGGTTTTATTGTTAAATGTTTAGACCGCACATTTTACTTGAATATTGACAGTATTGATTGATATTCAAGGTGATGCAGTTGTAAAACTAGGTAAATTCATACAAATCTGGCTTAAAAATAAAAGAGTGTTTAAGACTATGCACCTTAATCATTTAGAATAGCGGATTTAGCAGGTTGGCGATTGTTAAATTCACATTGTCGCTGCCCTTAAATACGTACATTAAGCCAACTGCATATTGACCAGCTTGGCTCAATTTAATTCATATGGTTATCACTTGATTCAATTTAAACAACTTACATTAACACGCGGCCTTAAAATTTTAATTCAGGGCGCATCCATGCAGTTGCATCCGGGGCATAAGGTGGGTTTAACTGGTGCCAACGGCGCTGGTAAATCTTCTTTATTTGCCATGCTGCGTGGTGAAGTGCACCCGGAGCAGGGTGATTTGGAAATGCCAGCAAGCTGGGTAGTCGCGCATGTGGCGCAGGAGACCCCTGCGTTAGCCATGCCTGCCATTGAGTTTGTGCTGGATGGCGATGTTGAGTTACGTGAAATTGAAACTGCCTTGGTTGCGGCAGAGGCTAACCATCAAGGTGAACTGATTGCAGAGCTACATCAGCGCCTCACCGATATTGAGGGCTACAGTGCAAAAGCGCGTGCCTCAGAGCTGCTAAATGGCTTGGGCTTCAGTCAAGCTGCGCTTCAGCAGCCTGTCTCTACGTTTTCTGGTGGCTGGCGCGTGCGCTTGAACTTAGCACGTGCATTGATGTGTCGCTCAGACTTGCTGTTGCTGGATGAGCCTACCAATCACTTGGATTTGGATGCGGTGATTTGGCTGGAAGGCTGGTTGCAGAGCTATCGCGGTACTTTATTGCTTATCTCTCACGATAGAGACTTTTTAGATGCAATTGTGAACCACATTGCACATATTGAGCAGCAAACGCTCACCCTGTACCGTGGCGGTTACTCTGATTTTGAACGCCAACGTGCAGAAAAACTGGCATTACAGCAAGCCATGTTTGAAAAGCAGCAACGTAAAGTTGCCCATTTGCAAAGCTATATTGACCGTTTCCGCGTACAAGCCACCAAGGCGCGCCAAGCGCAAAGCCGTATTAAAGCACTTGAGCGTATGGAGATGATTTCCGCTGCGCATGTGGACTCACAATTTGGGTTTGAGTTTAGAGCGCCTATCGCCGCACCAGACCCTTTGCTGGTGTTGGATGGCATGAGTGTCGGCTATCATGATAAGCCTTTGATTAGCAATATTGAATTAGCCATCAGGCCGGGTGAACGCATTGGTTTGCTAGGTAAAAACGGTGCAGGTAAAACCACACTGATTAAACTATTGGCGCATGAACTGGCACCGTTAAGTGGTAAGCGCGTAGAAGGCAAAGACCTGAATATTGGTTACTTTGCGCAACATCAACTGGAGCAATTGCGCCCGGATGATTCGCCGCTACAGCACATGATGAAGTTAGACCCGCTGACTCGTGAGCAGGAGCACCTTAATTATTTGGGCGGCTTTGACTTTAAAGGCGATATGGTGAGATCGCCTTGCGCTAACTTTTCTGGCGGTGAAAAGTCACGTCTGGCATTGGCATTGTTGATTTGGACTCGCCCGAACTTATTATTACTAGATGAACCGACCAACCACTTAGACCTTGAAATGCGCCATGCGCTCACGCTGGCCTTACAAGACTTTGAAGGTGGTGTTATTTTGGTATCACATGATAGAGCGTTGCTGCGAGCCACTTGTGATGAATTTGTGTTGGTGGCAGATGGTAAAGCTAGCCAGTTTGATGGTGATTTAGAAGATTACAGCCAATGGTTAAATGAGCAGCGCTTAAAAGAGAAGCAAGCCACGCAGGCGGTTGCCACTGATAAGCCTAATAAAAACGACCGTGCACTGAACAAAGCGGAGCGCCAGGCCAGAATCGCAGAGCGCCGCCCATTGCTAAAAGAGCTTGAGCAAATTGAGCGCAATATGGCACAGTGGCAAACCGATAAAAAAGTTTGTGATGAGCAGTTAAATGATACCGAGCTCTACACTGGTGCTGATAAATCTGCTTTGCAAGCCCTGTTGAAAACGCAGGCGGCTTTAACTCAGCAGCTAGAAACCGCAGAAGAACGATGGTTGGTATTGCATGAGATGCTAGAGGCAATGCCAGCACTAGATTAATAGCAGTTTATTTTGTTTAAGATTAATAAGGATCCCAAATGGAAATGACGTATTCACAACGCTTAAAGCTCATGCATGCATTGTGCTTGGCGGCAACGCATCGCGATGACGAAGCCCCTAATACCAATTTAGATGAATACGATGCATTAAATGCAGCCGATTACTTGAGCTGTTATGTGACGTTTAAAGCGATTCAATCTGCTGACCGCTCACCTTTGGCGGAGCGTAGTGACAATTTCGATATGCTGAGCGTATACCAAGCATTTGCATTGTTGAGCTATGCGTTTTTTACCGCGCCATTAGTGCAAGAAGATGTGAAGCCTGATTTTTCAACTGCACAAATTACGATTGCGAAGACGCTATTTGCAGGCTTGCCTGATGCGGAATTGGTTGAGATTGTAGAGTCTGGCCTTAATAAGTTTCAGTTAATTGCCGATGCAAATGCTGAACACTGGACGCAATTTAGAGAGAATGTTGATAAGTTGGTAATTGCTTTAGTCGTAGCTGGTACGGATGATGATAGCCCGCACGGTGTGGAAGATGTGTTGCCAATCTTTGGTCAGTTGCTAAGCCAGTTGTGTGAGGCATTTGAAAGCGCTTAGTTATCGGGTTAAATCAGAGTGCTTATTCAGAGCGCTCAATAGGCAGTGAGCCACTGCAGATATTAATGCTGGGGTTGTGCACTGCTAGTAGTATCGATGATATTGCCTTCTAGGGTTTGGTGAATTTGCTCCATTAAAAAGCTGGCAGATTCACGCCCAAGTTTAGATTCACGCATCGCCATATGCCAGCTTGAGATGCACTGTCTTAAGCTGGTTTCATCCTCGCAGCTTTCAATTTTAGTTTTAATGTTGCGCCCCATCATACCGAGATAGTCATCGGTTGCTTCAATGAGTATGCTTTTTACTGTCGCTAGCTTTGTTGGGCAGATAGGCGCAGCTTGCTCTGTTGTTTCGAGTAAAGAGATTGTGATTTGTGCGGTATGAGCAGCGGTAGGTATGACGTGCTGCGCTTGCTGTTCCTGTGGGCGTTGAATATAGCCTTCGGACTCCAGCTTTTTAATCGTATCTAACAACTGGTCTTGCTTGAAAAACTTGTTCAGGTCATCCAAATTGCGTACGCCATTCACCAGCAATAATACTTGGCGTTCGCGCACACTCAATGTGCGTTGATTGCTGGTAAACTCATTAAAACCACGCGTGGATTTTTCATACACCATGATGTTGATCTCATGTGAGCGCTGCCATTTGGTTAGAATGGGGTAGGCGCGTAATGAGAGCATCATAGTGCGCGAATGTGAAGCTAAGGTGATGCTTTTATTTCACATTGGTGACGATTTTGTGAATTGTA